>OJJS01000002.1_pt1 | contig 157004 bp, 126 predicted proteins | sample 1596371 | NCBI WGS metagenome assembly OJJS01 (sample SAMEA4350116, study PRJEB24818) | metagenome | biome: human; feature: gut; material: faeces | place: Denmark | collected 2013-09 | reverse complement strand
ATTTTACCCGCAGTGGTTTGAAACCGGGCAGGGCGCGGTGAACTACCTGAGCACCCCGGAATTCCCGACGGACGGCAAAAACGGCAGTTTCCTGTTCCCGGGAGGCTACATTGAGGATTCCGATTTAACGACGTTCCGCCCGATAGATTCTCAGACCGATGCTTTCCTTCTGGACGGTATTCAGGAAAGCTCGCCGCACTCCTGGTATCAGGACGAAGCGCCGCAGAAACCTTGGGAAGGCACAACCGAGCCGAAATACACCGGCTGGGACCCGGACGGCAAATACTCGTGGGTGAAATCGCCGACGTTGTACGGCAAAACCGTGGAAGTCGGGCCGCTGGCCAATATGTTCTGCAAACTGGCGGCGAAACACCCCGGTACAGCTGAAAAACTGAATGAAATTATTGCGGTTTATCAGACGCTGACCGGTAATCCGCTGGAAGTCAGACAGCTGCATTCCACGCTCGGCCGGATTATCGGCCGTACGGTGCACTGCTGTGAATTACAGGCGGTGTTGCAGCATCAGTATGCCGCGCTGATCGCCAATATCGGCACCGGCGATCATATCACGTATGTGAAGCCGGAATTCCCGGCCTCCGGTGTGATAAAAGGCGTGGGTTTCCTGGAAGCACCACGCGGTATGTTATCGCACTGGGTGGTGATCAAAGACGGTGTGATTGAAAACTATCAGGCCGTGGTGCCGTCCACCTGGAACTGCGGGCCGCGCAATCACGATAATGTGGCGGGGCCGTATGAGCAGTCGCTGGTCGGGCTGAAAATTGCCGATCCGGAAAAACCGCTGGAAGTGGTGCGCACTATCCATTCATTCGACCCGTGTATGGCATGTGCGGTTCATATTGTTGATATTGATGGCCGTGAAACGGTATCAGTGAAGGTGCTGTGATGCGGATACTGGTATTAGGTACCGGCAATATTCTGCTGACTGACGAAGCCATCGGCGTGCATATTGCACAAGCACTGGCGGATCGCTATATCCTGCCGGACTACGTGGATGTGATGGACGGCGGTACGGCCGGGATGGAACTGCTCGGCAGCATGGCCGGGCGGGATCATCTGATTATCACCGATGCGATTGTGACAACGAAAAGTGCGCCGGGCACGATCCGGATTCTGCGGGATGAAGAGGTTCCGGCGCTGTTCACCAATAAAATCTCCCCGCATCAGCTGGGATTGTCTGATGTCCTGTCCGCTCTGCGTTTTACCGGGGAGTTTCCCGCTAAACTGACGCTGGTGGGTGTGGTTCCGGCATCACTGGAGCCGGGGATCGGCATGACCCCGCTGCTGGAAGCGGTGGTTGAACCGGCATTACAGCAGGTGCTGGCGGTACTCCGCGAATCGGGTGTTGAGGCCGTGAAAAAGGAGACCGCGCATGTCTGAGGAGATTCAGGGGTTTATGTGCAGCCCGGCAGAGCAGATCCGCGCTGCGTTTGAACGGATTGCTGCGGATACCATGCACGACCTTCCTTTCCTGCATCCGTCGGTGCCGGTGTATGTGACGGAACTGACGTTGTTTGAAGGGCAGTGGACGGGCTGTGTGATCACGCCGTGGATGTGCAGCGCGGTGATTTTTCCGGGGCCGGATCAGCTCTGGCCGCTGCGCAAAGTCAGTGAAAAAATCGGCTTGCGGCTGCCATACGGCACCATGACATTCACTGTCGGTGAGCTGGAGGGGGTATCTCAGTATCTGGCGTGCTCGCTGTTGTCGCCGCTGCCGCATACGCTCTCACCGCAGGAGGGATTACGGCTGGCGGATGACTGCGCGCGGATGCTGCTCTCGCTGCCGGTCACGGACCCGGATGTACCGGCGATGGCCGGGCGGAGAGCGCTGTTCACCGGTAAACGGGTGCCCCGGTATGCATGAGTTGTCCCTGTGTATGAGTGCGGCGGATATTATCCGCGAACAGGCCGCGCGGCACGGTATCACGCGGGTGACGGATGTCTGGCTGGAAGTCGGTGCTCTGGCGGATGTGGAAGAGAGCGCACTGCATTTCAGTTTTGATATCGCCTGCCGCGATACCGTGGCTCAGGGCTGCACACTGCATATTGATGTTATCCCTGCGCAGGCCTGGTGCTGGGATTGCAGCCGTGAGGCCGAAATCATGCAGCACGCCGGGTGCTGCCCGCACTGCAGCAGCGAACGGCTGCGCATCAGTGAGGGGGACGCTCTGCGGGTAAAAAGCCTGGAAGGTGAGTGAGTATCACTCTGCCGCTGCATTCAGCAGCCAGCGGGCAAACTGCTGCATGGCCGGGGTTTCCGTGCGGGACTGTAACCGGGTCAGCCAGTAGCCGCCGAGGGTGATCTCCGCAGTAAACGGCTGAATCAGCGCGCCCGACTGCAACAGGCGGCTGAACATGCTTACCGGCGCAATCGCGACCCCGACCCCCAGCTGCGCGGCTTCCGCCATCGCCAGTGAGGTATCAAACACCATCACCGGTTGTGACGGGGAGGGCGGAGTACCGCCCGCACAGGCCAGCCAGCGGCTCCATTCATCCCGGCGGAACGAGCGCAGCAGTGTAAAACGATGGACATCATCCGGCTGCTGTAACTGTTCTGCCACAGCCGGTGAGCACATAGGAGAGTGCGGTGCACTGAAAATCAGTTCCGCATCCGATTCATGCCACGCGCCGTTACCGAAGCGGATAGTATAATCATGCCCCTCGGCTGCCGGGTCCACATGGTTATTATGTGTGGAGATATGCAGATCAATATGCGGATGGCTGTCATAAAACCCGGCCAGACGCGGCAACAGCCAGCCTGCGGCAAATGTCCCGACCACGCCCACGCTTACCCGTTCACGGAACTGTCCGTGAGAGAAACACTCCAGGGTATCCGCAATCCGGTCAAATGCCTCATTGAGCACCGGCAGTAATCCCTCGCCCTCATGAGTCAGCACCAGCCCGCGGGATACGCGGGTAAACAGTGCGCAACCAAGCTGTTCCTCCAGCACTTTAACCTGCTGGCTGACCGCAGCATGCGTGACGTTCAGCTCAATGGCCGCGCGGGTAAAGCTGAGATGACGGGCGGCGGCCTCAAAGGCACGCAGCGGGTTAAGAGGGAGATAGCGTCTGACCATAATTCACCTGTAAGTTTTTCTTTAGGCTCTTGTTATAATTAACCGTTTGTTCTGCTCCGCGAATCTGACGATACTTGCCGCCGTTACCCACACACGGAAGGTTAATTCTGATGACAAAATCTTTATCTGCAACACTGGTTTCCGCCCTGATGGTCTTTTCTGCCCCGGGGTTCTCTGCCGCTGATAATGTCGCGGCAGTCGTCGACAGCACCATTAAACCGCTGATGGCACAGCAGGATATCCCCGGGATGGCAGTTGCTGTCTCCGTAAAGGGCAAACCGTATTACTTCAACTATGGTTTTGCGGATGTGCAGGCAAAACAGCCGGTCACTGAAAATACACTATTTGAACTCGGATCTGTAAGTAAAACTTTCACAGGTGTGCTGGGTGCGGTTTCCGTGGCGAAAAAAGAGACATCGCTGAATGACCCGGCAGTCAAATACCAGCCTGAACTGACACAGCCGCAGTGGAAAGGGATCACCTTACTGGATCTGGCCACCTATACCGCTGGCGGGCTGCCGTTACAGGTACCGGAAGCGGTGAAAAGCAGTGAGGATCTGCTGCATTTCTATCAGCAGTGGCAGCCGTCATGGCAACCGGGAAAGATGCGTCTGTATGCGAACAGCAGTATCGGCCTGTTCGGCGCGCTGACCGCGACAGCGGCGGGAATGCCTTATGAGCAGTTGCTGACCGCACGTATCCTGGCGCCGCTGGGGTTATCACATACCTTTATTACTGTACCGGAAAGTGCGCAAAGTCAGTATGCGTACGGTTATAAAAACAATCAGCCGGTACGGGTGACGGGGGGACCGCTCGATGCGGAATCTTACGGGGTAAAATCCGCCTCAAAAGATATGCTGCGCTGGGCAGAAATCAATATGTCGCCGTCACGGGCGGGCAATGCGGATCTGGAAATGGCGATGTATCTCGCACAGACCCGTTACTATAAAACGGCGGCAATCAACCAGGGACTGGGCTGGGAGATGTATGACTGGCCGCAGCAGAAAGATATGATCATTAACGGCGTGACTAATGAAGTGGCATTGCAGCCGCATCCGGTAACGGATAATCAGGTTCAGCCGTATAACCGCGCTTCCTGGGTACATAAAACAGGGGCAACAACCGGTTTCGGTGCTTATGTGGCCTTTATTCCGGAAAAACAGGTGGCGATTGTGATTCTGGCAAATAAAAACTACCCGAATACCGAAAGAGTCAAAGCCGCACAGGCTATTTTGAGTGCGCTGGAATAATTTTTCCGGTGCTGCGGCCTCAGCGGACACGCCGGGGCCGTACTTTAAGATTATTCCTTATGCAATAATTTGCTTTATGGGCTGTTTTATGGAGGATGAGAGTATCGGGCACTGACAGCTTCCGGCTGAACCGGATTTCACTGTGTGCTGCGTCAAACTGATGTCAGGTTCAACACACAGAGGAAAATGTTGTCATGGACGTTTTGCGTTTTATCCTCCGCTTACCTTTTATCGTGCTGCGTCTGGCGGCACGTGTTCTTGTTTCTCTCTTTACACTGCTGGGTTTTCTGCTGCGCCCGTTGACCGGACGTATCCGCTGGGCGGTGCCGGGCTGGGTGACGTTTGCAGGGAATCAGCTTACCCGGCTGGAGCAGTGGGCAAACCGCTATCCGAAAACCATTTTTGCGTTATTACTGCTGATCGCCGCAGCGGCGGCCGGCAGCTATTACACATGGCACTGGTATCAGAATAAGCCAAAGCCGGTAGATGTCGCACCGCTGGTGGTACAGGATATTTCCGCCTCGGTGACACGCCCTTCGGCGGTCAATTATAACCGTGATGATAATTCACCGCAGATTGTGACGGTGAGATTCTCCCGCTCTGCCGCGCCGGTAACGCTGATCGGCAAGCCGGTGACGACGGGGATTACCCTTACACCGGCAATGGACGGAGAATGGCGCTGGCGCAATGATCGCACTCTGGTATTCACGGCGAAAAAAATCTTCCCGATGGGCAAAACCTACACCGTCGATATGGATACCAAAACCCTGCTGGCACCACAGGTGGCGTTAACAGAGAAACAAAAAACCTTTACCACACCTGAATTCTATTATCGCGGCGGTCAGGCGGAATTTTATCAGGACCCGCAGGATCCGATGAAAAAACACGCCATTATCGGCCTGACATTTAATGCGCCGGCAGATGTCAAAAATATGGAATCACGCCTGTCCCTGACCCGTGACGGAAAGCCGGTGCCATACACCGTCAGTTATGATGATAAAAAACTCAAAGCCTGGATCCACTCCGGTCAGCTGGCTCTCAATGATACTGACAGTGAAGTGCTGCTGACAGTCAGAGCCGGTGTTGGTGCGGCGGTTCCGGCCAATACCACGGCGAAAGATGAAACGTTCCGGGTGATCGTACCAAACCGCTACAGCCTGGATGTCACCGGTATTGAAAGTCAGCTGGCGGAATCAGAGGACGGAAAAGATCGCCGTGTTCTGATTGTGTCATTCTCTGACCCGGTGAATGAAAAACAGGCCGGAAAAGCGGTCCGCGCCCGGTTGCTGCCGGAAAAACACCCGGATTATCATTCTGAGGGGATTTACGACGACTGGAAATCAGATGATATCAGCGACAAAGTCCTGGCATTATCACAGCCGGTGTCACTGATCCCGGATGATAATGAGCAGGAAAACCAGGCGGCATTCAGCTTCAGTTATCAGGCACCGGCCAACCGCTGGCTTCTGGTTGAAATCACCGGCGGCATGAGTTCGGCAGGCGGCTATTACCTGAAAACATCACGTTATCTGCCGGTGCGTGTCCCGGATTACCCGAAAACACTGCGTTTTATGTCAGACGGGGCGCTGTTGTCGATGAAAGGTGAAAAACAGATCACCGTCGCGGCACGTAACTTCCCGGGCCTGCAACTGGATGTGAAGCGGGTGATCCCCGGCCAGTTACAGCATATCGTCTCTTTCAAAGATAAAAACTTTACCTCAACGGATTTTAACCGCCTGAGTGATGAATATTTCACGGAGCACTTTACTTATCAGACGGCGCTGTCTGCCGCCGCTCCCGGCGATATTCAGTACAAAGGTATCGATCTGAGCAAATACCTCTCTGCTGATCCGTCCGCAAAACGCGGTATATTCCTGCTGAGCCTGCGGGCGTGGGACCCGGCTAAACCGGCGGAGACCCCGGAGACGGAAGGGTATGACGAAGGGGATGAAGAGTACGAAGGGGATACGGTTCTCGACTCGCGCTTTGTGGTGGTCACCGATATGGGGATTATCGCAAAATCATCCCGTGACGGCTCGCGTGATGTCTTTGTACAGTCCGTGTATACCGGCGAACCGGTGAGCGGAGCGAAAATCTCGGTGGTGGCCAAAAACGGCACCACACTGCTGAGCCGTATCACCGGCAGTGACGGCCACGCCGCGTTCCCGCCGCTGCATGATTTCCGTAATGAGCAGATGGCGGTGATGTTCCTGGCCGAAAAAGAGGGGGATGTCTCCTTCCTGCCGGTCAATGCCTGGTATGACCGCCAGCCGGACTTCTCGCGCTTTGATGTGTACGGCGATGAAACACCGGAAGATCCGCGCACTCTCAGCAGCTATCTCTTCTCAGATCGCGGTATTTACCGGCCGGGGGAAACCTTTCATGCCGGGCTTATCACCCGTACCTATGACTGGAAAACCCCGCTGACCGGCATCCCGCTGCGGGCGGAGATCCGCGACCCGCGCGACACGCTGATGCACTCACAGAAGATCACGCTGGATACCACCGGTTTCAGTGAACTGAGCTATACCACACCGGAAAACGCCCCGACCGGTGACTGGAATATCTATCTCTATCTGGAGGGCAAAGATGAGAATGATCTGCGCCTGCTCGGCACCACGACAGTCGTGGTTAAAGAGTTTGAACCGGACTCCATGAAAGTGGCGCTGAAACTGATACCGGATCGTCAGCAGGGCTGGGTAAAACCGGATGAATTGCAGGCAGCGGTTGATGTGCAGAACCTGTTCGGCACTCCGGCACAGAACCGCCGTATCGCCACAAAAATGACCATGCGGCCGGTTTATCCGTCCTTCACGCAGTATCCGGATTACCGTTTCTATGAAGACAGCCGCAGTACGGATAACTTCGAAACGCAGCTTGAAGAGCGCACCACCGATGAAAACGGTGCCGCACCGCTGGCGTTAGGGCTGGAAAACTACGCGGAAGCGACCTATCAGTTACAGTTGTTCACTGAAGCCTTTGAACCGGGAAGCGGCCGTTCGGTCACCGCAGCGGCGCGGGTGCTGGTTTCTCCGCATGATTCACTGGTGGGCGTCAAAGCGGATGGTGATACCGGTTACATCAGTAAAGATGCACTCCGGATGCTGAACCTGATTGCGGTGGATCCGTCACTGACCCGGATTGAGAAAACCAATCTGAAACAGGTGCTTCTGGAGCGGAAGTACATTTCGGTGCTGATGCGTCAGCCGTCAGGGATCTTTAAATATCAGTCAAAACTGAAAGAGACCCGGATTGATGAGCAGCCGCTGACTATCAGCAGTACCGGAACGGATCTCACGCTGAATACCTCGAAACCCGGTCATTTTATCTTACAGGTGGAAGACGCGGACGGTGTTGTGCTGAACAGAACAGACTATACCGTGGCCGGTAACGCAAATATTACCCGCTCGCTGGATCGCAATGCAGAATTGCAGCTGACACTGGATAAAGAGGAATACAAGCCGGGCGAAGAGATTGAAATCGCGGTCAGTGCGCCGTACACCGGCAGCGGCATTATCACTATTGAGCGCGACAAAGTGTATCAGTGGGTGTGGTTCCGTGCGGACACCACCAACTCGGTGCAGAAAATCCGCGTACCGGCAGAACTGACCGGCAACGGCTATGTGAATGTGCAGTTTGTCCGTGATATCAACTCCGATGAAATCTTTATGAGCCCGCTGAGTTTCGGCGTGCAGCCGTTCCGCGTCAGCCATGAGGCATTTAACGCGGGGATCTCGCTGACATCACCGGATGTCATGAAACCGGGCGAAAACCTGGCGGTTCATGTGAAAACTTCCTCGCCGCAGAATGTGGTGGTCTTTGCGGTCGATGAGGGCATCCTGCAGGTTGCGCGTTACCGCCTGAAAGATCCGCTGGATTATTTCTTCCGCAAACGGGCGCTGGAAGTGAAAAGCACCCAGATCCTCGATCTGATCCTGCCGGAGTTCAGCAAGATGATGGCGCTGACCGCCGCACCGGGCGGGGATGCCGGAGAGGGCATCGATCTGCATCTTAATCCGTTCAAACGCAAGCGGGATGAGCCGGTGGCGTACTGGTCGGGGATCACCGCCGTTGATGGTGATGCGGTCTTTAATTATCAGGTGCCGGATTACTTTAACGGTAAGATCCGCGTGATGGCGGTATCGGTTTCACCTGACCGCATCGGTCACACGCAGAGCAGCACAACCGTGCGGGATGACTTTGTACTGACACCGAATATTCCGGCTATGGTTTCGCCGGGGGATGAGTTTGATGTCTCACTCGGTATCGCCAATAACCTGACCGGACTGAACGGTGAAGCGATGCCGCTGGATGTCACTGTCAGCGCCGGTCCGGCACTGGAAATTACCGGCAGCAACCGTGAACAGATTACGCTTGGTGAGAAGAAAGAGACAGTGCTGTCGTTCCGTCTGAAAGCCAATGCGCTGCCGGGTACGGCGGATATCACTTTCCGTGTCACCTCGGGGGATAAATCGGCGGTCCGCACGCAAAATCTGTCTGTCCGTCCGGCCTCGGCTTACCGTACCCGCTCGTCTCTTGGACGGATGGACGGTAAACAGCAGCGCGTAACTGCCCTGCGGCAGATGTTTGATAACTATGCCAAACGGGATGCCCGTGTCTCTTACTCACCGATGGTGATGAATGACGCACTGTCGCAGTATCTGGATAACTATCCGTACAACTGCTCGGAACAGCTCACCAGCCGCGCCGTTCCGCTGCTGTTCCGCCAGCGTCATCCGGAACTCAGCGCATTGCAGTCACAGGCGGAGATCCGTCAGCAACTGCAACAAACCATGACCACACTGCTGACACGGCAGAACGGGCAGGGGGGCATCGGTGCATGGCAGGCCGGGCCGGAAACCGACCCGTTTGTCACACTGTATGTGGTGCAGTTCCTGCTGGAAGCACAGGAGGCCGGTTATCCGGTACAGGAAGCACTGCTCGCATCTGCCAATATTTACCTGAAAAAACTGGCGGCGAACCCGATGCTGAATACGCAGGATGATCTGCGGATGCGTGCCTTTGCTGTCTATCTGCTGACCCGTCAGGGAGAAGTCACCACCGGGCTGCTGGCTGAAGTACAGACACGGATGCAGAGCAGTTATCCGGATTCGTGGCAGGATGATCCGGGCGCGCTGTATCTTGCGGCATCCTACAAAATGCTGAAGATGGATAAACAGGCGGATATGATGCTGGCGCCGGTGTGGAAAGCCCTGAACTCGGCTTATAACAAAGCATGGTGGACACGGAGCTATCTCGATCCGCTGGTGCAGGACAGCACACGGCTCTACCTGATCGTCCGTCATTTCCCGGAAAAAGTGTCTGCTATTCCGCCGCAGCTGCTGGAAAATATGGTGCTGCGCTTTAAAGAGGAGCGTTACACCACCTATTCAGCGGCGATGAGCATTCTGGCGATGGAACATTACAGCCGCTATATGCAGCAAAGCGGGGCGGATGCCGGTGAGCTTTCTGTCAGTGCTCTGAAAGGCACAGAGCCGCCGGAAGTGATTTCGGTGATGAAAGATGCCACTGCCACCGGAAAATTCAGTGACGGTGTCAGTGAAATCCGCTTTGATAATCCGTCGGATAACCCTGCCTGGTATGTGGTGACAGAATCCGGTTTTGACCGCACACCGCCGGAAGCCGCGGTGGCGAAAGGGCTGGAAATCAGCCGCGATTACCTGAATGAAAAAGGTGAGGTGATAAACAGTGCCGCACAGGGCGAAAAAGTCTATGTCCGCCTGCATATCCGCGCCAATACAAAACAGGGGCTGAATAATATTGTGGTGGCGGATCTGCTGCCGGGCGGGTTTGAAGTAGTGCGTCAGGACCCGGAAGCGGCGGACAGTCTGCAACTGTCACAACTTCCGTTCAGCACCGGCCGCCGCTGGGTGCCGGACTTCAGTGATGCCCGCGAGGACAGAGTGCTGATCTACGGCAGTGCCGCGGCGGAGATACAGGAATTTATCTATCAGATAAAACCGGTGAATACAGGACGCTTTATCATTCCTCCGGCCTTTGGCGAAGCTATGTATGACCGGGATATTCAGGCGCAGTCTGCGGCAGCCGGGGTATTTACGGTTCTGCCGCCTGCCGGTGATAAACCCTGAATGCACGGGCGGTACAGGTCAGAATGAGTGGTATCCGGCGCGTTATACAGAACCTGGCGGCAGTAATTATTCTGCTGGCACTGTTTCTTATCGGATTCCGCCTCTGGCCGCATCCGCCGCTCTCGGAGGGACTGCCGTTGTCGGTCGCTTATTATGACCGCAACGGCACACTGCTGCGCCTGACACTGGCAAATGACGACCGTTACCGGCTGTGGACGCCGCTGGAAGAGATGTCGCCGCTGCTGACACAAGGCACACTGCGTTATGAGGATCGCTGGTTTTATCTGCACCCCGGGTTTAATCCGTACAGTCTCACGCGCGGTTTTTTTGTCAGCTATATCAGCGGGGAGCGGCTTCAGGGCGGTTCGACCATCACCATGCAACTGGCGCGGATGCGCTGGCATCTCAACACCCGCACCCTGCGGGGTAAAACAGAACAGATCCTGCGGGCGGTACAGCTGGAACTGAGCTACTCCAAACACGATATCCTGGAAGCCTATCTCAACTATGCCCCCTATGGCCGGAATATTGAAAGTGCCGGGGCGGCCTCGCTTATCTATTTTAATAAAAAACCGGCGGATTTAACGCTGCCGGAAGCGCTCACGCTGGCGGTACTGCCGCAATCGCCGGGATATCGTGTGACACCCGGAGCGGCGGATATCAGCCAGCCGCTGATGCAGGCTCGTAACCGGCTCTGGCAGCGCTGGCGGGAAGAACATCCTGATGATGAGAACATGGCCGCGCTGTTTGAACTGCCGCTGATGCTGCGCCAGCCGGAGCAGATGCCTTACATCGCTCCGCATCTGATTGAACAGATCGCGCGGCAGAACCGGTTCAGTGCTGAAAAATCACAAACGGTGATCACCACACTGGATCTGAATCTTCAGCGTATTGCTGAAAAACAGGTTGCTGCATTTATTGCCCGCCGTCAGCAGGCAGGATTACATAATGCGGCAGTGCTCCTTGTCGATACCCGTGATATGGGGGTGCGGGCGCTGGTGGGCTCGGCGGATTACTACAACACGGCGATCCACGGCCAGGTGAACGGCACCAATGCCAAACGCTCTCCCGGCTCGGCGCTGAAACCCTTTATTTACGCGCTCGGGCTGGAACAGGGCGTGCTGCATCCGCTGACTATTCTTAAAGATGTCCCGTCCTCGTTCGGCAGCTATGCGCCGGAGAACTTCGATCTGCGTTTTATGGGACCGCTTCCGGCGACACAGGCACTGAATTACAGCCGTAATATTCCGGCGGTGGATATTGCAGCAAAACTCAGCAAACCGAATCTCTACCAGTTTCTCCGGCTGGCCGGACTCTCCGGGATGGCGGGGGAAAAACACTACGGGCTGTCGCTGGTTCTGGGCGGTGGTGAAGTGACGGCGCAGGAGCTGGCAAAACTCTATGCGATCCTCGCAAACCGGGGCGTTTTACGTCCGTTGCGGATGACGGAATCAGAGCCGTCCGCCGATCCTGTCCGGCTGCTGAGTGAAGAAGCGGCGTTTATCACCCTGGATATGCTGGGACAGCACCGCCGTCCCGGTAACACCCTCGCACAAAAACCGATGACACTGCCGGTGTACTGGAAAACCGGCACGTCCTGGGGATTCCGTGATGCCTGGAGCAGCGGCATCACCGGGCCGTACGTGCTGGTGGTCTGGCTCGGCAATTTTGACGGCACGGGGAACAGTGCGCTGATTGGCGCGGAAGCTGCCGCACCGCTGTTTTTTAATATTATCGATAATATTATGGCGGAGTACCCGGCGCTGCGGGAGCCGGACTTTCCGCAACCGGAGAATCTCCGTCAGGTGGAAGTTTGTCTGGCCAGCGGTAACCTGCCGACTCAGTGGTGTCAGCGGCGGGGTAAAACCTGGTTTATCCCCGGTAAATCCCCGATTGCGGTTGATACCATTTACCGGCCGGTGGCGACGGATAAAATCACCGGTGAGGTAGTCTGTCCGCCTTATGATCCCGCGCAGGTCAACATTGATATCTATGAATACTGGCCGTCTGATCTGGCGCGGGTATTTGCCATGGCCGGGCTGCCGAAGAAAACCCCGCCGTCTGCCGCACACTGCAAAGGCGGCAACAGCCTGATCGGCGGTACGCCACCGCGCATTACCGCACCGCTGCGCAACACCACCTACACCCTGCGGCGGACGGAAAATCAGTCATCCTCCCTGTTTTTCACCGCCACCGCCGATAATGACAGCAGTGTGATTTACTGGTTTGCCGGTGATGTTTATCTCGGCAACAGCACCAGCCGCCGTCAGCTGGAATGGAAACCGGAAGCCGCAGGGCGTTACCGCATCCGCGCAGTGGATGACCACGGCCGCGCAGATTCACGGATTATTCAGGTGGATATTCTGGGGATGAGGGAGAAGTGAGTTGTAATTTCCCTCCCGGAACAGGCCACATTCCGGGAGGGCGCTGATAATAAAACCGCTTATTTATTTTTATCGCTGATACGTGAGAAATCCCACTCTTTTAAAGCTTTCGTGGCATCTTTATTACCGTATTTTTCTGAGAGAATCAGGTTGTCCCGCGCTTTGCGCAGATCATCATCACTGCCGGTGCCTGCCAGTTTGTGATAATAAATCCATGCGACTTTGTATTTAGCCAGTTCATGATGACTGCCCTGTTCGAGTGACGTCATTTCATAATAACGGGCTGCCTGCGGGTAATCTTTTTCCAGCCCGGCCTGACCGAAATAGAGCATATCACCGGCGAGATGAGCGGTATTACTGTCCCCCAGTTTTGCACCCGCATCAAAATAGGCGAGGGCTTTTTTGCCGTCCACCGGGATACCGCGCTCATTTGGTCTGCGGTGGAGATTGCCCAGTACGTTATACGCTCTGGCGTAGCCGTTTTTACCCGCGAGTTCATAGTAATAGAGCATTTTTTTCGTATCTTCCGGAACGCGTTCACCACGGGCATAATTGACGCCCAGTGAGAATGCAGCCAGCGCATCGCCGTTTTCCGCTTTCTGCCGTTGTGCATCAATTTCCTGTTCATAACGGCCGTATTGTTCATACTCCTGCTTTTTCTTAATCCGCTGCAATACCGCTTCTCGTTCTGCATCCGTCAGTGTCCCGGTCAGTTTGTCACCCTCATGGGTGCTGATACCGGCAAGCGAGCCGTAGTAATAAACGTCTGCGGCATCTCGTTTTCTGATATAAGCGTTGTACATCCCTTTCAGGGCGAGAGTGTCGTTATATTCCAGCGAACGGGTATACCATGCGATGGCTTTATCCGGGTCCGGCGCTTTGTTGCAGAAGCCTTCAAGCCACGCATCACCCATGTCTTTGGTCCCGGCTTCCGGCAGCATCACTGTGTGGTTGTTTGTATTTTCCGGGAGTGCCGATTTTTGCAGCCATTCATTCAGATACTGTTCCGCTTTAGCGGGATCCGCATCGTCACGACGGCAGTATTCTGACGATATATAATATCCGGCGAGTATTTCTGTAGCGGAAAAATCACCGCTGTCATGTGCTTTTTGCAGATAAGACAGGGCCTTATCCATGTCATTGTTCTGCCGGTAATAATAGAACAGTGCTCTCTGCGCATCAGCCCGTTTCTCTGCTGCCGGTTCCGCTAACGCGAGATATTTTTTGTTATCCGCGTGATACCGGTAGTGACCTTCGTTATCACGGAGCGTGCCGTTATACAGATCAGCCAGTGTGGCAAAGGCGATACCGGAAACGGCAGTGTCGCTGTTGTCCAGCCCGTTTTCCAGCCGGGTGATAATGCCGGACCACTCTGGTGAATCAGGTATCAGGCTGCTCTCTCTGAGCTGCATAACAGCCAGCTGTATATCCGAACAACTGTCACCTTTTTCAGCTCCGCGGCGTAATACAACCATTTTATCGCCGGGGGTGTCCGTGATATCTGCCAGAACACAGAATGCGGGCAGGTGGCCGCTCTCCGCGCTTTTTGCAAACCAGTAGCGGGCAGTGTCATAATTACCGCGATTTTTATAATGCATACCGGTGGCAAGCATGGCCTGACTGTCTCCGGCCTGTGCCGGTTTTATCGTTTCTTCGTAGAATGCGATATCATCAGATACATCACGCCGCCCTTTGTAGGCCCGCATCGGAATAATGGCTTTATCCCAGTCTGGTTCGATAATCCAGCGCTGTGTATTTTTATCGAATTCACCTTTGGCATACGTATCTGCCAGCAGGATAGTGGCACGTTCATGGCCGGTATCTGACGCTTTTTGCAGATATAAAATTGCTTTTTGCGGATCTGCCCGGGTACCGTTGCCGTACAAATAGGCATAACCGGTTTCATAGGCCGCATTCGGGCTTTCATCTGCCAGTTTTACGTTTAATTCAAATTTATTCATTGCCGCCAGTTCGCTCTTACCGTAATCACCGGCTTTGGTAAAATACTCGCGGGCTTTCAGGCGATTGGCGCTGACAAGATTGCTGCCTTTCAGGTATTGTGTACCCAGGTTGCGCAGATAGCTGTTATTACCGGTTCCCGGGAGTTTGTCATACAGCGACAGAAGTCGTTTTTTATCCTCCGGACTGAGCGGGTCAGCGTTTTTGTAGTCATCAATCAGTGTGGTAATTGCGTTGCCATTACCACCATCGGCCGCGATTTTCAGATAATAGCGCCATTTTTCCCTGTCCTGTACCAGGCCGTAATCGCCGCTCTTCCATGCGTAAGCTAATTCGTAGGCGGCGTCAGCATCCCCTTTCTGTACACGGGCGTTCAGATCAATCAGCGTTTTTTTGCTGTTTTCCGCTTTTTTCAGACGTGATTCTGTAAAACGGTAATCGCGATCGGGGATCTTTTTATACCAGGCAATGGAGGTATCCATATTGGCTTTTTCGCCATATTTACCTTCGTAATAGATCTCACCCAGTTCATACATACAGGCCTGGCTTCCGGTGTCAGCACATTGCTTCAGGCGCGGCACTATATCGCGCTCCGTCAGTCCGGTGATCCGCAAAAAGGCCTGATTCCGGTTGCTCTGCGTTCCGGAACCCGCTGCGCTCTGCAGGCGGTTCACGATGTATTCACCGGCGTGCTGATTACCCGCTTCCGCCGCTTTCAGCATCAGTTCAATATCCGGGCGCAGCATATCATCAGTGAAATCCGGTTTTTTTTCTGTTTCTTCCAGTTTCAGCAGCGCGTAGTAATAGGTAACATCCGGGTCGTGACCAATCAGCGGCTCAATCTGTTTTTGCGCCTCGGCATTATTATCATGTAATGCGAACTGCACCCAATACTGTCTGGCAAGGACGTTTTCTTTTCCGGCCGTGAGTAAAACCTGCATCACATCATTCCACTCTTCCGGCGAAAGCTGAGTACGGGGATCGCTGTTTTTCAGCATATCCATCATCAGCTTCAGCGCCAGCTGATTATCGCCGCTGTTAAGGGAAATAAGTGTTTTGGCCAGATGAACATCGGAACTCAGGGTATATTCGCGGGCCTGTTTATACAGCGCCATTGCCTGTTCACGGTTTTTTACCGGATCTTCCCGCAGCAGATAACCGGCGTAAAAATGTGCCTGTCGGTAGTTTTCATTCTCTTCAATGTCTTTTTTGAGGAATGCGATAATTTCTTTTTCATCAATCTCACCGCCGGTATCAAAAGAAAAATAGAGAGCGGTTAACCGGCGGTAAACCTGATCCTGATAAGCGGTATTTTTCAGCAGAGATTTATAGATCCCGACAGCCTTTTTCATATCCTGCTCAACACCAAATCCCATGGCGTATTTATAGGCCAGTTCATCCCGGTAATCTGCCAGCGCTGATAACTCCGCCGCTTTTTTATTTAACTCAAAGGCACGGATCGGATCATAAATATTCCCGTCCTTGTCACTGTAACGCTGTGAAGCCAGCATCAGCACTTCAGCATCATTCGGATATTTTTCCAGTAATACCGTTAAATAAGCGGATACTATCGCGTTAGTTTCATTATCCGGAAATTGGTAACTATTTGTAATATTGCGGATTATGTCGATTAATGCATCCCGGTGACCGGCATCCGCTGCCCGTTTCAGGTATTCATCCGAGAGATCCCGGTCATAATTGAATGCATCGTCATAACGGATATTGCGGTGGATTTGATAAAGCAGATAAAGCGCATCAGGATATCCGGCGTCAGCAGAAGCTTTCAGATAATCCGGCTCTGTTTTGGTATCAAGATACCAGGTGTAAAGGGCCTTCGGATCTTTTTTATCAATCAGCGGCAGCAAATAGGAGAGAGCTTTTTCTTTATTTTTGATGACTCCCATACCCTGCATATAGACATCATAGAGAGCATAACGGGCATGAATATTGCCGTTTTCTGCCATTTTTTCCAGTTTTGCCAGACGGGCAGTTATTTTATCCGGGGTTTCCGAGCCGTAGAGTGATAACGCTTTTGGCATAAAATCCTCTTCACTGAGCGAGCTTATTTGTGAAAAGGCCATATAGCGGTATTTTTTTGCCTGTCCGGGGTCGGCTTCTATTCCGTAACCGCCGGTCTCATATATCCGGGAAAGCAGCATCGCCGGGAAGATAAATTGCTCACTGAGTAACGGCTTCAGGATACCGACAGCTTTTTTATAATCTTTATCATATTCGTAAGCGATATAACCCAGGGCAAATTTTGCAAAAAACGATCCCTGGTCTGCGGCAGCCGTCATATATTTCCGTGCCTGTTCTGCATCCGGCGGCGTATTTTCATATTTATCGAGCATATAAATACTGCCCAGTAATTCCTGAGCCTCACGCACACCGGTCTGTGCCGCCGCTTTCAGTGACGTAATACCATGCGGGTCCTGCCCGGTATAAGGCGCCATACCGTGATAGCGGTAATAACCGAGATTATACAGGGCATTTTTATTACCGGCTTTTGCGGCACGTTCCAGCCACTGATAACCCAGCAACGCATTTACCGGTACACCATTGCCGTTGAGATACATCACCGACAGCGCATAGGCCGCCTGCGGATCTTTTTCCGCTTCTGCAGAAAAATAGCGGAATGCCCCGTCAGTATCCCCGGACAAATACAGCTCATAGCCCTTATCTGCCGGAGTGCTGCCGGATGTCACTGAATAGGTCAGCCAGGCTCCGCCGGACAGTGCAACAGCAATAAGCAGAGCAATCCTTAGTTTACGTTGCTTTGTCATATCATCCCTTATACGGATTAATCTTAAATAAGAATATGAAAAATAAAAATTTGACTTAGTGTAACGGATTAAAAACGTAATTCAATGTGATCAGACAGGCAAAAAAACAAATAAAAACATTATGTTATTTTAGGCGGATATGCGGGGTAATCTGTTTTTTTGGTATGAGGGACGTTATTTAAATAACAAACGGGAGATAATACAAAGAAGTGAAGTTTGGGCAGAAAATTAACCTTCGAAAGAAGATTTAATATTTTGCATTCGCTTCCGGGAGATATTCATAATAGTAATGTTCCTGAAATCAATGAATACCATTAGTAATGTTTACAGGGATACTTACATTATCTGCCGGATATTGGCACACAAATCAAAAAAATCTGGCGGGACACTTTTGGGACACTCAGCACCAGATGTAAAAAAGCCACCCTGTGAGGAGTGGCTTAATACACTGATAAATCAGTAAAAATTTGGTGGCCCCTACTGGACTTGAACCAGTGACCAAGCGATTATGAGTACTATGAATGGGGCTGTGAAATCAATGCATTGCAGTATAAATCAAAGTGTTAAGTGGATATATTGGTAAATGTTAGGATATGTTGCTTTTCTACTGCGACACTTTTGCGACATTATTCTGTAGGTATACGCATCTTTAATCGTTCAACCCTGTATTTATGAATATGCTCCATTGAACTGGCAGCTCTATCTAATTCTGAAAATACATCACGAATCCATTCTTTTTCATCCGCTAGAGTCGAATTTAGTGCCCCGATAGAGTATCGCCGTTTAAACATATTACTTATTTTCTGTTGTTCAATATTAGGTAAACTAAGCCACGTAGATACAAACTCTATTGGAGAAATAGTATGAAATAATGGGATTTCACTGAATTCACCATAATTGCTATTATTTCTAGTGCAGTCTAATAATAATGAATCTAAGTCAACTTTCATTTTTTCAATAATGTTATATTTCGATGCGTCTTTATTAAATAACTCATAGGACTTTTTATCCAAATAATTACGTAGTTGATTTGAATATAGTCTATAGTCTTCCTCTATCCAGTAAGATACACCATTATAACTGTTGGTATCTGTTTCTTCATAGTATTTATTTGGATTTCGTTTTTCAAGCTTTCCCTGTATAAATAAATCGTCAATATATCCTATGCAATCCCTTTCTATTTTTTCATAATTAGGTTCTGTATTGGATGTTTTTTCCTCTAATAATAAAAAGCTTATCATATGGGATATGTCACCTAATAAATAGAATTTCCTGTTATCAAAATCATCATGTAGTTCAATAAGTGCTTCATCTATTTCTTCGTCACTTATTCTGTCAAGATAAGTTAACTTATACCAAGATGGTGTATCAGGTTGTTCTTTCATTAAATTTGAATTTTTAATGTATTCATTAATGATTTTTTTATCAAAATAGCCATCCTTAACTATTCTTACAATAGACTCTTGGCTGATTAATTCATTATCTAATTTGAAATTTTCATACTTTTCTAACATCTGTATTAATATGTGTTTTTCTACACCTTCATTTTCTGATGCGGCTTGGCTATAATTTAATCTAACATTGAAATGATCGATGTAATCATCGAATGTCAATTTTTCTGATTTAAGCTCAATGCATGAAGTTATAAAATATCTAAATAAACATCCTAGTTGCTCTTTGTTTAAATTAATTTCACGTATGTAAGAGAATAACCTTTCACAGTCATTTATAACATATTTCAAAACTCTAAGAGATGAGTACCCAGACTGTAAGTGTATTGTTTCTAATATATTTTTTATTTCTGGAAAGTGATGGTATATTTTTTTTTGATAAAGAAATGTAGTTACGGCATTGTCTATGTCAGGTTCTATTTTTATAGTTTGACCAAATACTTTTTCCCTTTTCTCACTTAATTCTGATAGTATTTTTTCATCGTGGGCTATAACAATAACTTTACATCCATTGTGCTCTATATAATTATTAATAACTCCAAGTATATCATCAATGCTGATAATGTTATTTCTGATGGCTCTTTCCAGATCATCTAAAATTATTATTTTTTTATTATCTACATTTTCTTTTATTAGTGAGCTGCCTAGGTTACTGAGCAATCCGCCTAATCCTAAGGTTATAGTTGAAAACTCGGTATCTACATTGTCTATTTTACCTAACATTTTTTTTAAAAATGCTTTTTTAGGAAACATTTTTATAAATATAGATGAATATATATCTTGTATTGATCCAATCCCAAACAGGCTTACGTAGCATATGTTATCTTGTTTTTTTTCAAAATACTTATTTATTTGGTATGTTTTTCCGCTACCCCATCCTCCAGTTATTAGAAGGGCATATCCGGGTTTTTCTAATTTAGTATAATAATCCAAGTAATTTGTAAGGTTACTATTCATTATATCTTCCTTTTTGAAAATATTTTTTACGAAACGTATTATTTTATTTATCATGCTTTCTCAACGGATTTAATTTAACCGCATCTTCTAAATGATCTGGTGAAAAATGCGCGTAGCGCATAGTCATTTTGATGTCGGTGTGTCCTAAGATTTTTTGTAAAACAAGGATGTTTCCCCCGTTCATCATAAAATGTGACGCAAAAGTGTGCCGGAGAACGTGGGATAGTTGGCCTGCGGGAAGTTCAATCTTTGCCCGGCGGACTGCTGTTCTGAATGCGGAGTAACACCCGGTAAATAAGCGCCCGCGTTTTTTGGGAATTTCAGTATAAAGCCCATCACCAATAGGAACAGTTCTGTTCTTTTTACCTTTAGTTTTTACAAAGGTAATTTTATTTTTGGTGACCTGCGATCCGGTCAATTCTTCGGCTTCTGACCATCGGGCGCCGGTTGATAGCGCTATTTTCACAATAAGCGTCAGGTCTTTGGCGCTGCTTTGATCGCATGATACTAACAATTCATTAATCTGCTCATGGGTCAAAAATGCCATTTCAGATTCATGGATGCGAAACTCTCTAATCAGTTCTATCGGGTTTGGTTTTTCCCATACACCCAGCCGCCGCAGTTCATTAAACATAGCCCGGAAATATGCCAGTTCAAGATTGACCGTGCGCGGGGTAACTTTTTTCACCCGGTCAGAACGGGTCAGTTTTCCGCTGCTCCGTTGTTCGCGGTAGGAAGAAAACAGTTTTGCGGTAAACTCTGTGGCGGCAGGGCTACCCATGGCTTCACAGGCAAACGTCATTGCGGATAGCCGCCTTGCACCGTCATTCAGTGTAACGCCGTGTGAGCGGTACCATGTTTCGACCAAATCCAACAATGAGCGTCTATCAATCTTTTCACCGAGCCAGGGCTTATCATCAGCTTGTTCTTTGATATAGCGCTCATAGGCAACAGCTTCGCCTTTGGTAGCGAACTGTTTTCTGATCCTGCGACCGTTTCTGCCATTGGGGAAGCACTGAACTAACCATTTACCATCTGGTTGTTTACTAAGCGCCATTGCTGTTAATCCCAGCAACGTTAATTAACCAGTCCTGAAAATAACATTTTTTATACCCTTCAGATGCCAGCATTGTCTGAATACGTGATACTGCAAAGTTCCTATGCTCATTCCGTAAATGACAAAACCCAGCTATGTATTCATCCCCGTAGCCATTTCTTTTATATTCAGTGATATCAACTGTCCGGCGATTTTTTCCTGATCCGGAAAGGTAGGTGAATGTAGTAGGGATGGCTGGAAATTCAGCTATTAACTTAGGTTCTTTGGCCTCATAACGGATAGCTTTTGCATACTCAAATAATTCGTGTAATTCAAGACCGAAAACTCTGCGGCATAGTTCCACGAAATCATATCGCGTTTTGCCAACGATGATCGCAGTTTGAATTTCTGTTTCTCTGATCTCTGTATCCTCGCCGGATTCAGGGTCAGTTAAAGACAGATAGAACTCACCATCTTCACGAATAACCATCCGGGTAAAGATGCCGTGCTTTTTATCTCTTTCATCTCTGATTTTTACTGATGCTGGTTTTGTGCTGCCTTCCCATATAAGCGCCTCACCGTTTACCATGACATAATCATTACTTGGAATTGGTGGGTCAAAGGTATCATCACCAAAATCAGAAATGGTACGGGGAGGAAAATTATCTCTGTCTGTTGTCTGAGCTTTTATTCGTTCAAATTCATTACGGGTTCGCTCACCAAAACTTTCTGTAGGTTTAGGTGTGGGCTTTTTGATGTACCAAAGATAGATAAATATCCCCATAGGAATTGCTGTGCATATTAACAGAGCAACAGCAGGGATTTCCGGACTTGCTTTTTTATCAAAAATAATAGCTATCCAGGCAAGTAAAAAAAAGCCAAGGATCACTAATACCAGAATTTTTAGTGCAGAAATTAATTTTTTCATATCAGGTTGATTCCTTTGGAAACAAGCCTGGTAACAATAAAATTAGTCAGAGTGTAATCAAATAGCACTACGAATCTCCGGAATTCTTGCTGAAATATTTAAGGCAGAAAGTATTGATACGGAAATAGGTATTAATACTTTCCGGATATTATCTGTGAGATAGGGTGATTTATTTTTAACCATCATCCCTTTGTTGACAATATTCGTAAGGCCTTATTATCCGCTCATGAACACGACACCATAATATGGATACATATAATCATAATTTTTCATTATGTATTGTGATGAGGTTATAGTAATTAAGAATTAGTTACATAGATACGTATAATGAACTATGAATGAGTTGATGTGAAAATAGTTTTGGATTAAAAAATTCTAACCAGGTATTACTGTTTTAACTAACAGATAGATAATGAATGAATAGTGCCGAGTATAGAATACTTATTTTTTGCGCCACAGATGTAAAAAAGCCACCCTGTGAAGAGTGGCTTAATACACTGATAAATCAGTAAAAATTTGGTGGCCCCTACTGGACTTGAACCAGTGACCAAGCGATTATGAGTCGCGTGCTCTAACCAACTGAGCTAAGGGGCCGAAGTGGGTAAGATTATACTGCCTGTTTTTGGCGGGGTCTAGCGTTTCTTGTCTATCTGACTGTTTTATGAGCGGAATATTGCCTGCGGAAAATGATTAGTGAACAGCAATTGCGTAAATCAATGGCTGGTTGTCCGCCGGTGATGGGGCATAAAAAAAGGCGCCGTTAAACGGCGCCTGATAATGCTCTGATCCTGAAGCGGATTATTCGTCCAGGAAGCTGCGTAACACTTCAGAACGGCTCGGGTGGCGCAGTTTGCGCAGTGCCTTCGCTTCGATCTGACGGATACGTTCGCGGGTAACGTCAAACTGTTTGCCCACTTCTTCCAGCGTGTGGTCAGTATTCATATCAATACCGAAACGCATACGCAGCACTTTCGCTTCACGCGGGGTCAGCCCGGCCAGTACTTCATGAGTCGCGGAACGCAGGCTCTCTGAAGTCGCTGAATCCAGCGGCAGCTCGAGGGTGGTGTCCTCGATAAAATCCCCTAAGTGCGAATCTTCATCATCACCAATCGGTGTTTCCATTGAGATTGGCTCTTTGGCGATTTTCAGCACTTTGCGGATCTTATCTTCCGGCATCAGCATCCGCTCTGCCAGTTCTTCCGGTGACGGCTCACGGCCCATCTCCTGAAGCATCTGACGGGAGATACGGTTGAGTTTGTTGATAGTCTCAATCATATGCACCGGGATACGGATAGTACGCGCCTGGTCCGCGATAGAGCGGGTAATGGCCTGGCGAATCCACCAGGTGGCATAGGTTGAGAACTTATAACCACGACGGTATTCAAATTTATCAACCGCTTTCATCAGACCGATGTTACCTTCCTGAATCAGATCCAGGAACTGCAGGCCACGGTTGGTGTATTTTTTCGCGATAGAGATAACCAGACGTAAGTTCGCCTCAACCATCTCTTTTTTCGCACGGCGGGCTTTCGCTTCACCGATAGACATGCGGCGGTTAATATCTTTGACCTGTTCAATGGTCAGGCCGGTTTCTTCTTCGATCTGGCGCAAACGTTGCAGGCTGCGTTCAATTTCTTCCGCCATATCCTGCAGTTTTTCAGACCACGGTTTGTTCATCGCGACAGCAGCCGTAAACCAGGAATCACTGGTTTCATTGCCGGTGAACAGGGTGATGAAGTTTTTCTTCGGCATTTTGCTCTGCTCAACGCAGAGTTTCATGATATAGCGTTCCTGCTGACGGACACGATCCATCATTTCACGCATGTTGTTGACCAAGTGGTCAAACTGCTTCGGAACTAAACGGAACTCTTTGAAAACTTCAGAGAGCTGCTGAATTTCCGCATTGGTGCTCGGGTGGTCGCGGCCGTGAATTTTAATCTGCTGACGCGCTTTTTCATGCTGCACACGCAGCGCTTCGAATTTCTGACGAGCCAGTTCAGGATCGATGCTGTTATCGTCATCGCTGTCACTGTCATCCTCTTCTTCTTCGTCTTCGTCGTCGTCATCTTTATTTAATTCTTCAGCCGGCAGCTCAGAACCGATGTTGGTTGCGGTTGGTGCCAGATCTTCTTCCGCGTTCGGGTCAACGAAGCCGGTAATCAGGTCAGAAAGACGGACTTCGCCCGCTTCAACGCGGTCGTACTGATCGAGTAAATACGTGATTGCCTCAGGATATTCAGCAACGGAACACTGAACCTGATTGATGCCATCTTCGATGCGCTTGGCAATGTCAATTTCGCCTTCGCGGGTCAACAGTTCTACCGTCCCCATCTCACGCATATACATGCGCACAGGGTCAGTGGTCCGGCCAATTTCCGATTCTACACTTGAGAGGACTTGTGCTGCAGCTTCGGCTGCATCATCATCGGTGTCTGTTGAATTCTCTGCCAGCATCAGATCATCAGCATCAGGTGCTTCTTCCATTACCTGAATGCCCATGTCATTGATCATCTGGATAATATCTTCGATCTGATCAGAATCGACGATATCTTCAGGCAGATGGTCATTGACTTCAGCATAGGTCAGATAGCCTTGCTCCTTACCACGGGTGACAAGAAGTTTCAGCTGTGACTGCGGGTTTTGCTCCATAAGACGGTATCCACACTTCTGAGTATTTAGGTTTGTGTTGGTCGGCAAAACAACTTAGCCAGCAACAATAACAATCAAGGATTTCTTTTCTTCGGCCATGAACCTTGGTGACATGGCATGCAGGGCTGTTCCTGCTGTCTGCGGCACTTAAGCCGTTATATTCATCATAGTTTAATAATAATACTTATTGCCGGACCCGCACGAGAAGACTCACTTCATTGCGCTCTTCAGGGGTCAGACCTTCTGTCCGCTCTTTGGCGATCAGGAAGTTAAATCTCTCATTGAGAGCAGATACCACCAGATGATTTAAGGCATCTTTGAAGGTTTTTTCTGCGATCTCATCTATCTCTATATCGTTCCATCCGGCCAGTTTTTCAAGCTGTGGCGCTAATTTATTATCACGGTAGTGTTCCAGTAACTGACCGGTGGTCAGCCCCGGGTGTGATAAACAGGTATCAATCAGCTCCCTGAATAATGCAAAACCGGCAATACGGCTGGTATCAATAGATTCCAGCGGCGGCACTAATTGTGCAAACTGCGGATTCTGTACCAGCAGCGCTATCAGTATCCGCATGGTGGTTGGTTTCAGTTTCGGTGCCTGATAACCGGGACTGCTTTCACTCTGGCGGATGGCCTGTTTGAGCTGCGCGATATCCGGTAACCCGAGTAAATTACCCAGTTCCTGCAATAAAAACGCCTGCTGTGCTTCACCCGGCACGCGGCTTATCAGCGGCATTGCCAGGGCATTCAGTTTGCTGCGCCCCTCCGGGGTGCTCATATCCACCTGACGCAGCAGGGTATCGAACAGAAACTGAGACAGACTGTGTGCCTCATTCTGCCGCTGCTCAAAGGCTTCACGGCCTTCGCGGCGCACCAGTGAATCCGGGTCATCGCCGTCCGGTAAAAACATAAAACGAAGCTGCCGCCCGTCATTGAGATGGGGAAGGGCAGTTTCGAGTGCCCGCCAGGCGGCTTCGCGTCCGGCGCGGTCTCCGTCATAACAACAAATTATGGTATCAGATGTCCGATAGAGCAACTGTATGTGCTCTGCCGTTGTCGATGTCCCGAGCGAGGCCACCGCATAATCAATACCGAACTGTGCCAGGGCAACCACATCCATATAGCCCTCGACCACAAGGATGCGGGACAATTCGCGGTTTTCCTGCTGTGCTTCATACAGTCCGAATAACTGACGGCCCTTATGAAAAATATCGGTTTCCGGTGAGTTCAGGTATTTCGGCATCGCATCATCAAGGACACGTCCGCCGAAAGCAATTACCCGTCCGCGCCGGTCACGGATAGGAAACATCACGCGTTCACGGAAGCGGTCATAGCAGCGGCCGTTATCATTGACCACTAACATGCCGGCATCCAGTAACTGCTGACGATCATCCTCACTGCGGGCAAAGCGTTTGAGGACGTTGTCCCATCCTGCGGGGGCATAGCCGATAGCAAACCGGCTGATAATGTCCTGACTCAGACCCCTGCGGTTCAGGTATTCACGGGCATGCACGGCGTTATCCGCCTGTAATGCATGACGGTAAAAACTGTCCAGTTTTTCCATCAGCTGATACAGGTTCTGGCGCTGATGTTTTTCTATCTGGCTGCTGCCGCTTCCGGTTTCATAAGGAACATCCAGCCCGTGCATTGCTGCTAATTCTTCGATCGCCTCGACAAACTCGAGCCGGTCATAATTAATTAAAAAATCAATAGCATTGCCGTGGGCACCACAGCCGAAGCAGTGGTAAAACTGTTTATCGCTGCTGACTGTAAAAGAGGGAGTTTTTTCGTTGTGGAAAGGACAACACGCCTGGTGATTTTTACCGTGTTTTTTCAGCGGCACCCTGACATCGATAAGATCGATGATATCGGTTCTCGCTAATAAGTCGTTGATAAATGTGCGTGGAATGCGCCCGGCCATAACCCCTTTTTCGCCTGTCTGATAACGATAATAAGCCGCGCTTCCTTCCGGAAACACGGCCATTAACTGCAACTACTGCGGTCTGACTAAGTTGCGGCGCGGCCGCAGCGATTAGTACAGACGAGTACGACGTGCGTTTTCGCGAGCCAGTTTCTTAGCATGACGCTTAACAGCAGATGCTTTAGCGCGTTTACGTACAGTCGTTGGTTTTTCATAAAACTCACGACGACGTACTTCAGCTAATACGCCTGCTTTTTCGCAGGAACGTTTGAAACGACGCAGTGCAACGTCAAATGGCTCGTTTTCACGTACTTTAATTACCGGCATGTGCCTCTCACCTCAATAAATAGGTCTGTACTGGCGTTATGCCAGTTGTCTTTAAAATGGTGCGGAATTTTACTTCAATGTGACCCACGTTGTAAAGTGCTGTGGATAATCAGACAGAGAAATACCCCGGATTTGGTCCGGTGTTACCGCCGGGACCGGATCCGCACACCCGACAGGGGTTTTACAGAGGGTGGAGATTATAGCGGATATGCGGCGATTTGTCAGCAAGATAAATCCGCCGTGCAGGGGAAAAGTGTGTGGATAACTGTGTTCATCCTGTGAATAAGCGGTTTCCGGTGAATAAAAAGACGGCAAAAAAGTCCCGTATTTCACCTTAATACCTGTCAGCACGCCATTATGGTGATACACTGATCTCTTTGCGGAGACGGATGTGCTTCCTGCTGTCCGCCGCCAGTCCCGTCAGTTTTTGTTCCAGCGAGTTAAGTCCCATGCGAGTGTTAGGCATTGAAACGTCCTGCGATGAAACCGGAATCGCAATTTATGATGATGAGGCCGGTTTGCTGGCTAATCAGTTATACAGTCAGATCAAAGTCCACGCGGATTACGGCGGCGTGGTGCCGGAACTGGCATCCCGTGACCATATCCGGAAAACGGTGCCGCTGATTCAGGCCGCACTGAAAGAGGCCGGTCTGACGGCACAGGATATTGATGCGGTGGCCTATACCGCAGGACCGGGGCTGGTCGGGGCGCTGATGGTCGGGGCAACAGTCGGTCGTCCGCTGCGTTTTTCCTGGGGGGTGCCGGCAGGACCGGTTCACCATATGGAAGGCCATCTGCTGGCACCGATGCTGGAAGAACATCAGCCGGAGTTTCCGTTTGTCGCGCTGCTGGTATCCGGCGGCCACACGCAGTTAATCAGCGTAACCGGTATCGGTGAATACACGCTGCTGGGTGAGTCTATCGATGATGCCGCCGGGGAAGCCTTTGATAAAACAGCTAAATTACTGGGGCTGGATTATCCGGGCGGGCCTGCGCTGTCACGTATGGCGGCAGAGGGTACACCGGGGCGTTTTACATTCCCGCGTCCGATGACGGATCGTCCGGGGCTGGATTTCAGCTTCTCCGGGCTGAAAACGTTCGCTGCCAATACGATTCGCCAGAATGATGATTCGGACCAGACCCGGGCCGATATTGCCCGCGCTTTTGAAGATGCCGTCGTGGATACACTGGTGATCAAATGCAAACGCGCGCTGGAGCAGACCGGTTTCAAACGGCTGGTGATGGCAGGCGGAGTGAGTGCAAACCGCACATTGCGCGAACGCATGGCGCAGACACTGCAAAAACTGGGCGGAGAAGCGTTTTATGCCCGTCCTGAGCTGTGCACGGATAACGGCGCGATGATTGCGCTGGCCGGGATGATCCGCTTTAAAGGCGGGATGCGCAGTGAATTAGGCGTGACTGTCCGCCCGCGCTGGCCGCTGGCTGAGTTACCCCCGCTGGATAAATAATCTCCGGACACAAAAAAAGGCGCTGATGCGCCTTTTTTAATCCTCTTTTTCCTGCTCTTTCGCTTCCTGGATTATCTCTTTATCCGTTTTGGCCTGCTTTTTCTTCAGCTTCTGCCAGATACGGCTTTCCTGTCCGCGCCACAGCCGCTGAATGTTGTCATGATGGCGGATAAGCACCAGGCAGGAGAGCATGGCGACCGGGAAGGTAAACTCCGGTTTGAACCACCAGACATAAAACGGTGCCACCAGGGCGCTGACAATCGCGCCTAATGATGAGTAACCGCTCAGCAGCACGGTCAGCAGCCAGGTCCCGGCGACCAGCCCGGTCAGATCCCAGCCGATGGCGGCAATCGACCCGAATGCGGTTGCCACGCCTTTTCCGCCTTTAAAGTGGAAAAATACCGGATAAATATGGCCTAAACAGGCAGCAATGGCGATAATACCGAGGTAAAAATACGGTATTTGCAGGAGGTAAGCGAGCCAGACCGGCAGCATACCCTTGAGAACGTCGCAGATAAGGACACCGGCAGCCGCCAGTTTGCCGCCGATCCGCAGCACATTGGTGGCACCCGGGTTTCCGGAGCCGTGGTGACGCGGATCCGGCAGTCCCGCAAGACGGCAGATCAGGATCGCACTGGAAACAGATCCCAGCAGATAAGCGAAGATGATCATACCAAGCGCGATTCCACTCATGCCTTCCCTCCTGACAGACGGTAAATTATAGTTATCAGCCTCCATGGATAATACGCATATTTCATGGGAAGTGATATCCGATGAGCATAAAAAAACGGGGTAATTGCGGATGGATGTTGTTTTTATTAAGAAACTTGTTGTTTTCACAACGATTGGTGCTTACGAGTGGGAAAAGGGTATTACGCAGAAATTAGTGCTCGATATCGAAATGCACTGGGATAACAAACGCGCATCAGAGAGTGATGATGTGGAACATTGTCTCGATTATGCCGGGGTCAGCACGGCTGTTCTGGATTATGTGCAGACAAGACAGTTCGCACTGGTTGAACGTGTGGCGGAAGAAGTGGCGTCATTATTGCTGACACAATTCGGAACCCCGTGGGTGCGTATTCGCGTGGCCAAACCGGGAGCGGTGGCGCAGGCGGAAGAAGTGGGTGTCATGATTGAACGAAGTGCGGGCTGATGTTGTCATAATGCCGTCAGCGGAACTGTCATAAAAGCGGCAAAGGTGTCATAAAGTTGTCACACTTTCGTCATATGCTGTTCGTATCCTGCATTCCCGCCTCCGGGAGTGCCTTATTTTATCTGCCATACAGGGCGTTATATGGGCGATATCACAAGTTTACTGCATGCTTTGATTCTCGGGGTTGTTGAAGGATTAACTGAATTTTTACCGGTGTCATCAACCGGTCATATGATTATTGTTGCCGAGCTTCTCGGGTTTACGGGCGATAAAGCCAAAACGTTTGAAGTGGTTATCCAGCTTGGTTCCATCCTCGCCGTGGTATTCCTGTTCTGGCGGCGGATGTTTGCGCTTATCGGCATTCATTTCGGCCGTGTTCCCCATGAAGGGCAGACTCAGGGAAAACTGACGTTACTCCATATTATTATTGCGATGCTGCCGGCGGTGGTACTCGGGTTATTGCTGCGTGATCAGATAAAATCACTGTTTAATCCGGTGAATGTGATGTACGCACTGGTAGCGGGTGGTATCCTGCTGATTGTGGCGGAAGTCTTTAAACCGAAGAAAGCACAGGCTACCGGGCTTGATGACATCAGTTACCGTCAGGCATTTGCCATCGGCTGTTTCCAGTGTCTGGCACTGTGGCCGGGATTCTCCCGCTCGGGTGCCACCATCTCCGGCGGTATGCTGATGGGGATCAACCGTTATACCGCATCAGAATTTTCCTTTATTCTGGCGGTACCGATGATGATGGGCGCGACAGCACTGGATCTGTACAAGAGCTGGCATTTCCTGGGCAGTTCAGATATCCCGATGTTTGCGGTCGGTTTCCTGTCGGCGTTTATTGTGGCGCTGATTGCCATGAAAACGTTCCTGTCACTGATTAAGCGTATCTCCTTTATTCCGTTTGCTATCTACCGCTTTATTGTGGCCGCGGCTGTTTACGTCGTATTTGTTCACTGAGTTCAGCGTAAACACATCACTATTTGCGCAGGGAAAATCCATCTGACCTGCGCAAAGTCAAAGCAGGCACTCCGCTGATTTGCTACAAATATAATTAATAACGGACATATAAAAGCCGGTAATGGTTTGCCGGCTTTTATGTGTAATATTTTATTTATGTTGACTGCCCGACACCATGTGATCAGATGCTTTGCACCTGTCACGAGTCTGACCACAATGCCGCGCCGGAGCCAATAAATCGAGCAGGAGTCAGGATTATGTGCAGCACATGCGGTTGCAGCGAAGGAAACGTTCAGATTGAAGGTCACAGCCACGACCACCATGATCACCAACATCATGATCACCACCATCACGAGCATGACAACTCTTCCCGCCCCGTCATTATTCATCACCACCACTACCATCATAACGGCGATGTAAACCACTACTATTATGACGGCCGTGAAGCCGGTGAAGAGCATGCTCACGGACACAGTCATGAGCACAGCCACGGACATGAACACACCCATGACCACGGGCACGATCACAGCCATTCTCATGAGCACGGACATGCTCACGACCATCATCATTCACATGCTCATGATCATGATCATGAGCATGAGCATTCGCATGACCACGGTCATGACCATGCGGCAGCCTTTGCACCGGTGGTGGATAAAGACAATATGCATTACGGGATGGGGGAAGCGGGCACTCACGCGCCGGGCCTGACCCAGAAACGCATGGTGCAGATTGAAATGGGGGTGCTGGATAAAAACAACCAAATCGCTGTCCATAACCGTGAACATTTACAGGAGCAGGGCATTCTGGCGCTGAACCTGGTGTCCAGTCCCGGCTCCGGCAAAACCACATTACTGACCCGCACACTCAATTATCTGAAAGATAAAGTACCTTGTGCCGTGATTGAGGGCGATCAGCAAACCACCAATGATGCTGAACGGATCCGCGCAACCGGTGTACCGGCGATTCAGGTTAATACCGGCAAAGGGTGTCACCTGGATGCACAAATGGTGCATGACGCCATGCATCACCTCGGACTGAAAGATAACAGCCTGTTATTTATTGAGAATGTCGGTAACCTGGTCTGTCCTGCCGGTTTTGACCTGGGAGAACAGCATAAAGTGGCGATCCTGTCCGTAACAGAAGGCGAAGATAAACCACTGAAATATCCGCATATGTTTGCAGCCGCTGATCTGATGCTGATTAATAAAATCGACCTGCTGCCGTATGTGAATGTCAATATTGAAGCCTGTGTGGATGCGGCACGCCGTGTGAATCCGGATATTGATGTGATTGTACTGTCTGCCACTACCGGTGAAGGAATGAATGAGTGGGTCGCCTGGTTGCAGGATCGCCTGAGTGATGTAAACCAGCAGCGCAGTGCAGCGGAATAAGGGATTTCTATGCGTTTTGTTGATGAATTCCGTGATCCGGCGCTGGCAGAAAAACTGCTGGTGCAAATCAGGGAAGAGATGGCTTCATGGCCGCACCCGCTGAAACAGCCTTTGCAGATTATGGAAGTGTGCGGCGGGCATACACACGCCATCTTTAAATTCGGGCTGGATAAATTGCTGCCTGACTCAGTGGAATTTGTGCACGGGCCGGGATGCCCGGTCTGTGTGCTGCCGATGGGGCGTATTGACGCCTGTCTGGAAATCGCCGCCCGTCCGGAGGTGATTTTCTGCACTTTCGGTGATGCCATGCGCGTTCCCGGTCGTGGCGGATCACTGCTGGATGCCCGCCGTCACGGCAGTGATATCCGTATTGTCTACTCCCCGCTGGATGCGCTGACTATTGCCCGCGATAATCCGGATAAAGAGGTCGTCTTCTTCGCCCTGGGTTTTGAAACCACCATGCCGGGTACGGCGGCCACGTTACAGCTGGCGAAAAAAAGCGGGCTGACAAATTTCACCGTTTTTTGTCAGCACATCACGATTATTCCGACGCTGCGCACACTGCTGGAACAGAAAGATGTGTTTATCGACGGCTTTATCGCGCCGGGACACGTCAGTATGGTGATAGGCTGCACGCCGTATCAGCCGCTGTGTGATGAATTTGCCAAACCGTTTGTGGTGACCGGATTTGAACCGCTGGACTTGCTGACCGCTATTCTGATGGTGACCCGCCAGCTGAAAAAACAGGCGCACGATAAACTGGCGCCGATGGCGGTGGAAAATCAGTACAGCCGCATAGTTCCGGAGCAGGGAAACCAACTGGCACAGAAAGCACTGGCAGAGGTCTTTGAGCTGAAAGCCAGCAGTGAATGGCGCGGACTGGGCAATATCGCAGATTCCGGCATACAACTGACACCGGCTTATCATGAATTTGATGCGGAGCGCCGCTTCCGGCCGCAGCCGCAATCTGTTGCGGATAACCCGCTGGCACGTTGCGGGGATGTGTTAACCGGCCGCTGTAAACCGGCTGATTGTCCGCTGTTCGGCACAGCATGCACACCGGAAACCGCACTCGGTGCACTGATGGTTTCCTCTGAGGGCGCATGTGCGGCTTATTATCAGTACCGGCGCGGAGAATAAAATGAAACCTATTACTGAAATCACCCTGGCACAGGGCAACGGCGGACAGGGGATGCAGCAACTGATCGACTCCCTGTTTTTGCAGGCATTTTCCAACCCGTATCTGAATGAAAAAGAAGATCAGGCGCGAATACCGCTGGCGGAATTACAGGCCGCCGGTGATCGTCTGGCGTTCAGTACTGACAGCTATGTGATCGACCCCATTATTTTCCCCGGCGGTAATATCGGCAAGCTGGCGGTATGCGGTACTGCCAACGATCTGTCTGTCGGCGGTGCGATCCCGCGCTATCTTTCCTGCGGATTTATCCTTGAGGAAGGTCTGTCGTTTGAGATCCTCTCTCAGCTGGTTAACAGTATGGCAGAAACCGCAAAAGCGAATAGCATTCAGATTGTGACCGGCGATACCAAAGTGGTTCCGCGCGGTGCGGCAGACAAAGTGTTTATCAATACGGCCGGTATCGGGGTGATCCCGCATCAGCTGAACTGGGCAGCAGCACAATGCCGTCCGGGGGATAAAATTATTGTCAGCGGCACACTGGGCGACCACGGTGCGGCAATTCTCAATCTGCGTGAAAACCTCGGACTGGATGCGGATCTGCGCAGCGATTGTGCGGTGCTGGAACCGATGCTCGCACCGTTGCGGACAATTGACGGCGTCCGGGCTGTCCGTGATGCCACCCGTGGCGGTGTCACCGCTATCCTGCATGAGTTTGCGGATGCTTCGCAGTGCGGTATGAATATCGAAGAACAGAAACTGCCGCTGAAAACCGCAGTACGCGGTGTGTGTGAACTGCTGGGACTGGAAGCGCTCAATTTTGCCAATGAAGGCAAAGTGGTGATTGTTGTTGCTCCGGAAGCCGAAAACGCGGTACTGGCAGCGCTTCATAACAGTCCGCTGGGTCAGGATGCCTGTACCATCGGGCAGGTGACAGAGGCAAAACAGGTGAAAGTACAGGGGATTTTCGGGGCGACGAGGTTGCTGGATCTTCCGTATAACGAGCCGCTGCCCCGCATCTGCTGAATCTGCGTCATCCTCCACTCTGTGGCTGTGTTGGCCGCACTCAGGATTCCGGGTCACATACTGATGTATGCTCCCCGGAATCCTTCCTTTGCCGCCTTGCCACAGCGCGGATGATTTAGCAGATTTATCTGCGTCATCCTCCGGCCTGTGGCGGTGTTGGCTTCGTTCGGCTACCCCGGTCACATACTGGTGTATGCTCCCGGGGATATCCTCACTTCGCCGCCTTGCCACAGCGCGGATGATTTAGCAGATTTTGCGGGCAGGGACATATCAGTATTTTTAAAATATTAATAAGCTAATTATCTCAACAGGAGTATGATTCTCCGGTGGATCTCATATACAGATCCTACTGGTACACACGTACTCCGACATCGATTCCCGACGCTGTCGGGATTTTTTTGGTAAAAAAATGAACTGGTCTACATTTAAATCAACGTATCTTGTCAGGTTCTGGCAGCCGTTGCCCGCAGTGATCGCCGCCGGCATCTTATCCGCATACTACTTCGGATTAACAGGCACATTCTGGGCGGTCACCGGAGAGTTTACGCGCTGGGGCGGACACATTCTGCAACTGTTCGGCGCTCAACCGGAAAGCTGGGGGTATTTTAAGGTGATCGGTTTACAGGGCTCGCCCCTGGATCGTATCGACGGCATGATGATTATCGGTATGTTTGCCGGTTGTATCGCCGCTGCCTTATGGGCTAACAACGTCAAAATCCGCCTCCCGCAACACAAAATCCGTATCTGGCAGGCCGTTATCGGCGGTATTATTGCCGGTTTCGGTGCGCGTCTCGCGATGGGGTGTAACCTGGCGGCATTCTTTACCGGTATCCCGCAATTCTCCCTGCATGCCTGGTTCTTTGCACTGGCAACTGCCGCAGGCTCTTACTTCGGCGCGAAATTTACACTGCTGCCGATGTTCCGTATTCCGGTCAAACTGCAGAAAGTCAGCAAAGCCTCGCCGCTGACACAGGATTTGCAGCGGGCGAAGCGCCGTTTTCGTCTCGGTATGCTGATTTTCCTGCTGTGCCTCACCTGGTCTCTGTTCACCCTATTTAAATCCCCGAAACTGGGTATGGCGATGCTGTTTGGTATCGGGTTTGGTCTGCTGATTGAACGGGCACAAATCTGTTTTACCTCCGCGTTCCGTGATGTCTGGATAACCGGGCGTACCCAGATGGCCAAAGCGATTATTCTCGGTATGGCGGTCAGTGCTATCGGCATCTACAGCTATGTGCAACTGGGTGTTCAGCCGAAAATCTTCTGGGCAGGCCCTAATGCCGTGATCGGCGGGTTGCTGTTTGGTTTTGGTATTGTGCTGGCGGGCGGATGTGAAACCGGCTGGATGTACCGCGCCGTGGAAGGTCAGGTACACTTCTGGTGGGTCGGACTGGGGAATATTATCGGTGCGACCATTCTGGCGTACTACTGGGATTCCGTGGCGCCGTGGCTGGCGACTGACTACGATAAAGTCAATCTGCTGGATACCTTCGGCCCGGCCGGTGGTCTGCTGGTCACTTACGGATTACTCGCTTTCGCCTTTATCCTGTTACTGATGTGGGAGAAACGTTTCTTCCGCCGGAAAAACCAGGCTGACGCTGTCGCCTCTGCCGCACACTAAGGAGCACACCATGAATACCGATAATACTGTAATTGTACCGGATTACCGGCTGGATATGGTCGGTGAGCCGTGCCCGTATCCGGCAGTGGCGACCCTTGAAGCTATGCCGTCACTGAAAACCGGGGAGATCCTCGAAGTGGTGAGTGACTGCCCGCAATCCATCAATAATATCCCGCAGGACGCCAAAAACCACGGCTACACCGTGTTATCCATCCAGCAGGACGGGCCGACAATCCGCTATCTGATACAGAAATAATGCGGTTTACGGGCACCGGTTATCTGCCGGTGCCTGTCAGCACTTCAGTAATGCCACTGCGGCACGGATACGCGGCTCTACCGGATAGTCCGGCGCCGGAGGCGCCAGTTTCAGGGCAATCTGACGCAGCGGCTCCGCCATGACCATCGATAACAGCAAATCACTGATTTGAGCCGTATCCGGCTGAGATAAAAAGTCCTGATGCCGGGACAGCCATTCCGCCAGCAGCGCGCGTCCGCGCTCGATTCCGCCTGCCTGATAACGGGTCAGTAATAATTCCCGGCCGGGGAATTCACTGCTCAGCAGACAAAATAAACCTGCCGCCTCAGCACTGAGTACCTTAAGGCTCATGGTGGTCAGGTTCTTTTCAAGCAGCTGATAAAAATCATCTTTATTTTCTGCATCCTGCATAAACAGCGGCACAAAAGAGTCCGTCCAGCCACGTACTATCTGCTCCGCCAAATCTTCCCGGTTTTCAGCAAACCGGTACAGCGTCTTTTTGGAGACACCGGCCCGTTTTGCCACCGCATCCATTGTCATCGCAGCATACCCCTGTGATAACAACAGGCAGAGCGATGCCTCACGGATTTTTGTAATCAGTTCTTCTTCCGGAACAACCGGACGTCCCCGCCCCCGTGACTCTGCGGCCGGTTCATGATTAGCCATACGTGCGATCCTCAATTGACAAATACCCGTTGCAGGACAATATTAATTTGGAAACGAAATTCGTTTCTTAATTATGGAGTATACGTTATGTCAGCGAAAAAACAAAACTTACCGTGGGCACTGAATGATATTAATCAGTTATTATCCCCTGAGCCACTGAGAATGGAAATGGGTCTGGAACGCAGCGAAGAGGGGCTGCTGACAGTATCTGTCAGAACCGATCTGCATGGTTGCAAAGGACGGATGCTGGAGTGGTGGTTCACATTTTTTGAAACCACACAACATATCCGCTGGTGGCATCCGCATGATCATGTGGCACACCACGGCTGGGATTCCGTCTGGAAAAAAGGGGAGAGTTATATCGGGGCGACAATCCGTGCCGTTGAGTCACTCGGGCCGATCCCGCCGGTTGGCGCGACACTGAAATTCAATGATGCACTGGATTTCTTTGATGCGGATAAACTGGCGTCTGCACGGCAGACTCATCAGATTTCCGGTGCGGTTTGTGCTCATATCGGGTTCGGGGATGATGTAAAAACCGATACACTGGGTTACCCGATCGACGGAAAAATGCTGCATATCACTTATGATACTGAGTTCGGATGTGTATTACGCAGCCGGTTTTTACTCGGGGCATCGCTGGCCGATCCGCTGACGGAATTGCCGGATGAGATTGGTTTCGGGCTGATGAAGCACTGCTATAACGAATTTACTTATTTGTCCCGTTTTCTGCCGTCGCTCTATTACGGCGAGCACGGTAACGATGAAAAAGCCCCGCTGCCGTGGGCATAAACAGCGGGTATCAGCGGGAGCCTGTTACCGGGCTTCCCGCAGATGTTGTTTTCAGTGTTCCGCCTCACCACCGAGGGCAGCGATGGTACTGCTGATCAGTGCACTCAGTTCGCCGGTCATCAGGACAAAATCAGCATCAAAGCGCTGGGCAAAATCCTCGCGGTCGATATCTTCATTTTTATCTTTTAAATCATCACTGTATTTCAGGCGCTTAAAGGAGCCGTCATCAGATATCAGGAACTGAATACGTTCTTCCCAGTCCAGAGCCAGTTTGGTGACGCATTTTCCGGCTTCAATACAGGTGGCGATTTCATCCGACACCAAATCCTGTTTTTTACAGCGGATGACACCACCCTCTTCAAGAATCGCTTTCAGTTCAGCTTCATCCATCAGGACAAAACCGGCCGGTAAATCACCGGAGCGTACCCATTCGGTCAGTGTCAGTTCAATCGGGTCTTTGGTGGTCAGCGGGATCACCGGCAGTGAGCCGAGTGTTTTACGCAGCAGAGCGAGATTATCTTCCGCCCGTTTGGCGCTGGCCGCATCGACGATAATCAGGCCGTTTTCCGCATCAATCCAGATGGCGGTCTGACTGAAACGGCTGAAAGCACGCGGCAGCAGCGCGTGAACCACTTCATCTTTCAGGGAATCTTTTTCGGTTTTCTTCAGTTTGCGGTGCTGCTCATGTTCCAGTTTTTCAATTTTTGCCTGTAATTCCTGCTTAATCACCGGCGATGGCAGCATTTTTTCTTCTTTTTTGGCACAGATAAGGATCTGTTTACCGGCGGCATGTGTCAGTGTATCGCCCCGGGAGCCCATTGGCGAAACCCAGCCGGTTTTCATCATATCCTGACTGCCGCACGGCGTGAATGCCATGTGTTCCAGCTGTTTTTCCAGCTCATCGGCAGACAGCGGAAACGGCGAGCTAAGGCGGTAAACGAGTATATTTTTAAACCACATCGGACAGTCCTGTTTTATGATGCGCGGTCATTGCGCGGTGAGAATTGCATCCCGCTATGATAACGGATCTTGCTGCGTTGCTCTAATGCCTTCGCGCGGAAACTTGATTGTCAGGCGGACGGGCTGCATTATCAGAGGTATGAAAGCAGAGCGTAAATCCACAGCAGAAGGGGACAGTATGCGGATTGGTATTGATTTGGGCGGCACCAAAATTGAAGTGATTGCACTCAGTAATGAGGGACAGGAATTATTCCGTAAACGGACGGATACGCCGCGTTTTGATTATCAGCAGACATTACAGGCGATTGCCGGTCTGGTGCACGATGCCGAAGCCGCCACCGGAGAGACGGGGACGGTGGGTGTGGGGATACCCGGAACGCTGTCACCGGTTACCGGACGGGTAAAAAATGCGAACTCTGTCTGGCTGAACGGTCAGCCGTTTGATGCGGATCTCAGTGCATTACTGCAAAGGGAAGTGCGGGTGGCGAATGATGCCAACTGCCTCGCGGTTTCAGAAGCAGTTGATGGAGCGGGAGCTGGATTTCCGGTGGTATTTGCGGTGATTATCGGCACCGGTTGCGGTGCGGGAATTGCCCTGAACGGACAGGTTCACAGCGGTGGTAACGGTGTGGCCGGGGAGTGGGGACATAACCCGCTGCCGTGGCAGGATGAAGCTGACCGGCTGTTTAAAGGCATGGCGGATTGCTATTGCGGTAAGCATGGCTGTACCGAATTGTTTATCTCCGGAACCGGTTTTATGGCTGATTATACGGCGCTGACCGGCGAGGTCTGTAAAGGTGCGGAGATCATCCGTCGTTTGTCGCAGGGAGATTTACCTGCTGAACAGGTGATGGTGAATTATGAGCAGCGGCTGGCAAAAGCGCTTGGCCAGGTGGTGAACATGCTGGATCCGGATGTGATAGTGCTGGGCGGCGGGATGAGTAATGTCGATCGCCTGTATCAGACCGTTCCGTCACTGATACGATCCCGTGTGTTCGGCGGTGAGTGTGACACACCGATCCGCAAAGCGGTTCACGGTGATTCCAGTGGTGTCCGTGGTGCGGCCTGGCTGTGGCCGAAAGCCTGATAAAAAAAGCCCGCGCAAGGCGGGCAAGGCATATTTTAACACGATAACAGAAGGTAATAACGGCACTTTATGACAGGTAAAGTGCCTGATGCGTCCGGGAACAGCAGCGGTTAATGTGCTGCTGAGTCCGGAAGATTAGTTAAATATTCTGAAACGGCTTTCATCATCGATAAAGGCTTTTTCACCGGCTTCCTGTTCAATGGAGCCGAATACTAACTGTGCACGCAGTTTCCAGTCAGCCGGGATATCCCAGGCTTTGCTGACCTGCTCATCAATCACCGGATTGTAGTGTTGCAGGGATGCACCGATATTTTCTTCAGACAGCGCTGTCCAGACAGCAAACTGTGCGATACCGCTGGCCTGTTCAGACCAGACCGGGAAGTTATCCGCATACAGTGCGAATTGTTCCTGTAAGCCTTTGACAACAGACTGGTCTTCAAAGAATAAGACAGTACCTGCACCGGACAGGAATGCATTATCAATTTTGCTTTCAGTGGCGGCGAATGCGTCAGCCGGTACAATGGCGCGCAGTGCGTCTTTGACGATGTTCCACAGTTTTTTGTGGTTCTCACCAAACAGTACCACGACACGTGATGATTGTGAGTTAAATGCAGTCGGACTGTGTTTCACGGCTTCTTTGATGAGAGCAGCGATACGATCCTGAGAAACAGGCAGATTATTACCAAGGCTATAAATTGTTCTGCGTTTTTTAATTAACTCGATAAATGAATTAGACATGTTACTCTCCGTTAAATTTTTTGTCGGAAAAACCGGTTTCCGCGCTCTCTTCAGTTCATGATGGACAGCATATAAGCAATGAATCAAAAAACATACCGAAAATATTTAACCTTATGTTTCAAAAAATTCGGCCAATATAAAAAATATCAATAAATTTCATTGGATTAACCAGTTGTTACTCACGGCGCGAAAATATCACGCGGATGTAACACGATATTCCGGTGACAATTTACTGATCCCGAGTCCGTTCATTTTTCTGACAGAGATCTGCACCGCAATCCGTTCTTTCATCGCTTCAATGTGGCTGATAACCCCAATCATTTTCCCGGATGCGTTCAGATTATCGAGTGCATCCAGCGCGATATCGAGTGTTTCCTGATCCAGTGTGCCGAAACCCTCGTCGAGGAACAGCGATTCAATTTGTGTTTTATGACTGACGAGATCAGACAAGGCCAGCGCAAGCGCCAGGCTGACCAGGAATGTTTCCCCGCCGGAGAGGGTTTTGGTGTCACGCTGAGTATCTGCCTGCCAGGTGTCGGTGATTTGCAGCTCCAGGCTGTCCGCTGTTTTACGCTGCAATACATAGCGGCCGTGCAGTTTTTCCAGCCGCCGGTTTGCCAGATGGATCAGATAATCCAGTGTCAGCCCCTGCGCAAAGCGGCTGAATTTGGCACCATCGGCAGAGCCTATCAGCTGATTGAGACGGCTGCGGTCAGTCACGTCCTGCTGATGGCGGATAATTTGTTCCAGTAAATCACGTTGTTGTATCCGCAGATTATCATCTGCGGTCAGACGTCCGCGCAGTTCCCCCTGACGGCTGCTCAATTCCCGCAGTTGTTGTGCCGCAGCAGTATGCAATTCTGTCAGTTGCAGGCGGGGCAGTTCACGGAACGGTTCCGGTTGTGCGGACAGGTGCTGTTCCAGCGCGGCTTTGGTATCCCCGAGGCTGGTGGCGGTTTTCAGTTGTGCCTGATGAAGTTCCGTTTCCAGGGTTTGCAGCTGCTGATGTTCCTCTTCACTGAGGAGAGCAGTGAGGAAATCTGTTTCATTGGCAAACGGGCTTTCTGCCAGTTGCTGCTGAAAAACCTGCTGATTCCGGCTGTGTTGTTCCTGCACATCCAGTATCTGCTGTTGCAGCCGTTTTTCTTCTCCCCGCAGCCCGGCAAGGTGTTGTTGCAGGCTGTCGCGCTGCTGTGTCAGGGCTTTCAGGGTGTTTTCAGTCTCCTGCTGCTGATGAAGCAGTTTCTGTAATTCGGCACTGATATTTTTATCACCGAACAGCGCCAGCCGCTGTGCCGTGGTGGCTTTATGCTGTTCCTGAAGTGTGGCAAGAGCGGCGGACTGTTCTGCCAGTTGTGCTGTCAGTTTTGCCTGCTGCACTTCCAGATTTTGCTGTTGTGCGCCCAGCTCTGTGAGTTGTTGTGCACTTTGCTGTATTTGCAGCTCATTGGCGGCGAATTGATCACTTTCCTGCTGACGTTGTTCCAGCCACGCATTTGTTTCCTCCGGAGAGGGAATAGCGTAGCCAAAAGCGGTTACAGAGTGTACCAGAGACGTTTCCAGCGCCTGTTCCTGCTGCTGAAGTTCAGCCAGACGAGCTGCCCGCTCTGTCTGTTGTTGTGTCAGGAAGTGCTGTTCCTGATTGTTGCGCTGTAGTGTCTGTGACAGTCGATCACACTCAGTCTCTTCGGTCTGTAACCGGTTTTGCAGAGTGAGCAGCTGTGTTTCCAGAGCTCGGCGGCTTTCCAGTGCCTGCTGCTGCTGCTGATACAGCCCGTCATAGTGCTGAATGATGTCATTCAGTGATTCCGGGGAATCCGTCAGGGATGTGAAGCCGCCCCCGAGGCAGATTTTCTGCCACTGTGCGGTATGTGCCGCGAGAGCATTACCGGTTTCCTGTAATTCTGCGCTCAGTTTTTCGTGCTGGGTGCGGGTAAACGTCAGCCGGGATTGTTTCTCCGTCAGGTGCTTTTCCGCTTCCCTGATGGTTTGTGTCAGTACCTCCAGGCGCTGTGCTGTTTCATCCGGCGTCACCTGCTGATAATCCGTGACAGCCGGGTGAGCTGTACTGCCGCACAGCGGGCAGGGCTCTCCGGCCTGTAAACGCTGACGCTCCGCATCCAGCCTGACAATGGTTTGTTCGAGCTGATAACGGGCGGTCAGATCCCGCAGGTGTGTGTGCTGGTCAGCCAGAAGCGGTTCCTGCTGCGCACACCAGTCTGTCAGTGTCTTTATTTCATCCTGAGATATCTGCTGCTGTTGCAGAAGGCTTTTCCGGTTGCGGGTCAGCAGGGTGATTTCCGGTGCAATAGCCGCCAGCTTTTGCAGTAATCCGCGTTTTTCATCGGTTTGCTGCAGTTGTGCGGCTAATTGCTGATCTGATGCAGTCTGCCGTGCATGTTGCAATGTGGTTTGTAAGGTATTCAGCTCTGTTTTCAGCGGCAGAACAGATTGATTACGGGCGGTCAGTTGGTTGGTTATTCCGGTATGTGCGGCTGCCAGCGACTGCTGCTGAACCTCTCCCGCCTGCTGCTGTTCTGTCAAAACTGATATCTGAGAACGGTATTCCGTGCGGGTGTTCAGTTCATGCTGCCAGCGGATAATGGCGGACGGAAGATCCGCTTTCTGACTATTGTCCTGCCGGTACTGTGTGCTGCGGGTATGAATATCGCGGGTTTGTGTCAGCCGTTGCTGAAGTTCTGTTGTACGGCTCTGTAATACCTGCTGCTCCTGTAACTGTCCCTGATACTGCTGTTTCAGCGTATCAGACTGATTATTCAGCAGTTGTAACCGGTTATCCAGCGGCCTGATTTCGTTCTCTGCCAGCGTTTCCAGTTGCTGATACTGCTGTTTCAGTCCGGCGAGCAGCTGTTGTTGTTCTTCATAACGGCAGGTCAGCGGCTGCAGTGAGCGAACTGTACTTTCTGTTGTTTGTGTCAGCTCCTGCATACGGGCCGTTAACTGCGCACTTAACGTGGCGCTGTTCTGTACTGCCTCTTTTGCCGGACGCAGTTTCTCTGCCGGTTTGGCGCGGGCAAGCCGGTCAAGCTGTGTTTGTGCATCCTGTATCTGCCGCATAACTGAAGCATACTGCTGCTGGCGCTGTTCCGTTTCTGTTTCCAGTGTGTCGCGGCGCAGCCACCATTGCAGTGCTGTCTGTAATTGTGTCTGGCGGGTAAGCTGAGCCTGCTCATCAGCCTGCAGGGTGGTCAGTTCAGACTGATATGCAAGGCGTTCATCATCCGTCATCAGCCGGATAGCACCGGTCTGTGCTTCCAGCAGTGAAAGTGCCTGCTGTGCGGCTTTGTAGTCTTCATAAACCTGACGGGAGATCAGACGGTAAACTTCCGTGCCGGTCAGTTCTTCCAGCAGATCCGCCCGTTCATTATCATCCGCATTCAGGAAGGCGGCGAAATTTCCCTGTGATAACAGGACAGAACGGGTGAAACGGGCGAAATCCAGGCCGGTGATATCAATGATATTCTCCCTGACCTGTGTCAGTTTGTCAGAGAGGATCTTACCGGTTGCACATTCCGCCAGTTCGGCTTTCGGCGGCTGAAGGTTTCCGTCCGCTTTATCCCTTGCGCGGCGCTGACTCCAGAAAGCACGGTATGCTTTTCCTTTTACGGAGAATTCCACTTCAGCCAGACATTCAGCGGTATGACGGGTCATCACATCATTCTGTGAAGCTGATGTTTTTACGCGCGGGGTTTCATGGTAGAGCGCGAGACAGATAGCATCCAGCAGGGTGGTTTTCCCGGCTCCGGTCGGACCGGTGATGGCAAACAGCCCGTTACCGGCGAACGGCTCTGCTGTAAAATCGATCTTCCATTCGCCCTGAAGTGAATTGATATTTTTAAACCGCAATGTCAGGATTTTCATTCACTTTTTCCTTTCCGGCTGCCGGCGCTGTTCTTTTTGCTGATATCGGTACTGTCCGCACTGCTATCACTTTCTGGCTGATCGCGAACCTGCTCACAAACCTGCCGGAAAAGGGTGGTAAGGCGCGGGATATCACTCTCTTCAGTATCACTGAGTGCCAGACGGCGGGCAAAAACATCATCCGGCGTCAGCTCATTCAGGGTTTCGCGCAGGGCTTCGCTGTTGTCTGCGGTGACGGGTCTGCGCTCCCGGCGCAGCAGAAGCACTTCTGCAGCCAGTGGATCTGTCAGTGCCTGAATGCGCTTCTGAATATCCGGCAGGTAATCACGCCCGGCGATTTCGATATCCAGCCAGACCGGTTGTGTGTATTCATCGCGTGGCGGGAATTGTTCCAGTGCCCGGCTGATAGCATCAAAATCACCTTTCAGACAGACCATCGGCTGAAAGCAGGGAACCGGCACCGCATCAATCGCCGTAATACTGTTGTTATCCAGAGTCAGCAGGAAGACACTTTTCTCCTGTCCGGATTCATCAAAACTGAGCGGAACGGGAGAGCCGCTGTAGCGGATGGTGCCACTGTCGCCGATGGATTGCGGGCGGTGAATATGTCCGAGGGCAATATAGTCAGCAGGAGGGAAAGCGCCGGCCGGGAAGGCATCCAGTGTGCCGATATAAATATCGCGGACAGATTCCGATGTTTTGGCACCGACAGTGGTCAGGTGGCCTGTCATAATGACGGGGATCTCCGCGCCCAGCGCTGTCCGTTTTGCAACCGCTTTGTCATAAAGGGTCTGATAGTGTGTCTGTATGGCCGTCAGCAGTGCCTGTTGTTTTTCAGCTTCGGATTGTCCGGCCTGACTTTCCAGAATATCCCGCGGCCGCAAAAACGGTACTGCGCAGATAATCGCGCCGGGCTGGTTCTGTTTATTATTCAGTACAATCAGATCCCGGCCCGGTTCCGGTCTGGCGATGACATCCACATTCAGGCAGGCCATCAGTTCGCGTGATTCATTCAGTGTGGCAACGGCATCATGATTACCGGCAAGCACAATCAGATGACAGCCGGTCTGCTGCAGTTGTGCAACAAAACGGTTATACAATTCACGGGCGTAGCTCGGCGGTGAGGCGGTATCAAAGACATCACCGGCGATAATCAGGGCATCCGCCTGCTGTTCTTTTATCTGGTTTATCAGCCAGTCTGAAAACTGTAAATGTTCCTGTAACCGGTTTTTAGTGTAAAAATACTGTCCGAGATGCCAGTCTGATGTGTGAATGATTTTCATATATATAGTTATTCCTGCCGGGAAAACTGACCGCACATTCTGTCCGCAATATGGTGTTCGCGTATGATGCTCGCGAATGGTGTTCGTGTACGGTGCCCGCGCATTCGTGTTAGGCGGTTTACTGAAAACAGAGTATAACGGAAATCAGCCGGTAAGAATAAATATTGGATAAATATCCAGTATTTTACGATCTGACACGCATTTTGTGTGTAGTATGTCAGTTTAATGACATTATCTTTGCGGTGCAGCCTGAGGTATCGGCTGATATTCATAAATCTGTCACAAAAGTGACGCATAATCGCGGCACTGTCTGATGAAATGAATTAACGGTAAACAGGGAACGCCATGGCAAGACGAATTTTAGTCGTTGAAGATGAAGCACCTATCCGTGAAATGGTCTGTTTTGTACTGGAGCAGAATGGCTATCAGCCTATTGAGGCAGATGATTATGATGCGGCTATTGCCCGGCTGGTGGAGCCTTTCCCTGATCTTGTCCTGCTGGACTGGATGATTCCGGGCGGCTCCGGCATTCAGGTTATCAAACATATGAAACGGGACAGCCAGCTGCGGGAAATCCCGGTGATGATGCTGACGGCGCGCGGTGAAGAGGAAGACCGTGTAAAAGGTCTGGAAACCGGCGCAGATGATTATCTGACCAAACCCTTCTCACCGAAAGAGTTAGTGGCCCGTGTTAAAGCGATTTTGCGGCGCATCTCCCCGATGGCGGCAGATGATCTTATCGCGATGAACGGCCTGACTCTCGACCCCGCCTCCCACCGCGTGACCAGTAATGAGAACCCGCTGGAAATGGGGCCGACAGAGTTTAAACTGCTGCATTTTTTTATGACTCATCCGGAGCGGGTTTACAGCCGTGAACAACTGCTCAACTATGTCTGGGGCGAAAACGTCTATGTTGAGGATCGCACGGTGGATGTGCATATCCGCCGCCTGCGTAAAGCACTGGAAGCGGGCGGACATGATAAAATGATACAGACAGTCCGGGGAACGGGTTACCGCTTCTCTGTCCGTTACTGATGATAATGATAAACCGCAAGAGGATCGCGCGTGCTTGAGCGTCTTTCGTGGAAAAAAATTGTACTGGAATTACTGATTTTCTGCCTTCCGGCACTCTTTTTGTCACTTTTTTTCGGCCATACCGGCTGGTTTCTTGCCGGTGCACTGTTTGCCGCGGCTATCTGGCACAGCTATAACTTACTGAAACTGTCCGGCTGGCTGTGGCTGGATCGCAGTATGCTGCCGCCGCCCGGCCGCAGCAGCTGGGAACCGATTTTTTATGGTATCTACCAGCTTCAGCAGCGTAACCGCAAGCGCCGCCGTGAACTCGCCACACTGATCAAACGCTTTCGCAGCGGCGCTGAATCCCTGCCTGACGCGGTGGTGATGATGACGGAAGACGGCAATATTTTCTGGTGTAACAAACATGCCCAGAACCTGCTGGGATTCCGCTGGCCGGATGATAACGGACAGCACATCTTTAACCTTCTGCGTTATCCGGACTTCAGCCGTTATCTGACTCAGGGGGATTACACGCTGCCGCTGACACTGGAACTGAATAACAGCAGCATGATGGAATTGCGCATCATGCCGTATTCGGAAGGACAACTGCTGATGGTTGCCCGTGATGTGACAGAAAAACGCCGTCTCGAAAACTCACGGCGTGATTTTTTCGCCAATGTCAGCCATGAACTGCGCACACCGCTGACTGTTTTGCAGGGTTATCTGGAAATGCTTGCTGATCAGGATTTTGATAATCCGATGAACAAAAAAGCAATTCTGACCATGCAGGAACAGACTCGTCGTATGGACGGTATGGTCAGGCAGCTTTTGCAACTGTCAAAAATTGAAGTGGCGGTCAAAAGCGGGCTGGATCAGGTGGTGGATGTGCCGGGGATGCTGATCATGCTTCAGCAGGAAGCCGTAACCCTCAGCCGGGGTAAGCAGGAGATCCGCTTTACGGTGGATGACAAACTGAAGATTTTCGGTGATGAGGAAGAGCTGCGCAGTGCGATGTCGAATCTGGTGTATAACGCAGTGAATCACACGCCGGAAAACACACGGATTGAGGTCAGCTGGGCACTGAGTAACGGCAATGCCGTGTTTAGTGTCAAAGATAACGGTCCGGGTATCCCGGCCGAACATTTGTCCCGTCTGACCGAGCGTTTTTATCGTGTGGATAAATCCCGCTCCCGGCAGACCGGCGGCTCCGGTCTGGGGCTGGCGATAGTGAAACATGCTTTGCAGCATCATCATACCCACCTGGATATTACCAGCAAACCGGGGCAGGGAACGGAGTTCAGTTTTACCATTCCTGCCCGGCTTATCGCTAAATCTTCTCATTAAAGCGGCATTTGCCGCTTTCTTCTTTTAAGCTGCTGCTAATTTCATCAGATTTAAAATGCCTGATTAAAATATAAACAAATCATATAGTGATTATTGAAGCTTACATAACAGCAATCTCTACTTTGGAAATAGACTGCGGTATATAGTTCTGGTTTTTGCTTTGACTATTGCCTTTCTGCGCTATAAAAGTTTTACTTGTAGTCAGTTATTGGCAAATATCACTGTTTTTTAAATATAATCACTATGGTTATTAACTTATGATGAATAACGTAGTGCTAACAGATTGTTAAAACAGCAGGAGATGCCGCCGGTGACAGATCAGGGAGTTGGATTTTTATTTCCGATATTTTTATTGAATATTTAACGTTAAATTAACAGTAGCAGACAAAAATAATATGGCGCATCGTTTAACTTCACGAGATATTTTAGCCTTAGGTTTTATGACCTTTGCGCTGTTTGTCGGGGCAGGAAATATCATATTTCCGCCGATGGTTGGTCTTCAGGCCGGGGAAATGGTCTGGACGGCAGCTGCCGGTTTCCTGATCACCGGTGTCGGTTTACCGGTTCTGACAGTAATCGCTCTGGCAAAAGTCGGCGGCGGTATTGAGGCGCTCAGCACGCCGGTCGGTAAATATGCCGGGCTGTTGCTGGCCGTTGTGGCATATCTGTCCGTCGGACCGTTGTTTGCCACACCGCGTACAGCCACCGTTTCCTATAAAATCGGGATCGCGCCGCTGGTGGGCGGGGAATCCGATATTTCCCTGCTGATTTACAGTGTGATCTACTTTTCCTGTGTGATCGGTATTTCCCTGTATCCGGGTAAATTACTGGACAGCGTCGGGCATGTACTGGCACCGGTTAAAATGCTGGCTCTGGCTATCCTCGGGGTGGCTGCGGTAATGTGGCCGGCAGGTGATGCCATTATGGCAACGCCGGATTATAAAGAGATGGCGTTCTCCAACGGATTTATTAATGGTTATCTGACCATGGATACCCTCGGCGCGATGGTATTCGGGATTGTCATTGTTAATGCCGCCCGTTCGCGCGGAGTGGAAAACTCTTCGCTGCTGACCCGCTATACCATGTGGGCCGGGCTGATTGCCGGTGTGCTGCTGACGCTGGTCTATCTGGCTCTGTTCAAATTAGGGGAAAACAGCGGGTCGATTATCCCGAACCCTGCCGATGGTGCGGAAATTCTGCATGAATACGTCCAGTATACCTTCGGTAACTACGGCAGCTTCTTCCTGGCTGTGCTGATTTTTGTTGCCTGTATGGTGACCGCTATCGGCCTGACCTGTGCCTGTGCGGAATTCTTCAGCCGTTATCTGCCGATCTCTTACCGTAAACTGGTGTGGATACTCGGTGCATTCTCCATGGTGATTTCAAACCTGGGGCTGAGTAAGCTGATCGCATTCTCCGTTCCGGTACTGGTATCGATTTATCCGCCGTGTATTGTGCTGATTCTGCTGAGTTTCACGCTGCGTTTCTGGAAAAAACCGGGACGGGTCATTGCGCCGGCGATGCTGGTCAGCCTGATTATCGGAACGATGGGCGCGCTGAAAACCACTAAAATGTTCGGCCCTTATATGCCGTCATGGATTGAATCCCTGCCGTTCTTTAAATATGACCTGGCATGGCTTGCGCCGTCTCTGGCGGTACTGGTGATTTCCATCGTGGCTGATCGCCTGATGGGTGCTGAGCCGGAAGTGAATCAGAAACATGCCTGATAATCAGGTTTGTAAAAATACCCCGCGATGTGCGGGGTATTTTTTTTCCGGGATTCAGACATAAAAAAACCAGCCCTCAGGCTGGTTTTACGACGCTTTTAACTACCGGAACTTACAGTTTGCCGGAGTTCTTTTTCAGGAAGTCAGCAACGCCTTTCGGAGATGCATTCATACCTTCCTGACCTTTTTCCCACTGAGCAGGACACACATCACCGTGCTCTTCGTGGAATTGCAGTGCGTCAACCATACGCAGCATTTCGTCTACGTTACGGCCCAGCGGCAGGTCGTTGACGACCTGGTGACGAACAACACCATTTTTGTCCACCAGGAAAGAACCGCGCAGAGCAACACCGGCTTCCGGAAACTCAACGCCGTAAGCTCGCATGATGTCATGTTTGATATCCGCAATCATCGGATACTGAACCTGACCGATACCGCCATCTTCGATAGCAGTATTACGCCATGCGTTATGAACAAACTCAGAGTCCATAGACACACCAATCACTTCCACACCGCGTTTTTTGAATTCTTCATAGCGGTGATCGAATGCGATCAGCTCAGAAGGGCAGACGAAAGTAAAGTCCATCGGCCAGAAGAAGATAACAGCCGGACGGCCGTTCAGGTGTTTTTTCAGATTGAAGTTATCAACAATTTCACCGTTACCCATAACGGCTGCAGCTGTAAAATCGGGGGCTTGACGGGTTACCAGAACCATAATTTACTCCTGTAAGATTATATAGAGTATGGCAATAAACAACAGACAGAATAAAGAATCCGGGGACGGTATTAAAGTTCATAATACCGATTAATATAATAGGTTTTACCTATCAATAGTTCATTATTCTATCTGCTACCCGAATAAGATAGAGTTATTTGAGTAAAGTTCAAGTGCTAATTGTGTGAATGAACGTAAAAACCGTTACTGAGCTGTAAACGGCTTTGTCACGGTATCCATCATCTGAGGGTAGAAGCGGAAGAAAATCTCCTCAAGAGACTGATAATTATCTGTAAAATCCTGATTTGTCTCCCTGAGAGCGGCGAGTCTCGGACGCCGTTTTGCCATCCCTGCCAGCACCTGTCCGATATAGGGGACTTCCTGATAACGGATTAACCAGCGCTGCGGCCACATAAATTCATTCAGCTCCTGAAACTTCACCGGCGTAAAAGCCAGCTGCGGCTCAATCACTGTACGGACGTGTTGTGTGAAATCTGTCAGGGAGACTGCCGGTTCAAATGCTGACCAGTGCAGAGAGAGGAAATGATCCCAGACCACATCCAGCGTGATCGGCGCATAGCGGCGGTATTCCGGGCGGAATAACTGACGGGCTTCCCGTACCAGCGGGTGTGAATCGGTCAGGGTATCAATGCGCCGGTGCAGCCTGATCCCCGCGGCGACCGGTGCACTGTACTGGTCTTCCGGCGCGCCGCGGACAAAATCTGCCATCAGATTGCCGAGAAAACTGCTGTTTGCCAGTGAGGCAAGGTGGAGATGTGCGAGAAAATTCATAATACCGCAGCCTTTTATTCCGCCGTCAGACGGGTTATTTCTTGCGCCCTGCTTACCGGGGCACTAGACTATTGCGCCTGTTTTTCTTTTTGAGATGAAACCGAGAATCTCATGCGTGTTGCCGATTTTACTTTTGAACTGCCGGACGAACTTATCGCCCGCTATCCGCAGGCGGAACGGAGCAAGTGCCGTCTGTTATTACTCGATGGTGTCAGTGGTGAACTGAACCACGGTATCTTCACCGATGTGCTGGATAAACTCAATCCCGGTGATCTGCTGGTATTTAATGATACCCGCGTGATCCCCGCCAGAATGTTCGGCCGCAAAGCCTCCGGCGGAAAGATTGAAGTGCTGGTGGAACGGATGCTGGATGAGTATCGCGTACTGGCGCATGTCCGTGCATCCAAAGCACCGAAAGAGGGTGCGGAACTCCTGCTGGGCGAAGATGAGAGCGTAAATGCCACGATGGTGGCGCGTCACGGGGCTCTGTTTGAAATCCGCTTTGATGATGAGCGCGATGTGCTGACCATTCTCAATCAGATTGGTCATATGCCGCTGCCGCCTTATATCGACCGTCCGGATGAAGAGTCGGATCGCGAGTTATACCAGACCGTGTATAATGACCGGCCGGGTGCGGTCGCCGCGCCGACAGCCGGACTGCACTTTGACGAGCCGCTGCTGGCGGCACTGCGTGAAAAAGGTGTGGAAATGGCCTTTGTCACCCTGCATGTCGGGGCAGGGACATTCCAGCCGGTGCGCGTGGATAATATTGAAGATCACATCATGCACTCCGAATATGCGGAAGTGCCGCAGAATGTGGTTGATGCTGTGCTGGCGTGTAAAGCACGCGGTAATAAAGTGATTGCGGTCGGCACAACGTCGGTGCGCTCTCTTGAAAGCGCGGCGAAAGCGGCACAGGATGCACTGATTGCACCGTTCTTTGATGATACCCAAATCTTTATTTATCCGGGATATGAGTATCAGGTGGTGGATGCACTGATCACCAACTTCCATCTGCCGGAATCCACGCTGATTATGCTGGTTTCCGCATTTGCCGGTTATCAGCACACCATGCAGGCCTATGAGGCAGCGGTACGTGAGCATTACCGTTTCTTCAGCTACGGGGATGCGATGTTTATTACCCGCAACCCGCAGGCGAAATTTGAAAAAGTTGGTCACGACGACTGATATACTACAGATTACTGATCCGGCAGATTTCAGCGACTGCTGACTGACTGCCGCTAATTCAACATCATCAGACTGTTTTTCTGATGCCGGAGGTTTTGTGAAATATGAACTGCAAACGACAGACGGCCGTGCGCGCCGTGGTCGCTTAATTTTTGATCGTGGCGTTGTTGAAACCCCTGCATTTATGCCGGTGGGGACTTATGGCACAGTGAAAGGGATGACACCGGAAGAAGTGAAAGAGACCGGTGCGCAAATCTTATTAGGCAACACGTTCCATCTGTGGCTGCGTCCCGGTCAGGAAATTATGAAACTGCACGGTGATCTGCATGATTTTATGCAGTGGAAAGGGCCGATTCTGACTGACTCCGGCGGCTTCCAGGTCTTCAGCCTGGGTGCAATGCGTAAAATCAAAGAAGAGGGTGTGCATTTCCGTAACCCGATCAACGGTGAAAAAATCTTCTTAAGTCCTGAAAAATCGATGGAAATCCAGTATGATCTCGGGTCTGATATCGTGATGATTTTTGACGAGTGCACACCGTATCCGGCGGATTGGGACTATGCGAAGAAATCCATGGAAATGTCCCTGCGCTGGGCAAAACGCAGCCGTGACCGTTTCGATGAACTGGGTAACCCGAACGCGCTGTTCGGTATCATCCAGGGCAGTGTTTACGAAGATTTACGCGATGTGTCAGTGAAAGGGCTGGTGGAAATCGGATTTGATGGGTACGCTGTGGGCGGTCTGGCTGTCGGTGAGCCGAAAGAAGACATGCACCGCATTCTCGAGCATGTCTGTCCGCAGATCCCGGAAGATAAACCGCGCTATTTAATGGGCGTGGGTAAACCGGAAGATCTGGTGGAAGGTGTGCGCCGCGGTATTGATATGTTCGACTGCGTGATGCCGACCCGTAATGCCCGTAACGGACATCTGTTTGTGACGGACGGCGTGGTAAAAATCCGTAATGCGAAGTATAAATCAGACACATCGCCGCTGGATGCGGAATGTGACTGCTATACCTGCCGTAATTATACGCGTGCTTATCTGCATCATTTGGATCGCTGTAATGAAATCCTTGGCGCGCGCTTAAATACCATTCATAATCTGCGCTACTATCAGCGTCTGATGGCAGGTATCCGGCAGGCCATTGAAGAAGGCCGTCTGGAAGCATTTGCCGCTGAATTTTATCAGCGGATCGGGAAACCCGTTCCGCCGTTAAGTGAGTGATTTCCCCGAAACGGGATCACCCGGTGGTGTATAACATAGGCGATGCACCACCGGCAGGTTTATCTGCCTGATAATTATGTGAATAACAAGAGGATAGTTTGATGAGTTTTTTCATTTCTGACGCAGTAGCATCGACAGGTGCGGCAGCTTCTCAGGGCAGCCCGATGTCTCTGATTATCATGCTGGTCGTATTCGTGCTGATTTTCTACTTCATGATCCTGCGCCCGCAACAGAAACGTGCAAAATCACACAAGCAATTAATGGACTCTATCGCGAAAGGCGATGAAGTGTTAACTACCGGTGGTCTGATCGGTCGTGTGGCTAAAGTGTCTGACACCGGCTACATCGTTCTGGAACTGAACGAAACAACTGAAGTAACCATCAAACGTGATTTCGTCGCAGCAGTTTTACCGAAAGGTACACTGAAGGCGCTGTAATCTTCCTGTAGTATGATTTTCCCGAAGGGACTGCCGTGTTAAACCGTTATCCTTTGTGGAAGTATCTGATGCTGATCGCTGCGATCCTCATCGGTTTGCTTTATGCGCTTCCAAACCTGTACGGAGAGGATCCGGCTGTTCAAATCACTGGCGCGCGGGGAACCGCCGCCAATGAACAGACCCTGGATCAGGTCCGGACCATTTTAGAAAAAGATCAGATCGCGAGTAAGTCGGTCGCACTGGAAAATGGTGTGATACTTGCCCGTTTCTCAAATCCTGATATCCAGTTACGTGCCCGTGAAGAGCTGGTGAAAGGCTTAGGTGAGCAATATGTTGTTGCCCTGAACCTTGCCCCGGCAACACCGAAATGGCTGACTGCCGTCGGTGGCGAGCCGATGAAACTGGGTCTTGACCTGCGTGGTGGTGTGCACTTCCTGATGGAAGTGGATATGGAAACCGCGCTGGGTAAACTGCAGGAGCAGAACCTGGATGGTATCCGTTCTCTGCTGCGTGAAAACAGTATTCCGTTCGCTTCTGTCCGCAAATCAGCGGATTACGGCGTGGAAGTCCGCTTCCGTGATGATGCTTCACGTTCCGAAGCCAGCTCTCTGTTATCAAAACGCCTGCGTGATTTAGTTTTCAAAGATGGTTCAGGCAGTACCCTGACCGCCGTGATGAGCGATCAGCGCTTAAGTGAAGCGCGCAGTTACGCCGTCATGCAGAACATTACTATCCTGCGTAACCGTGTTAACCAGCTGGGTGTTGCTGAGCCGCTGGTACAGCGCCAGGGTGCGGACCGCATCGTGGTGGAATTACCGGGTATCCAGGATACCGCACGGGCGAAAGAAATCCTCGGCGCAACCGCGACGCTGGAATTCCGTCTGGTCAACAGCACTGTTGACCCTGCCGCTATTGATGCAGGCCGTATCCCGGGCGACACCGAAGTGAAATACACCCGTGACGGACGTAAAGTCGCGTTGTACAAGCGTGTGATTCTGACCGGTGACCATATTACTGACTCCACATCACAGAGTGATGAGTACGGTCAGCCGCAGGTCAGTATCTCGCTGGACAGCACCGGTGGTAACACCATGTCCGATTTCACCAAGGATAACCTGTATAAGCCGATGGCGACCCTGTTTGTCGAATATAAAGACAGCGGGCGTAAAGATGCCGCAGGCCGCTCAATCCTTGAGAAAAACGAAGAAGTTATCAACATTGCCAATATTCAGTCCCGTTTAGGATCGAACTTCCGTATCACCGGGATTGATAATGCCAATGAAGCACGTCAGTTATCACTGCTGCTGCGTGCCGGTGCCCTGATTGCACCAATCCAGATTGTGGAAGAGCGGACCATCGGGCCGACTCTGGGTCTGCAGAATATCGAGCAGGGCCTGGAAGCGTGTCTGTGGGGGCTGATGGCCTCAATTCTCTTCATGGTGATCTACTACCGTAAGTTCGGTCTGATCGCGAGCAGCGCGTTACTGGCGAACCTTATCCTGATTGTCGGGGTGATGTCGCTGTTACCGGGTGCAACGCTGACCATGCCGGGGATTGCGGGGATCGTGCTGACCCTTGCGGTTGCGGTCGATGCGAACGTTCTGATAAACGAACGTATCAAAGAGGAGCTGCGTAACGGCCGATCTGTCCAGCAGGCAATCCATGAAGGGTATAAAGGCGCCTTCTCAAGTATTATCGACGCAAACTTAACCACACTGATTACCGCTGTCATTCTTTACGCGGTCGGTACCGGTTCGATTAAAGGATTTGCGATTACGACAGCCATTGGTGTGGCAACCTCCATGTTTACAGCGATTATCGGTACACGCGCCATCGTGAACCTGCTGTATGGCGGTAAACGTATTAATAAGCTGTCTATTTAAGGAGCACGTTGTGGCACAGGATTATACTGTTGAACAATTAAACCACGGCCGCAGAGTCTATGACTTTATGCGCTGGGACAACGTGGCATTTACCATTTCGGCACTGCTGCTGATTGCCTCTGTGGCAATCATCGGCGTGAAAGGGTTTAACTGGGGTCTGGACTTCACCGGCGGTACCGTCATTGAAGTTAACTTCAGCCAGCCGGCTGACCTGGATAAAATCCGTGATACCGTCGCGCAGGCAGGATTTAAAGATCCGCTGATCCAGAACTTCGGCAGCAGCCGTGACATCATGGTGCGTCTGCCGCCGGCAGAAGGTGCTGCCGGTCAGGAGCTGGGTAAAACTGTTATCAATGTGATCAACAAAAACATTGATGAAAGTGCAGTGGTTAAGCGTATCGAGTTCGTCGGCCCGAGCGTGGGTGCGGAACTGGCTCAGACCGGGGCGATGGCGCTGATTGCGGCATTAATCTGTATTCTGATTTACGTGGCGATGCGGTTTGAATGGCGTCTGGCGTTAGGTGCGGTAATCGCGCTGGCGCATGACGTTATCATCACCCTTGGTGTACTGTCGTTATTCCATATTGAGATTGACCTGACCATTGTGGCATCCCTGATGTCGGTTATCGGTTACTCACTGAACGATAGTATCGTGGTATCTGACCGTATCCGTGAGAACTTCCGCAAAATCCGCCGTGGTACGTCGTATGAGATCATGAACGTTTCCCTGACTCAGACGTTAAGCCGTACCATTATGACATCGGCAACCACCCTGTTAGTGGTTCTGATGCTCTATATCTTCGGCGGTGCGATGCTGCAGGGCTTCTCACTGGTCATGCTGATCGGTGTGTCTATCGGTACTATTTCCTCAATCTACGTGGCGTCCGCGCTGGCCCTGAAACTGGGTATGAAGCGTGAGCACCTGATTGTGCAGAAAGTGGAAAAAGAAGGTGCGGATCAGGAATCTATCCTGCCGTAATTTCTGCCGTGAAAAACAGAAAACACCCTGTATGTGCAAGCATGCAGGGTGTTTTTTATGTGTAAACAGGGTAAACTACCGCGACAGTTCATTGACCCGCAGGATAATTTATGCATTGCCCGTTTTGCTCTGCCGTTGATACCAAAGTCATCGACTCACGCCTGGTGGGTGATGGCTCCCAGGTCCGCCGCCGCCGCCAGTGTCTGGAATGTCACGAACGCTTTACCACGTTTGAGGTTGCCGAACTGGTCATGCCGCGTGTGATCAAAAGTGATGACAGCCGTGAACCGTTTGACGAAGAAAAACTGCGCCGCGGTATGCAAAAGGCGCTGGAGAAACGTCCGGTCAGTTCTGACAATATCGAAACCTCCCTCAGTCACATCAAATCGCAGTTACGGGCTACCGGCGAGCGGGAAGTCTCTGCTAAGTTTGTCGGCGAACTGGTGATGAGCGAGCTGAAAAAGCTGGATAAAGTGGCGTATATCCGCTTTGCGTCGGTTTACCGCAGTTTTGAGGATATCCGTGAATTCGGCGAGGAAATTGCCCGCCTGCAGGACTGAACATGATGCATTCTGATGAATTCTATATGGCCCGCGCCCTTGAACTGGCAGCGCTGGGTCGTTTTACTACTGCACCAAACCCGAATGTCGGCTGTGTGATTGTCCGCGACGGCGAAATCGTCGGCGAAGGTTATCATCAGCGCGCCGGTGAACCGCATGCGGAAGTGCACGCGCTGCGTATGGCCGGTGAGAAAGCCCGCGGTGCCACCGCTTATGTCACACTGGAACCGTGCAGTCATCACGGCCGTACGCCGCCGTGTGCCGAAGCACTGGTGAATGCCGGGGTCAGCCGGGTGGTGGCCGCCATGCAGGACCCGAATCCGCAGGTGGCCGGGCGCGGATTGTTTAAACTGCGTGAGGCCGGAATTGACGTCAGTCACGGTGTTCTGATGCAGGAAGCGGAAGCGCTGAATAAAGGCTTCTTTAAGCGGATGCGCACCGGTTTCCCGTATATCCAGCTGAAAATGGCGGCATCTGTCGACGGTAAAACCGCCCTGGCCAACGGCGAAAGTCAGTGGATCACCTCAAAAGCTGCACGGCAGGATGTCCAGCAGTTCCGGGCACAGGCCGGAGCCATTTTATCCACCAGTGCCACGGTACTGGCGGATGATCCGGGTCTGACTGTCCGTCATGCGGATTTCCCGGCATCGTTGCAGCAGAGTTATCCGGAAGCGGCTATCCGCCAGCCGGTGCGGATTATCACGGACAGCCGTCAGCGGGTCACCGCACAGCATCGTGTCACACAGTTACCCGGCAGTTGCTGGCTGGCACGGACCGCCTCTCAGCCGGATAACTGGCAGGGCGATGTTGAGGAAATTATTCTGCCGGAGAACGGCAGCGGTGTGGATCTGGTGCTGCTGATGATGCAGCTCGGCAAGCGCAATATTAACCATATCTGGACAGAGTGCGGTTCACATATGGCAGGTGCGCTGCTGAAAGCCGGATTGGCCGATGAGATTGTGCTCTATCTGGCACCGAAAATTCTGGGCAGTGATGCGCAGGATCTCTTTACACTGCCGCCGCTTGCCCATTTGCGGGATGCGCCGCAGTTCCGGATTGACGATTGCACGATGGTCGGGCCGGATCTCCGGCTGCGGCTGATCCCGGTTTATTAACCGCTGAATTTACGCCGGAATTTAAATTTTATTCCGGAGTTTGAAAAACACAGGCGCGGTGACGGAAAGAATGTGATAAAATCCGCGCCCCGCAGTATGAAACTCGTAAGAAGGAAAGGCTATGAACGTCATTAAAGGTGTTGTCAGTGCGCCGGGTGCGCGTATCGCCATCGCAATTGCCCGCTTTAACAACTTCATCAACGACAGCCTGTTAGACGGTGCGGTTGATGCGCTTGAGCGTATCGGTCAGGTTTCCTCTGAGAACATTACAACGGTCTGGGTGCCGGGTGCTTATGAACTGCCTCTGGCAGTGAAAACACTGGCCGACACCGGAAAATATGACGCTATCATTGCGCTGGGTACTGTTATCCGCGGCGGCACTGCACATTTTGAATATGTGTCAGGTGAATGCAGCTCCGGGTTATCAGCCGTTGCGATGAACAGCGCGATTCCGGTGACTTTCGGGGTGCTGACCACCGAAAATATTGAACAGGCCATTGAACGTGCGGGAACCAAAGCCGGTAACAAAGGGGCGGAAGCCGCAATGACCGCGCTGGAAATGATCAATGTGATTAAAGCCATTAAAGGCTGAATTTAGATTTTAGTAAGGGGATATGTGTGAAACCTGCAGCTCGTCGTCGTGCTCGTGAATGTGCCGTTCAGGCGCTTTATTCGTGGCAGTTATCCGGCAATAACATTGCGGATGTTGAATCAGAATTTCTGTCAGAGCAGGATGTCAAAGATGTTGATGTCGCCTATTTTCGTGAGCTGCTCTTCGGCGCGGCAACGAATGCAGTGCGCCTTGATGCACTGATGGCGCCGTACCTCTCCCGCCAGCTGGAGGAGTTAGGTCAGGTGGAAAAAGCGGTTCTGCGTCTGGCGATGTATGAATTAAGCTACCGTGAGGATATCCCTTACAAAGTGGTGATTAACGAAGCGATTGAACTGGCGAAAGTGTTCGGCGCGGAAGAAAGCCACAAATTTGTCAATGGCGTGCTCGATAAAGCCGCGCCAAATGCCCGCAGAAAGTAATCATCTGATACTTTATGCACGGACATACATGACATGATATAAAAGAGGCCGGTAAAACCGGCCTTTTGTCTTTATCTGAACGCGGAATTTCTGATTATGGCTTGTGGTGAATTCGATCTCATCCGGCGTTTTTTTGACCGGCAGCATTATTACCGCCGGGACGTTGAACTGGGTATCGGGGATGATTGTGCCCTGATGACCGTGGCGGAAAAACAGCAGGTTGCTGTCAGTACGGATACCCTGGTGTCCGGCATTCATTTTCTGCCTTCGGTGTCTGCCCGTGATCTGGCCTGGAAGTCCCTGGCGGTGAATTTAAGTGATCTGGCCGCTATCGGTGCCGATCCGGCCTGGGTTTCACTGGCGCTGACGCTGCCCTCCATTGATGAAGAGTGGCTGGGGGAATTCAGTGACAGCTTCTTCGAACAACTCAATTATTACGGAATGCAGTTAATCGGCGGGGATACCACCCGCGGTCCGATGAGCCTGACGCTGACCGTTCATGGTCTTGTGCCGGCAGGGCGGGCGATGAAACGCGCCGGTGCCCGTAACGGCGACTGGATCTATGTCACCGGCACGTTGGGTGACAGTGCCGCCGGACTGGCAATTTTGCTGGATGAATCGCAGCCTGAAGACCCGGCACATAAAGACTATCTGCTGAAACGCCATCTGCGGCCACAACCGCGTATCCTGCAGGGACAGGCGCTGCGTGACCTTGCATCCTCTGCCATTGATATTTCTGACGGGCTGATTTCTGATCTCGGCCATATCCTGAAAGCCAGCCGCTGCGGTGCCAGGATTGAACTGGATAATTTACCGATGTCAGAGGCACTGAAAGCCTGTTCATCACCGGAGCAGGCGCTTGCCCGCGCGCTGGCCGGCGGTGAGGATTATGAACTGTGCTTTACGGTTCCGGAAATCAACCGTGGTGCGCTGGAAATGGCACTGGCACATACCGGTGCACCTTTCTGCTGTATCGGGCAGATGAAACCGGAGAGTGACGGTATCCGCTATTTCAGTAAAGGTGAGGAAGTGAAACCGGCGCTGAGCGGGTTTGATCACTTTGCGGTGAAAGCGGCGGCAGAGTAGGCCGTAAACGCGTTATCAGTAACATAAAAAAACCCTGCAAGAGCAGGGTTTTTTGTCTCCGGAGAAAGGTAATCAGGCTTTTGCCAGATACGCTTCGATAGACTTCTGAATATGCTCTGCATCCAGCCCCATATCGCTGCGGATCTCTTCCTGGTCGCCCTGCGGCACATAGCTGTCCGGCAGGCCGATATTGAGCACCGGCACCGGCTTGCGCTGTGCCATCAGGAATTCGTTCACACCACTGCCCGCACCGCCCATAACGGCGTTTTCCTCGACCGTTACCAGGGTGTCATGACGGGCTGCCATATCCAGGATCAGGGCTTCATCCAGCGGTTTGACAAAACGCATATCAACCACGGTGGCGTTCAGGTTCTCTGCGGCTTTCAGCACTTCTTCCAGCAGAGTACCGAAGACCAGGATCGCGGTTTTTTCCCCTTCACGGCGGACGACACCTTTGCCGATCTCAATCTGAGCCAGTGGCTGGAGTGCGGCACCGCAACCGCCGCCGCGCGGATAACGTACCGCAACAGGGCCTTTGCCGTAGTGATAGCCGGTGTGCAGCATCTGACGGCACTCGTTTTCATCACTCGGGGTCATGATCACCATGTTCGGCAGGATGCGAATGAAGGAGAGATCAAACGCGCCCTGGTGTGTCGGGCCGTCATTGCCGACAATCCCGGCGCGGTCAATAGCAAACAGCACCGGCAGTTTCTGAATGGCAACGTCGTGGATCACCTGATCGTAGGCGCGCTGGAGGAAGCTGGAGTAGATTGCGACCACCGGTTTGTAACCGCCGATAGCCAGCCCTGCGGCAAAGGTGACAGAGTGCTGTTCGGCAATCGCCACATCAAAATACTGATCAGGGAAGGATTTGGAGAAACGCACCATACCGGAACCTTCACGCATGGCAGGGGTGATCGCCATCAGTTTCGGATCGTGTTCTGCTTCCTCGCACAGCCAGTCACCAAAGATTTTTGAGAAGGTCGGTTTGGATGACTTGCTTTTCGGCAGTGTGCCGGTTGACGGATCAAACTGCGGCACGGCATGCCAGCTGATCGGATCTTTTTCAGCCGGTTCATAACCGCGCCCTTTTTTCGTCATAATATGCAGGAACTGAGGACCTTTCAGATCACGCATATTCTTCAGCGTCTGGATCAGGGATAACACATCGTGTCCGTCGACCGGTCCGATATAATTAAAGCCCAGCTCTTCAAAGAACGTGCTCGGTACCACCATGCCTTTGATGTGCTCTTCGGTTTTCTTCAGCAGATCTTTGATAGGCGGCAGGCCGGAGAAGACTTTTTTTCCGCCCTCGCGCAACGTGGTGTAGAGCTTGCCGGAAAGCAGTTGTGCCAGATGGTTATTGAGGGCGCCGACGTTTTCGGAGATGGACATCTCGTTGTCATTGAGGATCACCAGCATGTCGGATTTGATATCCCCGCCGTGGTTCATCGCCTCAAAAGCCATCCCGGCGGTGATCGCACCGTCACCGATCACACAGACGGTTTTACGGTTACGCCCTTCGCGGGCAGCGGCAACCGCCATCCCGACACCGGCACTGATAGAGGTGGAGGAGTGACCGACACTCAGGACATCATATTCACTCTCTTCGCGCCACGGGAAGGCATGCAGCCCGTTTTTATGACGGATGGTGTCGATACGGTCACGGCGTCCGGTCAGGATCTTGTGCGGATAAGCCTGGTGGCCGACATCCCAGATCAGGTTATCAAACGGCGTCTGATAGACATAATGGAGTGCGACAGTCAGTTCAATCGTCCCCAGACCGGAGGCAAAATGCCCGCTGGAACGGCTGACGCTGTTTAACAGATATTGCCGCAGTTCATCGCAGAGTTTCGGTAAACTCTCTTTCGGTAACAGACGCAAATCATCAGGCGTCTCAACGAGTGCCAAAGTCGGATATTTAGCGATATCAATACTCATGTAATGCTCACTAATTCTTATTAAAGTTTCTGAAAATACCGGAACGTGCCGGACGGATTAGCTGTTACGTTCAATCACAAAATTAGCAAGTTCACGCAGGGTTGCTGTGTTGTAATGATGTTCTTCAAGCTGTGAAAGCGCAGCCAGTGACTCCTGATAAAGCGCCTGTGCTTTATCCTGAGCGGCTTTCAGCCCGAGCAGCGACGGATACGTGCTCTTCCCGTGAGCGGCGTCACTGCCCTGGCTTTTTCCGATCACATCCGTATGACCGATAACATCCAGAATGTCATCCTGTACCTGAAACGCCAGGCCGATAGCCTGTGCGTATGTGTCGAGAGCCGGTAACATGCTGCGGCCTGCTTCACCGGCACTCATCGCGCCCATGCGGACGGAAGCACGGATTAAAGCACCGGTCTTATGGTTATGTATTTGTTCCAGCGCATGAATACCGATGTTTTTTCCTTCAGCTTCCAGATCAAGTGCCTGGCCGCCGCACATTCCGCCAAGACCGGCGGCATCCGCCAGTTCGGCGATCATCGCCAGACGGTCTTCCGGGCGCACATCCGGCATCGGCCGTGCCGCGAGGATAGCGAATGCCTGGGTTTGCAGGGCATCACCTGCCAGAATAGCATTCGCTTCACCGAATGCGACGTGGCAGGTGGGTTTGCCGCGGCGCAGTGTGTCGTCATCCATGGCCGGTAAATCGTCATGGATCAGGGAATAGGCATGGATACACTCAATAGCCGCCGCCGGGGCATCCAGGTTATCAGCGGCAACACCAAACATCTCACCGGTGGCGTACACCAGGAACGGGCGCAGGCGTTTGCCGCCCAGCAAAGCACCGTAATGCATGGCTTTGCCCATGTCGGTGGCGGCAAACGGCAGAGTGGTCAGGATCTCATCAAGAACGTGATCAACACGCTCTCTGGCCTGTGTCAGTTGGTTGCGGAATGTTTCGGGAGTTTGTTCAGACATGGTCATTCTCGTTCACACAGGGAACCGCCGATCCGGGCGGTCAGTCGTTTTCAGGTGTAAAATCGCTCAGCGGGGCGTTTTCATCATCATTCAGCAGGATCTGTACCCGCTGTTCGGCTGCCATCAGGGTTTTCTGACTGGTGCGGGTCAGTGCGATACCGCGCTCAAACTCGGCCAGGGCTTCTTCCAGCGGCAGATTACCCGCTTCCAGACGGGTGACGATCCCCTCAAGGGCATCGAGTGATGCTTCAAAGCTCAGTGCATCGGTTTTCGTTGCGGATGTTTTTTTGGTCATAGTCTGTTTTTCACTGATGTTGCATTTATGTCGCAAATAATTCCTAGTTTACACTTTTCAGTGAAAATTGTGCCCCTCATTTACGATTTTTACGGGGCAGATCGAGATATGGTGATATACTGCCGCCTTTCAATTTCATCAACGGGGATTGCCGCTGCCCGACACCGGCTGCTCCGTCCTTTGCAAATCAAGCCGATAGCCAGTAAACCGTTATGAAGTTTATCATTAAATTATTTCCTGAAATTACCATCAAAAGTCAGAGTGTCCGCCTGCGCTTTATTAAAATTCTGACCAGCAATATCCGTAATGTGCTTAAAGATCTGGCCGAAGACGTGGCGGTTGTCCGTCACTGGGACTATCTTGAAGTCCGCGTGAAGAAAGAAGAGCTTGGTGAGGGCGTGGCTGACCGCCTGACCCGTATTCCCGGTATCCACCATATTTTACAGGTGGAAGAGCGCGCATTTACCGATCTGCACAATATCTATGAGCAGACCTTTGAGATGTATGCCGCGTCACTGGAAAACAAAACCTTCTGTGTCCGTGCCAAGCGCCGCGGCAAGCATCCGTTCAGCTCCATTGAGCTGGAACGTTATGTCGGCGGCGGCCTGAACCAGCATATTCCGTCTGCGAAAGTGAAACTGACGCACCCGGATGTGACGGTGAACCTGGAAGTGGAAGATGACAAACTGATCCTCGTGGTGCGTCGTCTGGAAGGTATCGGTGGTTTCCCGATCGGGACTCAGGAAGATGTGTTATCCCTGATCTCCGGCGGATTTGACTCCGGCGTGTCCAGTTATATGCTGATGCGCCGCGGCTGCCGCGTTCATTACTGCTTCTTCAATTTAGGCGGCGCGGCACATGAAATCGGTGTGAAACAGGTGGCGCATTACCTGTGGAACCGCTTCGGCAGTTCACACAAAGTCCGTTTTGTTGCCGTGAATTTTGAGCCGGTTGTGGCGGAAATTCTGGAAAAAGTGGATGACGGCCAGATGGGCGTGGTGCTCAAGCGGATGATGGTCCGTGCGGCATCCCGTGTGGCGGAACGTTACGGTGTGCAGGCGATTGTGACCGGCGAAGCGCTGGGACAGGTCTCCAGCCAGACGCTGACCAACCTGCGTATGATCGACAACGCCACTGACACCCTGGTACTGCGTCCGCTGATCTCACATGACAAAGAAACCATTATCAATCTTGCCCGTCAGATCGGTACTGAAGATTTTGCCCGTACCATGCCGGAATTCTGTGGTGTGATCTCAAAAAATCCGACCGTAAAAGCCGTCAAAGAAAAAATCGAAGCCGAAGAAGAGAAATTCGACTTCGCCATTCTGGATGATGTGGTGCTCAACGCGCAGAACATGGATATCCGTGTGATCGCGCAGCAGAGTGAGCAGCAGGTCACTGAAGTGGAGATGGTGTCTGAACTGTCTGCCACGGACGTGGTACTGGATATCCGTTCGCCGGATGAACAGGAATCACACCCGCTGAAGATTGAGGGAACCGAAGTGCGCACACTGCCGTTCTACAAACTCAGCACGCAGTTCGGTGATTTACCGGCGGATACCACCTATTTGCTTTATTGCGATCGCGGGGTGATGAGCCGTCTTCAGGCACTTTACCTGGCAGAGCAGGGCTATACCAATGTGAAGGTGTATCGTCCCTGAGTCGTGACATAGTCGTTGTCTCAGAACCCCGTCTCTGCTGAGCCGGGGTTTTTTATTATTTTTTCAGAGTCTGAGGGGTATCGTTGTGTCAGCACGGGCACTATGCTGTCCGGCAGCAACATCCATTACTGACGGGGTTTCAGAATGAAAAACAGTACGGTCCCGGTACCGGCAAGCCGTTTTGTCTATTTTATTGTTATTGTGGTGGCGCTCCTTCAGGGGCTTGCACTGAATGCAACATCCGATTACCTGATCCGCAGTTCATGGCAGTTGCCGGGGTCACTGGTCTGGCTGCCGATGCTGCTGGCGCTGTTTGTGCCGACGGTATTCAGTTATCTGATCAACCGGTTTTCCTCTGCGGCTCTCTGGACAGGGCTGGTCCTGACGGCGGCTCTCTGTGTCTGGATGAATTACTGGTATCTGAGTGAGGCAACGGCGGGCCACACCCGTGAACTTTCTTCGCTTATTCCTCTGCTGGTATTGCTGTTCTGGCTGATTCTGCCGTGGTTTCAGCTGTGGCAGTCATCCGGCTCACGGAATCCGGATTATGCGCTGCTGACGGAACAGTATGTCAGAAACACCGTTTTGGGTGCGCTGGCAGGGCTTATCGGTCTGCTGGTGATGGGCATGCTGCATCTGGCGGTCTATCTGTTCCGGATTGTGAACCTGGAGTTTCTCAGCGGGTGGCTGGATGATTCTCTGTATTACTGGATGAGTTTTTGTCTCGGATTTAATGTCAGTCTGGTGTTTGTCCGGTCGGTCTTTTCTTTCAGCACCGGAAAAATTGCCGGCTATGTGGCACGGGTGCTGTTGCCGCTGCTGACGGTTATCGGTGTGATTGCCGCCGGCGGATTGCTGTTATCCGTGGTGACCGGCGTCCGTGTCAGCGGGCTGGGCTCATTCACCATGATTTGGTTTGTCGCGCTGAACATCATTCTGCTGAATTTGGTTTACGGCAATGAGTGCGTCCCGCGCTTCCGATCCTGGCTCAGCGGATTGGTGCTGGCCGGTGTGCTGCTGCTGAACGTTTTTTCGCTGTCATCGGTTTACGGCATTCTGGTGCGTGTTAATCAATACAGCTGGAGTATGGATCGGTTATACGGATTCAGTATTGCGTTGTTTCTGGCCGTGGTCGTGCTGGCGTACAGCGTGGCACTGTTATGGAAACGCAGCGGATGGGCGGAACTGCTCGGGCCGGTCAACAAGGCCGGATTACTGACTCTGATAGCGGTTATTCTGGTGATCAGCAGTCCGCTGGCAGATTTTAAACAGATCACGGCAAACAGTATTCTGGCCGGTATTGAAAAGGGCAGAATCAAAGTCACCTCTGATATCCGCTATACCCTGGAAGGTCTGGGGAAACGGGGAGAGGCGGTACTCACAGTACTGAATGACAACCCGGAATACCGTAAAGCACTGACCTATTCCTCTTATGATCAGGATAACCGCCGGACGCTGCAGGAAGTGCTGCTCACAGTACCGGGCAGCCCTGAATTACCGGAATCCTGGTGGGAGGGAAAACCGGATGTTACCCGCAGCTGGTTCTGCACGGAAACCTCCGCGAACGGGGAGTGTCTCGGATTTATGGCGGATGCGGACGGAGACGGACAGGATGAGGCGGTGGTCTGTATTACCGGTTACTCCGATACATCGCTGTATTGTCAGATCTGGCAGCAGACCACTGAAGCTGCTGAGGGAGAGCCGGATAAGCTGGTCTGGACAGAAAGCGATTATCAGGATATTCAGTATGCCTCTGAAGCCGATCAGCAGGCGGCATGGGCGGCACTGAAGGCGGGACATTACTCGCTGAAACCCAAAAAATGGATGATGGTGACACCGGAACCGCCGGTACAGTAAAAACTCTGTTTTACAGCCATCTCAAACGCCCGGTATCATAAACAGCCGGGCGTTTTTTATTTGTTGTCCGCCAGTGTGCGGTAGGGGGTATCCTGATAATCCCATATCCCCGGCGGCAGCACTAATTCAGCCGCCACTTTCGCGGCAGTTTCCTGCCCGCACAGGCGTTCAGCCAGGCGCAGAGCAAAATCGATAGCGGTAGCCGGACCCTGACTGGTCAGTAAATTAACGCGCTCATCAAAATACACCCGCTGATTCACCCATTGTTTCGCCGGTATTTTATCTTCCAGCGCCGGATAACCGGTCATATTGCCAAGCGGGAACAGATTGTGGCTCACCAGAATAACGGACGGTGCCGCGCAGATAGCCGCAACAATGTGTCCGTCACAATGCATGCGGCGGATTTTTTCGATCACCAGCGGGCTGTCACGCAGATTTTCCGCACCTTTCAGGCCGCCCGGCAGCACAATGGCGTCAAACGGAGTATCCGCCACCCGTACCAGCGGCATGTCGGCCATAATCCGGATCCCGCGTGAACCGGTGATCAGACAGCCGCCGTCATCATTGGCACTGGCGAGAGTGACAGTAATACCGGCACGCACCAGGAGATCTGCGGTGGTGACGGTTTCGGTTTCTTCGCAGCCGTCAGCGAGACAAATGAGAACTGAAGGGGGCATTTTGTTCCTCTTTTTGTTTGACGAGGCTGTAAACATGAATATGTTCCGGCAGTAAAATCCCGTGATAGCGGGCACGTTGCAGCAGATAGCCGGTAATGTAATCAATCTCGGTATAACGGCCGTAAAGAATATCCCGGCGCATGGACGAGCTGTGATCGGCGGTTTTTTCAATCACATGAAGAATGTATTCATAGATATCATCACCGTCTGTATGAATACCTTCACGCAGCATCACTTCCGCAACTTCATCACACAGCACCCGGATTTGCGGCAGGTGTGACATCAGCTCACCGTTTTTGCAGTCGTAGATAACGGTCAGCGGGGAGATAACACAGTTCACGGCCAGTTTTTGCCAGCTGGCGGCATCGATTTCATCATGCCAGGCCACATCCGGCAGGGCATCGTGCAGAATATCGGCCAGATGACCATAATGGCGGGCACGTTCATTCACCGGGCCTATGTGTGTCAGTCCGCGGCGGCTGTGGTGCAGCAGTCCGTCTTCTTCAAATGCAGCGTGAGAAGTGATGCCGGTCAGCAGCGGGTTCGGACAGCGGGATAACTCACGCGCCACGCCCATACCATTGTGCAGCAGCAGTACCGGACAGGATTCCGGGATTTTCGGCAGCAATTGATTAACGGCTTCGGAGGTTTGCCAGGCTTTCAGGCAAACCAGCAGTAATTCGGTTTGCGCAAGGAATTCCGGATCATTTGTGGTAAATTGCCCGTAAAACGGCTCTCCGTTCAGAGAGTCAATATTTACATTCAGGTAAGGCTCGGGAATACGCATCCATCCCTGCACCTCATGACTGCCTGACAGTGCAGCAAGCCAGAGTTTCCCGATTGCGCCGCAACCCAGTACTGTTATTTTCATAAGGACTCCGGACAGCGAAAAAGATGTGAGCAATATCACTGAATAGTACCACTTTTTGTCCGTTTGCACCTTAGTAAATATAGCGGGAAATATAGTGCTTTTGTTGGTCTGATAAACCCGGTATCATGCCGGTCAGTTGAATATAGGGAGGTCTTCCGATGCCATCATTTGATATTGTTTCTGAAGTTGAATTACATGAAGTGCGCAATGCCGTGGAAAATGCACAGCGTGAAGTGACCAGTCGCTGGGATTTCCGCAACATTACCGCCACGATTGAGCTCAATGAAAAAAATAACAGTGTTAAGATAACCAGTGAATCTGATTTCCAGGTCAATCAGCTGGTCGATATTATGCGGGAAAAACTGGCGAAACGCGGAATTGACGGCGCGTCTCTGACCGTTCCGGATGAGATTGTTCACAGTGGCAAGCTGTACAGTGTTGAGGCAACGCTGTTACAGGGGATCGACAGTGCGCTGGCGAAGAAAATCGTCAAGCTGATCAAAGACAGCAAACTGAAAGTACAGACACAGATTCAGGGAGAAGAGGTCCGTGTGACCGGTAAATCCCGTGATGATTTACAGTCTGTTATGGCACTGGTTCGCAACGGGAAGCTGGGGCAGCCTTTCCAGTTCAAAAACTTCCGCGACTGAGTGTTATCCGGCAACCCGCATCAGCATGGTTGCCGGTTTCTGTCAGCCCTGTAAAACGGCTTCGAGTTGTTTGCGGTTTGACAGTTTGGTATCTGTTTTCACATACACCGCCCGTTCCTGCGCAATAATCACCACATCACACACACCCGGCTGTTCGCGCAATTTCGCAGCAATATCCGGATGATTCACGTCATTTTCCGGTAATTCCAGACGCAGACTGCTGACATACGGTGGCTGACGCAGTGTCAGGCTGACAACCAGCCAGATAAGTGTCAGTACCAGACCACCACCGAAAACGGCCAGTGCGCCATTAATACTGTAGAGCAGGCCGCCGAGACTGCCGCCCAGCGCCACGCCGATAAACTGGCTGGTGGAGTAGATCCCCATGGCGGTACCTTTATAGCCTGCCGGAGCTTCTTTGCTGATCAGTGACGGCAGAATCGCTTCCATCACATTGAACGCAATAAAGAAGATCTGCAATCCGCCGTACAGCAGCCAGAGGTTTTTACCTGCCAGCAGGAATAATATTTCTGCCAGCGCCATCATGATCACGCAACTGACAAAAACCTGCTTCATTTTGCGGTATTTTTCCGCATAAATAATAAACGGCAGCACAGACACAAAGGCGATCAGCATGGTGTACAGATACGCTTTCCAGTGGGATTCCCGCGCCAGCCCGGCATCACTCATCACCAGAGGAAGGGCGACAAAGGTCGCCATCAGCAGAGTGTGCAGGGCGAGGATACCGAAATTCAGCCGCGCGAGTTGTTTATCCATCAGAACCTGTTTAATCGCGCCTTTTACCACGGCAGTTTCCCGGTTCTGCCGGTGCTCTTTATTGTCCGGCACCACATACAGTGTGACGAGGATACCGAGAAACGCGAGCAGGGCAATGCCCCAGAACAGGCCGGACAGGCCGATGATATCCGCCAGTACCGGTCCGAGTACCAGAGCGACTGCAAAGGTGATCCCGATGCTGATCCCGATAAAGGCCATCGCTTTGGTGCGGTTTTGTTCCCGCGTGGTATCTGAAAGCAGCGCCATAACCGCGGCGGAGATCGCGCCTGCGCCCTGGAGCGCCCGTCCGGCAATCACGCCGTAAATGGAGTGGCTGAGTGCGGCAACAATACTGCCCGCCATAAAGATAATCAGCCCGCCGATAATCAGCGGTTTACGGCCGATTTTGTCAGAAAGCAGGCCGAAGGGGATCTGGAAGATGGCCTGTGTCAGGCCGTAGACGCCGATGGCAAAACCGATCAGGGTGCTGGTGGCGTCTTTAAAATCGAGTCCGAATGTGGTGATAACAGGTAATACCATGAACATGCCGAGCATGCGCAGAGAAAATACCGAGCCTAAGCCCCAGGTCGCGCGACGCTCAACCGGAGTCATTTTATTATCGTTCATGGGTTAACCTCAAAAAAACAGACACCACATTCTAATGAGATTTGTGGATTTTACTAAACACAAAATGGCAGGGAAGCCCTGCCATTTTGTTATTACAGAAAGTGTGTGTTAACGGCTGTAGGCCAGCAGAACATCGCCGGAGACGCTTGGGTCAACAGACATCATCACACTGAGTGATGTGATAGCGACAATGGAGAACACGAACAACTTACGTGCCCAGAGGCGATCGTTCGTTGTTTTATAGCCCGATAATGCCATGCCGAGCCACCAGACACTGACTGCCGCTGCGACAATCAGGTACTTATATCCCGCATACCCGCTGATGGCGAGCATCAGTGTGGCAAACATAAAGGCGATGATGTACAGGATAATGTGGTTTTTCGCCACAGAAATACCTTTAATCACCGGCAGTACAGGGATATTGGCCGCCTGGTAATCTTTGAAACGGAAGATGGCAATCGCGTAGGAGTGCGGCATCTGCCATAAACTGAAGATTAACAGCAGGATCAGTGCGCCGGTATCAAACTGGCCGGTCACTGCGCAGTAGCCGATAACCGGCGGAGCGGCACCGGACAGGCTGCCGACCAGTGTGCCGTAGACTGATTTGCGTTTCATGTACAGGCTGTAAACCCCGACATAAACCACAAAGCCGACAACAGCAATCAGCATTGCCACCACATTGGCTGCCACTAACAGCAGCACCATGCCGGCAATACCCAGCACAGAGGCATAAACCAGACTGATTTTCGGGTCAATAAGCCCTCTTACCAGAGGGCGGTTTTTCGTGCGTTCCATGACGGAGTCGATGTCGCGGTCGATGTAATTGTTAAAAACACAACCGGAGGCCACGACCAGCGAGACACCGAGCAATGTCGCAATGAACAGAGGGTAATCAATGTCACCTTTGGAGGCGAGCAGGAATCCCCCGACCACAGAAATTAAATTTCCGAAAATAATTCCCGGTTTGGTCACTTGCAGGTATTGCTTCATCATATCGGCAACTCTTAATCAACCATCATATTGATGTTCAGGTTGTACATAATCCACAGTGAACCCACAACCACGATACCGATAATGAGGAGCGTAAACAGGAACGCAATCAGGTTCCAGCGCTCTTCAGACGCGGTATTCATGTGCAGGAAGCACACCAGGTGAACAAGAATCTGAACAACAGCAGTAATCACGACAGTCGCCAGCAGTACAGACGTTGAGGCGGTTCCCTCAATCACCATATAGAACGGGATGACTGTCAGAATGACCGACAATATAAAGCCGATCAGATAGGTTTTCACACTACCGTGGCTTGCCCCGGTACCGGCTGTATTTGAATGACTCATTACAGTGCCCCCAACAGATAAACAACGGTGAACACACAAATCCAGACCACGTCCAGGAAGTGCCAGAACAGGCTTAAGCAGTTCAGACGGGTTTTATTCACCTCGGTCAGGCCGCGGCGGCTGGTCTGGATGATCATGATAATGATCCAGATAAGGCCGGCAGTGACGTGAAGACCGTGTGTTGCCACCAGGGTGAAGAAACCGGACAGGAAGCCGCTGCGATCCGGGCCGTAACCTTCGCTGATTAATTCATGGAATTCGTAAATTTCCATCGCCACGAAGCCGAGGCCGAACAGGAATGTCACAAATAACCACAGATTAACCTGACTCACCTGATTGCGGTTCATTGCCAGCATGGCAAAGCCGTAGGTGATACTGCTGAATAACAGCAGGAAGGTTTCCACCAGTACAAACTGTAAGTTAAAGATTTCTTTGCCGGACGGTCCGCCGGCGGTGCCGTCTTTCAGCACCACATAAATGGCGAACAGACTCGCAAACAGAATCAGGTCACTCATCAGGTAGACCCAGAATCCGAAGACCTTGGTCGCACCTGCATCGTGATGCCCATGATTATCATGGGCGTTATTATGTTGAGTCAGGGTATTAGTTGACATTATCCACACCTGCCTTGCTCAGTTGTTCGTAGTGGGCGTTTTCGATTTTTTCGACTTCAGCCACAGGAACATAGTAATCCACATCTTCGTCGAAGCTTTTCACAATCCAGGTGACGATCATGCCGGCGAAACCGACAATCGCGAGCCACCAGATATGCCAGATCATGGCGAAACCAAAGATCAGGCTGAAACCGGCGATAATCACACCTGCTGCCGTGTTTTTCGGCATATGAATTTCTTCATATTTTGCAGGGCGTTTATGAGCGGTGCCTTTTTCTTTCATATCCCACCACTCATCACGGGACTGAACATCCGGTACTTCAGCGAAGTTATAGAACGGCGGAGGTGAAGAGGTTGCCCACTCCAGTGTGCGGCCGCCCCACGGGTCACCGGTAACGTCACGGTTCTGGTTGCGGTCACGGATACTGACATAGAACTGAATGACCTGGCACAGAATACCGACACCGATGATGGCCACGCCGACGGCTGCGATTAACAGCATAGTGTGGAAAGTCGGGTCAATGTTCTGGCTGATACGGCGGGTCATCCCCATGAAGCCCAGCACGTAAACCGGCATAAAGGCAACAAAGAAACCGATGAACCAGCACCAGAATGCACGGACACCCCATTTTTCGTTCAGGGTGAAGCCGAACGCTTTCGGGAACCAGTAAGCGGTACCGGCGAAGCATCCGAAGACCACACCGCCGATAATGACGTTATGGAAGTGTGCAATCAGGAACAGACTGTTATGCAGGACAAAGTTTGCGCCCGGTACTGCCAGCAGAACCCCGGTCATACCACCGACGGAGAAGGTGATAATAAAGCCGACTGTCCAGAGCATCGGGGTTTTGAACTCGATACGGCCCTGATACATGGTAAACAGCCAGTTGAATATCTTCACCCCGGTCGGAATGGAGATGATCATCGTGGCGATACCGAAGAAGGCGTTGACGTTCGCACCGGAGCCCATGGTAAAGAAGTGGTGCAGCCAGACGATAAAGGACAGAACCGTAATCGCGATGGTTGCCCATACCAGTGAGGTATAGCCGAACAGGCGTTTTTTCGAGAATGTCGCAGTGACTTCAGAGAAGACCCCGAAGACCGGCAGAACCAGGATATAGACTTCCGGGTGACCCCATGCCCACACCAGGTTGATGTACATCATCATGTTGCCGCCCATATCATTGGTGAAGAAATGGGTGCCCATGTAACGATCAAGGGTCAGACCGGTTAAGGTCACGGTCAGAATCGGGAACGCGGCGATAATCAGGATGTTGGTACAGAATGCCGCCCAGGTAAAGACCGGCATTTTCATCATCGACATACCCGGTGCGCGCATACGCAGTACGGTGGCGAAGAAGTTAACCCCGGTCAGTAAGGTACCGATACCGGATATCTGAAGACTCCACAGCCAGTAATCGACCCCGACGCCCGGGTTATATTCCAGTCCCGACAGCGGTGGATAGGCCAGCCAGCCGGTCTGTGCAAATTCCCCGATACCCAGAGAGAGGTTCACCAGGATCACACCGACCATAAAGAACCAGAAGCTCAGGGAGTTCAGGAACGGGAAGGCAACGTCACGTGCGCCGATCTGTAACGGCACGACCAGGTTCATCAGGCCGACAACAAACGGTGTCGCCACGAAGAAGATCATAATAACGCCGTGGGCGGTAAAGATCTGGTCGTAGTGTTCAGGCGGCAGGAATCCGGCTTCACCGGCAGACGAAAGGGCCTGCTGGGCGCGCATCATAATGGCGTCAGCAAAACCACGGATCAGCATCACCATTGAAACGATGATGTACATAATACCGATTTTTTTATGGTCAACAGTTGTTAACCATTCAGTCCATAACCACGTCCATTTGCGGAAGTAGGTGATAAGACCGACAAGTGCAGCACCACCCAGAATGATACCCAGTACCGTAATAACAACGATAGGCTCATGCAGGGGGATGGCATCCAGTGTTAATTTTCCGAACATGCTTTACCCCTCATTCCCGGCATGAGCTGCAGGCGTATGGCTGCTGTGTTCATCTGCGCTCATGTTCATCATTGAATGGCTTTCGCCTTCCTGTGTCTTTCCGGCACCGTGGCCGCTGTGACCAAATTTGTTAATGGTATCCACAAACAGGTTTGGTTTGACAGTTGAGAAATAGACAACCGGGTTATTCACACTCGGTTTTGCCAGCGCGTCAAACGCTTCGGTGGTGTTCAGGGTGTCCGGTGAGGCTTTCACCTTCGCAACCCACTCATCAAAGGCTTCGCGTGTCGGTGTGGCTGTGGCGGTAAATTTCATGTCAGAGAAACCGTGACCGCTGTAACTGGCAGAAATGCCTTTGTACACGCCCGGCTCTTCAGCAATCAGATGCAGTTTGGTCTGCATACCTGCCATTGCATAAATCTGTCCGCCTAACTGCGGGATGAAAAATGAATTCATCACAGAATCAGAGGTGATTTTGAAATTGACAGGAACACCGACAGGGAATGCGATCTCATTGACAGTAGCAATACCTTGATCCGGATAGATAAATAACCATTTCCAGTCCATTGAGATAACCTGGATGGTGACAGGCTCCTGGTCACTGACCAGTGGCTTGTACGGGTCCAGCTCATGGGTGGTTTTCCATGTAATGGTACCCAGGATCAGAATGATAATAATCGGAACAGTCCAGACGACCAGCTCAATTTTATTGGAATGCGCCCAGTCAGGACGGTAAGTTGCTTTCTGGCTTTCCCGGTAACGCAGGGCAAAAACGATTGCCATGATAATGACCGGAATAACCACAATGAGCATCAGACCAATGGCGGTTAAAATCAGTGTTTTTTGCTCAGCACCGATAGTGCCTTTCGGGTTCATCAGTGCCATATCGCATCCGCCCAGCAAAAGTGCAGATGCGAGCAGCGAGATTACCCCAATACTCTTTTTGTAGTTCATAAGTCTCATCCAACGACCCCAAAAACAAAGGTACTTAAGTACTCTTGTCGTTTCATCAGTCCGCACATATTACGGCAAGGTAAGATCAGTGTAAATATATGTAATAAGATTGGTTGGTTTGTTGCCTCTTTATGTTAAAAGGATCACAAGTAATCCGATTTTTATTAATTAGTGAAATAAAAATCACAAATTTAACAATCACGAGACAAATTTATATTTAAGCTTAGATTAAGGAAGGAAATACCAAAAGGATGAAACACTGATTATTACACTTTATGTGATGTAATGGTGAAAATTTTTTGTTCAGAAACAGTTTCTTGGTAAAAATACGGAGGGTTTTTGCCCTCCGCAGCGAAAAATGTGATCTAGAAGTTATATTTTATGCTGTAGACGACAGCCTGCTGGTAGAAATCCTCACCCAGTTTGTTATCCGCATAGCGGTACTGAATGCCGGTTGTTACTGACGGAACCGGTGTCCACCATAAGGCCAGCGCACCGTTGACACCGTCACGCCCGCCGTTGCCGTAGCGATCGTTACGGTTCAGCTCGATTTCGTTCCAGTTGGTGACACTGAATTTTTCATCCCACAGGTTAAAGTCATAACCGGCAACCCAGCCGAGGACATAACCGTTGTTACCGCTGTAAAATGTTTGATCAACATAGTGCAGCGCAGCAAACGGCTTGAACCATAAGCCGTGGAAATCAGTGTTATAACCGATACCGTACAGGGTGTTTACTTCATGGAAGTTACCACCGTTGCCCGGCAGGGAATAGGTACCGTAAACATGGCCGTAAGCGTTAAACCCGGTATCACCCAGGTAGATACGTGCGGTGGTTTTGAAGGTGTAACGCTGGTTATCCCCGGCATCGGAATCGTTTTTACTGTTGAATGCATTCTCGAGGTCGAAGAAACCGTAGAGCTCACCCCAGGTAAAACCGGCACCGCCCTCAAGCTCCAGATACGCAAAGTCATCTTTATGCGAGCTGTTACCGCTCTTGTGGGTGGTATGCGGAGTCCAGTCCAGATAGTTCATGCTGACGTTAGCAAATCCCCACTGATATTCAGCCTGCGCAGAAAACGCGGCGGTTGCAGCGATCAGGGCTGCAATAGTCGTTTTTTTCATAATTTTTTAGCTGTTTATTTGGTCGTTAAAGAGTAAAGAAGTCAGAAGTAACAGCGCGAATATAGGCCGGGGGCACAAAAAGGAAAATGGGTGATGTGATGTATTTGTGGTTTTGAATGTAATTTTAAGAAATAAATTACAAAAATTGTGACGAATATCTAAAATCAGGAATAAAAAAAGCCGGTTAAAACCGGCTTTATAAACTTTTGATTGAATTTTTTCTGATATTCGTAGCAGCCGATCAGGCCAGTTTATCGCGCCGGAGTGCACAATAATCGAGCAGTCCGCCGAGGAATAACCCGGCAATACCGATATTCAGGCCGTAAATAAACAGGTCACCCTTCAGCGTATCCGGAATAAAGCCCGGGGTCAGTTCAAACACACCGGTCAGCAGGAGGATCAGGCTGGCGGAGAACAGTACGGCGGTGATCCCCAGCAGCGACATCGCCGTCCGGTAGCCGTTGCGGAAGTGCCGACGGGGCAGAAACTGCTCTGTTTTCTGAGTGTAAAGCAATGTCTTGCGGCACAACATCAGCAGCAGCAATCCAGGAACCGCGGCAAATACAGTGAACAGATAGAACCAGCTCCAGTTGTAGGTTTCCACCATCCAGCCGGCAAAAGGCCCGGTATAGACACGGCCGACCGCTGACAGCGCGGAGAGCAGGGCAAACTGCGTGGCGGAGAATGAACGGTTACAGAGCGTCATCAGCAGGGCGACAAAAGCCGCTGTGCCCATCCCGCCGCAGATATTTTCGATAAACACCACTCCGCCCATCATATAGATATTTTGTGGTGTGACAGACAGTACCCAGTAACCGAGGTTGGAGAACCCCTGCAAAATCCCGAAGAACATCAGTGATTTAAACAGGCTCCAGCGCTGCATCAGATAACCGCCGTACAGGGCGCCGACAATCGTCGCGGCCAGCCCCAGGGTTTTGTTGATAAGCCCCACTTCATCAGGACCGAACCCGGCGCCCCGGATCAGAAACGGCGTGCTGAGTGTCAGGGCAAACGCATCACCCATTTTGTAAAGTACAATCAGCAGTAACAGCAGCCAGGTATTATTGCGGGAGAAAAACTCGGCCAGCGGTTCCCGTACCGCTTCACGCAGTGTGCGCGGCGGCGGGGCATCGGTTTCCGGTTCTTTCGCTATCAGCGTGGCGAACACACCGATCAGCATCAGTCCCGCCATCAGCAGGTACATATTCTGCCAGCCGGTATAGCGGTGGGCGATAAACAGTGCCAGCCCGCCGGAAAGCAGCATTGCAAGCCGGTAACCTAAGGTTGATATTGCCGCCCCGGTGCCGCGATCTTTCGCGGATAACAGGTCGGTTTTATAAGCATCAAAAATGATGTCCTGTGATGCGGAGCAGAAGGCAACTATCGCGGCTGCCGCAGCGAGCCACCAGAGGTGTTCCGTCGGTTTCAGCATCCCCATACCGGCAATACTGACAACCAGCAGGAGTTGTGTGGTGATCATCCAGCCGCGGCGGCGTCCGAGAAACGGCAGCTGATAGCGATCCATAAACGGTGCCCACAGGAATTTAAACACATAGGCCTGGCTGACAAGGGTGAAAAAGCCGATGGTTCTGATATCCACGTTTTCGACGGTGATCCAGGCCTGGAGTGTGCCGCTGGTCAGCGCCAGCGGCAGTCCGGATGCGAAACCGAGCAGTAAAAGAATACGGGCATTACGCTGGCTGTATGTCGCCCAAATACTCCGGAGCATGATTATCCTCACACACCGCAGGCTGCGGTGCATTCACAGTGACTGAAAACAGCAGGCCGCCCGGCGTTATCCGGCTGCGGGCGGCACGGCAGATTAGTAGCGGGTATTTTGCTTAATGAACTGGCTGATTTGGGTATCCTGAGCCATGTCCGCGACGATATCGCTGAGTGCGCGGTTAAAGGCGTCAGTAATTTTTTCGTTACTGGCGCTGAACGGCCCCTGCACATTATAACTGGTGCGGAATGTCCGGCTCTTTGTGCTGTTATTCTGCGCGGTGGCCAGAACGGTAATATCGATATTGACGGTGATATTATGGCGGACACTGCCTTCCTGGACATCTGCCTTAAAGGTATTTATGGCGATCTGCACATTGGCGTTTGCCGGTGAGCCAATCATAAAACCGCGTGCGGTCATCTGTTTTTCCAGGGTTTCCTGCATCAGGAAACGCAGGTCTCGGGACGGACGCAGCTGTGCCAGCTGGCCGTTACGGCTGAATTCAGCCAGTGTCTGCGAAGAGCGCTTGTCGACACCGGTAATCGAAATGGTGGCGGCACCAAGAGTCGGGTCCGCAGACGGTAATTTCATCACCGGTTCAATCGACAGGGTGTTGGACGGCGCCTGACACCCGGCCAGTAAAAGCATTGCGAACAGCGGGAGGAGGTATTTTTTCAACATAATATGAATCCGTTACAGGTTGTTGAAGTCAGTCACAGCACCGGATCAACGCCGGGGTGTGAGTGTTCGGCTTAACGCATGATGATAATCGGCTTTATCCGTGAATGGTATGGATTTTGATAAAAAACTCACTACACTGGGCTTTCTCTGAAAGCCAGTATTGACCGGAAGGATAGTTATGTCGGCATCATTTCCTGCTGTGATGCAGCAGCGTATTGAAGAAAAACTGAATCATGCACTTGCCCCTCATTATATTGACGTGGTGAATGAGAGTGGTCAGCACAATGTTCCGGCAGGATCGGAAACCCATTTTAAGGTGGTGGTGGTCAGTGAGACTTTTGCGGGGATGCGCCCTGTTGCACGTCACCGTCATATGTACACCCTGCTGGCGGATGAACTGGCGGGCGGGGTTCACGCGCTGGCGCTGCATACTTATACCCCGGATGAGTGGAATCACAGTCAGGGTCAGGTGAATCCGTCCCCGCGCTGCCACGGTGGCGGAAAGTAAGCCGCTGTTTGAGTGAAAAAGCAGCGCACAGCACAAAATTTAACAGAAAAAGAGTGAAATTCAGACTCTTTTGTCTGCACTTCTCGACGCGGCCTGTCAGCATCGCTATAATGTCGCGTCTGAAATTCCGTATGGTTTCGGGACGCTTCTGAATATAAGGGAACTCGGTTTTTAAATGCGACCGCCCCGGTTCATTATCGTTTCACACAGGCATCGGGCCGGTGTGAGATCTGGAGTTGACCGAGCAATAGACTTTTTTGAGGTAATAAGATGCAAGTTTCTGTTGAAACGACTGAAGGCCTTGGGCGTCGTGTATTAATCACCGTTCCTGCAGCCGACATTGACAAAGAAGTAAATAAACAATTAGCTGAAATCGCCAAAAAAGCACGTATCGACGGTTTCCGTAAAGGTAAAGTGCCGCATAACATCATCAAACAGCGTTACGGCGATGTGGCGGTTCAGGATGCACTGAGCGACCTGATGTCACGTAACTTTGTCAGCGCGATCATCGAAAACAAAATCAATCCTGTCGGTGCACCGGACTATAAAGTCGATGAGCCGTACAAAGAAGGTCAGGATTTCACTTACACTGTTGAGTTTGAAGTCTTCCCTGAAGTTGAGCTGAAAGGTCTGGAAACAATCGAAGTTGAAAAACCGGTTGTTACCGTTAAAGACGAAGATATCGACGGTATGGTTGAAACTCTGCGTAAGCAGCAGGCTGAGTGGAAAGTCATTGAAGGCGCGGCAAAAGCTGACGATCGCATTACTATCGACTTCACCGGTTCTGTTGACGGCGAAGAGTTCGAAGGCGGCAAATCATCTGATTTCGTCCTGGTCATGGGCCAGAACCGCATGATCCCGGGCTTCGAAGACGGTGTTGTGGGTCACAAAGCCGGTGAAGAATTCGAAATCGACGTCACTTTCCCTGAAGATTACCACGCTGAAAACCTGAAAGGGAAAGCAGCGAAATTCGCTATCACCCTGAAAAAAGTGGAAGAGCGCGAACTGCCGGAAATGACTGAAGAATTCATCAAACGTTTCGGTATCGGCGACGGTTCCCTGGAAGGTCTGAAAGCGGAAATCCGCAAAAATATGGAACGCGAACTGAAAAATGCAGTACGCAACCGTATCAAATCCCAGGTTATCGATGGTCTGCTGAAAGCAAACGAAATCGATGTACCGAAAGCAGCTGTTGACAGCGAAATCGAAGAACTGCGCCGTCAGGCGGCACAGCGTTTCGGCGGCTCTGAAAAACAGGCGATGGAACTGCCTCGCGAACTGTTTGAAGGTCAGGCTAAACGCCGTGTCATGGTTGGTCTGCTGTTAGGTGAAGTGATTTCTTCTAACGAACTGAAAGCTGAAGACGATCGTGTTAATGCACTGATCGAAGAAATGGCATCAGCGTACGAAGATCCGGCTGAAGTTGTAGAATACTACAACAAAAACAAACAGATGATGGACGGTATCCGTAATCTGGCACTGGAAGAGCAGGCTGTTGAGACTGTTCTGGCGAAAGCAAAAGTGACAGATAAAGAAACCGGCTTCACTGACCTGATGAACCAGGTTCAGGCAGCAGGTTAATCCTCTCTCTTTGTGAACGGCCGAAGGCTGTTTATCTGATTAAAACCGCAGGCAATGTATATTGCCTGCGGTTTTTTTGTCATTTCTGACAATATTCCTTGAAAACTGCGGTGGTTATCCCCCATATTTGCCATACAGGGTCTCTGCCGGACAGCGTGTGCATGATCGAATCGCGTATAGCGCATGGTCATCTCACCGGATCTCAAGTAAAATAACCGGTATCCGCCAGGCACCAATAAAATTCAATCAGGAGATGGACATGTCATATCACGACAATCAGGATACTTTCGCACCCAACATGGCGCTGGTGCCGATGGTTATCGAGCAGACTTCACGTGGTGAACGCTCCTACGATATCTATTCCCGTTTATTAAAAGACCGTATTATCTTTTTAACCGGTCAGGTTGAAGATCATATGGCAAACCTGATCGTGGCACAGTTACTCTTCCTGGAAGCTGAGAACCCGGAAAAAGACATTAGTCTTTATATCAACTCACCGGGCGGCGTGATCACCGCAGGGATGTCTATTTATGACACCATGCAGTTTATCAAACCGCAGGTCAGCACCATCTGCGTAGGCCAGGCCTGCTCAATGGGGGCCTTCTTACTGACGGCAGGTGCGCCGGGTAAACGCTACTGTCTGCCTAACTCCCGCGTGATGATTCACCAGCCGCTGGGCGGCTATCAGGGACAAGCTACTGATATTGAAATTCATGCTCAGGAAATTCTGAAAGTGAAAGCGCGCATGAATGATTTATTAGCTCACCATACCGGTAAATCCGTTGAGGAAATTCAGCGCGATACCGAGCGCGACCGCTTCCTGTCCGCGACAGAAGCGCAGGAATACGGTCTGGTTGACCATATTTACACACACCGGTAAGTAACACCGGTACTGCCCGTATTCTGCCGGGTGGCAGGGTACAGCGGTGCTGTGATATTTTTTTGCAGCTCACGGGTTGTGAGCTGTACTGATTAAGTGAGGTTTACTGATGACAGACAAACGCAAAGACGGTTCAGGAAAGCTGCTGTACTGCTCTTTCTGCGGAAAAAGTCAGCATGAGGTTAAAAAACTGATTGCCGGCCCGTCAGTGTATATCTGTGATGAATGCGTTGATTTATGCAACGATATTATCCGTGAAGAAATTAAAGATCTGATCCCGGCCCGGGGCAGTGAACGCAGTGAACTGCCGACTCCTCATGAAATTCGTCAGCACCTCGATGATTATGTCATTGGTCAGGAACTGGCAAAAAAAGTGCTGGCAGTCGCGGTATACAACCACTACAAACGTCTGCGCAACGGCGATAAAACTGCTGACGGCGTGGAACTGGGTAAAAGTAATATCCTGCTGATCGGCCCGACCGGCAGTGGTAAAACCCTGCTGGCTGAAACACTGGCCCGCTACCTGGATGTGCCGTTCACAATGGCGGATGCGACCACACTGACTGAAGCCGGTTATGTGGGCGAGGACGTGGAAAACATCATTCAGAAGCTTTTACAGAAATGCGACTATGATGTGGAGAAAGCACAGCGCGGTATCGTCTATATTGATGAAATCGATAAAATCTCCCGCAAATCAGATAACCCGTCGATTACCCGGGATGTGTCCGGTGAAGGCGTTCAGCAGGCGCTGCTGAAACTGGTTGAAGGCACGATTGCGGCTGTTCCGCCGCAGGGCGGGCGCAAACATCCGCAGCAGGAATTTTTACAGGTTGATACCTCGAAAATTCTGTTTATCTGCGGCGGGGCATTTGCCGGTCTGGATAAAGTGGTCGGCCAGCGTCTGAACACCCGTTCCGGTATCGGTTTCGGTGCGGAAGTACGCGGCGAGAAAGACAAAGCAACGGAAGGTGAATTACTGGCTCAGGTTGAACCGGAAGATCTGATCAAGTTTGGTCTGATCCCGGAATTTATCGGTCGTCTGCCGGTGGTGGCAACGCTCGGTGAGCTGAGTGAAGATGCGCTGATTCAGATCCTTCAGGAACCGAAAAACGCATTAACCAAACAGTATCAGGCACTGTTCAGCATTGAAGATGTTGAACTGGAGTTCCGCCGTGAAGCACTGATTGCCATCGCGAAAAAAGCGATGAACCGTAAAACCGGCGCCCGTGGTCTGCGTTCCATCGTTGAGGCGGCATTGCTCAACACGATGTATGATTTACCATCGATGGAAAATGTTGAAAAAGTGGTTATTGATGAGAACGTGATAACCAATCAGACCGAACCGATGCTGATTTACCGCAAACCGGAAGCTCAGGTTTCCGGCGAGTAACGGAAAGTTAGCGCAGTTGTTATCAATATTAACCAAATGAGGGAATTTTCCCTCATTTTGCTTTTCTTACTAAATAAAGTGTTGAATGTGAGAAATGCATCCCCATATATTGATCATTCTATGGAGTGGAACCCGTGATAACGCGTTTCACGACGTTCCCAACAAGGCGTAAGCTAAACGAAGAGAGTGCTCTATGAATCCTGAGCGTGCTGAACGCATTGAAATCCCGGTACTGCCTTTGCGCGATGTGGTGGTCTACCCCCACATGGTTATTCCTTTATTTGTCGGGCGCGAAAAATCTATCCATTGTCTGGAAACAGCGATGGATATGGATAAAAAAGTGCTGCTGGTTGCACAAAAAGAAGCGTCAACGGATGAACCGGGCGTCAATGATTTATTTTCCGTCGGGACAGTCGCGTCTGTATTACAGATGCTGAAACTGCCGGACGGCACCGTAAAAGTGCTGGTCGAAGGCCTGCAACGTGCGCATATCAAAACATTAAGTGACAACGGTGATTTCTTCTCTGCCCAGGCAGAGCTGATGGAATCCCCTGTTGTGGACGAGCGTGAGCAGGAAGTACTGCTGCGCACGGCGATCAACCAGTTTGAAGGCTATATCAAACTGAATAAAAAGATCCCGCCGGAAGTCCTGACCTCCCTGCACAGTATCGAAGATGTCGCCAAACTGGCCGACACTATCGCTTCACATATGACACTGAAATTACAGGACAAACAGTCTGTACTGGAAATGGCAGATGTGGTTGAGCGTCTCGAGTATCTGATGGCGATGATGGAATCGGAAATCGATCTGTTACAGGTTGAAAAACGTATCCGTAACCGAGTCAAAAAGCAGATGGAAAAAAGCCAGCGCGAGTACTATCTCAATGAGCAGATGAAAGCTATCCAGAAAGAACTGGGTGAGATGGACGACGCGCCGGATGAAGCGGAAGCGCTGAAACGTAAAATCGAAGAAGCGCAGATGCCGAAAGAGGCAAAAGAGAAAGCGGAAGCTGAATTACAGAAACTGAAAATGATGTCCCCGATGTCTGCGGAAGCGACTGTTGTCCGCAGCTATATCGACTGGATGGTTCAGGTTCCGTGGGTTAAGCGCAGCAAGGTGAAAAAAGACCTGATTAAGGCGCAGGAAATCCTCGACAGTGACCATTACGGCCTGGAGCGGGTGAAAGAGCGTATCCTTGAATATCTGGCGGTTCAGAGCCGTGTCAGTAAAATCAAGGGGCCGATTCTGTGTCTCGTCGGACCGCCGGGGGTGGGTAAAACCTCTCTGGGGCAGTCTATTGCCCGTGCAACCGGCCGTAAATATGTCCGTATGGCGCTGGGCGGCGTACGTGATGAAGCGGAAATCCGTGGTCACCGCCGTACCTACATCGGTTCTATGCCGGGTAAACTGATCCAGAAAATGGCAAAAGTCGGCGTGAAAAACCCGCTGTTCCTGCTGGATGAAATTGACAAAATGTCATCGGATATGCGCGGTGATCCGGCCTCCGCACTGCTTGAGGTGCTGGACCCGGAACAGAATATCGCGTTTAACGATCACTACCTGGAAGTGGATTACGATCTGTCCGACGTGATGTTTGTCGCGACGTCCAACTCCATGAATATTCCGGCACCACTGCTGGATCGTATGGAAGTGATCCGTCTGTCCGGTTATACGGAAGATGAAAAACTCAACATCGCCAAACGTCACCTGCTGCCGAAGCAGATTGAACGTAACGCGCTGAAGAAAACCGAGCTGCACATTGATGACAGTGCGATCCTCGGCATCATCCGTTATTACACACGTGAAGCCGGTGTGCGCGGACTGGAGCGTGAAATCTCCAAACTGTGCCGTAAAGCGGTGAAACAACTGCTGATGGATAAGACACTGAAACACATCGAAATTAATCAGGATAACCTGAAAGATTATCTCGGTGTGCAGAAAGTGGATTACGGCCGTGCAGACACTGAAAACCGCGTGGGTCAGGTGACTGGTCTGGCGTGGACAGAAGTCGGCGGTGACCTGCTGACCATCGAGACCGCAGCGGTTCCGGGCAAAGGAAAACTCTCCTACACCGGTTCACTGGGTGAAGTGATGCAGGAATCTATCCAGGCAGCGTTAACCGTGGTGCGTGCCCGTGCGGATAAATTAGGGATCAACAATGATTTCTATGAAAAACGTGACATTCACGTCCACGTTCCGGAAGGTGCAACACCGAAAGACGGCCCGAGTGCCGGTACCGCGATGTGTACCGCACTGGTTTCCGCACTGACCGGTAACCCGGTACGTGCTGATGTGGCGATGACCGGGGAAATTACCCTGCGTGGTCTGGTTCTGCCTATCGGTGGTCTGAAAGAAAAACTGCTGGCAGCACACCGCGGCGGCATTAAGACTGTTCTGATTCCTGATGAAAACCGCCGTGATCTGGAAGAAATTCCGGATAACGTAAAAGCGGATCTGGATATTCATCCGGTTAAAACAATAGATGAAGTTCTTTCACTTGCCTTAGTGAATCCTGCTTTCGGCATGGAAGTGGTAAGTAAAAAAGCGTAGGAAATAGTGACCTGCGTCAAGAAGTTCAGATAAATAAAGGGCTGACAGGTACTTTCGGACTTGTCAGCCTTTTTTTGTCCCGCTAATTTAGCGAACATTCTTACGAAATATGCGAAGTCTGCAATCTTGCCAAGAGCGAAAAGGCTTGATATAACGGCTGTGGCTGTCAGGAACATACTTCGTAAATCCGGGCCGAAAATTCTGAAAGGGGATGATAATAGTGAATAAGTCACAATTGGTCGATAAAATTGCTGCAGACGCGAATATTTCTAAAGCTGCGGCTGGTCGCGCGTTAGATGCAATTATTGGTTCAGTAACTGATTCTCTGAAAGGCGGGGATGATGTGGCTCTGGTTGGTTTCGGTACTTTCACTGTTCGTGAGCGCGCAGCACGTACAGGCCGTAACCCGCAGACCGGCAAAGAGATCAAAATCGCCGCAGCGAAAGTCCCGGCTTTCCGTGCAGGTAAAGGTCTTAAAGACGCAGTAAACGGCTGAGTTTTTCCTCAGGCACCGGGATATTTATCTGTCCCGGGCACAAAAACCGTATAAAGCTAAACAGGAAGCGCATCAGAATGATGCGCTTTTTTTTGTTTTAGGGCATAATTTCCCCTGACCTGATTTTTCTTTTACCAAAGCGGAGTTTGGATTTCTTATGATGGAAAACCTGCGCACAGCGGCGAACAACCCTGTGATTAAAATTGTCTTCGCCATCATTATCCTGTCATTTATTCTGACAGGTGTCGGTGGTTACCTCGTCAGCGGTTCTAACTATGCTGCCAAAGTGAACGATACTGAAATATCGGTCCAGCAGTTAGAGCGCGCCTTCCAGGAAGAGCGTAACCGCCAGCAGGCTCAGCTGGGTGACCTGTTCTCGCAGTTAGTCAGTACCGAACAGGGTGTTAAACAGATTCGTTCTCAGGCGCTGAACCAGATGATCGACACCATTCTGCTGGAACAGTATGCACAGAAATTAGGCATCACTGTCAGCGATGAGCAGATCATTAACGCGATTCGTCAGGAACCTGATTTTATGGTTAACGGTCAGTTCAGCCAGGATGCTTACGGCACGTTTCTGTCCCGTAACGGTATCACGGGTGACGCCTATGCAGCCTATCTGCGCAAACAGATGATTCAGGCTCAGCTGGTTCAGCCGTTTGTACGTGATTCGTTTGTGCTGGATTCTGAAGTGACCAATGCAGCGGCGGTTTTACTCCAGTCGCGCACTATCCGTACTGCAACACTGGATCTGGCTTCCGCACAGGAAAAACAGACCGCAACTGATGAAGAGCTGCAGGCTTATTACGCGAAGAATAAAAATAATTTCATCGCACCGCAGGCGTTAAAAATCAGTTTTGTTGAGCTGGATGCCGCGAATATCCAGGACAACACCAGCGTTACGGAAGAACAGATTCAGGACTACTACGACAAAAATATCCCGCGCTTCACCGTGCCGGCAAAAGGAGAGTACAGCCAGATCATGCTGGCGACGGAAGATGATGCCAAAGCCGTACTGAATGAACTGAAAAACGGGGCAGATTTCAAAACCCTGGCAAAAGAAAAATCCACCGATAAACTGACTGCCCGTAACGGCGGTGTGATCGGCTGGATGGAAGATGCCGCGCTTATCCCTGAAATCAAAGATGCCGGGCTGAAAGCTGCCGGTCAGGTTTCAGAAATCCTGAAAGTGGATAACGGCTACGCAATTTTCCGTCTCGATGTGTATGAGCCGGAAACCGTTAAACCGCTGGCGGATGTGAAAGACGAAGTGACCCGTCTGGCCAAAGGCGAAGCGGCGAGCAAAGCGTTCTTTGACCTCCAGCAGAAAGCCAGTGAAGCCGCAGCGAATGATAACGAATCCCTGATGGGTGTTGAGCAGGCGACAAACGTTAAAGCCGTACAGACCGACTGGTTTGCACTGAATAACCTGCCGGACGCGATCAACTATCCGGAAGTGTTAAAAGCCTTAACGGAAAACGGACTGTTTGATGAGAAAGGGCCGTCCGGTGCTAACTCCGATATCATTACTGTTTCCGGTGATCGTGCATTTGTTGTCCGTGTTGATGAGTACCGCCCGGAAGCAACAGAGCCGTTTGAGAAAGTAAAATCTGATATCAGCGCGCTGGTCAAACGCAGTAAAGCTGAAGCCGCGCTGAACGCGGAAGCGGATAAACTGCTGGCGGCGCTGAAAGAAGGTAAAGGTGACGCGGCGTTAACAGAAGCCGGTGTGAAATTCGGTGCAGAACAGACCGTTCAGCGCCTGAATCCGTCAGATCCGGTAATTAATGCTGCCTTTACCCAGCCGCATCCGGCGGACGGTAAACCGACCTACAGCCGCACCATTGACGGCAAGGGTAATATTGTTCTGATTCAGCTCGATAAAGTCACTGCCGGTACCGCAACCGATCAGGAAAAAACTGAGTTGCGCACGGTATTGCGCCAGCAGATGGCATCCACTGAACTGGAATCATTACTGCTGAACCTGCGTGCCAACGCAGATATTGATGTGAGAAATATGGACTAAAATTTTTCGATCTGTACCGAAAAATAAAATGTTGTGTTACATCTCCCGAAAGGCTGCGTTCGCAGCCTTTCGCATTTCTGTTCTGAAAATCCCCCGGCAGAAAAAATTTTTGCGACACTCCGCTTTGTGCTAAACACAAAAGGAGAAATAGCATGAAAACAAAATGGACATCTGCATTATTATTAACATCAGCGCTGTTAACCGGCGGTTTTTTCAGTACCTCCACTCTGGCTCAGGTGGCACAACCGGCGGAAAGTACGCAGGTTCAGCCGTCTGCTGCACAGGACACAAACCGTATCAGTATTAACACCGCGACAGCGGAAGAACTGGCACGGGAACTGAGTGGTATCGGGCCGAAAAAAGCACAGCGGATTGTGGAGTACCGCACGGAAAACGGACCATTTACTTCTGCGGAACAACTGAAAGATGTATATGGTATTGGTGAGCGCCTTTTTACGATGAACAGCGATAAGATAGCGTTGTAATATCAGCAGAAGCTGATTTCCCTTCCCCGGGCTGACGGGGAAGGGAATACCGGAAACAGAGTAAAGGGAGAAATATTATGAGCACCACAATTAAAGTGATTGGCTACCATATTGATGCCTTCGGACATGTGAACAATGCGCGTTACCTGGAGTTTCTGGAGGCTGCCCGCTGGGACTGGCTGGAAAGCTATGATGCTTACCGCTGGTTTAAACAGATGGATATTGCTGTGGTGGTGGTGAATATCAATATTAACTACCGGTTACCGGTCTATGTGGGAGAGCGGCTGGTCATCGACAGTTATTTACAGCATGCCGGGCAGAAAAGCGGTGTTCTCAAACAGATTATTACCCGTCAGGAAGATAAGCAGGTTGTGGCGGATGCGGAAGTAACTTTTGTCTTTATTAATATGAAAACCGGTAAAGCGATCCCGATCGAAGGGGAAATCCGCGATAAATTTGAATTACTGACAGGACCAAAAGAGGGCTGATGAGCCGAAGGACAGAAAAACGCCCGGCCGGTCACCGGGCGTAACAGGCACTTATTGCAGGCCGGTGATTTTTTTCATGGCGGCCATCACAGCACTGCGGTCAGCAAGATAGTTATCCAGCCCGTTGCGGCGCAGATGACAGGCGGCACACTCCCCGCAACCATCCCCCTGAATACCGTTATAGCAGGTGAGCGTCTCTGTGCGGACGGTGTCCAGTTGTCCGTAATAATCGGCCAGAGCCCAGGTCTGTGCTTTATCCAGCCACATCAGCGGGGTTTCAAAGCGGATATCGCGGGCCAGACCGGCGTTAACCGCTTTATTGAGAGCTTTGACAAATTCATCACGGCAATCCGGGTAACCGGAAAAATCGGTTTCACATACACCGGTGATAATGGCTTCTGCATTGACCTGGTACGCATAAATCGCTGTCAGGGTCAGAAACAGGATATTCCGCCCGGGAACAAAGGTATTCGGAATATCACTCTGTTCACTTTCGCAGAACCCCGGCACCGGGATGTTATCGCGGGTCAGACTGCTGACTGCCAGTTCATTCAGCAGGGAAACATCCAGCACCTTATGCGCTGCCGCACCCAGTTTCAGGCTGAGTTTACGGGCAACATCTATTTCCTGACTATGGCGCTGTCCGTAATCAAACGTCACACAATGCACTTCATCATAGTTACGGAGCGCCTGAATCAGGCAGGTTGTGGAGTCCTGCCCGCCACTGAATACGACCACAGCACGTTTCATCGGTAAACCTCATTATAAAAAGATGAGGTTTATGGTAACGGCTGCATCACCATTTGGGTAGTGTTGCCTGCGCGTCAGTCAGATCACCGATATTTTCCGCTACCCATTCCGGATTGTAATAAGTGTCAGGATAACGTTCGCCACTGTCACAGATCAGCGTGACAATGGAGCCGGTCTGTTTCTGTTCATGCATCTGTTTCGCCAGTTGCAGCGCACCCCAGACATTGGTGCCGGTGGAAGCGCCGGTGCGGCGTCCGAGCAGTTTTTCCAGCCAGTACAGGGTGGCGATACTGCACTTATCACTGACTTTAAGCACATCATCAATCACACCGGGAATAAAGGACGGCTCTGCGCGCGGACGACCGATACCCTCAATCTTACTGCCGGTATCGCAGCGCAGATGTGAGCATTTCTGATGATAGCAGTCATGAAAAACGGAGTTTTCAGGATCAACAACAATCAGTTTTGTATCATGTCCCTGGTAGCGGATAAACCGGCCGAGGGTGGCTGATGTACCGCCGGTGCCCGCACTCATCACAATGTAACGCGGCACCGGATGGGCTTCCCGTGACATCTGGCGGTAAATACTTTCGGCGATATTATTGTTGCCGCGCCAGTCAGTGGCACGTTCGGCATAGGTAAACTGATCCATATAGTGGCCGCCGGTTTCGCGGGCCAGACGTTCGGATTCCGCATAGATCTGAGCGCTGCTGTCCACAAAGTGGCACTGTCCGCCGTAGAACTCAATCTGTTCAATTTTACGGCGTGCGGTGCAGCGCGGCATGACGGCAATAAACGGCAGTCCGAGCAGACGGGCAAAGTAAGCTTCTGAGACAGCGGTGCTGCCTGATGATGCCTCAATGACCGGTGTGCCTTCGCGGATCCAGCCGTTACACAAGCCGTACAGGAAAAGCGAACGTGCCAGGCGGTGTTTCAGACTGCCTGTCGGGTGAGTACTTTCATCCTTGAGATATAATGAAACCCCCGGGTAAACGGGTAATTCCAGCGGGATCAGGTGGGTATCCGCACTGCGCTGATAATCGGCCTGAATGGCATTAATGGCGGATGTCGTCCATTGGGTTGTCATGTAGTATCTCCTCACGGTCTGTTGATGCATCTTAGCAATTCTGTGAGAGAAAAGGCTTTTTCTATTTTCTTTATCATGCATGATATGGAGAAATTTATTCTCTCTGGTGGCGATATGTTAGATAAAACAGACCGTAAATTGTTACAACTCTTGCAGGAAGATGCGTCATTATCACTGAACACACTGTCCGAAGCGGTAAATCTGACATCCACTCCCTGCTGGAAACGACTGAAGCGGCTGGAGGATGACGGTTACATCCGTAAACGCGTGGCGTTGCTTGACCCGGAAAAACTCGGGCTGGGACTGACAGTCATTGTCATGATCAAGACACAACATCACAGCAGCGAGTGGTATACTCAGTTTGTGGAGTATGTGCAGCAGATGCCTGATGTGGTGGAGTTTTACCGCATGGCCGGTGAATTCGATTACATGCTGCAGGTCGAAGTGGTGGATATGAAATGCTTCGATCATTTTTACAAAAAACTGGTCAACGGTGTACCCGGTTTAATTGATGTGACTTCCAATTTCGCGATGGAGCGCATAAAGTACACCACCGCATTGCCGATTCCGGAGAAATGCAAAGCGGACTGATTATTAACCTGAGATGTTAACGGGATCCTGTGAGATTATTTGCCCAATTAAAATGGTATTTCCTCAGTGAATGGCGGCGCTATACCGGTGCGGTCACTTTTCTGATCATTATCGCGGTATTACAGATCCTGCCGCCGCGTTTTGTCGGCATTATTGTTGACGGCGTGACCAAAGAAACGATGACTACCCCGGCGCTGTGGGGCTGGGTCGGTGTGATGCTGCTTATTGCGCTGGTGATTTATATTCTGCGCTATATCTGGCGGGTCTGGTTATTCGGCGCATCCTATAAGCTGGCGGTGCGTCTGCGGCAGGATTTTTATCAGCAGTTCAGCCGCCAGTCCCCGGCATTCTATCACCGTTACCGTACCGGCGACCTGATCGCGCGCAGTACCAACGATGTGGATAAAGTGGTGTTTGCCGCCGGAGAAGGTGTACTGACGCTGGTGGATTCGTTCGTCATGGGGCTCGTGGTGCTGCTGACGATGAGCATTGAGATCAGCTGGCAGCTGACACTGCTGTCCCTGCTGCCGATGCCGCTGATGGCACTGGCGATCAAACGTTACGGACAGCAGCTTCATCAGCGCTTTAAAACCGCGCAGGGTGCGTTCTCCTCACTGAATAATCACGCTCAGGAAAGCCTCAGCAGTATCCGGATGATTAAGGCGTTTGGTCTGGAAGATCATCAGTCTTCCCGGTTTGAATCTGTGGCGGCCGAAGCCGGACGCAAAAATATGCATGTGGCACAGGTGGATGCCCGCTTTGATCCGACCATCATCATGGCGATCGGGATGTCCAACCTGCTTGCGGTTGCCGGCGGCAGCTGGATGGTGGTGCAGGGCACACTGACACTCGGCGGGCTGACCAGTTTTATTATGTATCTCGGGCTGATGATCTGGCCGATGCTGGCGCTGGCCTGGATGTTTAATATTGTGGAGCGCGGCAGTGCAGCCTACAGCCGTATCCAGTCCCTTCTTGAAACACCGCCGGTACTGGCGGACGGTACTGATTCCCCGGCACCCGGGCGCGGTGAGCTGTCAGTGGCGGTGGATGAATTTTGTTATCCGGAAAGCCGCCGGACGGTTCTGCATGATGTCCGTTTTACCCTGAAACCGGGTCAGCTGCTCGGGCTGTGCGGCCCGACGGGCTGCGGTAAATCCACACTGCTGGCACTGATCCAGCGTCATTACGATGTGACAGCAGGCAAAATTTGTTTTCAGGGTAAACCGCTGCCGGAACTGACATTCTCCGGCTGGCATGCTCGGCTGGCTGTCGTGAATCAGACCCCGTTTCTGTTCTCCGATACAATTGCCAACAACATTGCGCTGGGACGGCCCGGGGCGACACAAGAAGAGATTGAACATGCGGCCCGGCTGGCCAGTGTGCATGATGATATTGAGCGTCTGCCGCTCGGCTATGAGACTCAGGCCGGTGAGCGGGGCGTTATGTTGTCCGGCGGACAGAAACAGCGGATCTCCATTGCCCGCGCATTGCTGATGGATGCGGAAATCCTGATCCTCGATGATGCACTTTCCGCAGTGGACGGGCAGACCGAATACCGGATACTGCAAAACCTGCGGCAATGGGGCGAAGGACGCACGGTTATTATCAGTGCGCACCGGCTCTCCGCACTGGCAGAGGCAGATAATATCCTTGTGCTGCAACAAGGCGGTATCAGTGCTCAGGGGCGTCATCAGGAACTGATTAATCAGAACGGATGGTATCGCGAAATGTATCATTATCAGCAGTTAGAGGCCGCGCTCGATGAGTGAACAGATCCGCCCTGAAGCGGCAAAAAACCTGTGGCCGTCGCTGAAACGCCTGCTCGGATACGGCCGTAACTACCGCCGCCCGATGGCTGCTGCCATTGTGATGCTGTGGCTGACAGCCATTGCAGAAGTTGCCGCACCTGTTCTGGTCAGTTATTTCATTGATAATATGGTGGCGAAAAACCAGATTGTTCTGTCCGTGACACTATGGCTGGTGGCCGGGTTTATCGCTTTACAGATTGCTGCCTCGCTGCTGCACTATTTTCAGCTGATCTATTTCAATCAGGCGGCAGTCGGCGTGGTACAGACACTGCGGGCCGATGTGATGGACGCTGCACTGCGTCAGCCGCTGAGCGCATTTGACACTCAGCCGGTCGGGCAGTTGATCTCCCGCGTCACCAATGACACGGAAATGATCAAAGACTTGTTCGTAAACGTCCTGCCGACACTGTTCCGCAGTATCGCCCTGATCGTGGTGATGCTGATCGCCATGTACTCCCTGGAGTGGCGGATGGCACTGGTGGCAACGGCTATGTTCCCGGCGGTAATGCTGGTGATGTGGATCTACCAGCGGCTGAGTACGCCGATTGTGCGCCGGGTGCGCAGTTATCTGGCGGATATTAATGACGGTTTTCATGAAGTTATCAGCGGCATGACGGTTATTCAGCAGTTCCGCCAGCAGGCACGTTTCGGAGAACGGATGTTTGCCGCCAACCGCCGCCATTATGAGGTCAGAATGGCGGCACTGCGGCTGGACGGGATTTTACTGCGCCCGCTGCTGAGCCTGTTTTCGGCGGCTATCCTCTGCGGCCTGATGTTGTTGTTCGGGGTTGAGGGGACGGGGGTTATCGGTGTCGGGGTGCTGTACGCCTTTATTACCTACCTCGGGCGGCTGAATGAACCGCTGATCACGCTGACATCCCAGCAGTCTGTTTTACAGCAGGCAGTGATCTCCGGCGAACGTGTTTTTGAGCTGATGGACAGCCCGCAGCAGCAGTACGGGGCAGATGATCAGCCGCTGACCTGCGGCAGTATCCGCGTATCACACCTGACATTTGCCTATCAGCCCGGAAAACCGGTACTGCGCGATATCAGTATGGATGTACCGGAGCACAGCTTTGTCGCTTTTGTCGGACATACCGGCAGCGGGAAAAGCACACTGGCGAATCTGCTGATGGGCTATTACCCGTGGCAGGCCGGGGAAATCAGCCTTGGCGGGCGTCCGCTGGAACAGTTTTCACATAAAGCACTGCGGCAGGGCATCGCGATGGTGCAGCAGGACCCGGTCATTATGGCCGCCTCCTTCCGCGATAATATCACTCTCGGACGGGATATTGATGATGAGCGTATCCGGCGGGTGCTGGACATGGTTCAGCTGAGTGAGCATATTTCACAGCTTGAGCACGGGCTGGATACGGAACTGGGCGAGCAGGGTAACACGCTGTCTGACGGGCAGAAACAGCTGCTGGCCATGGCGCGGGTGCTGGTGCAGACCCCGAAAATCCTGATCCTGGATGAAGCAACCGCCAATATTGACTCCGGTACTGAACAGGCCATTCAGAAAGCTCTGCAACTGATCCGCCGTGAAACCACGCTGGTGGTGATTGCACACCGTCTGTCCACCATTGTGGATGCCGATACCATTTATGTGCTTAACCGCGGCGAAATGGCGGAATCCGGCTCTCACCGGGCGCTGCTGGCAGAGAAAGGCCGCTATTACCAGATGTATCAGTTGCAGCAGGTCGGGGAATCACTGAATGCCCCGGAAGAGAGCGAAGCTCCTGCACTATAATTGTGAGATCGTTCACATAAACAGGTGCATGATGCTGTAAAAAAGTGCAATCCTCCCGTTAGCGGAAAAGGCGTCTGATGATTCAGACGCCTTTTTTATTTCTATCCTGTTGTTATTCAATAATTTAATTTTTATTTCATGCATTGGCATCACTCTTGCAATTTATCCGCAGGACAACAACAACCTGAAGCGGAGCATGCGATGAAAATGATAATGGCCATCATCAAGCCTTTTAAACTTAATGACGTCAGAGATGCGCTGAACGAAGAAGGTATTCAGGGATTAACCGTACTGGAAGTGCGGGGCGCGGGCAGACAAAAAGGACATACCGAACTGTACCGCGGGGAAGAGTACAGCACCGATTTCCTGCCGAAGACACAGATTAATATTGTTGTGCCTGATGATTGCCTTGATCGCATTATTGAGGCGATTTGCCGGTCAGCATACACAGGCAGTATCGGTGACGGAAAAATATTTGTTTCAGAAATTACTCAGGCGGTACGGATACGTACCGGTGAGCAAAATGATGATGCCATTTAAACCGCGCGGAGATACTCAGATGATGAAACGAAAAATAGTATTGCCTGTTGTGATATCTGCGGTACTGCCGGCATCGGCTTACAGTGCAACGGAAGGGATGGATCGCGCGGATAACGGTTTTATGCTGATCTGTGCGGCGCTGGTCTATTTTATGACTCTGCCCGGTATCGCTCTGTTTTACGGCGGACTGGTACGGCGTGAGAATGTATTGTCAGTGATGACACAAGTCATCGTCAGCTTTGCTCTGGTGTTGCTGTTATGGATTTTCTATGGCTACAGTATGGCGTTTTCTGACGGAAACAGTGTGGTCGGCGGGTTATCTCATGCATTTCTCAGCGGGATCACACCGGTCAGTAACAGCGGCAGTATCAGCCAGCTGACACACGTTATTTTTCAGGGGTCCTTTGCTGCGATCACGGTTGCACTCATCACCGGAGCGCTGGCAGAGCGGATCAAATTTACTGCCTTTCTGTTATTTACGGTGATCTGGTTCTCCCTGGCGTATGTACCGATGGCACATATGGTCTGGGGCGGCGGCTGGCTGGCGGAAGATGGCGCTCTGGATTTTGCCGGGGGAACCGTTGTGCATATCAACGCGGCAGTTGCCGGGTTAGTTGGTGCTTACATATTAGGACAGCGCCGGTTGCCGGGGAAAGCTGCCACCAAGCCGCACAGCCTGCCGATGGTATTTACCGGTACCGCTATCCTCTATATCGGCTGGTTCGGGTTTAATGCCGGATCTGCCGGAAAACCGGATGGCATTGCGGCGCTGGCTTTTCTGAATACCGTGATTGCGGTGGCCGCAGGGGTGCTGGCATGGGTGATCGCAGAATGGTGTATGCGGGGTAAGCCCTCACTTCTTGGTGCATGCTCCGGGTGTATCAGCGGTTTGGTCGGGATCACGCCTGCCGCAGGGACGGTGGGTGTCCCGGGTGCAGTTGTCATCGGGCTGATCAGTGGTATTGCCGGTTACTGGGGCGTTACAGCCCTGAAGCGCAGGCTGAAAGCGGATGATGTCTGTGATGTTTTTGGCATTCACGGCGTCTGCGGTATCGCCGGATGTTTGCTGACCGGCATTTTCACGGCACCGGTACTCGGCGGCACCGGTTATGCGGAAGGCGTCACGATGTTGCATCAGTTATGGATACAGGCGGAGAGTATCCTGGTGACTGTGCTCTGGAGCGGAGTGATTACTTACATCGCATTCAAATGTGCGGCACTGACAACCGGCGTACGTTGTACAGAAGAGGATGAGATCAACGGGCTGGATATCAGCACGCACGGCGAACAGGCTTATAACCGTTCATAGCCGAAAAAAGTAAGCCCCCGCTCACCGGTGTGCAGCGGGGGCTTTTTATTGCCGGGACGTTTAAATATCCCGTAAGCGCAGAACGCCTTCCTGGACTGTGGAGGCAACCAGCACACCAGCCTGATTATAGAAGTGACCACGAACAAATCCGCGCCCGCCGGAGGCGGTCGGGCTTTCCACGGCATACAGCAGCCATTCATCCAGCCGGAACGGACGGTGATACCACATGGAGTGATCAATCGTGGCAATCTGAATTTCCGGCTGCATAAAACCGTAGCCGTGAGGCTGAAGCGCGGTCGGCAGGAAGTTATAGTCAGAGGCATAGCTGAGCAGATACTGATGCAGTGCCTGATCATCCGGCATTGCACCATTGGTTTTCAGCCAGGTATAACGTACCGGCGGACTTGCGGGATTCTGAAACGGGCTGTAAAACTGCACCGGGCGCCATTCAATGGCTTGTTCACGCAGAAACAGCGCCTGCATTTTCGGCGGCAGAGCAGCTGCAATTTTCCGGGCAATATCGGTTTCAGAAACAAGCCCGTCGGGGCCGGTCACGTCCGGCATCACATTCTGATGCTCAAAGCTGCTCTCTTCCCCCTGGAAAGAGGCAGTCATATAGAAAATCGGTTTTCCGTTCTGAATAGCGCTGACACGGCGGGCACTGAAACTTTTGCCGTCACGCAGATTTTCCACATCATAAATAATGGGTTTATGGCTGTCGCCCGGGCGCAGAAAATAGCTATGGAATGAATGAACGCGGCGATCAGCCGGAACAGTCTGTCCCGCTGCATACAGTGCCTGTCCGGCAACTTGTCCGCCAAAGACCTGCGGCAGGCCGAGATCTTCACTTTGCCCCCGGAATAACCCGTCTTCGAGTTTTTCCAGTGCCATCAGGTTTATCAGGTTTTCTAACGCCAGGCTCATAGTTACCCTTATTCATCTTTTTAGCAGGAACCGTCCATTCTAATCGCAGTCAGTGCAATTGAACAAATGATAAACCGCCGTTATGTGCGGTTCCCGGCCGGCAGGTGCGTATGGTTATGTCAGAGGTGTGTAAAATTACAGCGGTCAGTCCCGGTTGCCTTGCTATTTCAGTGATGATCCTGGATAATGGCACCGCCTCATTATTGAGGGTTCCTATGGGGGCTTTGTTGGTTCTCCCGCAACATGAACTTGTTAACTCGGTCAGGTCCGGAAGGAAGCAGCCATAGCAGGGGAATTGTGTGCCGGGATGTCGCTGGCAAGGCCCCCACCCATTTCTGCTGTACCAGCCGCTATTCTCCTGTTATTGATTCTGAATGCCTCTGTCTGCATCCGGTGGTTGTCTCCGTTATTCATCTGTCATTCATTCTCCATTCATCTGGCGTATCCAATTAATATATTCATAATTTGACATTATGCCTGTCAGCACAAACCGGGACTTTCAGAGGGTCGCACCGGATTCAGGGATATAACAATATGAGTAAAATTTGTTTTATGTTCTCAGTGTAAAAGAGTGAGTTTCACATAAAAGCGCATGATTAGATAAAAAGCCTATTTTTGATTTAACCCGTTATAGTGGTGAAAACTGAAAATAAAATTTTCGGTATACGCGATGTTTAATAAATGCGTATCAGGATTTAATAATCTGGTGAGTGAAACAAACACAAAATATATACTTTTGTTATAAACAATATATATATCGTAATATAAGTAAGGAATAGCGGGATAAATAGCAGGCATGATCGAAAGCCAAAGTCAGTCAGCTGTGCCTTTGGCCCGTGATCACTAAAAATAAGACAATGCCTGAGAGAGGCGGTTACAGCAGACTGAATTAACGGACAAATTTCCAGACAGACGCCGGGATTTTGTCATACAGTTTATTCATGGTTAATTCGGCCAGACGATGATCGGCAGCTGAATAAAAAACCTCCAGCTCGTCATCAGTCAGTTCATATTTGTTCTTCTCAATGACACGTTCCAGTGTTTCGATCGAAGTGCACTTACGTAAGCGCATGAGATAGTCAAGTTTAGTCATCATATGTCATCTTCTTGCTGAGTTGTTAGTACGCAATATACTGATTATAGTTCTGTATTCCGTTAGTGGACCAGATGCCCCTCGCTGGTCAGCATGCTGCTTACCAGTGATGCCATCTTTTTCCATTCCTCAACATCATTAAATGAAACTTCCATCTGACCAAACAGCGCGTAAGTTTCATCGATGTATTCATCGACAAATGAGATGAGATCCTTATTTTGTGTATGTTTTATCTTAAAACTCCAGGTCACGTCAGCAATGTAACCTAATAATTCGTTAAGTTTTAAGTTTGAATCTGAGGCTAAATCATTAACCCAAAAATTATTGCTTCTGATGAGAGTTTGTGTGCCTTCACGGCAAAGTTCATCACACAGATACTTCAGTACCGCAATATCGTAATTTCGTGGAGAATACTCGTCCATAATCACCTCCTGAATGTAGCCGGGAATGATAAGGCGCTGAAAAACGTTAAATTATAATTAACACATGAGTAAGTTATTACGCTATCGACGTCGGTATATTATATATATCAACCGCCTTTAATTATAAATAAAGGTAATGTAAGGTTCTGTTCAGCACAAGTGGATAATCAGATGCTGATTACATGTTAATCTGTTTCAGTTAGTGAACATGACGTTCCGGAAAAAGACGTGAATAAGAAGATCTGATTTAATCCTGTTTGTAATATAACACTATTTCAGCACTTGTCACTAGCCAAAATACAAAAAAAGTAAATTTAAATGCAGAGTAAATGTCTGAACGTACTGGGTGTAATTACTCATCTTATTAAATTTATTGGTTTTTTATGGAATGGCGCGGTGGGGAATCATTACGGGTTATGACAAAACCTTACATTTGCGGAATGTTATAATTTACTTTTATCTATTGTTTATTTAAGTTCTTTTTACTCAAATTTAAAAATATTTATCATGGCGTGAAAATAAAAAAGGTCACTAATGTGACCTTTTTATGTTTAAGCAGGATTAAAACCCGTCAGGACTATCGCTCTTCTGCGTTACCGCATGAGCATGCTCAATGTCTTCACTCTTCTTACTGAAGCGGCGGCGGATAACCACATAGAAGACCGGCACGAAGAAGATAGCCAGTGATGTCGCGGCGATCATACCACCGAACACCCCGGTACCTACGGCGTTCTGTGCACCGGAACCGGCACCGTTACTCAGGACTAACGGAATAACCCCGAGCATAAAGGCCAGCGATGTCATCAGAATAGGGCGCAGACGCATCTTAACGGCTTCCAGTGTTGCCTCAATCAGCCCTTTACCTTCTTTCTCCATCAGGTCTTTGGCGAATTCGACAATCAGGATGGCGTTCTTCGCCGACAGACCAATGGTGGTCAGCAGGCCGACTTTGAAGTACACGTCGTTGTCCAGTCCGCGGGCATGCGTCAGTAACAGCGCACCGATAACCCCGAGCGGAACCACCAGCATAACCGAGAACGGAACCGACCAGCTCTCATACAGGGCCGCCAGACAGAGGAAGACCACGATCAGAGAGATGGTATACAGTGCAGGTGCCTGGTTACCGGACAGTTTTTCCTGGTAAGACATACCTGTCCACTCAACACCAAAGCCCTGCGGCAGTTCTTTCGCCATGTTTTCCATCAGCGCCATCGCATCACCACTACTCTTGCCCGGTGCGGCGCTGCCCTGAATCTGCATAGCAGGAATACCGTTATAACGTTCAAGGCGCGGTGAACCGAAAGTCCACGGATCCTTTTTCGTATCGATAAAGGCAGAGAACGGTACCATCTGACCCTGGTTATTGCGGACATACTGCTCAGCAATATTTTTCGGCTGCATACGGAATGGTGCATCAGCCTGTACGTACACTTTCTTCACACGACCGCGGTCGATAAAGTCATTGACGTAGCTGCCGCCGAACATGGTGCTCAGCGCGGCGTTAATGGTCTGGATATCAACCCCTAATGCCTCGGCTTTCTGCTGATCGACATGGATATGATACTGTGAGGTATCTTCCATCCCGTTCGGGCGCACCTGCACCAGCATATCCGGATGCTCGCCTGCCATCTTCAGTAACTGGTTACGGGCAGCGGTCAGTGCTTCGTGACCCTGGTTAGCGTTATCCATCAGTTCGAGGTCAAAACCGCTGGATGAACCCAGTTCCACAATCGGCGGAATGTTTACCGCGAAAATCGAGGCTGACGAGTTGGTAAAGAAGTGCTGGTTAGCGCGTGCAACAACCGCTTCCACCTTATCTTCTTTTGCTTTACGTTCGTCCCAGTTTTTCAGAACAATAAACGCCAGACCCATGTTCTGTCCCTGACCCGCGAAGCCGAAGCCGTTAACGGTAAAGACAGATTCAACGACTTTTTTCTCATCTTCCAGATAGTACTTACTGACACCATCAAGAACAGTCTGAGTCTGTTCCTGCGTCGAACCCGGTGGTAACTGAACCATCGAGAGCAGTACGCCCTGGTCTTCTTCCGGTAAGAAAGAAGTCGGCAGACGGGTGAACATCACGATCATACCCGCAACCAGCAGCACATAGATCAGCAGGTAACGTCCGGTGCCGCGCAGCATACGGCCGACACTGTCAGTGTAGTGGTGGGTCTGTTTCTCAAACACACGGTTAAACCAGCCGAAGAAACCGGTCTGACTGCCGTGGCTGCCTTTGGCAACCGGCTTGAGCATGGTGGCACACAGTGCCGGTGTCAGGATCAGCGCCACGAAGACCGACAGTATCATCGCGGAAACAATGGTAATGGAGAACTGACGGTAAATTGCCCCGGTTGACCCGCCGAAGAAGGCCATCGGAATAAATACCGCGGATAACACCATGGCGATACCGACCAGAGCACTCTGGATCTGACCCATCGATACTTTTGTGGCTTCTTTCGGCGGCAGGCCGGTTTCCTGCATGACACGCTCGACGTTTTCCACCACCACGATGGCGTCATCCACCAGAAGACCGATTGCCAGCACCATCGCGAACATCGTCAGGGTATTTATCGAATACCCGAATGCGGCAAGGGTGGCAAAGGTCCCCAGCAGTACCACCGGTACGGCGATAGTCGGGATCAGTGTCGCACGGAAGTTTTGCAGGAACAGATACATCACCACGAACACCAGCATGATTGCTTCAACCAGTGTTTTCACCACTTCGAAAATGGAGATTTTAACGAATGGTGTTGTATCGTACGGGTAAACAACTTCCAGGCCGTCAGGGAAAAACTCTGACATTTCTGTCAGTTTATCGCGAACCGCTTTGGCGGTATCCAGGGCGTTAGCACCGGTTGCCAGCTTGATACCGATACCGGCTGCCGGTTTCCCGTTATAACGCGCGATAATCCCGTAGTTCTCAGCACCGAGTTCCACGTAAGCAACATCTTTCAGGCGGACAACCGAACCGTCAGTATTAACCCGCAGCATGATTTCCTGGAACTGCTCAGGCGTGTTCAGACGGGTCTGCGCAATAATAGAGGTATTCAGACGCTGGTTTGGTACCGGCGGTGTTCCCCCCAGCTGACCGGCGGCAACCTGGTTATTCTGTACCTGAATCGCATTGATGATATCAATGGTGCTCAGGTTATATTTCACCAGTTTGTCCGGATCGAGCCAGATACGCATGGCATACTGGGTACCGAAGAGCTGGGTTTCACCAACCCCGGTCACACGGCTGATCGGGTCTTTGACGTTAGAGCCGACGTAGTCCGCGATATCGTTCTGGGACATGGTACCGTCCTCAGACACGAAACCGGCCACCAGCAGGAAGGAACTGGTGGATTTTTCAACGGTAATACCCTGCTGCTGAACTTCCTGAGGAAGCAGCGGCATTGCCAGCTGGAGTTTGTTCTGAACCTGAACCTGGGCAATATCCGGGTTGGCGTCAGCTTCAAAGGTCAGCGAGATATTCATACTACCCGCTGAGTCACTGGTTGAAGACATGTACACCATCTTGTCGATACCGTTCATGTTCTGTTCGATAACCTGAGTTACCGTATTCTGAACTGTCTCGGCATCCGCACCCGGATAGTTTGCGGAAATTGAAATGGTCGGCGGCGCAACAGTCGGATACTGTGCCACCGGTAATTTCATGATCGCCAACAGACCTGCAAGCATGGTAATAATTGCGATTACCCATGCAAATATCGGTCTTTCAATAAAAAACTTTGGCATGAATCACTGACTCCTTATTGGGACTTCTGAGCAGATTCAGTATTTTTCGGCGCAGCCGCCGGCTGTGCATTTAAATCTGCTTCTGTTGCCTTAACGGCAGCACCCGCTTTGATTTTCTGGAAGCCTTCAACCACTACGCGCTCCCCGTCGTTCACACCGGAGGTAATCAGCCATTTGTTACCGTAAGACTGACCGACAGTGACCGGACGGACTTCGATTTCATTTTTGGCGTTGACTACGTTAACGACTGCGCCGCCTTTGGCCGTACGGATAACCCCTTCCTGCGGAACTAAAATAGCGTCAGGACGGACACCTTCATCCACACGGGCGCGGACAAACATGCCCGGCAGCAGGGATTCCTGCGGGTTCGGGAACACGGCACGCATAGTGATAGAGCCGGTGGTTTCATCGACAGTCACGTCGGAGAATTCCAGATAACCTTTATGGGTATAATCTTTGTTTTCAGCCGTTACCAGGCTGACAGCAACTTTACCCTGTTCTTTATCCACGGCACCGCTGGCGATTTCTTGTTTCAGACGCAGGTAATCATCGCTGGACTGGGTCACATCCACATAGATAGGGTCAATCTGCTGAACCAGTGTCAGCGGCTGGGTCTGACCCGTTGCCACTAATGCACCTTCAGTCACGTTTGATTTACCGGACAGACCGGCAATCGGGGAGGTGACTTTGGTGTAGTTCAGGTTGATTTGCGCAGTCTGAACAGCAGCCTGTGCAGCCTGAACCGCAGCCTGAGCCTGTGCATATGTGGAGACCGCCTCATCATAATCCTGGCGGCTGATATAGTTTGTTCCCAGCAACGGTTTATAGCGGTTCACTGTCAGGCGGGCCAGTTCGGCATTCGCTTTGGCTTTGGCCAGTTCAGCCTGAGCGCTGTTCAGCGTAGCCTGAAAAGGAGCCGGATCGATTTGATAGAGCGATTCGCCTTCTTTGACGTCACTTCCTTCTTTGTAGTTGCGTTTTAAAATAATGCCGCCGACCTGAGGGCGCACTTCCGCGATGCGGTATGCAGAAGTTCGTCCCGGTAGTTCCGTGCTCACTGTCAGTGGTGCAGCTTTCAGTGTAACGACTTTAACGTCCGGCGGTGGCATTTCGCCCCCTTGCTTCTGCTCTTCACCACATCCGGACAGCAGAAAGCTCCCGGACAGAACGAGCATAGCCAGAGGTAGAACGCCTCTGTTTTTTCGCATAGTAAACCTCTATAAAATGTCGATTTTTAACCGGTAAATATGGTTGATTAACTAATAAATCAGCGTGCTATAATACAAACATACACGAATGTATGTAAATTAACTTCAGATGACACAGGCCTTACATGGCACGAAAAACTAAACAGCAGGCCGGAGAAACCCGCCGGCAGATTATTGAGGCCGCATTAACCGCTTTCAGTGAGCGGGGCGTATCTGCGACGTCATTAGTGGATATTGCTAAGCAAGCAGGTGTGACCCGTGGTGCGATCTATTGGCACTTCAAAAATAAAGTTGATCTGTTTACTGAAGTCTGTTCGATAACCGATACAAAAATTGGCGTTATTGAACAAGAGTATCGGGCAAAATACCCGGATAATCCACTTTTAGTGTTTAAGAAAATATTAATTTACATTCTGACCTCAGTGGTATCCGATCCCAAAATGCGGGCTATTCTGAGTATTTCATTTCATAAATGTGAATTTACCGGTGAAATGAGCGAATTAATTACCATCAGACAAAATTTATATGCTGCGGAATACTCAAGAATTGAATCTTTCCTGATCGAAAGTGTGACACTGGGACTGCTGCCGTCAACCCTCGACCTGCGCCGTGCGGCAATTATGCTGCGCGGGATGGTAACCGGACTGTTAGAAAACTGGCTCTTTTCCAGTGAGAGTTTTAATATTGACGGACAGGCGGAATATTTGGTTGACGGTTATCTGGATATGTTAATGTTCAGTAAAAATATGCAGCTGACGCCGGCAGACGCCTGATTTACATTTTATAATATTAACCTTAAGGATATCATGTATGAAGCCTGTATTAATTATTGCCAATGGCGCTGCATATGGCAGTGAATCTTTATTTAATGCACTGCGTCTGGCGATTGCAATTAAAGAGCAGGACAGTCAGGTGCCGATGAATGTTTTTCTGATGTCAGATGCGGTGGTAGCCGGATTACGCGGTCAGCAGCCGAAAGAGGGTTATAACCTGAAACAGATGCTGGAGATCCTGCTGGCACAGAAAACAGCCATTAAACTGTGCAAAACCTGCACCGATGCCCGCGGTATCTCTGAACTTCCGCTGGTGGACGGGGTGGAAATAGGCACACTGGCCGAACTGGCGCAGTGGTCGCTCGATGCTGAAAAAATCATTACTTTTTAATCAGATAGTCTGAAACGGACAGCCGGGGAAGGGCAGATACAAGTGGATATTATGATGAAGCAAGTCAGCCGTGTCCCGGCTTCCGGTCTGCTGAGACGGTTTTTTCTCCGTCTTTTTACCTGTTTTTTCTTTCTGTTGCCGGTGCTTATTCAGAACAGTGCAGCGGCGGCCGTTCAGGAGATTCCTGACCGTAACACAATCCAGACTGAACTGAATGCCCTGAATAACCGCAAAGAACAGACGGCCGCGGATAAATTGTCCGTGCAGGATCTGGAGCGGGCGCTGGTATTTTATGACAATCTGGATACCCTCAAAGAAAAATCACAGGAACTGAAAAAGCGGGTGGATGAAGCCCCGCGTCTGTCAGAACAGGTCACACAAAAATTAACACAGATTAAATCATTAACGGATGAAGGTCTGGCTGATTACCGCGCCTCTGTTGAGCGTCTGCCGCTTTCACAGCTGGAACTGAAACTTAACAGTACTCTTGAAGCATTGCAGACCGCACAAAATAACCTCTCTTCTTATAACAGTGATCTGATTGCTCTCCAGACCCAGCCGGAGCGCGCGCAGAATATCATGTATGCCAATGTGCAGCGTTTACAGCAAATCCGTGTTGAACTGAATGACTCTATGGCGGCTCAGAAAGTACTGAGGCCGACTGAAATCGAGTCTCTTCAGGTGGAGCAGTATTACTTACAGCAGCAGATTGATTATCAGAAGCGCGCATTGCAGTCGAATACGCAATTACAAAATCTGCTTCAGGTGCAGCGTGATTATGTGGGTGAACACATCAAACAGCTGGAAAGCTATATTGATGTGATTCAGGAAACGGTCAGCAGCAAACGGCTGGATTATTCGGAAGAGGCGGCAAAAGAAGCACAGAGCTCGGATGATACCCAGCGCAATATGCGGGATGATCCTCTGGTGCTGCGTGAAATCGCCCTGAACCATGAATTAAGTGAAAAACTGGTCGCCGCCACCCGTGACAACAACCAGCTGGTGCAGCGTACCATCAAAGTCCGCAGTATTCTTGACCGCGCACTGCAATCCGAGCGCAACCTCAAAGAGCAGATCACCGTGCTGCGCGGCAGCCTGCTGCTCTCCCGTATCCTGTTTAAAGAGCAGATCGATTTGCCGCCGGATCTGCTGATTAAGGATTTACCGGACAGAATCGCAGACATGCGTCTGGAACAGTTTGAAATCAACCAGCAGCGTGACAAGCTCTATCAGCCGGACAGTTTTGTCAGCACCCTGATTGATGAATATGCCAAAACGCATGATATGCCGGAAACGGAAGCAGAGCTGCGGGCACAGAAGCATGCGCTGGTACAGGTGGTGTCTGTCCGTCAGGATCTGCTGGATCAGCTGAATACCCAGATGGGGAATCAGATTTCCCAGGCAATTAACCTGCAACTGGATCAGACTCAGCTCGTAACGGTAGTCGCCTCACTGGAGAAAACCCTCGCACAGCAGATTTTCTGGGTCAACAGTAACAAACCGGTCAACCTGGCCTGGTTTCAGTCCTTCCCGGGCGCCGTCAAACAGGAACTGACGTCACTGGATCTGAACTGGTCGCTGCAAAGTCTGATCAACGGCTTTGTCGATTCCCTCTTTATTACCGTTCCGCTGCTGATTATTGCGCTGCTGCTGCGTTTCGGTACCAAGAATATAGATACCAAACTGGCTGAAATTAATGCCGATGTCGGGCGGCTGAAAAAAGACCGTCAGATCTACACGCCGATGGCGCTGGGACTGATGCTGATCAAAACCCTGCCGTCCTCGCTGTTTGTGATTGCTTTCGGGTATTTCTGTCTGAAAACCGGCAGCGCGGATTCCGCGCTGATGTGGACTATCTCCCGCCAGCTGGCACTCTTCTGGGTACTGTTTGAGTGGAGTTACCGGATTATGAAACCGGAAGGGATCGCCGTCACGCACTTCGGTATTGATCCGGAAATCTGCCGGACCGGCCGCCGCAGACTGCTGCGCCTGGCTCTGCCGCTGCTGCCGATTATGCTGTGGGCGGCTTACGGTATGGAATACCCGCTGCGTCTGGTGGACGATGTGATAGGACAGCTGGTGGTACCGGTGGCACTGGTATTTGTCTTTATCTTCACACTGCCGTTCTGCATTGAGATCTGGCGCGAAAAGGGCTCTCACCTGGTGCGGGCTGTCCTGCTGACCTTACTGACGTTCTCCCCTCTGGTACTGGTGGTGCTGGTCGGGCTGGGGTATTACTACACCGCACTGCGCCTGAGCAGCCGTTGGATAGACAGCCTCTATCTGCTGCTGTTGTGGTATATCGTGTATCACTCCAGTTTGCGCGGCCTGGCACTGGCGGCACGGCGTCTGACCTATCAGCGTGCGCTGGCCCGCCGTCAGAAACAGCAGACTCAGCTTAAAGAGCAGCATGACGGGGATGATGTCCCGGATGTGATTGTGGAAGAGCCGCCGATGTCGATGGAGCTGATTAACCAGCAGTCGCTGCGCCTGACATCCATGGTGCTGTTTATTGTCTTTGCCGCCGCATTCTACGGAATATGGTCTGATTTTATTACTATTTTCTCATTCTTCGACAGTATCACACTGTGGCATTACAACGTGGATACCACGCTGGGGAATGTGGTGGAAGCGGTCACACTCGGCGATCTGATTCTGTCGGTGCTGATTGTGGTGGTATCCTGGATAATGATGCGTAACCTCCCCGGTTTACTGGAAGTTCTTGTGCTTTCGCGGCTCTCGCTGCGTCAGGGAACGTCGTATGCCATCACCACTATTCTGACGTACCTGATTGTCGGGATCGGAACCATTGCCGCATTCGGGACTCTCGGGGTGTCGTGGGGTAAATTACAGTGGCTTGCGGCAGCCCTGACCTTCGGCCTCAGCTTCGGGTTACAGGAAATCTTCGCCAACTTTGTCTCGGGTATCATTATTCTGTTCGAACGCCCGATCCGTATCGGCGATACTGTCACTATCGGCACCTTCTCCGGGACAGTTAACAAGATCCGCATCCGTGCAACCACGGTAATTGATTTTGACCGCAAAGAGGTCATTATCCCGAACAAAGCCTTTATGACCGAGCGCCTGACCAACTGGTCGCTATCCGACACGGTAACGCGGATTGTGATTAATGTCGGGGTGGCTTACGGTTCAGATCTGGCGAAAGTGAAAGAGGTTCTGCTGAAAGCGGCCACGGATAACCCGAAAGTGATGACCGACCCGGCGCCGGGTGTGTATTTCACCGAGTTTGGTGCCAGCAGCCTTGATCACCAGCTGCGTTTCTATGTGCGCACCATCGGCGACCGCAGTGCCACTACGGATGAAGTGAACCGTGCTATTGACCGGATGGCGCGTGAAAACGATATCAATATCGCCTTCAACCAGCTGGAAGTGTATCTCCACGATCAGAACAGCGGCAAAGAAGTGCAGGTGCAGGGAAAAGAGAAGGATGACGGCGCTCAGCCGGCCTGATCACCGTCAGTATTGCGCAGTTTGTTTTCATAATCGCGGCGGACAATCTGTAACGCCGCGAGCACGGTTTCGGCCGGGATACGGTTCTCTTCCAGCAGGCAGATAAGATCGACCGCCAGTTTTACCTCATCGGGGGCATTTTCAAGACTCATGGGATATCCGCTGTCTGATTAAAATTCGGTGCCGTCGTGGCGTTCAATCTGCCGTTCAATGCGCTGTAAAGCCTGACGGCAGCGGACAAGGCGTCCGGCCAGCGCCGCCAGTTCTTTCTGGATTTTTTGTTGTTCGGCAAAGGTCTGTGCACGGCCGAGAGCCAGTTCGCGGTCATCGGTCATTTGCGCCAGACGGCGCTCATAATCCTGATGTTGTGCCAGGCGCTGATACAGATCCACCTGACTGTCCCGTTTCACATAGCCCTGCTCTTTCTGCCGCAGTGATTGTGTGGCGGCCTCGCGGTTCAGTGCCGCAATCTGGGCGACAATCTTTTCGGCCAGGAAGCGCACCTGTTCTGCCCGGTTTTCATCCGCGCACTGCTCTAGCTGGTCAGTATGGTGCAGTAATTCATCCATACAGAGGCGAAGGGTTTTATTACGGGCGGCGAACAGGGTATCATCGAAGCGGCGCTGGCTCAGTTCCCGGTCCGCTATCGGTGCAATCTGTGTTTCCAGTACGCTGATTTTCTGCCGCAGCGCCTGTAACAATTGTCTGGTGTTCATTATCCGCCTCAGTGAAATGTGCCCGGGATCGTTGTTGAAGATCATAGTTACAGGAGCATTTTTTAGTCTGTTTGATATAAAACAACAAATAATCGGCAAAGTCACGGGATACGGTTGCAATTTTCCCCTGATTTGCATAGATTCTGAGGTTTCGTGTTATCTCTATGGCACCTATTATGAGCGCAACTGCTGAACAACTGCAATTTATTAAAGAAAGTATCCGGACTATCCCTGACTATCCTAAGGAAGGGGTACTGTTTCGCGACATCACCACACTACTGGCCAATCCGGAAGCGTATCGTCTGACGATTGATATGCTGGTGGAGCATTTCGCAGACAAAGGGATCACCAAAGTCGTGGGCACTGAAGCCCGTGGATTCTTATTCGGCGCACCGGTTGCGTTACGTCTGGGGGTCGGCTTTGTGCCGGTCCGCAAAAAAGGGAAATTACCGTGTGATACCCTCAGCGAGACCTATGATCTGGAATACGGCACTGACACACTGGAGATGCACAAAGACAGCATCAGCAGTGGTGACAGTGTGCTGGTTGTCGATGACCTGCTGGCCACCGGCGGCACGGTGAACGCAACTATCCGCCTGATCCGCCGCCTGGGCGGTGAAGTACATGAAGCCGCCTTTATTATCGGCCTGCCGGATCTCGGCGGCGCAAAACGCCTTGAAGCGGAAGGTGTGCACAGCTTCTGCCTGCTGGAATATGCCGGCGGCTGAGTCTTTCCCCTGTATTAAACGCAAACTCAGCCTCGCCCATTATGGTGAGGCTGTGGTAGCATGATGGAAAATCATGTTCACTCTCTGCGGAATCCATGAGCTATCAAGTCCTTGCCCGTAAGTGGCGACCACAAACATTTTCACAGGTTATCGGTCAGCAGCATGTTCTGACAGCGCTCGCAAACGGGCTGGAACATCAGCGGCTTCACCACGCCTATCTTTTTTCCGGCACCCGCGGGGTCGGGAAAACCACCCTTGCACGCCTGTTTGCCAAAGGTCTTAACTGTGAGCAGGGCATCACCGCCACACCGTGCGGCAAATGCCAGAACTGCCTGGAAATTGAGCAGGGGCGGTTTGTTGATCTGATTGAGATCGATGCCGCGTCGCGCACCAAGGTGGAAGATACCCGTGAACTGCTGGATAACGTTCAGTACGCCCCGTCACGCGGGCGTTTCAAAGTGTATCTGATCGATGAAGTTCATATGCTCTCCCGTCACAGCTTTAATGCGCTGCTGAAAACCCTGGAAGAGCCGCCGGAGCACGTCAAATTCCTGCTGGCCACGACAGACCCGCAAAAACTGCCGGTGACAATTTTATCCCGCTGCTTACAGTTCCATCTTAAAGCGCTGGATGTGGATCAGATCAGTCAGCAGCTTGACACCATTCTGACTGCCGAACAGATTGAAAACGATGCCCGCGCACGGCTGTTACTGGCCCGTGCCGCTGACGGCAGTATGCGTGATGCGCTGAGTCTGGCAGATCAGGCGATTGCGCTCGGCGCCGGAAAAGTGACCACAGAGGTGGTCACGCAGATGCTCGGCACTCTCGACGACGAACAGCCCCTGACTATCCTGGAAGCTCTGGTCAAAGGGGATGGCGTTCAGGTGATGAACGGCGTGAACGATGCCGCATCACGGGGCGCGGACTGGGATAATCTGCTGACAGAAATGCTTGCTGCGCTGCATAAAATCGCCATGCTGCAACTGCTGCCGGTACAGGAAAACAGTGCTGCCGGCGTGACAGAAGAGCGTCTGCGTATCCTGGCCCGGGCTATTGCCCCGGCAGATCTGCAACTCTATTATCAGACACTGCTGGTCGGCCGCAAAGAGCTGCCGTATGCCCCGGACAGACGAATGGGCGCTGAAATGGCGCTGCTGCGTGCGCTGGCATTCCATCCGCGTAATGTGATTGATGAAGTGATCACCGCGCCGTCCGTGGCACCGGTTTCTTTACCGTCACAGCCGCAGACACCGGAACCTGCCGCACCGGCACGCAGCACACCGCCGCCGGTGATATCACCGGAAACGGAGAACAGCCCGACTGCGCAGTTGCTGAAAGCCCGTGATGCGCTGAACCGGCAGGAGACCCCGCCGTCAAAAAAGTCTGAGCCGGTTACCTTAACAGATAAGGTTAAACCGGCGAACTCAGCACTGGAGCGACTCGCTGCGGTGACTGAAAACCGCCGGGGGCATGTTGCGTCTGCACCGCAGCCGAAAGCATCCGGTAAACCGCAGCCGTACCAGTGGCGTCCGCAGAAACAGGATGAACCGGAAGAGAAAACCCCGGTTACACGGCCGAAAGATATCAAAAAAGCCCTCGAGCATGAAAAAACGCCGGAAGTGGCTGAAAAACTCGCTGTTGCTGCCCGTGAACGTGATGCATGGGCGGCAGATATTGATAAAATGCAGCTGCCGAAACTGGTGCAGCAGCTGGCACTGAATGCGGTGAAAGAGCAGACCGGCGAAGACAGTATCTGTCTGCATCTGCGCTCCTCCCAGCGCCACCTGAATTCAAAATCAGCACACAGTATGCTGAGTGATGCACTGAGTGAACTTTATGGTAAAGTTATCAGTCTCACTATTTGTGAAGATGATGATGTCAGCATAAAAACGCCGCTGGAATGGCGGCAGGCTATCTATGAAGAGATGCTGGCGCAGGCGCGTCAGTCCATTGTGACGGATAAAACCATTCAGACTCTGCTGACCTTTTTTGATGCGGAACTGGATGAAGAGAGTATCCGGCCTGTTTAACCACCTTGCGTTGGAATACGCAATTTAGTCAAAGAGAGAAAACTATGTTCGGTAAAGGCGGTTTGGGCAATCTCATGAAACAAGCCCAGCAAATGCAGGATAAAATGCAGCAGATGCAGGAAGAGATTGCAAATACGGAAGTCACCGGTGAATCCGGTGCGGGCCTGGTTAAAGTCACTATCAACGGCGCACATAACTGCCGCCGCGTGGAAATCGATCCAAGCCTGATGGAAGATGACAAAGAGATGCTCGAAGATCTGATTGCTGCCGCATTTAATGATGCCGCACGTCGTATCGACGAAACCCAGAAAGAAAAAATGGCGTCAGTATCCAGCGGAATGCAGCTGCCGCCGGGCTTTAAGATGCCGTTCTGATGCAAACCAGTCCGCTTCTTGAAGCACTGATGGACGCCCTGCGCTGTCTGCCGGGCGTCGGGCCGAAATCGGCCCAGCGTATGGCGTTTCAGCTGTTACAGCGTGACCGCAGCGGCGGCATGCGTCTGGCGCAGGCGCTGACCCGCGCGATGTCGGAAATCGGCCACTGCCGCGACTGCCGGACCTTTACCGAGCAGGAACAGTGTACTATCTGTGCCAATCCGCGCCGTCAGCAGACCGGCCTTATCTGTGTGGTGGAAAGCCCTGCGGATATCCACGCTATCGAGCAGACCGGGCAGTTCTCCGGCCGTTACTTTGTGCTGATGGGACACCTGTCACCGCTGGACGGCATCGGTCCGGCAGATATCGGGCTGGATAAACTGGAGGAGCGGCTGTCTCAGGAAACCCTCAATGAGGTGATCCTGGCGACCAATCCGACAGTGGAAGGGGAAGCGACGGCCAATTATATTGCGGAAATGTGCGCGCAGTATGATGTTTCAGCCAGCCGTATTGCTCACGGCGTGCCGGTTGGCGGCGAGCTGGAAATGGTGGATGGCACAACCTTGTCCCACTCCATCGCCGGGCGTCAGAAAATCCGTTACAGCAGCGATTACTGACGGCGGTTTCTGCCTGTTATCCGGACAGACGGCCTGTGCCGTCTGTCACTTTCCCTCAGAATTGTCACAAAAAATTCTCCGTTTGCCTTGAAAATCTGAAGACCGGCCCCACCTGATTTTTATCCTGTTTTTTTTCGTTGATAAGTCAGTCTGAGGTTATTCATGAGTCTGCAAGAACAAGAAACCCGTGGTTTTCAGTCAGAAGTAAAACAACTTCTGCAGTTAATGATCCACTCACTTTATTCCAACAAAGAAATTTTCCTGCGCGAGCTTATCTCCAACGCCTCTGATGCGGCCGATAAGCTGCGTTTCCGTGCCTTATCCGACAGTTCACTGTATGAAAACGATGGTGATCTGCATGTCCGCCTGTCCGCTGATAAAGAAAAGCGTACGCTGACCATCAGTGATAACGGTATCGGGATGACCCGCGATGAAGTCATCGACAATTTGGGTACGATTGCCAAATCCGGCACCAAAGCGTTCCTGGAATCACTCGGCTCCGACGCGGCAAAAGACAGCCAGCTGATCGGTCAGTTCGGGGTGGGGTTCTATTCTGCCTTTATCGTGGCGGACAAAGTCACTGTTGTCACCCGCGCGGCGGGTGTACCGTCTGACCAGGCGGTATTCTGGGAGTCCGAAGGGGAAGGGGATTACTCTATCGCCAAAACCCATAAGGATTCACGCGGAACCGACATCACCCTGCATTTCCGTGAAGGGGAAGACGAGTTCCTTGATGACTGGCGTCTGCGCTCGGTTATCGGCAAATATTCCGACCATATTGCGCTGCCGGTGGAAATCGAAAGCAAAAATGAAGAAGACGGCACTGTTATCTGGGAAAAAATCAACAAAGCTCAGGCACTGTGGACGCGCAATAAGAACGACATCAGTGATGAAGAATATAATGAGTTTTACAAGCATCTCTCCCATGATTTCGCTGATCCGCTGACATGGGCGCATAACCGCGTGGAAGGGAAGCAGGAGTACACCAGCCTGCTCTATATCCCGTCTGTGGCACCGTTTGACCTGTGGCACCGCGACCAGCGCCGTGGCCTGAGCTTGTATGTCCAGCGCGTCTTTATTATGGATGATGCGGAACAGTTCATGCCGAATTACCTGCGCTTTGTGCGCGGTCTGATAGATTCCAATGATCTGCCGCTGAACGTCTCCCGTGAAATTTTACAGGACAGCGCCGTAACCCGCAGCCTGCGCAGTGCACTGACCAAACGTGTTCTGCAGATGCTGGAGAAACTGGCGAATAATGATGCTGAAAAATACCAGACTTTCTGGCAGCAGTTCGGTCTGGTTCTGAAAGAAGGCCCGGGTGAGGACAGCACCAATGCGGAACTGATCGCTAAACTGCTGCGTTTTGCCAGCACGAAAGAAGACAGCTCCGCACAGACCGTTTCCCTGGCGGATTATGTTTCCCGCATGGCGGAAGGTCAGGAAAAAATTTACTACATCACTGCAGACAGCTATGCAGCGGCGAAAAACAGCCCGCATCTGGAATTATTCCGCAAGAAAGGTATTGAAGTACTGCTGCTCTCCGATCGCATCGATGAGTGGATGATGAATTACCTCAATGAATTTGATGGTAAAACCTTCCAGTCTGTCAGCAAGGCGGATGAATCGCTGGAAAAACTGGCGGATGAAGATCCGGCCGCAAAAGAAGAAGCAGACAAAGAGCTGGCACCGTTTATTGATCGTGTGAAAACACTGCTCGGTGACCGTGTGAAAGAAGTGAAACTGACACACCGTCTGACGTCAACGCCGGCGATTGTGACCACTGATGCGGATGATATGAGTACGCAGATGGCGAAACTGTTCGCCGCAGCCGGTCAGCAGGCACCGGAAGTGAAATACAACTTTGAGCTGAACCCGGAGCATCCGCTGGTGAAACTGGCCGCAGATCAGCAGGACGAAAGCCGCTTTGCCGACTGGATCAATCTGCTGCTCGATCAGGCACTGTTTGTTGAACGCGGAACCCTGGAAGATCCGAACGAATTCGTATCCCGGATGAATAGTCTGTTATTAGGCTAAAAACAGGCGTTCCCGCGCCGGGTGAGCGCAATCGCGCATAACCCGCTTAAAAACCACATGATTTCATGATAATCATGTGGTTTTTTTATTGAAATCAGTAAAAACGAACGGGAGAGTTTCCCCGCTTTTCTTGAGTCCATACCCTGACAAATGGTATGGTAGCTTGTTTTTATCCGAATTATAAAAAAGCAACCAGCAAGGGGTTTACGCAATGCGTATTATTCTGCTCGGCGCTCCGGGCGCCGGTAAAGGGACTCAGGCTCAGTTTATCATGGAAAAATACGGGATCCCTCAGATCTCGACGGGTGACATGCTGCGTGCAGCAGTGAAATCCGGCAGTGAATTGGGTCTCCAGGCAAAAGAACTGATGGACAACGGCAAATTAGTGACTGACGCATTAGTTATCGCACTGGTTAAAGAGCGCATCAAACAGGATGACTGCCGTAACGGCTTCCTGCTGGACGGGTTCCCGCGTACCATTCCGCAGGCAGATGCAATGAAAGAAGCCGGTATCACCGTTGATTTCGTTCTGGAATTCGATGTTCCGGATGACATTATCGTTGACCGTATTATCGGCCGCCGCGTACACGCAGGCTCAGGCCGTGTGTATCATGTAAAATACAATCCGCCGAAGACAGAAAATAAAGACGACGTGACCGGTGAAGAGCTGACCATCCGTAAAGATGATCAGGAAGAAACCGTCCGTAAGCGTCTGGTGGAATACCATCAGCTGACTGCACCACTGATTGAGTATTATCAGAAAGAAGCTCAGATGAGTGACGTGAAATACAACCGTATTGACGGCACCCGTCCGGTAAGCGAAGTCAGTCAGGAATTAGCCCGTATCCTGGGTTAATCCGGCACTTATTTCTGTCAGGCAGCCAAACGGCTGCCTTTTTTTATCCTGCGCCGCCAACGAACCTGCGGACATAGGATGAAGGACGGTGTTCAAAATCATTTTGTTTGCAGGCAGGCGGCAAACGAAGGCACACCGGGAGCATACATCAGTATGTGACCGGGGTGACAGAGAGCAGCCAACGAACCTGCGGACAAAAGGATGAAGAACATGAAGAACATGGCAGAAAAGAATAAGAATCATTACTAACAATACATTACCCTGACAATCATTCTAGTTGCTGACAGGATTTTCTGATGACAAATCAACACAAACGCGGCGTTTTACTGGTTAACTTAGGCACTCCGGATGCGCCGGAAACCCCGGCGGTAAAACGCTATCTGAAGCAGTTCCTGAGTGACCCGCGTGTGGTGGATGTCTCTCCGCTGCTCTGGCAGTGTATTTTACGCGGCATTGTGCTGCCGTTCCGCTCACCGCGTGTGGCGAAGCTGTATCAGTCGATCTGGATGGAGGAGGGCTCTCCGCTGCTGGTGTACAGCCGCCGTCAGCAGGCAGCACTGGCCGCACAGCTGCCGGGGACACCGGTGGCGCTGGGAATGAGCTATGGTTCGCCATCGCTGGAATCCGCTGTTGATACTCTGCTGGAGCAGGGCGTGACGCATCTGGATGTCCTGCCGCTGTATCCGCAGTATTCCTGCTCAACCACCGGTGCGGTGTTTGACGGGCTGGCAGATATCTTTAAACGCCGCCGGACCTTTCCGTCACTCAATTTTATCCGCAGTTATGCGACGCATCCGCTCTATATTGAGGCGCTGGCACAATCGGCGGAGGCGGCTTTTGCGGAACACGGGGAGCCGGACCGGCTGATCTTGTCCTATCACGGTATTCCTGTCCGCTATGCGGAAGAGGGGGATATTTATCCGGCAGAATGTGAGGCAACAACGGCATTACTGCGGGAACGGCTTCGTTTTCCGGCTGAACATATCATGCACACTTATCAATCCCGCTTTGGCCGGGAGCCGTGGCTGACGCCTTATACGGATGAAACAATGAAGGGATTACCCTTAGGAGGAGTAAGGTCTGTTCAGGTGATGTGTCCGGGATTTTCGGCTGACTGCCTTGAGACATTAGAAGAGATTAAGGAACAGAATAAAGGGTTCTTTTTATCTTCCGGAGGCGAGGAATATCATTACATTGAGTCGCTGAATGATGATGATATTCATATAAAACTATTACACGAGCTAGTAGGCTAGTTTTTTTGCGCTTCAATCTGGAATAGTCCGAAATATACCACTGTTATGCGTAGAATTTTAAGGAATTAATGTTAACATTAAACATGTAACAATTAATTGGCTTAAAATTGACAGATATTATTGCTGATTTTAAGTGAAATTTGATATTTCATCGCAAACAGAACGGGTGCTACGGACATGGTGAGTGAGAAGGGTTCAGTGAACCTTAATAATGACGAGATCGATATTATTGATCTTCTGAAACTGTTATACCGCTATAAAGTTTTTATCGTCATTGTGACCGTATTGTTCGCCGCTGCCGGTTTTGGTGTTTCCAAAATACTGCCGCAAAAGTGGACCAGTACTGCGGAAGTGACGGCAACAGAGCTGCGTGATATGCCTGAGCTGAATAGAATTCGCTTGCAGATGAACGCACTCAATGTGTCAGCCGTCTCGGATCTGCCTGCGGCGTTCAATGTTTTCAGTACTGTCTGGCAGTCCCCGTCAGTGCAGAAATCATTTCTGAGCTTACCGGGCGATACCGCGGCTTCCGGTACTTTTGGTTTTAAAAAGACCGATGGCGATATCCTGAAACCGGCCACTGCCGAGGTGACGTTCACTGCGGCTGATCCGCAGACCGCGCAGCGGATGTTATCGGATTATCTCGATTACACCGCGCAATACAGCCAGAACGTCATGCAGATGCAGTTACAGGAAAACCTGGCTGCTGCACTGAGTGCCGGTCAGAGCCAGTATCGTGTGGCGCTGGTCAAAGCAGAGCATCAGCGTGAACAGACTCTGGCTTACCTGGAAGCGGCAGAACGTATTGCACCGGCGACAGCATCTGTTCCGCCTCAGAACCTGGAAGCTGATCCGGTTGCGGCTTACAGTGCGATGGGGCGTCCGGCGATTATGCAGATGGCAAATTCACTGAAAGCATTAGATTTACCGGCGGTGGACGCAGATCTTCTGGACAGAGCCTATACACTGAAGAGTATCAAAAGCATCGCGCCGTTCTCTGTGGATATTGTTCCGTTTACCGTGACCGAATCCCCGGCTCTGCCGGTGGTGAAAGACGGCCCCGGTGCTAAAATGTATCTTATTGCATCTGCCTTTTTAGGGTTTATCCTCTCAGTGATGGCGGTTTTTGCATGGAATATGTTTGTTAACAGAAAAAAATCAGCATAGTTTCCGGATGAGCGGGCATTAAGGGTTCTGTCCGCTCACATTCTCTTTTTGGTTATGATAAAATACGGCATCTTTTTTTCCGGCCATGAACCTTTATGAAATTCCCCGGCAGACGCAAATCCAAACACTACTTCCCGGTCAGCCTGCGTGACCCGTTATTACAGCCCGTCCAGCTGATGAAAGATGATGAAAATACCCGCGCATATATCGTCGGTATTGATCAGACGCTGGTGGATATTGAAGCCAATGTGGATGATGATTTTATCCGCCGTTATCAGCTCAGCCGCGGGCATTCGTTGGTTATTGAGGATGATGTGGCTGAAGAGCTGTATCGTGAGCTGATTGAGCGCTCACTGATCACCCATGAATTTGCCGGCGGTACTATCGGAAATACCCTTCATAATTACTCAGTACTGGCTGATGACCGTTCCGTGCTGCTGGGCACGATGTGTAATAATATCCGGATTGGCAGTTATGCCTATTATTATCTGTGCAATACATCCAGCCGCATGGATCTCAACTATTTACAGGGCGTTGACGGCCCCATCGGCCGCTGTTTCACCCTGATCAGTGAAAACGGTGAGCGGACATTTGCCATCAGCCCCGGGCTGATGAACCAGCTGCGTCCGGAAAGCATTCCGGAAGCGATCATTGCGGAAGCCTCCGCACTGGTACTGACCGCCTATCTGGTGCGCTGCAAACCGGGCGAACCGATGCCGGATGCCACCATGAAAGCCATTGAATACGCCAAAAAACATGATGTGCCGGTGATCCTGACACTGGGAACCAAACATGTGATCGCGGAAGATCCGCAGTGGTGGTGTGATTTCCTCGCAGAAAACATTTCAGTTCTGGCAATGAATGAAGAAGAGGCACTGGCACTGACCGGCTTTACCGATCCGCTGCTGGCATCAGATAAAGCGCTGGACTGGGTGGATCTGGTATTGTGTACCGCAGGCCCTGCCGGTTTATATATGGCGGGGTATTCAGAAAAAGAATTTATGCGCGAAACCACCCATCCGTTATTGCCGGGGGCGCTGGCCGAATTTAACCGCTATGAATTCAGCCGTGCAATGCGCCGGAAAGATTGTCAGGACGCCGCACGGGTCTATTCCCATATCGAACCCTATATGGGCGGTCCGGATAAGATTATGAACACCAACGGTGCCGGTGATGGTGCATTATCTGCTTTACTGCATGATATTACGGCTAACAGCTATCACCGGATGAATATCCCGAACTCCAGTAAGCATCAGCGCCGCTATCTGACATATTCCTCACTGGCTCAGATCTGCAAATATGCCAACCGTGTCAGCTATCAGGTACTGATCCAGCACTCACCGCGTCTGACCAAAGGGTTACCGGACCGGGAAGACAGCCTGGAAGAGTCATACTGGGAACGCTGATAACCATAACTGACAGATAATCGCCGGAATTTTCCGGCGTTTTTTATGGGCAATAATAAATAATCCGTGTTACACATCGGCATCATCAACTTTACTGATGAAGTTGAGGTGAAAAATTCGCTTTAACCTCAGGTTATGTTGAGGTTTAAGCTTTGGTCATTCCCGGCAAGAGAGGCTTGCCAGATGAAATATACCCTTTATTGAATGTAACAAGGAAATGACCATGAATACTGTAAAAACACTGATTACTGCTTCTGCTCTGACTCTGTTTTCCTTTGCGGCTTCTGCTGAATCCGTCTCTGTCACCAGTGACACACTGACATCAGCTGAAGCAAAAATTGCTGAAAAAGCACAGGAAAGCGGAGCTTCCGGTTATACCATCACCAGCGCCCGTACGACTGATAATGTGATTATGACGGCAGAACTGCACAAATAATGGCGTTCAGTGACTGAGTACCTGTTTATTATCCTCTGATATCAATCCTGCTCCGGCAGGATTTTTTATATATACACATAAAAAAGCCCGGTCAGACCGGGCTTGCAGCTGATGTTTAGTTCTGCGAATTAAAATAATTTCTGTACATTTCCATCTGCTCAGGTGTGATTTGTGTCGGATTAACAAGTACAGGTATCGGTACATTGACAGGAAGTTGTTTTATGCCATCATGAATTAAACTGCCCACTACAGCAGTCCCGGCCCCCACGACTGGTGCAGCCGGTGTCATTGCAGCCCCTATTGCTGCTGTTAACACAAGGTCATTTATAAATTTAATATTATCAATATTATTCTGATTACCTGCTCCTGAAACATTTTCCATCATATGCTTAGCTAATAATTTCATATTATTTAATCCTTTTTACAGAATCTGATACCCATAGTGAGATCAGATTAATAACACTCCCTGTAATAACCGAGATAGAATAATTAATATCTGTGTAAAATGAAAAATTAAAATACATCTCTTTTAATACACTTGCCTTTAAAAGAGGAAACAATGTAACAAATAGCGTTGATACAATTACAGATATAATGACTCTATTTATTATTTTTTGTTTTAGTATTATCTTTCTGAAATATATGACATTCACAAAACTCAGTAGTACTGCAATAAAATACTGACCAGAATCAGGCATGGTGCCTCCTCAGGAGCAAGGTGGTAACGATTTTTTTATGGTGTGTATTTCTTAAAACTCATGATGATGACAGATATTATTATATTTTCGTCTGATGGGGTACTGACTATTCTCTGGTAATTTAATAAAATTAACAATTACTATGTTAATTATCAATTAAAATGTAACAAATATTGTGAAATAACATAATGGAATCCATTTTATCTGGTATTTATATTATATTTTGTTTTCCGTACGACTGATAATGTGATTATGACGGCAGAACTGCACAAATAATGGCATCCAGTGACTGAGTACCTGTTTATTATCCTCTGATATCAATCCTGCTCCGGCAGGATTTTTTATATATACATAAAAAAGCCCGATTCGCTGACCGGGCTTGTATTTCAGCAGGTTAAAACAGGTTATGCCGACGGATGCGGGTTCTGATTCTCCGGAGTGGCATCAGTTTCCGGTTTGCGCAGCATATCATGCAGTGAGCGGCCTTCCGTTTCTGTTTCCGGTGCAGTTTCTGCCGCCGGGTTGATACTGACCGGGCAGCCGAATTCATGGTCGGTCTGATTTTCCGCCAGCAGTGTGCTCATCGCACGGGCGATTTCAAACTCACCAATCACCACACGGTTTGCACCACGCTCCATAATATAGGTACGCTCGTCGTCATAATGCGCACGGACAATAATTGTCATATGTGCGTTCATGGCACGGGCTTTGGCCACAATCTCACCGGCTTCATAGCCGTTCGGGATTGTCAGCAGCAGGGAACTGGCACAATCGGCGCGGGCAAGTTCCAGTACATCCTGTGCCACCGCATTCCCCATCACGGAAGGGTAACCGCGTTCAGCCAGCTCTTCAAAACGGGCGCGGGTATCCTCCACCACCACAACCGGATACCCTTTATTATGCAGTTTGTCCGCCAGCATCGCACCGACACGGCCATAACCGACAACAATGGTATGACCGCAGATATTGACCGGCACCTGAGTGATCTCTTCCAGCGTTTCTTCTTCCTGCTGCTCTTCCGGTGTTTCGGTTTTTTCCAGATAACGGTCGAGCAGGGTGAACAGTACCGGGTTGAGCATGATAGAGACAATCGCACCGGCCAGGATCAGGTCATTGGCCTGACGGTTGAGAACCTCCAGCGTGACGCCCATTCCGGCGAGGATAAAGGCGAACTCCCCGATTTGCGCGAGGCTGACGGCAACAGTCAGCGCTGTCCGCCGGTTATGGCCGAACATCCTCACCAGCAGCAGAGCAGCAGCAGATTTACCGATGATAATGATTGCCAGCACACCCAGTACGCCCAGCGGGTGGTTGATCAGCACCATCGGGTCAAACAGCATCCCGACAGAGACAAAGAACAGCACCGCGAAGGCATCACGCAGCGGCAGAGTGTCCTGTGCGGCCCGGTGGCTGAGTTCTGACTCATTGAGCACCATACCGGCAAAGAATGCGCCGAGAGCAAACGAGGCATCAAAAAGCGCAACAGCGGCATAAGCAATACCCAGTGCCAGCACCAGTACCGCCAGGGTAAACAGCTCCCGTGAACCGGTGGCAGCTGTTCTGGCGAGCAACCACGGGATCACGCGGCGGCCGATAAAAATCATAATCAGGATAAATGCCACAACTTTACCGATAGTGACTGCAAGGCTCATCAGCAGTTCTGATGTGCTGGCACTGGCTTCCGGATTATTGATGATAGAGGCCGCTGCGGGTAACAGCACCAGGGTTAATACCATGGCGAGATCTTCCACAATCAGCCAGCCGATAGCTATCTGACCGCGCTGGCTCTCTATCAGTTGCCGCTCTTCCAGGGCGCGCAGCAGCACCACGGTACTCGCGGTGGATAAGCTCAGACCAAATACGATCCCGGTAAATAATCCCCAGCCGAACAGCCCGGAAAGGCCGAGGCCCAGAATAGTGGCGACAGCTATCTGACAGATAGCGCCGGGAATAGCGATATTTTTAACCGCCAGCAGATCTTTCAGTGAAAAATGAAGCCCGACCCCGAACATCAGCAGAATAACCCCGATTTCTGCCAGTTCCGGTGCCAGAGAGGCATCGGCAACAAATCCCGGGGTAAAAGGACCCGCTAACACACCCGCCGCCAGATAACCCACTAACGGGGAAATCTTTAACCGCTGCGCTAACATACCAAGTAAATAAGCGAGAACGAGACCGCCAACAATAGTTGTGATAAGAGGCGTTGAGTGCACTTTTTTCATTCTCCTTTTGATTAGTGGTGTGAACGGATGTTGGTTAGCTATAAATATAATACATGTTTTTGTGGCATAAATCGCGTTAAAAATATAACTGATTATGTAAAAAACGGCATTTGGCAGTTGATAATGTGAAATGCCGGTTGTTTTCAGGTTATTCTCCGTATCCGGTCACGTGTTCTAACCTGAATCGATTTTGTTTTGTGTTTTCTTTGTCGTTATTTAACAAATGATTGAGTGTGTTTAATCTGTTTTTGATGCTGATTTTGCGGTATCTGTAAAATTGACCTGAAAATTACGTGTTTAACCGTGGTGTTTATACCGGTAATCGCATCATAATGTCCGGGGAGAATAAAATAACAGCACCTGAGTACAGATAAGAAACGCCTGATTTAATTTGGTTGAATATTGATATTTAACGATTTTTTAAGGATGTGTTATCGCATTCGTGCGGCTGAAATAAATCACAAAACATTGAGTTATGTCTCACTTTTTTGCTGTATTTATCATATCTGGTGTAAAAATTTGTGAATTTTCATCATACTTTCAGCAAAACGCCGGCGGAAGCAGCTTCTGTACCGGTATCATCATTCAGACACACAGGGAATGACCATGACATTCAGACTGAAAACCGCAGCCTGCGCGCTGGCGGTATCCGCAGTTCTTTTTCCGGCGCTGGCGAATGCCTGGGAAAAAGATAAAACCTACGACATCACTATTCTGCACACCAATGATCACCATGGTCATTTCTGGCAGAACGATCACGGCGAATATGGTTTATCCGCCCAGAAAACCCTGGTGGACAGCATCCGTAAAGAGGTGGAAGAGAAAGGCGGATCACTGTTGCTGCTCTCCGGCGGCGATATTAACACCGGCGTGCCGGAATCTGATTTACAGAATGCCGAGCCGGATTTCAAAGGAATGAACCTGGTCGGTTATGACGCAATGGCGCTGGGAAATCACGAGTTTGATAATCCGCTTGAAACATTGCGTACTCAGGAAAAATGGGCCACGTTCCCGTTCCTGTCCGCCAACATTTATAAGAAAAGCACCGGTGAACGTCTGTTTAAACCGTATGCGGTGTTTGACAAACAAGGTGTGAAAATCGCGGTGATTGGTCTGACAACAGATGATACGGCGAAAATCGGTAATCCGGGTAATTTCCCGGATACGGAATTCCGCGTCCCGGCAGAAGAAGCGAAAAAAGTGGTCGAAACACTCCGTGAAACGGAGAAACCGGACATTATTATCGCTGCTACCCATATGGGTCACTACGATGACAGTAATCACGGCTCCAATGCCCCGGGCGATGTCGAAATGGCACGCAGTCTGCCGGCCGGTTATCTGGATATGATTGTCGGTGGTCACTCACAGGACCCGGTCTGTATGCAGCCGGAAAATAAAAATTACAAAATTGCCGATTACGTACCCGGTACACCGTGTGCGCCGGATAACCAGAACGGTACCTGGATTGTACAGGCACATGAATGGGGTAAATATGTGGGACGGGCAGATTTTCAGTTCCGCAACGGTGAATTCACGCTGAAGCACTATCAGCTTATCCCGGTGAATCTGAAGAAAAAAGTCACCAAAGAGGATGGTTCATCAGAGCGAGTGTATTACACCAGTGAAATTACCGAAAACCCGGACATGCTGAAACTGCTGACACCGTATCAGGAAAAGGGCAATGAGCAGCTTAATATTAAAGTCGGCTCGGTTGACAGCAAACTGGAAGGTGACCGCAGCAAAGTCCGTTTTGAACAGACCAGCATGGGACATCTGCTGTTGTCCGCACAAAAAGAGCGGGCGAATGCCGATTTTGCCATTATGAGCGGCGGTGGTGTGCGTGATTCTATCGAACCGGGTGATATTACCTATAAACATGTGCTGAAAGTACAGCCATTTGCCAATGAACTGGTGTACGTCGATTTCAAAGGCAGTGAAGTACTGCCGTATCTGACCGCAGTCGCCAATATGAAAACCGATTCAGGGGCTTACGCGCAGTTTTATAATGTGGGACTGACACTGAATAAAGACGGCTCGGTGAGTGATGTGACGATTGACGGCAAACCGCTGGATCCGGCAAAAACCTACCGTATGGCGACACTGAACTTCAATGCGATCGGCGGGGATGGTTATCCGAAAATTGATACGCATCCGGGCTATGTGAGTACCGGCTTTGTCGATGCAGAAGTGCTGAAAGGCTATATCGAAGCTCATTCTCCGCTGAAAGCGGCAGATTATGAACCGAAAGGCGAAATTATTTATAAAAACAAATAATTGACTGTCTGAGTAATAAAAACCGGGACTTCAGCGTGTCCCGGTTTATATTCGCACGGCTTATGGGTTGCATTATCCATCAGTATTTTGTCTATATTAATAATATAACTAATTTATTGTTTATATTTGTTTTTTAATTTTTTCCTCATAATTAATGGCATCCTGCCACGATTTGTCCTGTCTGTTTTGATTATCTTTTCTAAAATAAGTATGTGTCCGCGGTGGTAAATATCAGTACCGTGCGGATACCCATCCTCTCAAACAGGACAGTATGATGAACAAAACAGAAAACACTTTACATACAAAAACACCGTCGGTGACGGTGCTGAATAACCGGGGGCTGGCAGTACGCGATATCGTATATCACCGCCATCCTGATACACAGGATAAAACTGATGAACGGATTACCCGTCATCAGTTTGATGCGCGCGGTTTTTTGCAGCAGAGCGCCGATCCGCGTATGCAGGCGTCCGGGCTGACCAATTTTCACTATATCGCTGCACTCTCCGGGCTGGTGCTGCGTACGGAAAGTGCGGATGCGGGAACATCACTGACACTGAATGATGCGGCAGGGCGGCCGGTGATCAGCATCAGTCAGATCCGCACGGATAACGGGAAGGATGATCGCAGCGTTGCTGTGACGCACACCTTTCAGTATGAGCGTTCCGGTTCAGGACGTCCGCTGAGTATTGCAGAGCAGGTCGCCGGACAGAGCGCTGTGGTGAGCGAACGCTTTGTGTATGCGGGCAACAGTGAGGCGGAAAAAGCGAAAAACCTGGCAGGTATCTGTACGCACCATTATGACCCTGCCGGTCTGATGCAGACGGACAGTATTGCCCTGACCGGTGTGCCGCTGTCGGTAACCCGTCAGTTGCTGAAAGAGGCAGATAACCCGGATATCGCGGTTAACTGGCCGGAAAGCAATCCGCAAACATTATTATCTGCCGAAAAATTTACTACACAAACCACAGCAGATGCGACCGGTGCGGTGCTGAATACCACCGATGCAGCAGGTCATCAGCAGAAAGTCACTTATGATATTGCCGGATTGCTGAGCAGCAGCCGTGTGACCGTGAAAGGTGGCGCGGAAAAAATCATCATCAAATCTGTGGATTATTCTGCTGCCGGGCAAAAACTGCGTGAGGAGCACGGCAACGGCGTCGTGACCACTTACACTTATGAACCGCAGACCCAGCGCCTGATCGCGGTGAAAACCGAACATCCGGTACGGAAAAAAATATTTCAGGATCTGCGCTATGAATACGATCCGGTCGGCAATGTGCTGTGTGTCACCAACGACGCCGAGGAGACGCGCTTCTGGCATAATCAGAAAGTGGTGCCGGAAAACCGATACACGTATGACACGCTGTATCAGCTGGTCAGCGCCACCGGGCGTGAAATGGCTAATGCCGGACAGCAAAGCGGTTCCCTCCCTGATATTTCCCCGTTTGATAAAGCGACTTACACCAATTACACCCGTAACTATGTCTATGACCGAGCCGGGAATATGACGCAGATCCGCCACTCAGCGCCTGCGACCAATAATAACTACACCACGGATATCACCGTCAGTCAGCGGAGCAACCGTGCGGTACTGAAAACCCTGGCGGACACGCCGGAGAAAGCGGAAGCTCTGTTTACCCCGGGCGGACAGCAAACACAACTCCAGCCGGGGCAAGCCCTGTCCTGGACAACGCGCGGCGAACTGCGGCAGGTTACGCCGGTGGTGCGTAACGGTGCCGCCGGTGACCGCGAAAGCTACCGTTATGATGCGGGCAGTCAGCGTATCCTGAAAACCGCCGTGCAGAAAACCGGTAACAGCACACAGACACAGCAGGTGATCTATCTGCCGGGGCTGGAACTGCGCAGCGGTACAGAAAATTATCAGGTGATCTGCGCCGGTGTTGCCGGGCGGGCACAGGTGCGGCTGCTGCACTGGCCGGACGGCAAAAAAGATCACCAGCGGTTCAGTTATGACAATCTGATCGGCAGCAGCGGCCTGGAAACGGACGGCGATGGTAAGTTGCTGAGTCAGGAAGAATATTATCCGTTCGGCGGCACGTCCGTGCTGGTGGCGGATACGGACAGCGGCATTGACTACAAAACCCACCGTTATTCCGGCAAAGAGCGGGATGCGACCGGGCTGTATTACTATGGCCACCGCTATTATCAGCCATGGGCAGGCCGCTGGCTGAGTTCAGACCCGGCGGGGACCATTGACGGGCTGAATCTGTTCCGGATGGTGAGGAATAATCCGGTGACGTTAAGGGATGATGATGGGTTAAAACCTGTTAATAATATGCCGCCGGCACCTCCGCTTCCTGTCTCCGGGGGAGTACCTTTACCGCCACCACCTCCGATGATGAGCGGAGCCCCATTACCGCCACCTCCTATGCCGGGCGGAGCTCAATTACCTCCGCCACCGCCAATGATGGCCGGAGGAAATCCGCCACCGCCGCCAATGATGGGCTCAAAACCAGCAGGAGCAAAAAAGAAATGGACTATCAAAGAAGACCCTGCATTGTATAAACAACAAGGCGGAGAATACCCGTACTATTCATCTTTCAGTATTACTTTGCAGAAACTGAATATCGGCCATTATAGTGAAATTGATGACATGGATAAATTTGTCAGTGCATGGAGAGATACCGGCCGCAATATGAAACCCGCTGCCAGAGATATCAATCATGATAAAGCCATTGAGGTTCAGTCTGTTATGGGCAAAATTGATGCCGAATGGTCCGGGTATAATAAAGCAAATGTCAGAGAAACATTTCGTGGTGATACGCCTGTTATTACGGAAAGTTATCCATGGCTTGCCAACTTTATGAAAGAAACCGGGAACAGCTCGGAGGCTGTGACTAAAGTAATGGATTTGGATATTCGGTCTCAGCTTATTATGTCTACAGCAAAAGACCCGGGTATGGGATATGTATCGAATAAATCAATCATGTGGCATTTTGAGCTGGAAGAAGGACATAAAGGTGTTTCTGAAGGATTGTATGCATCAGAAGGTGAGGTGACTTTCCCTATCTATAACAAAATGAAGATCACATCACTGAGTTATATTCCGGAAGGACAATCTTATATGAACAATGCGGAACGGTTTGGTACTGCACACCGGTATATCATTAACGCAAAAATGTTACCGAAATCATAATTTATTGTATTTTTATCAGCGGTAAAAGCACTTCCCCCGGGAAGTGCTTTTTTCTGTATATCAGTCCCGTTTCGCTACCGGGGCAAATTTCCCGTCCAGCACTTTTGCCAGATCCTGCGGTGCCAGTTCGATATCCAGGCCGCGCTTGCCGCCGGACACGAAAATGGTGGCAAATTCCTGTGCGCCCTCATCAATCAGGGTCGGCAGGCGTTTTTTCTGCCCCAGCGGGCTGATCCCTCCCACCAGATAACCGGTGACTTTCTGTGCATTCACCGGGTCGGCCATTTCCGCTTTCTTCACACCAAGGGCTTTGGCCACCGCTTTTAAATCAAGCTGTTCTGATACCGGGGTGACGGCCACAGCGAGATGTTTATTATCGCCGTTAAGTGCCACCAGCAGGGTTTTATATACCTGACGGGCATCGAGATTGAGTTTGCGGACCGCTTCATCACCGAAATTATGATCATTCGGATCATGTTCGTACGGATGGAGGGTGAATGAAATCCGGTTTTTTTCCAGAAGTTTTACAGCCGGTGTCATAGGTCTTTCCTTGCAGATAATTCAGACGGCAGTGTCACAAGGCCTGCCAGTTTAACACAAAATGGACGGCAGATTATGGTCGCCGTAAAGATGCAGCGCACCGACCGCCACCACATAATTGCCGGGCGGCAATTGCGTCAGCCGCGCTTTCCAGGCGTCGTTGCGGCTGATCATCAGGTGCTGATACGTCTGCTCGCTGAAGGTGGCGGGCAGCGGTTGTGCGAGTTTTTCCGGCCGGTAATCCAGCCACCAGCCGAGCATAATCTGCAGTGCCCGTGCGTTGTCATGCCAGTATGCCAGCGTATCTTCCAGCAGGCTCAGTCCTTCATCCGGGAAATCCAGCAGCATCTGCATCTGCGCCTGTGTACCCTCCAGCTCAAAAACGGGGATGTTCTGCCCGTGAGCGGCATTGAGCATCTGATAGTCAATCCCGTAATGCGGCCGCAGTCCGAGGCTTTGTGCCTGGGCTGACTGAAGGATCAGCGCAACCTGCCAGGCGGGCAGGGTATCGAGGGTCTGCACCGGCTGGCGCTGCTCCTCACAGTACCGGCGGTAGTCATCCCTCAGGTGCTCCGGTAAGCGCTCACTTACCGGCAGACGCGGATGCTCCGGGTCCTGTCCGGGGAACGGTGGTGCCGGACGGGTGATATCAGCTTCCACAATCAGGCCGTCGGCGCGGTTGATTCTTTCCAGCAGCGGGCCGGGCAGCGGATACATCGTTTCCGAACCCATATGAATACTGCCGACCAGGTGCAGCGAAATATCCCCGGGGAGTGTAAGGTCGATAGAGGGCCAGGTACAGCCACCCTGCGGATCAGGCGGGATAAGGTAATCTTTCAGCCGGCGGAACAGTGTTTTCATGACGACTCCTGTCGTGAAACGATACCCTGGTTGACTGCAACCGCGCGATTTTTTCAACCCTGATAAGTAAGCTCCGGTGTAGTAACGGCTGATGATCAACCCGGAAACTGCCGGAGATTATGAAAATAATCCTCGTTTTATCCTGCTTTGCCGGCAATTGCAAGGGAGCGAAGTATTCGCTCCCTTATAAGGTCAGTGATTAATCTTTTGGCTTAAAGCGTAACAGCCGGTTGGCGTTGCTGACCACGGTAATGGATGACAGCGCCATAGCTGCTCCTGCCACGACCGGGTTGAGCAGTGTGCCGGTGAACGGGAACAGTACCCCGGCAGCAATCGGTATCCCGAGGGTGTTATAAATAAAGGCACCCAGCAGGTTCTGCTTCATGTTACGCAGTGTTCCTTTCGAAATCGCCACAGCATCAGCCACACCGTGCAGGCTGTGACGCATCAGGGTGATAGCCGCGGTTTCGATAGCGATATCACTGCCGCCGCCCATGGCGATCCCCACATCTGCCCGTGCCAGCGCCGGTGCATCGTTGATACCATCGCCGACCATTGCGACACGGCGTCCGGCCTGCTGTAATTTTTCAATGGCAGCGGCTTTACCGTCCGGCAGCACACCGGCGATCACTTCATCAATCCCGGCTTCTTTGGCGATAGCCCGTGCGGTCACTTCATTATCGCCGGTCAGCATCACCAGGCGGTATCCCTGTTTGTGCAGACGCGCCAGCGCACTGACACTGTCCTCACGCAGCGGATCACGGATGGAAAGTATTGCCGCGATTTTGCCGTCAACCGCCAGCATCACCGGGGTCACGCCTTTACCGGCCTGTGACTGCACCAATGCATCCGCTTCACCGGCAGTGCTGATATTTTGTGCCTGCATCAGCGCATGGTTACCCAGCAGCAGTGTCCGGTTTTCAGACTCCCCGCTGATCCCCATACCGGCAAGGGTACGGAACTGCGTGACAGACGGCAGTGTCAGATCTTTTGCACGTTCAGTGATGGCGCGGGCCAGCGGGTGATTAGAACCGCTTTCCAGCGCCGCCGCGAGACGCAGCACATCATCGTCACTGAATCCGTTGAAGGTGTGGATCTCCGTTACCTGCGGCATACCTTCGGTCAGTGTTCCGGTTTTGTCGAAAACAATGGTGTCCAGGGTGCTTGCCTGCTGTAATGCGTCCGCATCCCGCACCAGTACACCAAACTCAGCGGCACGTCCGACACCGGAAATAATCGACATCGGTGTTGCCAGTCCCAGTGCACACGGACAGGCGATAATCAGTACCGTGGTAATAATTACCAATGCATAGGTTATCTGCGGTGCCGGGCCGAAGAAGTACCAGACGGTACCGGCGATCAGAGCGATAACCACCACAACCGGTACAAAGACGGCTGAGATTTTATCGGCCAGCTGACCGATTTCCGGTTTGCTGCTCTGTGCCTGGCGCACCAGTTTAATGATGCGTGCCAGCGTGGTTTTACTGCCGACGGCAGCGGCACGGAACAGCACGGTGCCGTCCTGCACGGTGGTCCCGGCGGAAACCGTATCGCCGGTGGTTTTCTGCTGCGGGATCGGTTCCCCGGTCAGCATTGCCTCATCCATCCACACTTCACCCTGCGTGATCTCACCATCGACCGGCACGCGGTCACCGGTGGTCAGGCGCAGGATCATACCCGGCTGCACATCCGCCAGCGGGACATCTTTTTCCCCTTCCGGTGTTACCACACGTGCGGTCGGTGGTGTCAGATCCAGCAGACGCTCCAGTGCTTTTGAGGAGCGCTGGCGGGCGCGCTGCTCCAGCATATGACCCAGGTTTATCAGACCGATGATCATGGCACTGGCCTCATAATAGAGGTGACGTGCCTGCGGCGGGAACACGTCCGGCCAGAGGTTTACTGTGATGGAATAGAGCCACGCGGCACCGGTGCCGAGCGCCACCAGAGTATCCATCGTCGCACTGCCGTTTTTCAGGGATTGCCAGGCGCTGCGGTAGAAATGTCCGCCTGCCAGAATCATCACCGCCAGAGTGACGATCCCGATGGTCAGCCAGATGTTGTTATTTGCCGGGGTCAGCATCATATTGTCGCCGATCATTCCCCAGATCATCACCGGAATACCGACAGCCAGCGCCAGTGCAGCCTGCCAGCGGAACCGTTTCATATTGGCGACAGCAACTTCCTGCTGACGCTCACGGCGTTTGGCATCATCCTGAATCAGCTCCGCACCGTAACCGGCTTTCTCCACGGCGGCGATCAGCGCATCCGCAGAAGCGTGACCGGTGACCAGCGCACTGCGCTCCGCGAGGTTAACACGGGCGTTCTCCACGCCGTCCACACTGAGCAGCGCTTTGTGTACTTTGCTGACGCAGCTCGCACAGGTCATGCCGTCGAGCAGGAAGGAGAGACTGTCGTCGTCTTCCTCTATCTCAGGCATAGCAGGGGTGTTATCCGGTGTGGCAGGAATATCGCAGTGCTCCGCTGCCGCTGGCTCAGTCTGAGGCAACGTCAGCGGTTCAGATTTTGGGGACGGGGTTTCTCCCGCCACTGCCGCCTGATAACCGGCGGCTTCCACCGCGCTGATTAAGGTTTGTGCATCAGTACTGCCGTACACTTTTGCTTCTTTGGTATCAACCACCGCAGCGGCAACACCCTCAACCGCTTCTAATGCACTTTGCGTTTTCGCGGCACATTTCATACAATTCAGCCCGGAAAGCTGTAAAATTGTACCGGGCTTGTCTGCAATCTGTGCTTCATAACCGGCTTCTTCGATAGTTTTGATAAGGGATTGCGCATCCGCATCGCCGGTCACTTTGGCGAAATCAAGGGTGACCACCGCAGATTCAACATCCGGACGGGCGTCGAGTGCTTTTTTGACACTGCCGGTGCAATGTCCGCAGGATAGCCCCTGTAACGCAAGAATAGTTGTATTTGCCATACTTTTTTTCCTTACATGTTTCGCATCATCACGCCGCAGAACAACACACGGCGCAAAAGAAAAAATTCTGTTCGGGGGAACGGGAATTTTGATTTACGATGATGGTAAACCTTCCCTCAAGGGTAAGGTCAAGGAGAAGTTATGAATATCAGCGATATTGCACAAAAAACGGGTTTAACGCCAAAAGCGATCCGTTTTTACGAAGATAAATCTTTGATCACACCCCCGGAACGGGGTGAAAACGGATACCGGTATTTCAGTGAACGGCATGTCGATGAACTGACACTGCTGCGCCAGGCAAAAGAGGTCGGTTTCACGCTGGATGAGTGCCGCGAACTGTTATCGCTGTTCCGTAATCCGAACCGCCATGCGGCGGATGTAAAATCCGCGACACTGGGTAAAGTGAAGCAGATTGAGAAAACCATTACGGAGCTCACGGCTATCCGTGACCGCCTGCTGGCACTGGCGGAATCCTGCCCCGGGGATGACAGCGCGGAATGTCCGATTATCGATCATCTCTCCGGCTGCCGTCACAGCAAACCAGCCTGCCATAAATAATCCGTCCGTTTTCTGCGTCTGCCCGCCGGGTGGACGCCGTTTTATATCCTGTCAGTTAAGTTTTTCTTATTTCTGCCGATAACAGATAAAAGCGCGGCTTTTTTTCATCCGGTGCCATACCGGAGAAAACCGGCATTTTCTGTCCGCTGCGGCGGTAACTGACGCAAAGGATAAGTAAGACGAATTGACCAAACTGCAGACATTATTACGCCGCATACTATTATCAGGGCTGTTTTTTTGCCCGCCATTATATGCCGCACCTTTCCCTTCCGCTGCGGAAAACCCGGGTGCTGATGCCTCGCGCCGGGCGATGCAGGATGCCGCACAACAGGTCAGTGACCTGCTGGAGCAGCAGACCCGGCGGCAGCTGAGCAAACCGCAGGCAACGATCACCCCCGCAGAGCCGCTGTTGCGCGCGGCAGAGAATGAACATTGTCTGCCGGTCAGTGGTGTGTATCTCACCGGGATCACACTGTTATCTCAGGATGATCTCCGTTCACTCTCATCATTACCTGAAGACTGCATCCGCAGCCGGGATATTAACGGGCTGGTGGCGGAACTGATGGCGCGGTATCTGGATAAAGGCTATATCACCGCGCGGGTCCGCTTTCTGCCGGTCAATGATTATCACGAGCTGGGGATCGGGGTGACAGAAGGGACGATAGAGCAGTTTGACGGCGCGGATCACGGTGTTAATACGTCACTGCTGTTTCCCTCTCTGATCGGTAAGCCGCTGAAAATTACCGAACTGGAACAGGGACTGGATCAGGCGAACCGCCTGAAATCGAATCATGTGACGATGGATATTCTGCCCGGCAGCGCACCCGGAGGATCAGTGATCCGGCTGGTGAATCAGCGCGGCACCCCGGCCGGTTTCTCTCTCAGTGCGGATAATTACGGGCCGAAAAGTACCGGACGCAACGTGATCCGCGCCGCTGTCACCGCTGACAGCCCGGCCGGATTGTCCGATTTTGTCAGCCTGAGCGGCTCAGCCACAACAGATAACCCGGCAGCGCGTTACAGCCGCTCCGGCATGCTGTTCTATTCCGTACCTTACGGCGCACTGACCATCAGCACTTACGGCAGTATCTCCCGTTACCGGATCAATCAGGCACTGCGTTATCAGCACGTCATTCTGCGCGGGGACAGTGCCCAGGCCGCATTGCGGGCAGATTATGTCATCTTCCGTAACCGGTCACGGATTGATTCTCTGATGGCACAAATGACATACAAACGCAGCCGCAACTACCTTAATGAAACCCTGATTGGTGTCAGCAGCCCGTCCCTGAGTGTTGCCGAAGCCGGTTACACCGGGCTGATTCTGGTGCCGGGCGGCGTTATCAGCACATCGTTATCGGCGGAAAAAGGCACCACACTGCTCGGGGCTGATACCCGGAACACGCTGCCGGGCGCCGATCCGCAATACACCAAAGGCAAATTTTCACTCAGTTATGTTCAGCAGTTTTCGCTGTCGGAGAACGCTTATCTGTTCAGCAGTCATCTGGCCGGTCAGTACACACAGGATCACCTCCCCGGGGTGGAGTGGCTGACACTGTCGGATAACAGCACGATCAGAGGATTTCACGACGGCTCGTTATCGGCGGATAAGGGATGGTACTGGCAAAACACCCTTTCCCGCCGTTTTGTCCGGCAGGGGATCACGGTAACGCCCCGTGCCGGTGCGGACTACGGACGGGTTATGGCTCAGACCGGGCAGGCGGGATGGCAGTCTGCCGCAGGTATCGCCGCAGGGGTTAATGTCAGTTACGGGGGCGCGCAACTGGATGCGCAAATCAGCCGTGCCCGGACCTCAGCGGCCGCTCTGCCTTCGCAGGATACCCTGTTTTCCCTGCGCCTGGGATATCAGTTCTGATCTGCTCCGTCAGTCGTTGGATGGTAAGGAAATACAATGAAAAAAGAACGCTTTAAACTCTCTTCTTCAGGTAAGGTGGCCGCGTGGATGGCGCTGGCCTTTGTCACGCTGAACAGTGCCGCCGCAGGGATTGTGGCGGACGGCGGCCCGGCCGGCCCCGGTGTTTCGCAGGTAAACGGAACAGATATTGTCAATATTACAGCGCCGAACAGTAACGGGCTGTCTCATAACCAGTATCTTGATTTTAATGTGGATAATCATGGCGCGGTCTTTAATAACAGCATGACCGCAGGACAGTCACAACTGGCAGGTATGCTGGAGGCCAACAAAAACCTGAACGGACAGGCCGCCGGGGTGATCCTCAACGAAGTGGTCAGCCGTAACCCCTCTCTGCTGCTGGGTCAGCAGGAAGTCTTCGGCATGGCGGCGGATCTGATCCTCGCTAACCCTAACGGGATCAGTTGTCAGGGCTGCGGGTTTATCAATACCAATAATGCCGGTCTGATCGTGGGTAATCCGCTGATTGAAAACGGCATGATCAGTGCGTACAGCACCCTGGATAACACAAACTCACTGACGATCGGAAATAACGGGATCACCACCGGTAAAGTGCTGGATCTGGTCGCTCCCGCGATTAATGCCGACGGGGAGATCCGTGCGGCGGCACTGAATGTGATCACCGGCAACAATACCGTCTCTGCTGATTTGCTGACGATTTCCGCCGGTAAAAATGCGGTTCCGCTCGATAGCTACTACCTGGGCGGTATGCGTGCCGGGAAAATCCGTCTGGTGAACACCGCGCAGGGCAGCGGCGTAAAACTGGCCGGTAATATTGATGCTGTAAAGGGTTTTGATGCTCAGTCACAGGGCGCACTGACACTGACCGGTGCACAGGTCACCGGCGGTGATATCCGTCTGAGCGGTGATACAGTGCGGACTGAAGGTCAGTTACGTAATGAACATCACCGGACAGAAGATAAACGCAGCGGTCAGTCAGTCACCGCTGAAACCCGGCAGGGGCGCTACACCCGCACTTCGCTGGACGGAAAAAACATCACGCTGGTGGCTCAGCAGGACGCCCGGCTGACCGGCACCGATCTGAGCGGACAGGATATCTCGGTTCAGGCCGGAACCATCACGCTCGACAGTGACCAGGTTGCGCAGTCAGACACCCGCACCACTAACCAGTGGAAGATGTCGTGGGAAAATAACGAAACCCGCAAAGATGAAAGCATCCGGCAGGAAACCAGTAACATCCGTGCTGCCGGCGACATACGGCTGGCGGCCGCAACCGGTGATATCACCCTGAAAGGGGCAAAACTGGAGGCCGGAACACATCTCAGCGCGGATGCCAAAGGCGATATCCGGCTTGAGGGCGTGACAGACTCCCGCACGCAAACCGTATCCGGTAATAAACGCAATGAGACGGCCAAACTGCTCAGTGGCACACACGGCGATGTCACCTCGAAAGAACAGCTGGTGAAAACGGAACTGACTGCGGGCGGCAATCTGGGACTGAACGCTGGTCATGATATCCGTGCTCAGGCGGCACAGGCACGCGCCGGAAAAGATATGATTATCAACACCGGCAACAATCTCACCATCAGCACGCAAACCGCGACACAGCATCAGGGGCATACTGAAAATGTCACGTCCTGGGGCGGTATCGGCGGCGGTTCCCGTGAAAACAGTGCCACCACGGAAGAAACGGCACACGGCTCCGGCTTCACCGCAGGCGGCAAGCTCTGGCTTTCCGGCGGTAACGGCGTCTCTGTCACCGGCAGCAAGGTAAAAGGGACACAGGACAGCCTGGTGCAGACCGGGCAGGGCGCGCTGGTCATTGAAAACGGCATCAGCCGGACGGCAAAACATATTGATAACCGTGATGGCGGCGCATTTAACATCACCCGCAGTACGCTTCGTGAAAACAGTGAAGATACCCGCGTGGAACGCAGTGAGCTGAAATCAGAGGCCGATCTGCGGCTGGCCGGGAAAAATGATATCACCATCGCCGGGAGTCTGATTGAAAGTGCAGGCACACTGAAAATTGATACCCTCGGGGATATTAATGTCCGTGCGGCACAGGCGCAAAAACAGTCTGATAAAACAGAAACCACACTGAAAATCAGCGGCTATGCCAAAGAAGATGAAGATAAACAATATCGCGCCGGTCTGGATATCAGCCATACCCGTGAGACGCAAAAACAGGATTCTGTCACGCAGCAGGGCAGTGAACTGAAAGGCGGCAGTGTTTCTGTCACCGCCGGGAAAGATCTCACCCTTACCGGTTCTTCACTGACCACGACTCAGGGGGATGCGGCGCTTTCTGCTGAAAATATCACCCTGAACGCGGCAGATAACAGTGATAGCCGGACACAGCAGAAAGGGGAATCACACGGCGGTATTTATCTGACCGGCGGTATGGATAAACTCGGCGGCGGGATCAGCGGCGGTCACACTGAAACCGGTAAAACACAGGAGCAGCATCAGGCGGTGACCTCCGGCACGAACGTGCAGGGTAATCTCACGCTGACAGCCGGAAAAACCCTCTCCCAGGAGGGTGCATCACACACGGTGAGCGGCGCTTATACGGAAACGGCGCAGACCTCGGAACACCGGGCGGCTCATAACAGTGATCGCACCACGGAAACCACCAAAGGCGGCGAAGGCAGTCTCGGTGTTTCCCTTGATTACAGTAAAGTCTCCCGTCCGCTGGCCAAAGCCGGTGAAAATCTTGCGGAAGGTGATGTTGCCGGTGTGGCTGACAGCACCGCCGCCACCGGTCTGCCGGATATCGGCGTTGACCTGAGTGGTAAAGGGGAAAACCGGAAGACCACCACCGAAAACACACAGGCGAAAACCACCTCTGTTAATGCAGGTTCTGTTGCCGTGAACGCCACAGACCGTGTTCTGGATGAAGGAACACGTTACCGGGCGGAAAACGGCGGTATTGCGATCAATACCGGGGATTATCAGTCCGCGGCAGCGGCAGATACACATCATCAGTCTGAATCCGTGACAGAGGGCAAAGGCAGCCTGCGTGTGGCCACATCCACCGGACAGGACGTTTCGATCAACGCGGAAGGCAGCGGTGGTCATCGTCTGGCAACGGAAAGCAGCAGTAAAGCAGTGACCGGATCGCTGTCAGCGAAAGGTGATATCGCGGTGCAGGCGGGGCGTGATGTTTCATTACAGGGCGATACGCTGCGCAGTGAGGAAGGGGGCGTTTCTGTTCGTGCAGGTGACAATCTGACGCTGGAGCAGGCAGCAGATACACACAGTAAAACCGTCAGCGGCTATGACGCCGGGGCGAAGGTGAATGTGGAGTCGATTAACCTGAAAAATGCGGGCGGTGGTCTCAGCGGCGGACGTGAAGTGTATAACGAAAGCGGTACAACGGCGAAAACCGGTGTGACTGAGGGGAAAACCGGGGTGGTATTACAGGCCGGAAATGACCTGACCGCCAAGGGCACCGATATCCGCAGTGACGGGGATATCACGGTGAAAAGCGGGCACAATACCCTGCTGAACAGTGCGGAGAGCACAAATACCATTTCCGGCCATCAGTGGCACGGCGGTGTGCAGGTCAGCGGCGGTAAAACAGAAACCGGCAGCAAACTGGGCGGCGGTGCGGATTTCAGTATCAGCAAACAGTCTGAAAATGTGACGGATCAGCGCGGCGGCAGCCTGCGCAGCGGTGGTACGGTTGCTGTCTCAGCAGATGGCATGCGGGATGATGCACTGCATCTGAAAGGCACACAGACCGATGCAAAAAATATCGCACTGACAGCCCGTGACGGCGGGATTGTGATTGAATCCGCACAGAAAACCACGGACAAAGCCAACTGGTATGCGGGCGGAAACCTGAATATCGGGACCTCGCGCAGTACAGAAAATCCGGAAACCGGCTCACGGCATAATATCAGCGCGGGTCTGAAAGGCGGGATTGATAATCAGCAGACAGTCACACAGAAAAATGCCCTGACTGAAAGCGAAAATCTCACGCTGAACAGCCGCAATGACACGCGGATTCAGGGCGGAAAACTGAGCGCGGATACCATCAGCGGACGTGTCGGCGGTGATCTTGTTGTTGAAAGCCGGACTAACACGGAATCGGTTCTGAAAGCGGATGCGGATCTGTCAGGGGCACATACCAATGACGAGGGCAGCAGTACCACCTCGAAACTGGCGAATGCCGGTACACCGAAGTTTGCGGATGATATCAAAGCCGGTCTGGAAAATGGTCTGGATAAAGCAGCAGATTCTGTCCGTGAAAATGCCGGAACCGGCGCGGGTACGGTGGCGGATAAAGTGAAATCCGGTCTGACATCTCCTGCCGGCATGAACGGCAAGGTGAAAGCGTCCTTTGAAACCCGCTCTTCTGAGCAGGTGGGACAGCAATCCGGCCTGACAGCCCGTGAACAGGGTAAACTGCGCACCGGCGGCAGCACCATTCTGACCGGCGCTGTGCTGGACGGTCTGCCGGATGGCGGGAACACCGAAATGCGTTCTGTGGCGGTTAAAGAAACCGGCACCCGCATTCACGGCGAACTCCCGCTCAATGCCGGGCAGGCTGTCAGTGCGGTTAAGGACGGGATCGTAAACGGAAAATCCCCGGTGGGAATTTCTGTCACTAATGATCACGGCAGTGTAAACAGTAAAGTGAAGTAATTATTAGTTTATTTAGTAAGATAAAGCGGCTCCCTGCGGAGCCGTTTTTTTATGTGACAATCCGGCGTGGTTTAAAAATTGTTTATATCACGGTGGTTATTATCAGCAATATCAGGTCGGCTGAATTTAATCTGATGCCCGGTTTTTTATCATTATGTTTATTCTGCGATTTTTCGGGTTTGATATGTCTGAATTAAAAGAAAGTGCAATACCGGACTTAACGGATGTAACAGTGAATAATATGAAACAGACACCGCATCACTATTCCGTGTGTACTCTGGCTGCAATTACTGAATCAGAATACGGAAAAGGGAAAATATTCAGTTGTATTCCGGATTTAATGGCGGATTTACAGGATGGCGGAGACAATTGAGTTCACTGCGGATTTTAACCGCAAATTAAATCTGCCCTCAGAAAACAGTGAGCTGACAACACTGTTTCTGGCTGCCGGTACACATCAGTTTTTATTGCCCGGCTATGAGGTAAAAGAGGGCTATCAATTTATTAAATCAGGTAAAAAGCAGCAGTACAGGCTGGTGACTACCGGGGATTTACCCGAAACCGTGTATCTGGTTGAGCTTTGCTTCCGCAATGACATTGTTGCCGGTCAGACAAGTTGCATACAAATTAAAGTATGGCGGACAACCAATGAGAAACATCAGTCTGCTGTTGCAGACCTGCCGCGGCACTTTTTCCGCTGGCTGCCGGATACTTATCATATTGTGGTTACCGATGAAGAACAAACCGGTGACGGCCGGCGTTTTTGGGAAGTAATGATTTCATGGGCATTGGCTGCCGGTTTTTATGTTTATGCTTCAGATGGCGGAGAGCCGGAAAGGCCACTGTTTGCTATTCAGGATATTGAATCTTTTTTTGAATATTGGAGTGATTTTTATTGGGGGAATGATCCGGATACCCCCACACACCGCTTAATTGTGAACAGTAAAAAAGAAATAAAATAACAATTCACACGATCCCCTGTCCCGATCAATTCCCCGCTGAAAAAATAATCCGTAATTTTAACCCAAACACTTATCCGTAAAAAATAATTAATTTAGTGAAATAAACCATGTTTTGAGAATAATTCAGTGATTGACTTTGTGTTATGCGATCTGCGTAAAAGAAAAGTCAGCGGGTAATAGATAGCGTAAACGCAATTTATAACTCAATGGAAGGTGTTCTCTATGAAACGTAGTGTTTTATCTCTTGCTGTGGGTGCTGCACTGGTGATTTCTGATGCAACGGCATGTACCACTATTTTTGTCGGTGAAAATGCGTCTTCAGATGGTGCGCAATATATTGCCCGCAATGAAGATATGAATCCGGCAAACCCGAAAGTGTTGCAGGTAAATCAGGAAAAAATCAATAAAGACACTGAGTTTAAAACCAACTTAAATAAATTTACCTATACGTTGCCGGAAAAGGCAATGCGTTATACCACTATCCCGGAATGGAATGATAAAGGTCAGTTCCGTTTCAGTTCTAACGGCTTTAATGACGCCGGTGTCGGGATCAGTGCCACAGAAACGATTTTTGCCAATGATGCATCATTAAAAATTGACCCGTATGTCGAAGATACCGGGATTATTGAAGATGCTATTCCGGATGTGGTATTACCGTATGTCTCTTCCGCGAAAGAGGGGGTAATGCGGTTAGGGAAAATTATCGAAGAAAAAGGGGCCGGTGAAGGTTTCGGCGTGGCCTTTATTGATAAAGACGGGATCTGGTATCTGGAAACCGGCAGCGGCCACCAGTGGATGGCAGCGAAAATCCCAGCCAATACCTATTATGTCACTGCCAACCAGGGGCGTCTGGAAAAATTTGATATCAATGACAAAGACAACTACCTGTCATCTCCGACACTGATTTCCTTTGCCGAGCAAAACGGCTTATATGATCCGAAGAAAGACGGTGAATTTAATTTCAAAAAAGCCTATACCAAAGATGATGCAAAAAGTGACGGTTATTACAACTATCCGCGTGTCTTAGTGCTGCAAAAAATGTATAACCCGGAAATTAAGACTGATTTTAAAGATGTGAAATCCAATGATTTCCCTGTCTTCTTAAAACCGGCGAAAAAACTGGGGCTGGAAGATATTAAAGCCGGGCTGCGCAACCATTATGAAAATGTCGGCACATCTCCGTATGCCACCACCTATCCGGATACTACCAAACGACCAATCTCGGTATTCAGAACCCAGCATTCCCATATTTTGCAGGTACGCAAAGATTTACCGAAAGAAATCGGTAATGTCCGTTATATCGCTTTCGGTATGCCGACATTATCTGTTTATGTCCCGGTGTATTACGGCCCGGACAGCTATGTGGAAGCCTATACCATCGGCTCACCGCAGGCTGATAATGCCTCTGCTCACTGGAAATTCCGTAAATTACAGACGCTGGCGATGATCGATTTTAATAAATATTCGAAAATTGTGCAGGCGGAATACAGCAAACAGGAAGCTCAGTTTGCCGAAGAACAACAGGCAATGGAAAAAGAGTATCTGAGTATCTATAAAAAAGATCCGGCAAAAGCTAAACAGTTATTACAGGACTTCCAGAATAAAGTGATGCAGGACGCGTTAAATACCACCGATAAACTGACCAATATTATTATGCAGGATCTGACTAATTCCGTGAATGAACGCTACCGTTTTAAAGGCGCGTGATGCGGTAAGGTTATTGAGAAAAGATTATTGAGATAAATAAAAACGGCCTCTGTCACCAGAGGCCGTTTTGCTGTTGTCTTTCCGGTCAGTTACCGGCTGACAGCCCGGACGGTCAGTGTAATACCGTCAACGGCAATCACTTCCACTTCCGTACCGGCAGGCAGCGGCGACTGACTGTAAACACGCCAGCTTCCGTCTGCGAGGCGGATGCGGCTGTAACCCTCTTCCGTCTCTGTCAGCAGCGCGGCGCGCAGACCAATCAGCTTGTGGTTGGCCTGATTCGGTGAACTGCTGTCATCACGCTGGCGGCGGCGCTGAAAATTACGCCACAGCACCGCACAAATCACCGTCATCACTGCGAAGATAATGCCCTGCCACTCGGGACTCAGCCCCGGTATTATCCACGTCAGCAGTGCGACAATCAGTGCCGCCACACCGCTCCAGAGCAGATAACCCCCGGTGCCGAGCATCTCCAGAATCAGCAGGATGCCGCCGAAACAGAGCCAGAACCAGACCGCCTGTGATGCGAGCATTTCAATCATACGGATTAACCCTGACCTTTCGTGTCTTTTGACACATTAAACATTTCAGCCACACCGCCGATAGCACCCATCAGGTTGCTGGCTTCCAGCGGCATCATAATGACTTTACTGTTTTCCGCTGCACCGATTTTTGTCAGTGCATCGGTATATTTCTGGGCCACAAAGTAATTGATAGCCTGCATATTACCGTCAGCGATAGCATCCGATACCATTTGTGTGGCGCGGGCTTCCGCCTCAGCCGCACGTTCACGGGCTTCTGCTTCCAGGAATGCGGACTGACGCAGACCTTCAGCTTTCAGAATCTGAGACTGTTTTTCACCTTCTGCTTTCAGAATAGCAGCCTGGCGCACACCTTCCGCTTCAAGGATATCCGCACGCTTGGTACGTTCTGCTTTCATCTGTGCGTTCATCGCAGACACCAGTTCTTTCGGCGGACGCACGTCACGGATTTCAACACGGGTGATTTTAATTCCCCACGGGTTGGTTGCCTCATCCACAATATGCAGCAGGCGGGAGTTAATGGAATCGCGCTGAGACAGCATTTCATCCAGCTCCATCGAACCGAGCACGGTACGGAAGTTGGTCATGGTCAGGTTGATAATCGCCAGATTCAGGTTGCTGACTTCATACGCAGCACGCACCGGATCAATGACCTGAATAAAGCAGACGGCGTCGATGGTGACGTTGGCGTTATCGCGGGAGATAACTTCCTGTGACGGAATATCGAGAACCTGTTCCATCATATTAATTTTACGGCCGATGCGATCCATAAACGGCACAATAATATGCAGACCCGGCTGAAGTGTCCGGGTATAGCGGCCAAAACGCTCAACAGTCCACTGAAAGCCCTGCGGTACAGTTTTGACACCGGTCGCGACAATAATGACGGCGATGAGAATAATAATCGGGACAAAACCCAGTGAGAACAAATCCATGAGCCAAAATCCTTATCAGTAATGAGTGGGTTAAATAATTCAGTAAAGTAATAATTAGTACAGTAACGAGTATAGCTTACGACGGTAAGATGCGGCAGTACTGTCTGCGGTTCCCATTGCCGCCATAATATCCATCATGGTTTTGCGTACCTGGCCTTCCGCTGCGGCCAGATCTTTCTTCAGGAAACTGAATAGCAGTGCAAGTGCTTCATCATTGCGGTGAACTTCATGCAGTTTCAGCGCCAGTTGTACCGCGAGTTCTGCATTTTCCGGATCTGCGGCAAAGGCATTTTGCAGCTCCTGGATTTCCGGCGTGTCTGCGGCCTGCTTTTGTAACTCAATTTGAGATAAGAGACCATGATAGCGCGTATCCTGATCCTGAATCGGGACAGACTTCAATACTTTCTCTGCCTCTTCTGACAGATTCACTTCCAGCAGCGTCTGTGCCAGCAGCAGGGTGATTTCACTGTTGCGGTCGTCTGCCTGATGCGCTTCACGCAGCAGCGGCAGAGCAGCCTGAAAATCACCGGCTTCAATCAGTTCGATGGCCTGACCGGTTTTGATTTCAGATTCGGACGGCAGGAATTTTGCCAGAAAGTTACGGACTGTCTCTTCATTCTGCGGCCCCTCAAAGCCATCGACCGGCTGTCCCTGATGGAACAGATAGGTGGTCGGCACCGCACGCAGACCGAATTGTGAGGCGATCATCTGCTCGGTATCGCAGTTGACTTTGGCAAGGATCATCATCCCGGCATAGTCAGCGGCCACTTTTTCCAGAATAGCCCCCAGTTCCTGACACTGCGGGGACTGTGCGGAATGGAAGAAAAAGACCACCGGCACCTGCATTGAAGATTCAATAACCTGGCGTAAATTGGTTTCGTTAACGTCTGTGATATGTGCATTTGATAACATATTCATTCTCTTAATAAATTGGCGGACTTTTTATTAACATCTGGGCGCAGCGCAGCATTTCAAGCAGCAGAGGATTTTTTGTTCAGTATTTTATCCATCAGCCACAGCGGCAGCAGGCGTCTGAGCCACATCACGATTACGGTAAGACCTGTAACAGGATAGCGTATTTTCGGGTGCCGGTGCTCCAGGGCACGGATGACTTTTTTCACCACATCCTCCGGTTTGCCGGTAAACAGGCGGGCAATACCCGGATTTTTGACCGGTTTATCCTGCAGCGTTTGTGTGACATTTTCCGTAAACCGGGTGGTGATGGGGCCCGGCTCAATCAGGCTGACACGTACTCCGGTACCGGCGAGTTCCATCCGCAGTGCATCGGACCAGGCTTCCAGCGCGTATTTACTGGCGGCATAAGCACCACGTCCGGGGGTGGAAATCAGTCCCATTACCGAACTGGTCTGGATTATCCGGCCTTCGCCGGCCTGTTTCATGGCAGGCAGCAGCAGTGTGGTTAACTGATGTGTGCCGAACAGATTGGCGGAAAACTGTTTTTCCAGATCTTCGCGGCTGACTGTTTCCAGCGGGCCGTACAGGCCAAAACCGGCATTATTGAATAAGCCGTACAGGCGGTTATCCGTCAGCGCCAGTACCTGTTCCGCAGCGCGGGCAACACTCTGCGGGCAGTCCAGATCCAGTTCCACCGGTTCAAACCCGAGGCGTGCCATTTCGGCCAGATCCGCCGGTTTGCGGCAGGCGGCCAGCACACGGTAGCCCCGCTGTTTCAGTGTCTTTGCCGTGCATAACCCGATACCGCTGGAACTGCCGGTGATCAAAACTGCTTTTTGCATTTCTTTACCTGCTTAACTGCTTATAAGTCATGGACAAATCATTTAGGATAGTCTGACGCCTGTTATTGTAAGTAAGGCAGCAGCGTTTTATCCATCCAGTCTGTCACATAGGGCTGTGCCGCTGCGTTCGGGTGTATGCCGTCATCCTGTATCCACTGCGGATTGGTGATGACCGCTTCCATATAAAACGGGATCAGCGGAACGGCATTTTCCTGTGCCAGCGCCGGATAGAGCGCAGAGAACCGCTCTGTATAGCGTTTGCCGTAATTCGGCGGAATACGGATCTGCATCAGCAGCGGCTTCGCACCGGCGGCTTTCACGGCATCAATCGCCGCCTGAAGATCGGTGCGGGTTTGTGTCAGCGGCAGGCCGCGCAGGCCGTCGTTGGCACCCAGTTCAATCAGTACCCATTGCGGCCGGTGCTGCTCCAGCAGTGCAGGCAGACGGGCAAGTCCCTGAGCGGCCGTATTTCCGCTGATACTGCCGTTTATCAGTGTGATGCCGTTACCGGCCTGTTGCCAGCGTTGTCCCAGCTGTGCCGCCCACGCCTCTCCGGCCGGAAGGCGGTAACCGGCACTCAGGCTGTCCCCCAGTATCAGTAATGTTCCGGCGGCATACAGATTCCCGCTGAACAGCAGCAGAAAAAGGAAACAGAGATGGCTCCGGAGCCTATTCTTGAAATTGATCATCTTATTAAGCGCGTCGGTCAGGGTGAAAATGAGATCACTATATTGCAGGGTGTCGGATTAGTTGTCGAGCCTGAAGAAACAATTGCGCTGGTGGGGGAGTCCGGTTCCGGAAAATCGACCCTGCTGGGAATTATTGCCGGTCTGGATGACGGCACATCCGGTGAGGTGAAACTGCTCGGACAGTCACTGCCGCAGCTGGATGAGGAAGCGCGGGCAAAACTGCGGGCGCGGGATGTCGGCTTTGTGTTTCAGTCCTTTATGCTGATCCCGACACTGAATGCGCTGGAAAATGTCCAGCTGCCTGCGTTGTTACGCGGTGAATCCGAATCTGCCAGCCGCGAAAATGCGGAGCAGCTGCTGATTCAGCTGGGGCTGGAAAAACGCCTGAAACATATGCCTGCCCAGCTTTCCGGCGGGGAACAGCAGCGGGTGGCGATCGCCCGGGCATTCTCCACCCGGCCGAAAATTCTGTTTGCCGATGAACCGACCGGTAACCTTGATCGCCGTACCGGCGACAAAATTGCGGATCTGTTGTTCTCACTGAACCGTGATTACGGCACCACACTGATTCTGGTCACGCATGACCTGACCCTGGCAGCCCGCTGTCAGCGGCGGCTGAAGCTGTCTGACGGCAAGCTGGAGGAACTGACATGATCTGGCGCTGGTTCTGGCGGGAGTGGCGCACGCCGTCCCTGCTGGTGGTCTGGCTGTCACTGACCCTGGCGGTTGCCTGTGTGCTGGCGCTGGGGCGTACCGGTGATCGTATTAATCAGAGTGTGAATTATCAGAGCCGTGATTATCTGGCCGGTGATCTGGTGCTGCGCGGCTCGCATCCGGCTGATGAAAACTGGCTGAAAAAGGCACAGGAAAGCGGCCTGACGCTGAGTCAGCAGATGAGCTTCAACACTATGGTGTTTGCCAATGATGTGCCGCAGCTGGTGTATGTCAAAGCGGCAGATGAGGCTTATCCGCTGTACGGTGAGCTGGAAACCGATCCGCCCGGCCTGAAACCTGCACCGGGGGAGATTCTTATCGCGCCGCGCCTGGCAGAACTGCTCTCGGTAAAACCGGGACAGATGCTGGAAGTGGGGGATACCGACCTGAAAATCGCCGGTTTTCTTATTCAGGAGCCGGACAGCGGTTTTAATCCGTTCCAGATGGCTCCCCGCGTGCTGATCAGCTTGCAGGATGCGGAAGCCACCGGGGCAATACAGCCGGGGAGCCGCCTGACTTACCGCGATATGTTCGCCGGTGCGCCGGATGCGGTATCGGTATTTAAACAGCAGTATGAGGATGCACTGCGGATTGATCAGCGCTGGGTCACACTGCAGCAGGAGGGCGGGGCGCTGGCGAAGTCGATCGATCGCGCCCAGCAGTTCCTGGTGCTCTCCGCACTGCTGACCCTGTTACTGGCGATTGCCGCCGTGGCCGTTGCGATGTCGCACTATTGCCGCAGCCGTCACACCCTGATCGCGGTACTGAAAACGCTGGGTGCGGGGCGGCGGGAGCTGCGTTACTGGATTGTCGGGCAATGGGCGGTACTGATGGCGGCAGCGATGGTCGCCGGGTCGCTGCTGGGGCTGATTTTTGATGCCGTACTGATGAGCCTGCTTTCTCCGCTGCTGCCGAAAGCGCTGCCCGCGCCGGGATTATGGCCGTGGGCATGGGCACTGCTGACCCTGGTGGCTATCACCCTGCTGGTGGGGGCACGGCCGTACCGCCAGCTGATGCTGACACAGCCGACCCGCGTGCTGCGTGATGATGTGGTGGCACCGGTCTGGCCGCTGCGCTGGTATCTGCCGCTGGCAGCACTGATTGTGGCGGGTGGTCTGGCGGTGCTGACCAACGCTTCTTTTCTGCTCTGGGCGGTGCTGGCCGGTGTGGTTCTGATCGCTGCGCTGCTGGCAGTGGCCGGATACGGCGGATTGTGGCTGCTGGCCAAAATCCCGTTTCGTGCACTGAGTCTGCGGCTGGCTGTCCGCCGCCTGCTGCGTCAGCCCGGTCAGACGCTGGTTCAGACCGGTGCATTTGCGCTCTCTTTTATGCTGCTGGGACTGCTGGTGATGGTTCGCGGTGATCTGATCGGACGCTGGCAGCAGCAACTGCCGCCGGATACACCGAACTATTTTCTGGTGAATATGACCGAAGATCAGATAGCACCTGTCAATCAGCTGCTGGCGGCGCACAATGTGACACCAACGGAATATTATCCGGTGGTGCTGGCGCGCCTGTCCGGTATTAACGGCGAAACTGCACTGGAATGGGCAGATGCGCGTGATCCGGGCAACAATACGGTCCGCCGTGAACTGAGTCTCACCTGGGCGGAGTCCCTGCCGCCGCTCAATGAGCTGGCGGACGGCACCTGGCCGCCGAAACCCGGGGAAGTCTCTATTGAGATGGAAGTCGTCAAACAGCTCGGCCTGAAAGTGGGCGATACCCTGACATTTACCGGGGATACCCGGCCGTTTACCGCGACTGTCAGCAGTGTGCGGCAGGTGGACTGGGAAAGCATGCGGCCGAATTTCTTCTTTATCTTTAATCAGGCGTCCCTGGAAAACCAGAGTGCCATGTGGCTGACCAGCTTTCACTATGACGGTAATGATGGATTAATCACCCAGATGAATCGTAAGTATCCGTCTATCAGCATTTTTGATACCGGATCGATGCTGAAACAGATCCAGACCATTCTCGCGCAGGTCAGCCGTGCGCTGGAAGCGATGGTGGTACTGGTACTGATCTGCGGTGTGCTGTTATTACTGGCGCAGATCCAGGTGGGTATGAATCAGCGCCGGACTGAATTGGTGGTATACCGCACCCTCGGTGCCGGAAAGCGCCTGTTGCGGCGTACGCTGTGGAGTGAATTTGCGCTGCTGGGCGTGATGGCGGGCGTGGTTGCGGCACTCGGCGCGGAGATTGCCCTGTGGCTGTTGCAGACCCGTGTGTTTGATTTCCCGTGGCAATTGCAGTGGCCGTTGTGGATAGGACTGCCGCTGGCCGGAGGTTTTCTGCTTTCACTCTGCGGCAGTGTGCTGGGGCTCCGTTTGCTCGGGGATTCTCAGCAGCACCGCCGTTTACAGAGTTAGTCCGCAGATGGTGTGTATGCCCTGACCGGTTTGTGCTGTGGTGGCCGCATAAAGAATGTGGCTGCCAGAATCACGATCACCGGCAGGGCGATCAGCAGGAACGCCGGAGTAAAACTGCCGCTGTAATCCTTGACGGCACCGGCAAAAAACGGTGCCAGACAGGCAAAGGTGGAAATCAGATTCACCACAGAAAACAGTTCCAGATACGGACCGCGGCCAAAATAGTTTGCCAGCAGCACGCTGGAGGCCAGGAATGTCATACCGTAACCAATTCCCACCAGCACCGTAAACAGGATCAGCAGCGGCCAGCTGGTCGCGATACTCAGCGTCAGCACACCAAACGTGATGGTGGCGAGGCTGATAATCAGCAGTTTTTTCGGCTCCAGCCATTCGCCTATCGCTCCGCCTGCCAGACGGGAAAAGGCGTTGATAAAGGCCATGGTACTGAGGAGTGTGGCCGCGATGGTTTCACTGAATCCTTTGTCCATGATATGCGGCACCGCAAAACTGTTCACGGTGAATCCGCACCATAAAAAGGCGGTATAAGACGCGGCGATCACATAAAACTGCCAGGTTCTCAGCGCCTGACGGGCGCTCCAGCGCGCCTGACTGCGGTAGATACGGGAACTTTGTTTCTTCTGCTGCCACATCACTGCTCGGGCATGCGTGATTTCACGGCGGCCTTCCCGCATCACCAGCAGGGTAATCAGTGTGACAACAGCCAGCGTCAGCGCGGAGATCAGCCAGTGTACCCGCCAGGAGCCGAACACATGGGCGGCGAGAAAATAGATCCACGGCCCGACCACACCGCCGAGTCCGCCGAGGGTAAAGTAAAAACCAAACGCCAGTGACTGGCGGCTGAACAGCCGTGAAATCACATAGGTACCGGGAACGGTGGCCATAAAGGTAAAGCCAATCCCGAGGAAAGCCGTACCGATAAAATAGCGCTGAATCGACTGCGTGGTGTACAGGCTGTAAAACCCGGCCAGAAACAGCAGCAGCCCGGTCAGCAGAGTCAGGCGGACATTGGTTTTACGGATCAGAAGACTGGGCAGAAAACTGGACAATCCGCAGGTCAGTCCGAGCAGGGTGAACCCAAAACCGGCATCCGTCCAGCTCCAGTTCAGTTCTCTGAGCATGCCGGGTAAAACCACGCCCAGTGAGGTAAAGGTGGTGGCGGTGGTCAGAAAATAAACCAGCCCCAGCAGGGTGAGTATAGTCCATTGATAAACAGGGCCTAAGCGGCGATCTGACGAAAACATCCCGGCTCCGGAAAAGGCGTAAAAAGCAAAATGCCCGGCTGAACGCCGGGCATCAGAATGAAACTATTGTCGCCGGAAACGGTGCCGACTACCAGCTTAATATTGTTTTTGCCCAGTCTGCAGAAGACTGATATTCCGCCGGTAAATTCTGTGCCAGCTCACTGAGTGCCGCAATAAGCTGTGCCGGTTCCGGATGTGACAGGTTAATGTGACCGACTTTGCGCGCCGGACGCACTTCTTTATCGTACCAGTGCAGATGCGCCAGCGGCTGTGCCAGCCACTGCGTATTGAGTTCAGTACCGATAATATTCACCATTACCGCCGGGGCGGTCACGACCGGCTGCGGCAGCGGAAGATCCAGAATCGCCCGCAGATGCAGCTCAAACTGACTGACTGACGCACCGTTTTGTGTCCAGTGGCCGCTGTTGTGCACACGCGGTGCCAGTTCGTTGATCAGCAGACCATCCTCTGTGACAAAACATTCCATCGCCATCACACCGGTATAATCCAGCTCATTGAGGATCGCGCCCAGCATCTGCTCAGCTTGTTCCTGAAGCGGATTTTGTGTCTGCGGGAAGGCCACGCTCATGCGCAGAATGCCCTCTTCGTGATGATTATGCGTCAGCGGGTAAAACACACACTTCCCGGCGCGGTTACGGGCACCGACCAGCGACACTTCACCGGAAAACAGAATGCCTTTCTCGGCGATGCACTCACCGTAAATTTCCGGCGGCAGGGCGGATTCATCCCCGGGACGCACACGCCACTGGCCGCGGCCGTCATAGCCGCCGGTACGGCGCTTGACGATCACAAACTCCCCGAGACGGGCAAAAATATCAGGCCATTCATCAGGGGAAGAAAGCGGCTGCCACGGTGAGGTGGCGAGATGCAGATCATCCATCAGTTTTTTCTGCGGCAGGCGGTCAGCCAGACGCGGAAAGATATCCCGGTTGATAAAGGCGGGATGCTGCTCGAGCACTTGTGTCAGCGCGGTTTGCGGCCACTGCTCGATTTCAGCCGTGATCACACTGTGCTGATAAGGAACGGCTTCCGGTTCGGCATCTAACCCTACCGGATAAACAGAAATGCCCAGCGGCTCACCGGCCTGGCGCAGCATCCGGCCCAGCTGGCCGTTTCCCAGAACGCACACCGGTTTCATCAGCAGGCCTCCCGCGGATCCGGATTGCTGAGCACATCATCGGTCTGTGCTGCGCGCCATTCTGTCAGACGGACAAGCAGAGCCTCATCATGCAGGGCAAGAATCTGTGCCGCGAGCAGGGCGGCATTGGCGGCACCGGCTTTACCGATCGCCAGCGTGCCGACCGGAATACCTTTCGGCATCTGCACAATAGAATAGAGACTGTCGACACCGCTGAGTGCGGCGCTCTGCACCGGCACACCCAGCACCGGAACGAGGGTTTTGGCCGCCAGCATACCCGGCAGATGCGCGGCACCACCGGCACCGGCGATAATCACATCAAACCCGTTCTCTTTTGCGGTTTCAGCGAAAGAAAACAGTTTGTCCGGCGTGCGGTGCGCGGAAACCACTTCGGTGTGATAAGGCACCTGAAGCAGATCGAGGATCGCAGCGGCGTGCTCCATGGTGCTCCAGTCACTTTTGGAACCCATAACAATAGCCACTTTGGCTGCCGGTGAGTGTTGTTGCGAAGAGGCGGCGTTCATGTTTTCGGTGCTCCTGTACATCCCGCGTCACGAAAATTGACAGACGTCCGGCAGTGAGCCGGTGAAGAAGACGGGCATAATATCACGGTAAATCACGAAGGAAAACGTTTGCGTCACGGATTTTTCACAAATACGGGCAGGTAATGGCTCAGAACGGAAAGAAGATCAGTGAAATACTGTCCGGGGTGATTTTAAAGGCAGAACCCTGAGAATGCCACGCACCGAGAACACCGCGAAAGTGCGTTTCGCCGTCAGCGGAAACATCGTGTACCGCAGGACGGTGGGTATGACCGTGGATCATCCAGCGGGTCCGGTACTGACGGAATGCCTTCATCACCTCGTTCTGATTTACATCCATAATCGCTTCGCTTTTGCGCTGATTGGCAGACTGACTGCCCGCCCGCATTTTCTTCGCGATTTTCAGGCGCAGTGACAGCGGCAGCCACAGAAACAGGCGCTGTATCCACGGAGTGTGAACGCGCTGACGATAATGCTGATAATCCGTGTCATCGGTACAGAGAGTATCGCCGTGCAGGATCAGGATCTGATGCCCTTCGGCTTCAATGACCTGTGTATCCGGCAGCAGCGTCATTCCGCACTGACGGGCATAGCGTTTGCCCAGCAGAAAGTCACGGTTACCGCAGATAAAGAAGATCTTCACGCCGCTGTCACTGAGGGATTTCAGCGCATCAGCCACGGTTTTATGCAGCGGGTTCGGGTCATCATCACCAATCCAGTAATCAAAAAAATCACCGAGGATATAGAGTTGTGAGGCGTGAACCGCCTGTTCCCGCAGAAAACGAAGAAAGCCGGCGGTGATCGCCGGCTCGTGCTCATTTAAATGCAAATCTGCAATAATAAGCGTGGTCATACTTACTCAGAAACAGTCACGTTTTCGATGATCACATCTTCGCGCGGCACATCCTGGTGCATACCGCTGTTGCCGGTTTTGACTGCTTTGATTTTGTCCACAACATCCATACCTTCAACCACTTCAGCAAACACACAGTAGCCCCAGCCACTTGGTGTTTCTGAACGGAAGTTCAGGTAGTCGTTGTCAACAACGTTGATGAAAAACTGTGCAGTGGCGGAATGCGGGTCGTTGGTACGGGCCATCGCCAGGGTGCCGCGGTTATTTTTCAGACCGTTGTTGGCTTCGTTTTTAATCATACCGAGGGTTGGCTTCTGCTTCATGCCCGGCTCAAAACCACCGCCCTGGACCATGAAATCATTGATAACACGATGGAAAATGGTGTTATTGTAGAAACCGTCTTCACAATATCTCAGGAAGTTTGCGACCGTTTCCGGTGCTTTGTCCGCGAACGTCTTAATGACGATATCACCATGATTTGTATGAAAAGTTACCATAATAATTTCCTGCTGCTTATATTATAAAGGCAATAATCTGCCGTTTTTATCTCCGGGGTGTGTTATATCATACTCACTAATCTGCGTCAGTATTTGTTATAATCACCGGGTTTTACAGGGTCTTTCTTGCATTTGCAGGGTATTCGCGTTTCAATAACCTGACCTGTCTCAGATTATGATCCCCGCAGACAGATATAAAAAATAAAGTATTTATTATCAATTAATTAACAGAAGTCACCATCAACACGTACAGACTTTTAATGGAATAGTCCTATGCTGAAAATTTATAACACCTTATCAAGACAAAAAGAGGAATTTAAGCCCATTAACCCCGGTAAAATCGGGATGTACGTGTGTGGTATCACTGTTTACGACCTGTGTCATATCGGACACGGGCGGACATTTGTTGCATTTGACACCATCGTGCGCTATCTGCGTCACGCCGGATATGATGTGAACTATATCCGTAATATCACGGATGTGGACGACAAAATCATCAAACGGGCGAATGAAAATAACGAAACCTGTGATCAGCTGGTGGATCGCATGGTGGCGGAAATGCACCGCGATTTCGATGCCATGAACCTGATGCGTCCGGATTCAGAGCCGCGTGCCACACATCACATCAAAGAAATTATTGAGATCACGCAGTTACTGCTCGACCGCGATCACGCCTACGTGGCGGATAACGGTGATGTGATGTTTGATATCAGCAGTGACCCGGAGTACGGCCTGCTGTCACGTCAGGATCTGGAACAGCTCCAGGCCGGTGCCCGTGTCGAAGTGGCGGATGTGAAACGCAATCCGATGGATTTCGTGCTGTGGAAAATGTCCAAACCGGGTGAGCCGTCATGGGAATCGCCGTGGGGTGCAGGCCGTCCGGGCTGGCATATCGAGTGTTCCGCGATGAACAGCAAACAGCTGGGTACACATTTTGATATTCACGGCGGCGGTTCTGACCTGATGTTCCCGCACCATGAAAACGAAATCGCGCAGTCCACCTGTGCGCACGACGGCCCGTATGTGAATTACTGGATGCACTCCGGTATGGTGATGGTCGATAAAGAGAAGATGTCAAAATCACTCAATAACTTCTTCACCATCCGCGATGTGCTGGGTTATTACGACCCGGAAACGGTGCGTTACTTCCTGCTGTCTGCTCATTACCGCAGTCAGCTTAATTACACGGAAGAGAACCTGAAGCAGGCGCGTACTGCGCTGGAGCGTTTTTATACTGCTCTGCGCGGCACAGATAAAGACGCGGCAGTGGTGGTTAATGAGGAATTCGCCAACCGTTTCCGCGATGCGATGGACGATGATTTCAACACGCCGGAAGCTTATTCTGTACTGTTTGATATGGCGCGTGAACTGAACCGCCTGAAACAGGAAGATATGACCGCAGCAAACGGCCTGGCGGCACAACTGCGCCAGCTGGCGGGTGTGCTGGGTCTGCTGACTCAGGACCCTGAGCAGTTCCTGCAAAGCGGCGCGCAGAGCGAAAGCGATGAAGATACAGCAAAAATCGAAGCACTGATCAAACAGCGCAATGATGCCCGCGCGTCAAAAGAGTGGGCGCTGGCCGATGCGGCCCGTGATGCCTTAACTGATATGGGTATTGTGCTGGAAGATGGCCCGCAGGGTACCACCTGGCGCCGTAAGTAATCATTATTACATTCTGACTGAAAAGCCCGGCATGATTTATTGCCGGGCTTTTTTATTTCGTTTTATTCTTACGGTGCAGGTATAACAGCAAATTATCAGCTATCCTGTCAGCGTAGCTGATTTTATACGTGAGTTTCTTGTCGTATTTTTATTAAAAAAATAAAGGAAGCATCTGATGAGTAAAAATATGTTAGCGGTATTGCTCGTTTCCGTTTGTGCGTTTGGTACAGTCACGGCGTCAGCCGCCGGATTGTCAGATAATATGAAAACGCTGAACGCAAATTTACAGATTGTTGAAAAAACAGATGATGCGGCAGCGCTGAAAGATGCACTGACAGAAATGCGTGCTGCGGCACAGAGTGCCAAAGCGGAATTACCGGCCAAACTGAAAGGTAAAGCGGCGGACAGCGCAGAAGTGAAGGATTACCATCACGGTTATGACGTCCTGACCGGACAAATCGACGAGGCACTGAAACTGGCGGGAGAGGGTAAAACTCAGGAAGCGAAAGCGATGACTGAACAATTTAAAATAACCCGCGGGGAAAAAACTGTGTCTTAA
>OJJS01000001.1_pt1 | contig 165460 bp, 137 predicted proteins | sample 1596371 | NCBI WGS metagenome assembly OJJS01 (sample SAMEA4350116, study PRJEB24818) | metagenome | biome: human; feature: gut; material: faeces | place: Denmark | collected 2013-09 | reverse complement strand
TATGCGCACCTTCCGGATTTTTGGCATTGGCGGGGATGGCCAGGCTGTCCATCCAGAATATGCCGCCCTCTTCAGGCCAGACGACATCAATATTCAGGCCGGACTGACGCGCCACATAGGCCGAGCCGTTCCAGATCATCCCGACATTCACTTCCCCTTCCATAAACGGATTGGCCGGGTTATCGGAGTTAAAGGCTAAAATATTCGGACGCAGTTTTTGCAGCTCTTTATACGCCTGCTCAATTTCTGCCGGATTGGTGGTATTCGCTGAATAGCCCAGTTTGCTCAGCGCAATCTGGAACACTTCACGGGCATCATCGGTCATCAGCAGACTGTTTTTATAGTCCGGCTTCCACAGATCCGCCCAGGAGGTCACCGATGACGGATCGACTTCATCACCATTGATACCGATTGCGGTTGCACCCCAGATATAAGGGATCGAATAATCATTTTCCGGATCGAACGGCTTGTGCAGCAGATTCGGGTCCAGGTTATCAAAGTGACTCAGCTTTGATTTATCGATCTTCTGTAACATCCCTTCATGGCGCATTTTGGCGACAAAATAGGTTGAAGGCACCACCAGATCATAAGCCCCGTCTTTGTAGGTCTTCAGTTTGGTGTACATGCTTTCATTGGATTCATAGGTAGAGTAAATCACCTTGATTCCGGTCTCTTTGGTAAACTGCTCTAATAACCCCGGCGGAACGTATTCCGTCCAGTTATAGAAATAGAGTGTTTTACTGTCATCTGCAGATGCTGAACTCAAGCCTGCTGCCAGAATGCCGGCACCAAGCAGCAAGGACCACTTTTTCATTTCAGTGTTTCCCTCAACCCGGGTTAATCAGTGAATATCACAGGCGGTAACGCCCCCTTTTTTAATTAAGCAGGGCAATTATAAAAGCGGAAAAGCGGGGGGTAAAGCAACGATTACGTCATAAAACAGTAACAGAATTGAAAATATGGCCGTAATGCAGGATTATTCACAAAATAAACCGGCGGGCCGCTGTAAGGCCGCGCCGGTAACAGAAAGGTTACTGCTGCTTGTGTGAGCGGTCACGCAGCACAAGCTGGCTGATAATCACCATAAGCAGCGAAAGTGCCATTAAAATCGTGGCCAGCGCATTCACTTCCGGTGAAACCCCGACTTTTACCATCGAGTAGATTTTCAGCGGCAGAATCTCATAGCTGGGCCCGGTAACGAATGAGGAAACCACCACATCATCCATCGACAGGGTAAAGCTCAGCAGCCAGCCTGCAATTACCGCCGGTAAGGCCAGCGGCAGGATAATTTTGCGCAGAATGGTAAATTCCCCGGCGCCCAGATCACGTGCCGCCTCCAGCATTTTCACATCAAAATCTTTCAGTCGTGAATAAACTGTCACCACAACAAACGGCAGACAGAAGGTAATGTGTGAGAACAGCAGCGACCAGAAACCGAGCGATACCCCGAGGATCATAAACAGCACCAGCAGGGAAATGGCCATCACGATATCCGGCGACATCATCACCACAAACAGCATACCGCCGACAAAGGGTTTTCCTTTGAACCGGTAACGGTACAGTGCCACAGCGGTCAGAGAACCGATAACCGTGGCGAATGTGGCAGACAGAATTGCCATCGTCAGTGAATGGCCTGCCGCCTGTAACAGGCTGTCATTATTGATCAGCGTGCTGTACCAGTTTGTGGTAAACCCCTGCCAGTTGATCCCGAAACGGGACGAGTTAAAGGAGTTCACAATCAGGATGACAATCGGGATGTATAAATAAGCATAGATGATGGTCATAAAACCACCGCGTAACAGGCGTCCTATCATTCCAGTTCACCCTTCTTATTTAACATTTTTGCCGCACGGTAATAGACATACAGCAGCAGCCCCATTGCTGCGGTCAGGAAAATACTGGTTGCCGCACCAAACGGCCAGTCACGGATATTCAGGAACTGACTTTTTATCACGTTACCAATCAGCAGATTTTTTGCCCCGCCCATCAGATCCGCCACATAGAACAGCCCCATCGCCGGCAGCAGCACCAGCAGACATCCGGCAATAATCCCCGGCATGGTCAGCGGCAGAATGATACGGAAAAAGGTCTGAACTTTGTTCGCCCCTAAATCGCGTGCCGCCTCCAGTAAGGATTTATCAAGCTTTTCAATCGCCGAATAGAGCGGCATCACCATAAACGGCAGCAGAATATAGATAAGCCCGAGCACCACCGCTTCAGAGGTGTACATCAGCTTAAACGGCTTATCGATAAGCCCTGTCCATAACAGAAACTCATTCATATAGCCGCGCGTACTGAGGAAAATTTTCAGCCCGTAAATGCGGATAAGGGAGTTAGTCCAGAACGGCACTATCAGCAGGAATAACATCAGCGGACGATATTTCTGCGGCATCCGGGCAATAAATGCCGCAAACGGGTAACCGATCAGCAGACAGCAGATAGTCGCAATGACCGCCATGTTGAGCGAATGCAGCATAACCTCAGCATACATCGGGTCAAATAACCGGCGGTAGTTGTCGAGGGTAAAGACCATATCGACCAGATTCGCGTCATTGCGTGTCAGGAAGCTGGTACCGATGATCATCAGATTGGGCAGGAAAACAAACAGCAGTAACCAGGCGACAATCCCCGTGATCACGATAGTCTGGAATGGTTTACGCGTCATTTTCATCGCCCAGCACCACCTCCCAGCTTTCGACCCACGTGACCGCAATTTTCTGATTCAGTGAATGATCCACATCCGGATCGTCTTCATTAAAGAATTCGCTGACCATCACCCGCTTGCCGTTTTCCATCTCCACTTCGGAATCCAGCGTCATTCCTTTATAGTTACGCTCGCGGACATAACCGATAAGCCCGGCAATCGGTTCATTATCATGGATCTCTTCAACGCGCAGATCTTCCGGACGCAGCAGCACATGGACTTTCTGCCCCGGCCTGACATCCAGTGTGGTGTAAATATCACATTCGTGACCTTCAACATTGGCGCGGATACGGTGCTCATCGATTCTGTGCAGAACATCCGCATCAAAGATATTAATCTCACCGATAAACTGCGCCACAAACAGGTTTTTCGGTTCCTCGTAGATTTCACGCGGTGTGCCGTCCTGCTCAATTCTGCCGTCGCGCATCACAATAATGCGGTCAGACATGGTCAGCGCCTCTTCCTGATCGTGGGTGACAAATACAAACGTGATCCCCAGCTTACGCTGAAGAGCTTTCAGTTCACTCTGCATCTGTTTGCGCAGCTTGTAATCCAGCGCGGAGAGGGATTCATCCAGTAACAGAACTTCCGGTTTATTCACCACCGCACGGGCAATGGCAACGCGCTGCTGCTGCCCGCCGGAAAGATGCCCCGGTTTGCGCCCGGCAAAATCTTCCAGCTGCACCATTTTCAGGGCATCGTCCACGCGCTGTGTGATTTCATTTTCCGGGGTTTTCTGCATACGCAGCCCGAATGCCACGTTTTCAAAGACCGTCATGTGCGGAAACAGGGCGTAGCTCTGGAAAACGGTATTGATATGGCGCTGTTCGGCAGGGATATGGGTGATATCCTGGTTGCCGAGCATAATCGTGCCTTCATCGGCATCCTCAAGCCCGGCGATCAGACGTAAAACCGTGGTTTTACCGCATCCGGACGGACCCAGAATGGTGACGAACTCACCATGATTAATTGTGAGGTCGAAATGATTAATTATGTTCTTGTCATCAAAGCTTTTGCTCAGCCCTTTCAGGGTGACAAGTGGTGTCAGAGAGGTTGTCTCAGTCATTTATGCTATTCACTCTATCCCGGAGGTCATGCAGATAGAACCGTAACTGAAAAAAGACTGTTAAAGCAGATTGGTCTACTTATGGCCAATGCCCAAAACCAGTTACGCCGTCAAAAAAAGAAGAGGGCATAATAAACACAGCGACCTTAAAATGAAAGCTGAAACGTCATCACGCCACTAATTTTTTGTTCATCTTTATTCATACATATCTTAACAATCATCCCCCTGATTGAATGCATTTTCAAACAGGAATGCGATCTTATTGTCCGTGCGCAATATCTGACGTTTTGGCGCTGTAAACTATTAAAATAAATCCATCCTTAGGTAAAACCTATCACATCGATAGCAGCAAGCCATTAGCCTCCCCGCGCCGCTTCCCGTATTGTTATTTTCAACGAAACAGGAGGAATCATATATGTCTTTAATTAATACCCCAATCAAACCTTTCACAAACATGGCATTCAAAAACGGTGAATTCGTTGAAGTTACCGAAAAAGACACCGAAGGCAAATGGAGCATTTTCTTCTTTTATCCTGCTGACTTCACCTTTGTCTGCCCGACTGAGTTAGGTGACCTGGCTGACCATTACGACGAATTCCAGAAAATGGGCGTGGACATCTACTCTGTCTCCACTGACACCCATTTCACCCACAAAGCATGGCACAGCAGCTCCGAAACCATCGGCAAAATCAAATATGCCATGATCGGCGACCCGACCGGCGCACTGACCCGTAACTTCGAAAACATGCGTGAACTGGAAGGTCTGGCTGACCGCGGTACGTTCGTTGTTGACCCGCAGGGTATCATCCAGGCGATTGAAATCACTGCTGAAGGTATCGGCCGTGACGCATCTGACCTGCTGCGTAAAGTAAAAGCGGCTCAGTATGTTGCCAGCCATCCGGGTGAAGTCTGCCCAGCCAAATGGAAAGAAGGTGAAGCGACTCTGTCTCCGTCACTGGACCTGGTCGGTAAAATCTAAGCCACCTCTCCGTCTTCTTTCTTATTTACTGTTATCGGGTGCATTGCACCCGATTTTTTAAGGGAATAATCATGCTCGATAACACCATGAAAGCGCAGCTTAAAGCGTATCTCGAAAAATTAACCCGTCCGGTTGAGCTGGTATCAACCCTTGACGACAGTGCTAAGTCCGGTGAAATCAGGACATTATTACAGGAAATCGCTGCGTTATCGCCGAAAATTACCGTTCGCGAAGATAACAGCACCGGCGCGCGTAAGCCGTCATTCCTGATTGTAAATCCGGGACAGACTCAGGGTATCCGTTTTGCCGGTTCCCCGCTGGGTCATGAATTCACTTCACTGGTGTTAGCACTGTTACAAGTCGGCGGCCATCCGTCGAAAGAAGCACAGGAATTACTGGATCAGGTGCGTAATCTGGAAGGCGAATTCCGCTTTGAGACGTATTATTCGCTCTCCTGCCATAACTGCCCGGATGTGGTGCAGGCGCTGAACCTGATGGCGGTACTCAACCCGAATATCACTCATACAGCAATTGACGGCGGCCTGTTTCAGAATGAGATCACCGAACGCAACATCATGGGCGTTCCGGCAGTTTTCCTGAACGGTAACGAGTTCGGTCAGGGTCGTATGACACTGGCGGAAATCGTCAATAAAGTGGACAGTAATGCCGGTAAACGTGCGGCTGACGCTCTGAATCAGCAGGCACCTTATGAAGTCCTGATTGTCGGCAGCGGCCCTGCCGGGGCATCCGCAGCCGTATATTCAGCCCGTAAGGGGATACGTACCGGGCTTATCGGTGAACGTTTCGGCGGCCAGGTGCTGGATACCGTGGATATTGAAAACTATATCTCCGTACCAAAAACCGAAGGCGCAAAACTGGCGGCGGCACTGAAAGTACACGTGGAAGATTACACCGCAGATGTGATTGATAACCAAAGCATCACAGCGCTGATCCCGGCCACGGAACCGGGCGGTCTGCATCAGTTACAGACAGCTTCCGGCGCCACTCTGAAGGCACGCAGTGTCATTATCAGTACCGGTGCCCGCTGGCGTAATATGGGTGTTCCGGGTGAGCAGGAATACCGCACCAAAGGCGTGACTTATTGTCCGCACTGTGACGGCCCGCTGTTCAAAGGTAAATCTGTCGCGGTAATCGGCGGCGGTAACTCCGGCGCGGAAGCGGCTATCGACCTGGCCGGTGTGGTGGAACATGTCACACTACTGGAATTTGCCCCGGAACTGAAAGCTGATGCGGTTTTACAGCAGAAATTACGCAGCCTGGCAAACGTGGACATCATTGTTAATGCACAAACCACCGAAGTCCTCGGCGACGGCAGTAAAGTCACCGGATTACAGTACAAAGATCGCGTGTCCGGTGATATTCACAATCTGACACTTGCGGGGATTTTCGTTCAGATTGGCCTGCTGCCGAATACGCAGTGGCTGAAAGGAACACTGGATCTGAACCCGATGGGTGAGATTGTGGTTGATGCCCGTAACGAAACCAGCATCAAAGGGGTGTTCGGTGCCGGTGACTGTACCACTGTTCCGTACAAACAAATTATTATCGCGGCAGGCGAAGGTGCCAAAGCGTCACTCAGTGCCTTTGATTACCTGATCCGCACCAGTACCAGAACCGCTGAATAGTCCGCTGTTCAGTTGTTGTACCCAAAGGCATCCGGGGGCGGATGCCTTTTTTTATTCTTTTTTATTTGCTCAGCGAAAAAATACCGGTTATATATTATCGCTGAGACAGCCTGTTTATAATATGATATTTATTATCACTCCCGTAACGTGTATATAATAATATTTTCCGGGTACAGTGTTTACCACCCGAGTCACACCACATTAAATAACAAAAATAACGCTCCTCACTACATTTATCACTCCGATAACGAAAATCACAAATAGGATATTATGTTTATTTCGTCACACTCTATTCATATACAAACACTATAAATATCCTTTAATGTATAGCCCTCTCTGTTTTTAAAATAAGATAAAAGACATACCCGCCAGAGGAGTTATTATGCGTTTTAAAACATTAATTCTGATTTCGGGATTACTGACCACACTATCCGGCTGTACCACCGCGTCACGGCAGGCACCGTCTCAGCCTGCACAACCCGGGGCAGAGCCGGTAAAACTGCTCCCTGCTCCGGCACAGAACTCCACCAGCAACAGCTGTATTGATGATATGTATCTGCTGCGCAAAACCAATGCCGGTGACTACCGTGTATTATCCGGTAAATACAGTGAAGTAATGAACGAATTTAATTTCCTGCGGGAAAATGAAAGTATCATGGATAATGATATTAAGATTTATATGAGAAACAGCCTGACGATAAAGCTTGGTAAGGTATGCAGTGATATAAAGCTGAGCGCATTTCGTTCAATCAAGAAAAAATCCAGCCTGAATGCAGGCTCATAAACAAAAAAGGCTTGCAGTCAATACAAGCCTTTTTAATATCCGTTCACTATTACTCCGGATGCTTCCCGATAACCTCTCCGCAATACTCAGAAAACAGACGGAGAAATGAAAAGTAGTTTTTTTCATTATAATACTGAAGTGCCAGAAAGCGCTTTGCATCTGAATCACCTTTTCCGGCCGCAATAAGCAAATAGTATTTTCCTTTTTCAACATCTTTTTCCACACCATAACGCCCGGTAAGATACAGTGTTCCCATTAAAAACTGAGCATTTGTCTCTCCCTGCCCCGCTTTTATACTCAGCATTTCCATATATTGCGGTGGTGCTCCCGCAGAACAAAGTAACGGGATAAAAAGTATGGCAATCAGAACCCGTGAATATATTTTCATTTTCCTTTATCCGTTAACTGTGTGACGGGGTAAAGATTACTTTTGATTTATTGTCTTTTCTTTACCGGCAACAACGCTGTCAGGAGTCACTTTATTACTCTTATAAGGTTCGGACTGACCAACAAAACGCCCGCCGGTAATAATAGAAAATGTCTCAGCACGGCAAACACCATTAAGTTCGCCCTTTTGTAAAATTTCCGTATTTTTAGCGCAGCAGGTGCCCATCATAAGACCATTGACTGAAACATACTCCGCAGTCACATCGCCTTCAATAACACCTTTTTCCATAACAGAAACCTTAAAAGTACCGGCGTTGATATTTCCTTTTACTTTTCCGTATATTTCGATATTACCACCCGGCATAATATCCCCTGTAATTTCACAACCGCTTCCCACGATCGTAATACTCTTACCGGCAGGTTCGTTTTTTACCGGCTCAGCTTTTACCTGTTCCGTTTTTACGGGTTCTGCTTTATCTTTTTTATCATCTTTACTGAATAGTGCCATAAAAAAACGCCTTCCTGTTGTGATTGAAAATAATACAAAGAGCAGAAGAAAATATATGCTCATATGAAAATACAATTCTCTCCCGGAAGAGAGAATAACTATCAGCACGCTCCCCCAGAGAAGCCAGAGGCTATATAAATAAAAATGTATTTTCATTTGTTCAGCATCATTATGCCTGCTGATATACAGGCACATCACTGATGCAATTTATATTGATCTGGATATGCACACCATTATCTTCATCAATATAAAAAACAACATTATCGCCATCATAATGATACTTAATATTACAATCCCGTTTAACAAATTTTTTCATAATATTTGCCAAATCGGTTTTCATATCATCAAAAATCATAATTCCTCCTGATGTACAGACTTAAAGTGACAATACATAAATATAAACAGAACTGCATAAAGCGAATCTATGGTTTTTCATCATAGATAACCATATAACTGCTGGTATTTAACAGGTTATTTTTTTGATTATTTTTCAGGTCTTTTTCCAGATCACCGTTAAATCCGGCCTGTGCATCATTTTCCGGGTTATCAAAAAAAGCCTGCCAGGCACCGGCTACTTCATCAGAATAAAACTGATCGCCGGATTCATCGCGCTGCACCGGAACCGCCGGTAACGAGCTGAACACATCACTGTGCGGAGCCCGGCTGCCGGGCGGTAATTTTCCGGCAGGTTCAGGCAGTATGGTCAGATCCATCGGAAACGGCATACCCCGTCTGCCGGATAAAAAACGGTTTCTCAGATCATCCGGAGACACGGCGACAACTGCACCGATACCCTCTATTGTTTCCGATATCACCGGCTCAGATTGTTTGATAACCGGCTTCGATGCAGATGATACTGCGACTGAAACAGGAAAAATAAATGGTAAAGAAAACAGCAGATACAATCTTATTTTTTTCATATTAAACGTGTTATATGACTCAAACATAAATATGTCCCGGTCCCGGATGTTCAGAGTTAATGATGATAAAATAACTTATCAATAAGTACTTACGATATCCCCATCATAATGTTTTTATTCATTATTTCTGTATAAATATACTTTGTTATTGTTTAAATCATTTTCCGTAATCATTATAGTATGATTGTTCTATCCGTCCTTCGTGTTCACCGACCTTGTGGTGATAATAGCTGCCCAATACAGAGAATAAATTATTAACATCGTTTGGTGTCATTTGAAGTGCAGCAAAATAGCGCATAAGCATATCCAGGTTAAAACAATTCACACCTCTTTCATAACGGGAAATCTGTTGCTGACTGATACTTAAAATTCTTGAAAGTTCAATCCCTGACAACCCGAGCTGCCGGCGTTTATTTTTAAGAGCTTGCCCTATTACACTGGAAATAGGATGAATATTTTTAATCACAAATCCTCCTGACGACTACATTACACTCTGACTGCTATTTTTATAAATAAAACAATACGAATCAGTATTCTGTTTTATATGCCATGTGAAATAATGATAATCTCTGAAAAGATAAATCAATATACTGTGTTTCCTTTTCTGTTTTCGGATACCTCCTCCCCTCAGATTAAGAGATCAGAATAGTAATACATTTACACTCCGGATGAGAGTAAAAATGCTATTTTCAGTATTGATTTTATTAAGTAGCTAACTATTTTATTGATAACAATATCACAGCAGCAGAGATTAATGCTCTCTGCTATTCCGCGGACAAATAAACATTATCGTCACTGATATGTCAGCTGTATTTCTTTTTTTATCACAGAGGGAATTGGTATTACAAGACGCTCCCGCAGATCATTTTGTCGCCATTTACCTGTTATCGTTAATAACCTTCTTTATATAATTTATTTTATTTTCATGTAAAGAGTAAATGACTTATGGCGGTGTGTGCAAATTTTTATTCACCTCTCCATTCAAATCTAACAATAGCTTAAACCTATCAATAAAAATTTATCCATATCTAAAAAATAGCATAATAAGTCAAATTTACTAATTACATCAGTAAGTTAAATTGAAGTGACTGTTTTTACACAATAAATACGATTTATCCTAAATATCCCGCCCACTCCTCTCGCGATTACGTTTGAAGCACTCTGTTACAAAATAAGCATTTTTTATTACCTTTGCCACAAAACAGAATACGAACTTACAACATATTATTAAAATTTTATTCCTTAAAATAATACTAAATCAGATGACAAAACCAGAATATTATTCATATAAATCCGACACATCCGATATTATTAACCATAATCATATCGTTATCACAAAATAAAGAAGCCACAGACATTTCTGCCTGTGGCTTTTATTATTGTTACTGATTAATAGTAACCTTTCTTATTAAGTTGGCTCAACTGATGTTACCGTTCCTTTTGGTACTACCTGAACCTCATTATTCTCATCAACAATAATATCAAATACAATCCATTGTGCTTTCGCAGGTACAACCACATCCGGTGCATCAAAACTCATCATCCTGGATGTTCCTGACTTCAGGACTAAATCCTTATTCAGGAAAAGCAAGACTTTCGCTGTTGATAATTTAGTATCAGCACCTGTGGAAAAGCGTTTAACAAAGTAGGTATAAGTCCCCTTATGCCCTTTCCTGATCGTAATCGTTTCGACCCCGGGTGGACTTTGCTGATCTTTATCCAGTGATGCGTCCGCACCCGCCGGATCTTTAGAGCCGGAAGGGTAGTAAACATGGATTCTTGCTCCTCCCCCGACAGGCGGAACCAGTAAATGCGCATCCAGATCGTTAGGTGCTTCACTCCACTGCAGAATAATACGGCCGAACTCTGTGCCCAGCGCCGGAGATAGCGCAAACTTAAAGTTGGTATCCGCACCGCTCTTCACGACCATAAAGTCATCGTAGTCGTCGTAATTATTCGCCGTGATCTTAACGGCATACTTCCCGCCGACCAGATCGACCTTAAACTTACCGGTTGCATCCGTTGTCGTCTCGAACAGTAATTCGGTTCCATCTTCCGAGAAGATCTTAACGTGAGCCCCGTTAACCGGCTTATCTCCGGCTGCAATCGCATCAATCACCAGCACTGACGTTGAGAACAGCTCTTCGAAGGAAACTTCCTTATCTGCTTTAACCGTCTGACTTCCCTGTGCAGCACTGATCACAATGTCATAGACCGGTGTCTTGGTACTGGTCAGTTTGACAGTCGCATTACCCGCTGCATCGGTCTGCTGTGAAGTCTCAGATAATTTAGCTGAAGTACCGGCCGTACTGGTCCAGTTAACGGTCACACCACTCACCGGGTTGCTGTTCGCATCACGGACTTCGGCAATAAATTCAAAGGAATCTGTACCGTTTGCAATCTTCCGTGTCAGCGCACCGTTAAGCTTCACGCTCGTGATAGTCGCTGTTGCGGCATCACCTGTCAGAGTGACCGTCACACCAGCCACCGGCAGCGCAGTGCCGTTAACGGTTACAGTCAGCGGAGCATCACCGGCGGTTTTCCCTTTCAGTGTCGCCGTATAGGTACCATCGCCATGATCCGTCACCGTACCGAAGGTGGTGTTGACCAGGGTGGTACTGAACAGCACGGTCTGTCCGGAAACCAGGTTGCCGTTAACGTCTTTCAGCGTCAGCTTCAGCGCTGACGTCGTGCTGTCGTTTGCCACGATAGTCAGCGGATCGGCTGTCAGGACAGATTTATCCTTGTCCAGATTACTGCTGTCTGCCGTCAGTTTCACCGTGACCGGTGAGACTGCCAGCTCCGTACCGTTAACGGTGACTTTCAGTAACGCATCACCGGCGGTTTTCCCTTTCAGTGTCGCGGTATAGGTACCGTCCTGATTATCCTTCACTGCACCGAAGGTGGTATTGGCCAGGGTGGTACTGAACAGCACTGTCTGTCCGGAAACCAGGTTGCCGTTAACGTCTTTCAGTGTCAGCTTCAGCGCTGACGTCGTGCTGTCGTTTGCCACGATAGTCAGCGGATCGGCTGTCAGGACAGATTTGTCCTTATCCAGCTTACTGCTGTCCGCCGTCAGTTTCACGGTGACCGGTGCAACAGCCAGTTCCGTACCGTTAACAGTGACTTTCAGTAACGCATCACCGGCGGTTTTCCCTTTCAGTGTGGCGGTATAGGTGCCATCGCCATGATCCGTCACCGTACCGAAGGTGGTATTAGCCAGCGTGGTACTGAACAACACGGTCTGTCCGGCAACCGGGTTATCGTTAACGTCTTTCAGCGTCAGCTTCAGCGCTGACGTCGTGCTGTCGTTTGCCACGATAGTCAGCGGATCGGCTGTCAGGACAGATTTATCCTTATCCAGATTACTGCTGTCCGCCGTCAGTTTCACGGTGACCGGGGCAACGGCCAGCACAGTGCCGTTAACAGTGACTTTCAGTAACGCATCACCGGCGGTTTTCCCTTTCAGTGTGGCGGTATACGTACCATCCTGATTGTCCTTCACTGTTCCGAAGGTGGTATTGGCCAGGGCAGTACTGAACAGCACGGTCTGTCCGGCAACCGGGTTATCGTTAACGTCTTTCAGCGTCAGTGTCAGCACGGACTCCGTCGCGTTATCCGCCACGATAGTCAGTGGTGTTGCTGTCAGGACAGATTTATCCTTATCCAGATTACTGCTGTCCGCCGTCAGTTTCACCGTGACCGGTGCCACCTCCAGTGCATTACCGCCCACAGTAACTTTAATCACTGCAGCCCCGGCGGTTTTTCCTTTCAGGGTCGCGGTATAGGTACCGTCCTGATTATCCTTCACTGCTCCGAACGTGGTATTGGCCAGTTCAGTGCTGAACAATACAGTCTGTCCGGTCACCGGGTTATCGTTGATATCTTTCAGGGTCAGTTTCACCACAGACGTCGTGCTGTCGTTTGCCACGATAGTCAGCGGATCGGCCGTCAGTGCCGACTTATCTTTGTCCAGATTATCCTGGTCGCCGATCAGTTTCACTGTCACCGGTGTCACAGCCAGTTCAGCACTGTTCACCGTCACTTTCAGTAACGCATTACCGGCCGTTTTTCCTTTCAGAGTCGCGGTATAGGTTCCGTCCTGATTATCTTTCACCGTACTGAACGTCGTGTTGGCCAGACTGGTGCTGAACAATACCGTTTGTCCCGGAACCAGGTTGCCGTTGACGTCTTTCAGGGTCAGTGTCAGCGCGGACTCCGTGGTATTGTTTGCCACGATAGTCAGCGGTACAGCGATCAGCGAGGATTTATCCTTATCCAGCTTACTGCTGTCCGGGGTCAGGGTGACCGTTACCGGTGCAACATTCAGCGCATTACCGCCCACAGTGACTTTAATCACTGCATCACCGGCCGTTTTCCCTTTCAGGGTCGCGGTATAGGTACCATCCTGATTATCTTTCACTGTTCCGAACGTGGTTCCGCCGAGCGTGGTACTGAACAGTACCGTCTGTCCGGACACCAGGTTACCGTTGACATCTTTCAGCGTCAGTTTCAGCGCGGATTCCGTCGCATTATCCGCCACAATACTCAGCGGAGCCGCTGTCAGTACGGATTTGTCCTTATCCAGGTTCGTACTGTCAGCTGTCAGTTTCACCGTAACCGGTGCCACATTCAGCGCATTACCGCCCACAGTGACTTTGATTACTGCATCACCGGCGGTTTTCCCTTTCAGCGTCGCGGTATAGGTTCCATCGCCATGATCCGTCACCGTACCAAACGTGGTGTTGGCCAGCGTGGTACTGAACAGCACGGTCTGTCCGGCAACCAGGTTACCGTTGGCATCTTTCAGTGTCAGTTTCAGCGCTGATGTCGTGCTGTCGTTTGCCACAATCGTCAGCGGTGCTGCTTCCAGGAGAGATTTATCTTTATCCAGATTACCGCTGTCTGCCGTCAGTTTCACCGTGACCGGTGCAACGGCCAGTTCCGTACCGTTAACGGTGACTTTCAGTAACGCATCACCGGCGGTTTTCCCTTTCAGTGTCGCGGTATACGTCCCGTCCTGATTATCCTTCACTGTACCGAACGTGGTGTTGGCCAGGGTGGTGCTGAACAGCACGGTCTGACCGATCACCGGGTTGTCATTGACATCTCTCAGTGTCAGCGTCAGTGAAGAGGTCGTGCTGTTGTTTGCCACGATGCTCAGCGGTGCTGCTGTCAGTGAAGATTTATCCTTATCCAGATGATCTTTATCCCCGGTCAGTTTCACACTCACCGGTGCCACTGCCAGTTCCGCACCATTCACGGTCACTTTCAGTGCCGCAGTACCGGATTTGGTCCCTTTCAGTGTCGCCGTATAGGTACCGTCCAGGTTATCTTTCACGGTACTGAACGTGGTGTTTTCCAGTTCCGTGCTGAACAGCACGGTCTGTCCCGGAATCAGGTTACCGAAAGTATCTTTCAGGGTCAGTTTCAGTGACGAAGTCTTGGTATTGTCCGCCACAATGGTCAGCGGATCCGCAGTCAGTACTGACTTATCTTTATCCGGATTTGCGCTGTCCGGCGTCAGAACCACCGTTACCGGTGCAACTGACAGTCCGGTGCCGTTAACAATAACCGTCAGCGGAGCATCCCCGGATTTGGAGCCTTTCAGCGTCGCGGTATACGTCCCGTCCTGATTATCCTTCACCGTACTGAATGTGGTATCTGCCAGTGTGGTGGTGAACTGCACGGTCTGTCCGGAAACCGGGTTGTCGTTGACGTCTTTCAGGGTCAGTGTCAGTGAAGAAGTCGTGGTGTTATTTGCCACGATACTCAGCGGTGCCGCAACCAGGACAGATTTATCTTTATCCAGATTACCGTTATCCGCGGTCAGTTTCACCGTTACCGGCGCAACAGCCAGCACTGTACCGTTTACAGTCACTTTCAGTAACGCATCACCGGCGGTTTTCCCTTTCAGGGTCGCGGTATAGGTACCGTCCTGATTATCTTTCACCGTACTGAAGGTGGTTCCGCCAAGCGTGGTACTGAACAGCACCGTTTGTCCCGGAACCAGGTTACCGTTGGCATCTTTCAGGGTCAGTTTCAGATCCGATAATGATGCATCATCTGCCACAATCGTCAGCGGTACTGCGGTCAGCGAGGATTTGTCTTTATCCAGATTCGTGCTGTCCGGGGTCAGGACAACAGTGACCGGCGCGACATCCAGCGGATTACCGCCCACGGTGACTTTAATTACTGCATCACCGGCGGTTTTCCCTTTCAGGCTCGCGGTATAGGTACCATCGCCATGATCCGTCACCGTACCAAACGTGGTATTGGCCAGCGTGGTACTGAACAGCACGGTCTGTCCGGCAACCAGGTTACCGTTGACATCCCTCAGTGTCAGCTTCAGCGCGGACGTCGTGGTGTCATTTGCCACGATGCTCAGCGGTGCCGCTTCCAGGACAGATTTATCCTTATCCAGATTACCGCTGTCCGCGGTCAGTTTTACCGTCACCGGTGTAACCGCCAGCACAGCACCGTTCACGGTCACTTTCAGTGCCGCATCACCGGCGGTTTTGCCTTTCAGCGTAGCGGTATACGTACCGTCCTGATTATCTTTTACCGTACTGAAAGTAGTTCCGCCGAGCGTGGTACTGAACAGCACAGTCTGTCCCGGGACCGGGTTGTCGTTGGCATCTTTCAGTGTCAGCGTCAGCGCTGACGTTGTGGAGTCGTTTGCCACGATGCTCAGCGGCACTGCGGTCAGCGAGGATTTATCCTTATCCAGATTGCTGCTGTCCGGCGTCAGTTTCACTGTCACAGGTGCGACAGCAAAAGCCTTGCCGTTCAGCGTGACGCTGATTTGTGCATTACCGGATTTGGTTCCTTTCAGCGTCGCGGTATAGGTGCCGTCCTGATTATCCGTTACCGTACCGAAGGTCGTGCCTTGCAGGCCGGTAGTGAACAGTGCAGTCTGCCCCGCAACCGGGTTGTTATTCACATCCCGCAGCGTCAGCGTTATTGCAGATGTCGTATTACCGTCTGCCACGATGGTGTCCGGTACTGCTGTCAGTGAAGATTTATCCTTATCCAGCTTACTGGTGTCTGCGGTCAGTTTTACACTCACCTCAGTCACAGCCAGCACAGCATTATTCACGGTGACTTTAATTTTTGCGGTTCCGGCTTTAGTGCCTTTCAGAGTGGCAGTATAAGTACCGTCCGCATTATCTCTCACCGTACTGAACACGGTATCCGCCAGGGCGCTGCTGAATACCACAGTCTGGCCGCTCACGGCATTATCGTTCGCGTCTTTCAGGCTCAGAGTCAGCGTTGAAGACGTCTTGCCATCAGCCACAATCGTGTCAGGAACAGCAGTCAGTTCTGATTTATCACCACTCAGGTTACCGTTATCCGCCGTCAGTTTTACGGTGACCGGTGTAACCGCGAACGCTTTTCCGTTCAGCGTGATGCTGACTTTCGCATCCCCGGCTTTAACACCTTTCAGTGTCGCCGTGTAAGTACCATCCGGATTTTCGGTTGTACCGCTCACCGTAGTTCCCGCCAGCGCGGTTCCGAAGACCACGGTCTGACCCGGGATCAGGTTCCCCTGACGATCTTTTAAGATGAAATGCAGCGTTGATGTTGTCTGACCATCTGCCACGATCGTCACCGGATCGGCTGTCAGCGAGGATTTCTGAGCATCAGGGTTCGCACTGTCTGCCTTAAAGGTGACAGTAACAGATGGCTCACTGGAATTAATCTTCGCTTTAACCGCAACCTGTGCCGCACGGGTGCTGGTCATGCTGAACGTTACTTCACCCTGCTCATTGGTCAGCAGAGACTGTGAAGCCGGAGACGCGCCGTTGTCAGCAGTGAAAAGAACGGCCACATACGGCACAACGTTACCCTGCGCATCAGTGACAATCGCTTTCACGCTGTTGACGGATGCACCATCAGCCGCGCTGTTATCTGCGGTGATCGTGAGATTTGATGCCAGAATTTCCGCTGTCGTGCTGTCTGCTGTAAACATCACGGTTTTTGATGCGAATTTAGTATTGACCTGTGCAATAACGCTGGTGTTACCCGCACGGGTGTTAGTCAGTTCAAACAGTGCATTACCGTCAGCATCCGTATTGATCAGCATCTGAGACGGAAGTGCACCGTGATCAGCGACAAACTTCACGGCAATTCCCGGAACCGGGTTATTGTAGGCATCAACAATAGTGGCTTTCACACTGTTTGCTGCCGCACCATCCGCTTTCTGATTATTGGTGACGATAACCAGGCTTGCATCCGTAATGGTTGCTGTGGTTTCATCCGCCACAAATTTCAGTGCGCGTACCGCATCATCACCGTTAATGCTGAAGGTATAGTTATCAGAACCTGCTTTGGTATTGCTGATACTGATACGCAGCTGACCACGGCTGTCTGTCAGACCGCTGACAGGCTGGGTCTGATAGCGTGCGGTTCCCGGCACTTTGATCGTTACCGGCGCACCGGCTAACGGGTTATTGCGGCTGTCAGTGACAGTCACCAGAACCTCGTTTTTCGCTTTGCCGTCGGCTTTCGCACCATCCTGAGTCACGACCGCGCTCTGGATCTTCGCGGTACTGATATCCGCGACAAACTGCGAGGTCACACTCTTCGACGTGCCCGTACCTTCAACCACCAGTTTGGAGTCCCCTGCCGTTTCACTGCTGAAACGGATAGTGACCTGGCCGTTAGTGTCCGTCTGCTGGTTCGGATCGGTGACTGTTGCGCCGTTATCCGCTCTGGCGGTTAACGGGAAGTTTTCCACCTGGTTATCGAACTGGTCAGTAACCGTTGCCACGGCGATATTTTTCGCCTGGCCGTCAGCCACTGCTTTGTTATTGGTTAATTCAAGCGTTTTGATTTTTGCGGTACTGAGATCCGCAATATAGACGATCGATTCCGTACGGCTGTTACCGTTACGCATCTTGGCTTTCAGCAATCCTTTACCTGCGGATTTACTGATGATTTTCACGGTCGCCGTGCCGTCCGGCCCGGAGATCACGGTCAGGGTCTGGCCGTTGTTACCGTCCGCATCATAAATAGTCACGCCTTCCGGGTTTTTCAGACCGGAAACGCTGAACGTAACAGCTTTGTTCGCCAGCACTTCACCCTTGTCATTCTGTAACAGGGCAACAGCAGTGAACTGGTCGCTGTTATTAGCGATTAGTGACTGATTTGGCGTCACGGTCAGTTTGGTGATGGTTTCCACAGACGGGATCACATTCACCCACATTTCTGCGGTGTTAGACGGATTACCTTCGTTATCTTCACCGACAGCAGTCACACGGTAGCCCTGCGGCCCGCCGTTACGATCCATAAAGATATATTCCGGCAGGGTAATATCCGCCGTGGTCAGCCCGGTCTGTTTGATTTCACCGCCGTTTGCCAGCAGTTCAGGCGCTGACCAGCGCAGTGATTTCAGACCATATTTGGCTTTCAGCACACTGACCGTCACCGGCAGTGTCTGTGCCGCTTCACCGTTGAGTGCCGGCGGCAGTGCGATCCGCAGCAGTTCCTGCTTACGGTACTGCATTACAATGTTGTAGTTTCTGTCGACAAAGTCGTAACGGTTACCCGCCAGGTTGCGCATCAGATCAACATTGTCGGTATCCAGCTGCTGTGATAACGGCACGCCGAAACGGTAGGAAAGCTCCATACCAATCTGGCTGTCATTGGAATCACCGCGGGATGTCTGACCTTTGAAGGTGATCAGCGGGAACGGGGTGTAACTGAGCCCGATGGTGGAGACCGACGGGTTACTTTTCAGTTCACCGGAAGAGGTGGTACTGGCCAGGCTGACGCCGTCGCCGAAGTACTGTTCATATTTTGCAAATGCGCCTAACTGCGGATAATCAGGCAGATAGCCCTCCGCACGGATATCAAACCCGTTCGCCGGGCGTTCGTCGTAATCGCGCATTTCATGCAGTTTTGACTGGTGCCAGTCTGTTACCCTGAAGTAGCCGTTAGCCGCAAACTTCAGGTAGTTGGCCCATAATTCACCGCCGACACCGACCCGCGAGTTACTGCCGGTGATATCGTAATCATAAAAGCTGTTCACACCCCACATCCAGCCGTCTTCATACTGGCGATAGCCCAGACCGAGGTTAGTGGTGGTGCGTTCTTCATTGGCACGAAGCCCGATCTGTGAAAACAGCAGGCTGTTCGGATTATCAATCAGCGGAACCAGGACATCCGCATCACCGGTTTTGTTGCTGCCGAACTGAATGCGGGCATGGCCCACCTGGTTCAGCCAGTCATTGACCTGCTGGTTCAGCAGGTTTTCACCGATACCGCGCACATAACCGAGGGATGCATCCACCGCATCCTCACTGGAGAGGATCTGTCCCGCCTGTGAGGCGTTGCCCGCCCAGCGGGATTCATTCTGCGCCGCTTCATCTTCCGGAGAGATATCCGGCAGACCGAGGGTCGGCAACGCACTGAAGATATCGTCAGTCCGCACCGTATTATCGCGTGGTGCAGGGTTTGCCGGGTCCGGCAGTGTGCTTACACCCATCGGGAACGGCATACCGTTCTGTCCGGAGATAAAACCACTGTCTGAACCGGCCGGCATCACACCGTATTCACTGCCGGACGGCATTTCAACGGTAAATCCCTCACCGCTCAGCGTACTGCCGGAAGCCGGTTTTACGCTCTGTGGCTGCGGAGGCGGCGTCGAACCCGGAGATGTACCCATCAGTGCATTAAGTCCGTCAAACGTTTCTGACATTACTAATGCATCGTTTTGCTCTGCCGCCTGCGCAACAGATAATGTTGCCGTCGACACCGGAAAAAATAACTGCAAAAAGAGCAACAGATAGGCTGTTACTCTTTTTGTTTTTGAGTAATACGAAGTCACAGGCATGAATACATCCCCGAAAGTAAGATTAAAGCCATAAATTAATTATCAAAAGATACGTCTTCCATTATTTCCGCTAATAAATCCAATTACCGGATACGTTATAAAAATATGTTGTTTTTACTCTCACTGAATGTTTACATATCACGGGAGTATTTATTTCTTGTTACGCTATTCAACCCGGATGTTATCGCAGCGCAAATAAATACACCCACCGCCTGTAAAGGCAGCAGAATATAATAAAGTCACCTTGCCGGATTTAATATCAGCAATTAACTTTAATACTTATTATTTGAGTTACACGCACATCACAGAAAGTAAAAAACAAGACATACTTTTACATTATCACACAGTATATACAGAGCTCAGAAACAGGTCAAAACCCAACAAAAATAAATACAAATCAATCGATTAACTTAAAATCAAACCTGAAACACCGTAAATTACTCACTCAATAGATTTTTATTTAACTATTTTTTACAAAAAAATTTAAATATAAGAATCATCACGGTAAATTTCATCATTAAATAATTGATAAAATTATCATTACTTATTATTTGAGTTAAAGATTCGGTTTATTAAAATATAACAACCAGAAAATACCAACTAAAGGAGTTTTAGTTAATAAATAACTAAGTGAGAGGAATAAAAAGGAAAACACTATTGTCTGATACGGACGGTCACTAATACAGTGACACTCATTTAGTGTCCGTCCGTACAGATGAATTATTGCACTGATTCAGTCAGGGCTATTATTTGATCTCTGTTGATAACGGGAAATTACAATCGAATGAAACCGACGTTTGTGCACTCCCTGAAGGTGAGGAGACATAAAAGCCCAAAAATGCTTCCGGAATTTTAAACGTCTCATCTTTTGTCGAAAATCCTGAAATCGTCATCTTATTCGTTGACGATGACGGTGATGTTGTTCCGGTATTGTTACCGAATAATTTGCAGGTCAGCTGAGTGTCGCCGTCAGCCGCTGTTTTTTCCAGAACCTCATACTTCAGTGTGACATCTTTTGAGATTGCGGTTGAAAGCCAGTTAACACAGTCAACCGACACATTATCCACATCATAGTTATAGGACAGTATTTTCTGATTGGCAGCGCCGTCATATAAATACAGGTTATCCTCGGACAATGATGTTTTCACGGATACATCCTTACTGGTGAATTCACAGGCAACCTGTAAATCTGTCATTGTCGTGAAATTTAATGTGTTATTAGTATAACCAGTACCTGAACCATCTTTACATGTTGCCGGAGAATCTGCATTACACACGCGACCCGCCGATGACGTATCAACTGTATATCGGTTGTTGCCGCCGGTCAGTGACGTAATATCTTCTCGCGGAATCTCAACAAGCTGAGTTAAATCAACACCATGAGCCTCTGCCACCCGTAATGCATCATAATGTGTCGCGGCATTCATCAGTTCCTGATCAAAACTGCCGTTTCCCCGCAAATCAACAAAACCGGTTTTAATCACTTTATTATTACCGCCGGATGTTACTTTATAATTCAGCGTACAGGATTCCAGTATGTTATTTGCGTAGTTTTTTTTACATGTATTAGGATGACTTTCATGACCACTCAGATACTTATGTACCAATTCAAATGAAAATATTCTTGTGGTCGTTTTTACATTCTCGACCTGATAATGTGAATACGCATTGCCCGACAACACAATCAATGCCATGGCAATTATTTTATTTTTCATTGCATTACCCTTATAAAAACAGAGCTGAATTGCCGGTATAATAGTGATACCGGCAATTCAGTAACGGATTAATTGGTTACGATGGCTGACTTCAGAGTGAATTTCACCAGGTCAAATATCAGTGCATAATCTTCATTAATGTCGACGCCGTCTGTATCTTTTGCCGATACAGATAAACTGACATTCTGAATTTTACTTCTGACGCCCGGTTTAAATACCCCGTCCGCACCGGTAACACCTTCCGCATTGTCTATCATTACCATTGCAGGCTGCGTTTTTTCGGTGACTTTGATGTTCACGCCACTAATCGGGTTATCATTTGCATCAACAATTTTTATCTCTAAATTATTGACTGATACCGTATCGGCAACCGCATGTTTATCCTGATTTAAATTCGTGATAACCATTTTTGCCGTACTCTTATCCGCAACCAGTTTCACCGTTTTTGATGCAATGCCGAAATCTGCACCATTCACTTTCACTTTTATCTCCGCATTACCGGCTGTTTTTCCTTTCAGCACAGCATTGTATGTACCCTGCGGTGATTCCGGTTTAGCAGTGATAGTGGTATTGGTTAATTCTGTAGTGAATTCAACAGTCTGTCCGGTGATCAGGTTATTGTTAACATCACGAAGAACCAGTTTCAGTGCTGACGTTTCTGTGTCATTGGCTGTAATCGTCTCCGGTGTTACCACCAGTTCTGATTTACCGCTGTCCGGATTGTTCTTATCTCCGGTCAGTGTGACATCTTTGGTCAGCCCCGCCAGTTCTGTTCCGTTAACCGTCACAGTGACCGTCGCCGTTCCGGCTTTTGTGCCTTTCAGGGTTCCGGTATAAACACCGTTCTGATCTCCCGGCGTCATTGTGATATCCGTATTTTCCAGCGTTGTTTTGAGCACAACTGTCTGTCCGGAGATCAGGTTACCGTTGGCATCTTTCAGAGTCAGTTTCAGTACTGATTCATCCGTGTCATTTGCCACAATCGTATCCGGTTCCGCCGTCAGCTCTGACTTGCCGCTGTCCGGATGATCCTTATCTGCCGTCAGCGTGACCTCTGCCGCAGTGACTGCAAGTGCAGCACCGTTGACCGTCACACTGATCGTTGTCTTACCGGATGTCGTCCCTGTCAGGCTGGCGGTATACGTCCCGCCGGTATTTTCAGATGTACTGCCGGCCGTGGTATTTTCCAGCGTTGATTCGAAACTGACTTCCTGGCCGGTGATCAGGTTACCGTTGATATCCCGCAGAACCAGTTTCAGTTCCGATTCAGCGGTACCATTAGCCACAATCGTATCAGGCAATGCAGTCAGTACTGATTTAGTCGCATCCGGATTATTTTTATCACCAATCAGTGTTACATCAGTGGTAATACCCGTCAGTTCAGTACCGTTTACCTTCACTTTGATCGTTGCTGTACCGGCCGTTGTCCCTTTCAGCGTCGCGGTATAAACGCCATCCTGTGGTTCGTCATTGTCCGTTATTGCCGTATTTCCCAGCGCGGTAATGAACTCCACGGTCTGGCCCGGCAGCAGGTTGTTATTGACATCACGCAGGGTCAGTTTCAGTACAGAGCCTTCCTTGCCATCAGCCACAATCTGGTCAGGTAATGCGGTCAGCTCAGATTTTGTGCTGTCCGGTTTAGTCTTATCACCAATCAGTGTCACATCGGTGGTAATACCTGCCAGTTCAGTCCCGTTTAAGCTGACTTTGATGGTTGCCGTACCGGCCGTTGTTCCTTTCAGCGTCGCGGTATAGGTACCGCCCTGCGCTTCCGCGTTGTCCGTTATTGCGGTATTTCCCAGTGCCGTGCTGAACAATACGGTCTGGCCGGTGATCAGGTTACCGTTAGCGTCACGCAGGATAAGCTTCAGTGCTGATCCTTCCTGACCGTCAGCCACAATCGTATCCGGTGTTGCTGTCAGTTCAGATTTAGTGATATCAGGGTTAGTCTTATCACCAATCAGCGTCACATCTTTGGTCAGCCCTGTCAGTTCAGCACCATTTAAGCTGACCTTGATGGTGGCTGTACCGGCGGTTGTTCCCTTCAGCGTTGCGGTATAGGTACCGCCCTGTGCTTCCGCATTGTCCGTTATTGCGGTGTTTCCCAGTGCCGTACTGAACAATACAGTCTGGCCGGTGATCAGGTTACCGTTAACGTCACGCAGGATGAGTTTCAGCGCAGAACCATCTTTGCCGTCAGCCACGATCGTATCCGGTAATGCCGTCAGTTCTGATTTACTGATATCAGGATGGTTTTTATCACCGGTGAGTGTCACATTCACCGACGTTGCCGGCAGTTCCGTACCATTGACGGTGACCTTCACCGCTACAGTACCTGCGGTGGTGCCTTTCAGGTCAGCAGTGTAAGTACCGCTGCTGTTCTCTGCTGCCGCGCTGACAGAAACATTCCCCGGAGTTGCAATGAATACCACATCCTGTCCGGTGATCAGGTTGTCGTTGGCATCACGCAGGATCAGTTTCAGTACCGATTTGTCAGCGCCGTCCGCAACAATCGTGTCCGGTGTTGCTGTCAGCTCAGACTTACCGTTGTCCGGATTCGTGCTGTCTGCGGTCAGTGTGACGGTGGTGCCTGTCACGCTGAATGCATTACCGTTCAGTGTAACGGTGATATGCGCATCGCCGGCTTTGGTGCCTTTCAGTGCTGCGGTGTAGATACCCGCAGAATCTTCAGACGTACCACTGATAACCGTACCGGCCAGATCCGCGTTGAACAGAACCGTCTGTCCCAGAATCAGGTTACCGTTGACATCACGCAGTGTCAGTTTGAGTACTGATTCTTTGGCATTATCAGCCACGATGGTCGCAGGTGCGGCTTCCAGAAGTGACTTACCGCTGTCCGGTTTTGAACTGTCGGCTGTCAGCTCCACACTCACTGCATTTACCGCCAGTTCCGTGCCGTTGACAGAGACCTTAACCGGTGCCGTACCGGCAACAGTGCCTTTCAGGGATGAGGTATAAATACCATCCTGATCCTCTGCCGTTCCGGAGATAGTCACACCGTTAAGTACGGTGGTAAATGTCACCGTTTGTCCGGAGATCAGGTTATTGTTCGCATCCCGCAGGATCAGTTTGAGTGCCGATTGCTGTGAATTATTCGCCACAATCGTTGCAGGCGCGGCGCTCAGTTCTGATTTGCTGCCATCCGGATTCGTGCTGTCAGCGGTCAGTTTTACGGTAACCGGTGCAACAGCGAATGCTTTTCCGTTAAGTACAATCGTGATTTTGGCATTACCGGCTTTGGTTCCCGTCAGTGTTGCACTGTAAGTTCCGTCCGGATTTTCCGTTGTTGTACTCAGGTTGCTGTCAGTAAGGTCAGATTTAAACTTCACATCCTGAGAAGGGATATTGTTTCCGAATTTATCTTTCAGGATAAATGTCAGTGCCGACTCAGTGTGACCATCTGCCACAATGATCACCGGATCAGCCGACAGCGAGGATTTACCGGCATCCGGATTGGTGGTATCGGCCTTAAACGTCACCACCGCACTCATATCACTGCTGTTCACTTTGGCAGTCACATTGACCTGCGTTGCCACGGTATTGGTCAGGCTGAATAAGATTTTACCGTTCTCATCCGTCATCAGTGACTGTGATGCAGGCTGTGCACTGTTATCTGTGGTGAAAAGGACAGCCACATACGGTACAACGTTACCGGAAATATCCGTGACAGTAACTTCCACAGCGTTCTGTGCTTCACCGTTCGCCGGACGGTTATCCGCCGTAATCGTCATATCCGCAATTCTTGCTGTGGTGCTGTCAGCCGTAAATGTCACCGTTGCGGATGCCTGTTTATTGTTAACCTGCACGATAACCTTCGTTTTCCCGGCTTTGGTGTTCGTCAGGTCAAAGAGGGTTTCACCGTTGCTGTCCGTTGTCAGCAGAGACTGCGACGGCTGTGCATTGTTGTCGGTGATGAACTGTACGGTATAGCCCGGAATGCGGTTACCATAAGCATCCGTGACAGTCGCCTGTACCCGGTTTGCCGATGTGCCGTCTGCTTTCTGACCATCAGTCACGATTTTCAGTTGTGAGTCAGTGATGGAGGCCGTAGATTCATCCGGTTTAAATAACAACTGTTTGGTGACACTGCTGTTATTGATGCTGAAGGTATAGTCATCAGAACCGGCTTTGGTGTTCGTGATATAAACACGCAGACGACCCTGGTTATCTGTCATCCCGCTTGCCGGCTGAGTCTGATAACGGGCGGTTCCCGGTACGCTGATAGTCACCGGCGCACCCGCCAGCGGGTTATTGCGGTTATCTGTCACAGTCACCAGTACGCTGTTTTTCGCCTGTCCGTTTGCCACCGCACCGTCAGTTTCAGTGGTTACACTGTGAATTTCTGCGGTACTCATATCGGCGACAAACTGCGAGGTCACACTCTTCGACGTGCCCGTACCTTCAACCACCAGTTTTGAATCCCCGGCAGTCTCACTGCTGAACCGGACAGTGACCTGGCCGTTATCGTCAGTCTGCTGGTTCGGATCAGCGACTGTTGCGCCGTTATCCGCTCTGGCGGTTAACGGGAAGTTTTCCACCTGGTTATCAAACTGGTCAGTAACCGTTGCCACGGCGATATTTTTCGCCTGGCCGTCAGCCACTGCTTTGTTATTGGTTAACTCAAGTGTTTTGATTTTTGCGGTACTGAGATCCGCAATATAGATAATCGATTCTGCACGGCTGTTACCGTTACGCATTTTCGCCTGCAGTGATGCTTTACCGGCGGATTTACTGATGATTTTCACGGTCGCCGTGCCGTCCGGCCCGGAGATCACGGTCAGGGTCCGGCCGTTATTGCCGTCTGCGTCATAAATGGTCACGCCTTCCGGGTTTTTCAGGCCGGAAACACTGAACGTGACAGCTTTATTCGCCAGCACTTCGCCCTTGTCATTCTGTAACAGAGCAACAGCGGTAAATTGATCGCGGTTATTCGCCACCAGTGACTGATTTGGCGTCACGGTCAGCTTGGTGATGGTTTCCACAGACGGGATCACATTCACCCACATTTCTGCGGTGTTGGACGGGTTACCTTCGTTATCTTCACCAACGGCTGTTACACGGTAGCCCTGAGGTTCGCCGCTGCGGTTAGCAAAGATATAGGCCGGCAGGGTAATATCCGCCGTGGTCAGCCCGGTCTGTTTGATTTCACCGCCGTTTGCCAGCAGTTCAGGCGCTGACCAGCGCAGTGATTTCAGGCCGTATTTGGCTTTCAGCACACTGACTGTTACCGGCACTGTCTGTGCCGCTTCAGCGCGCAGTGTTGGTGGCAGAGCGATCCGCAGCAGTTCCTGCTTACGGTACTGCATCACGATGTTGTAGTTTCTGTCGACAAAGTCGTAACGGTTACCCGCCAGATTGCGCATCAGGTCAACGTTATCGGTATCCAGTTGCTGTGATAACGGCACACCGAAACGGTAGGAAAGCTCCATACCGACCTGGCTGTCATTGGAATCGCCGCGGGATGTCTGACCTTTGAAAGTGATCAGCGGGAACGGGGTATAACTGAGCCCGATGGTGGAGACCGACGGGTTATTTTTCAGTTCACCGGAAGAGGTGGTACTGGCCAGGCTGATGCCGTCGCCGAAGTACTGTTCATATTTTGCAAATGCACCTAACTGCGGATAATCAGGCAGATAGCCCTCAGCGCGGATATCAAACCCGTTCGCCGGGCGTTCGTCGTAATCGCGCATTTCATGCAGTTTTGACTGGTGCCAGTCTGTTACCCTGAAGTAGCCGTTGACGGCAAGCTTCAGGTAATCAGCCCATAATTCACCACCGACACCGACCCGCGAGTTGCTGCCGGTGATATCGTAATCATAAAAGCTGTTCACACCCCACATCCAGCCGTCTTCATACTGACGATAGCCCAGACCGAGGTTGGTGGTGGTGCGTTCTTCATTGGCACGAAGCCCGATCTGTGAAAACAGCAGGCTGTTCGGGTTATCAATTAACGGCACCAGGACATCCGCATCACCGGTTTTATTACTGCCGAACTGAATGCGGGCATGACCCACCTGGTTCAGCCAGTCATTGACCTGCTGGTTCAGCAGGTTTTCACCGATACCGCGTACGTAACCGATAGATGCGTCAACCGCATCATCACTGGAGAGGATCTGCCCCGCCTGTGAGGCGTTGCCCGCCCAGCGGGATTCATTCTGCTTCGCATCATCTTCCGGAGAGATATCCGGCAGACCGAGGGTCGGTAATGCGCTGAAGACGTCATCTGTCCGCACGGTGTTATCGCGCGGTGCAGGGTTTGCCGGGTCCGGCAGTGTGCTGACACTCATCGGGAACGGCATACCGTTCTGTCCGGAGATAAAACCACTGTCTGAACCGGCCGGCATTACGCCGTATTCACTGCCGGACGGCATTTCAACGGTGAATCCCTCACCGCTGAACGTACTGCCGGAAGCTGTTTTCCCGCCCTGCGGTTGCGGAGGCGGTTCCGGGGATGTATCCATCAGTGCATTAAGTCCGTCAAACGTTTCAGACATCACTAATGCGTCATTTTGTTCTGCCGCATAGGCAACAGATAATGTTGCCGTCGACACCGGAAAAAATAACTGCAAAAAGAGCAACAGATATGCCGTTACCCTCTTTGTTTTTGAGTAATACGAAGTAACAGGCATGAATACATCCCCGAAATGAGATTAAAAATTCAGAAAAATTAAATATCAGAAAGTGCTTTTATTTTATCCTTCACGCCAATGAAACCTGCGTACTGAACTTTAGTACATAAGGTGTCCAGTTTTTTATTCAGTGTCATGGATAACACTTCACGGGAGTCTTTATCCATAATCTCTTTATTGACGTTTAAGAAGGTGTAGTTCTGATTAATACGTCCGTAGCTTGATGAAAAATCATTAAACTCAGCCTGATTGACACCCTTAAGGAAATTGAATCCGTCAACACATGCGTTATTGGTGGATGCAATAACAATTCCCTGTGATGCTAATTGTTTACTTCCCACATACGCCTGTGCCGCGTTATTACCGGTCACATTAGGAGTGGCAGAACGGGTTTGCTGTTTTACCGGCGGATTTTTAACTGCAGCCGTATTTTTCTTTACCGGTGATGTTGAGCAGGCAGAAATAACCAGTGAAAGACCGGCTACAACGAGTGCTTTTTTGTTAATCATCATTTTCATTCATTCCTATTTATAAAATTAACTCTTACAGAGAGAAATTACAGGTTTAATAAAAACACCTGACTGCCGATGATATGAAGTTAATGCAACATATTATTAACAGTGTTCAGATGTCATCAGACAGAAAAAGGTTGGTGATATTAAATACACGAGTAAAGGGAGAGTCATAACAGTTGGATAGTCAGCATTACGGATTATCAGTGTCATCTGTATTTTCCTCTCCGGAAATAACAGACTGATAGTGAGTGCTGATAATGGAGAAAAGTTCGCTGATCTCGCGCTCCGTCATTCCCAGCGCCGCACAGTATCTGAGCATGACATCCGGACTGAGCACCGACAGCCCGCGTTCATAGCGGGATATCTGCTGCTGGCTGATATTCAGTTTTTCAGCTACTTCCGAGCCTGTTAATCCCTGACTTTTTCGCCTTCTTTTTAAAAAAAAACCAACTTCTTTCAATAGAGATATATTATTATCACACATAGCAAAACCTGATTTACCCGGGATATTTAACTCCTTTTAGGTTTATCCGGAATAATTAACGACAGTAATAAACATAAAAATCCTGTTATTACGCACTATATTCACCGGAGAATCAGACCGGAAAGGTAACGATCCCTGTTAATTACTGCATCCTTTATCGGAAAAGAAGCCAGCCACTGCTTTTATTTTCATCTGATATTATTTAGCCAAATACAAGTTAAGTGAGTTTAATCACCATTATTCAGCAGTAATAAGATCGCTGATAACAAAATAATACCGATAAATCATCACTATCAGATCGGGTAAAGAATAAGTGAATCCTGAGCAGTCATGCAAATAATCATTCTTCTTTCGTTACCTTAAGAACAATTGGTAAAATCTATCTGTGAGTAACCATAAATAGTAATAACGGGTGAAATAACCATGTAATTTCAGGTTATTATATAAAAACAAACAGGATGGGTAATGATGGCTCGGGAAAAAGGATATTTGAGATAACTCCCTGTATGATTAAACCTGTATCACTTTGTTACAGTTTTTATCCTCTTTTTGTTCATCTGATAATAATAAAAAGAATTTTATTATGATTTATTAAATATAACTCCAATAACTTGTATTTTATGACAGTTAAATAAAAACACCGGCCTGTCGGAAGAGGCCGGTGTAATACGGGTGCAATATAGCATTAAGAAAAACGATTTTCGTCCCTGTATATTGCAGGGTTATCGGTTATCAGCATTCCCACGCCCCAGTCCGCAAAATGCGCAACCAGTTCCGGATAATTCGGTGTATAGCAAAAAACCTGATAACCGGATTTTCTCAGCGATTTTGCCGTGTCTTCCCGCAGAAACAGCCAGTCACAGTGTACGCTGAACGCGTCAATCTCCTGAAGCAGCGTCAGGGGCTGAGACGGGATTTTTTCCCAGAGTTGTCCGCGCCGGATGTGCGGCATCCGTTTGTGCATATACCGCAGTGTGCGGGTATCAAAGCCGGAAAACAAAATCCGCTCTGCGGGAAAATTCTGCATTTCAAGAACGGCCGCCGTGGCTTCACACAACTGCGCAATCGCGTGGTCACTGTCTGTGAGCTCTGTTTTCAGCTCCAGGTTCAGATGCAGCCCGGATCCCTCCGCCAGCGCCAGCAGATCCGTCAGCAGCGGAATTTTTTCGCCCCGGTATGCTTCGCCTGCCCATAACCCGGCATCCAGTGCCCGCAGTTCGCGTAAGGTCAGATCCGTCACTTTTCCGCTGCCGTTGGTGGTGCGGTTAACGGTTTCATCGTGGATCAGTACCGGTACGCCGTCGGCGCTGAGCTGAACATCGGTTTCAATCCACAGACAGCCGAACTCCGCAGCCTGCCGGAATGCCGCCATGGTATTTTCCGGTGCGCGGGCGGCAAAGCCGCGGTGTGCTGCAATAATCATAATCTGTTCCTTTATATACAGGCCGGTCAAAGAATCATGCGGACATTATTTGTTCTGTAGTACCCAGACCGCCGCTTCCACCCGCGATTTTACCTTCATCTTTTTCATCAGGTTTTTCACATGCACTTTTACCGTGCTTTCGGTGATGTCCAGTTTGCGGGCGATCATTTTATTCGGCTGCCCCTGAGCGATCAATTTCAGTATATCGCGCTCACGCGGAGTCAGTGCATTGATATCCGGTTCATCATCACTGCGCACCTCACGCAGCGCACCGGCCAGTACTTCAGTCAGTGCCGGGGAGACCACCATTTTACCGGCAGCCGCCTGGCGCAGTGCCACCAGCAGCTCTTCCGGCTCCATATCTTTGAGCAGATAACCGTCCGCGCCCCGGCGCAGGGCCGTAATCAGGTCTTCCCGGTAGTTGGACACACTGAATACCACCACCCGGCCGGACAGCGGTTTGCGCCGCAAAATATCCAGGGTTTCAAAACCGTTCATTTCCGGCATATTCAGATCCAGTAAAATCAGATCCGGGTCGAGTGATTCCGCCAGCGCAATGCCGTCACGGCCATTCCCCGCTTCACCGGCCACCATCAGTGACGGCTCCATGCTGATTAACTGCCTGACACCGTTACGCAGCATCGGGTGATCATCTATCAGCAGGATCGTGGAGGGAGAGGCCGGATCAGCGGCTTCATCCGGATCACTGAGTATAATCTCTCCGGCAGAAAGTATTCTGTTCGTCATTGTTTACCTTGCTCCTGAATCGTCTTCATTTATTCTTATAGTTGTATTCGCGGGAAAGCTTATCAGCACCTGAGTGCCGCCCTGTTCCCGTGAGGTTATCCGGCAGGTTCCGTGCAGTGTCGCTGCCCGTTCCCGCATAATGGATAACCCGTAATGGTTATTTTTTTCCGGATGCTCGGGGATGCCTTCCCCGTTATCTTCCACACGGATATAAATCATCTGATCTTCTGACCGGCATACCACCCGCGCCTCCGATGCATTGGCATGCTGGAGAATGTTACTCAGCGCCTCACGGACAATCTGCACCACGTGAATAGTCTGGTGCGCGGAAACCTGCCGCCCGGAGAGCTGAAAATCAAAGCCGATACGGTAACCCAGCCGCTGCTCAAACTCATCCAGCGTACTCTGTAACGCAGCGAACAGCCCGGGCTCGGTCAGTTTCAGGCGGAAAGTGGTCAGCAGCTCACGCAGCTGATGATAAGCACCGTTTACTTCCCGGCGCATTTCTGTCAGCAGTGTCTGGCAATTTTCCGGGATCTGCGCGGAATGCATCTGTAAATAGCTTATCTGAATTTTCAGGCAGGATAATGACTGTGCAATAGAATCGTGAAGTTCGCGGGCAATCACTGACCGCTCATCCATCAGAATCAGCTGTTGCTGCTGCTCATGCTGATACGCCAGTGCAAAGGCCGAGATAATTTGTTTGCTCAGCATCTGCATCATATTCTGCTGTTCGCTGTTGAGCTGCTTACCGGCCGGTAACAGAAGCGTCAATACCCCGTAACGGTTAATCGGCCCGCTCAGGTTCCAGCTCAGTTGTTCCTGCGCCTGTGACGGCCCCCGGCCGCAGTTCCCGATTTCAGTGAAACGGGAGGCGTTGTTATCCTCAAAAATCCGCAGACACAACGCGCCTTCCGGCACAATCTGATGCAGATCCCGCAAAATATCCGTCAGTTGTGTGGTCAGGTCTTTGGTGTTATTCAGCCGCTGCCCGCTCTTATATAAGAAAGCCAGCATCTGGTTTTTTTCCTGCAAATCCTGTGTTTTCGCCGCCACCCGTGATTCCAGCTCCCCGTAGAGCGCAGACAGTTCCTCTGCCGTACGGTTAAGGGTATTGCCGATCATGGTGATTTCATCACGGTGGTTGTAATCCGCGAAGCGCGGCTGAAAGTTCCCCTGTCCCATGGCGTCAGCCTGTGCCAGCAGCCGCTGCCACGGATGGAGTATCCGGCGGCGGAAATGGCGCGCCGACAACAGCAGCAGCAAAATCATCAGTGCGATAAAAACCAGCTGAATAGCTGCCACCAGCCGGATAGTGGATTCGGTCTGGTGGTCAATGGCAGATACCAGGCTGTCAATCTGACCGACAAACGCGGCCACCGGGGCACGGGCCTCTTCCGGCTGTTTTGCCGCTTCCAGTGCCGGGCGAAGCTTCTGCCGCCAGGTCTGCTCAATAGCCAGAAACTGCTGTTGTATTTTTGCAGGACTCACCGCTTTCATCCCGGAAAGCAGCGTTAAATCCGATTCAAAATCATTGAGATATTGCTGTGAATGCCCGGCCAGCGGGATTTCAGATAAGAAACGGTAGCTCTGCATCCGCAATGTGCCGGATTTATTAATCGCATGTGCATTGCCCTGCACACTTTCGGTGATCTGATTGGTCAGCCCCATACCGATCACCGCAAAAACGGTAAGCAGCACCATGAAACCGGTGATTTGAGTGAGAATAGATGTGTGTTTCAGCATTCACTGATGCTCCTCTGAACGGACCGGTTATTCTCTCCGATTTATCTGAAAAAACACTTACCACTAAAGTAGTACCCCTTAAAACCCTGAGGGATTAGCCTTTATAAACCACACTAATAATACTGATACTAACCTTTTGATTTTACTTGTTTTCATCAGATTAACAACCGTACCTCTAAAGTAGAATGACGGTTTTACGCTTAAAAATCAATCGGTTCACCCTTTGATTAAGATCAGTATCAGTACCTTATAACCCACGTAAAACGCCTTTAATTTCAGCATAATTTTGAGGTGTATTATGGCTCAGATATCCAAAGGCAAGTCAGCCGCGGGCGTCATTACCGACTGGCGCCCGGAAGAGGAAAAATTCTGGGCAGAGAGCGGGCACCGGGTTGCATCACGCAATCTGTGGATCTCCGTTCCCTGTCTGTTACTGGCATTCTGCGTATGGATGCTGTTCAGCGCCGTTGCGGTCAATCTCCCGAAAGTCGGTTTTAACTTTACCACCGATCAGCTGTTTATGCTGACTGCCCTGCCTTCCGTTTCCGGGGCTCTCCTGCGGGTTCCTTACTCTTTCGTGATCCCGATTTTCGGCGGCCGCCGCTGGACCGCGTTCAGTACGCTGATCCTGATTGTGCCGTGTGTGTGGCTCGGGTTTGCAGTACAGAATCCGTCAACACCGTATGCGGTGTTTGTGATTATCGCCCTGCTGTGCGGCTTTGCCGGGGCAAACTTTGCCTCCAGCATGGGTAATATCAGCTTCTTTTTCCCGAAAGCAAAACAGGGCGGCGCCCTGGGTATCAACGGCGGTCTGGGTAATCTCGGTGTCAGCGTGATGCAACTGGTCGCGCCATTTATTGTGACGTTTGGTGTGTTCAGCTTTATGGGCGGCTCCGGCGTGACCCAGCCTGACGGTTCTGAGTTATGGTTACAGAATGCCGCGTGGATCTGGGTACCGTTCCTGCTGCTGTTTACTGCTGCGGCATGGCTGGGAATGAATGACCTCTCCGCTAACAAAGCGTCTCTGAAAGAGCAGTTACCGGTTCTGAAACGCAAACATCTGTGGATTCTGAGTTTCCTCTATCTCTCCACATTCGGATCGTTTATCGGATTTTCCGCCGGGTTTGCCATGCTGTCAAAAACCCAGTTCCCGGATATCGTTATCCTGAAGTTCGCCTTCTTCGGCCCGTTACTGGGTGCGCTGGCACGTCCGCTGGGCGGCTTCCTTTCCGATAAATTCGGCGGTATCCGCGTGACCTTTATTAACTTTGTGGTCATGGCAGTTTTCGCCTTCCTGCTGTTCTTCACACTGCCGGGTAAAAATGATGCCGGTTCATTTGCCGCCTTCTTCAGCGTGTTTATGGTGCTGTTTTTCACTGCCGGTCTCGGCAGCGGCTCCACATTCCAGATGATTGCGGTGGTCTTCCGCAAAATCACCACTGAGCGTGTGCTGGCAGAGGGCGGAACCGAAAAAGAGGCTCAGCATGAAGCCATCACCGAAAGTGCGGCTGCACTTGGTTTTATCTCTGCCATCGGTGCTATCGGCGGGTTCTTTATCCCGAATGCCTTTGGTATTTCACTGACGCTGACCGGCTCACCTGCCGGTGCAATGAAAGTGTTTGTTGTCTTTTATGTGGTCTGCATTCTGACCACATGGCTGGTATACGGCCGTAAAAAATAATTAATTCAATTCTGATAATCAGAGCAATGTGAGCGCCCGGCGCTTATCGGGGGATTACCGAATGAGCAAGTTTTTAGACAGATTCCGTTATTTTAAGCAGCGCGGGGAAACCTTCTCCGGCGACCACGGACAAGAGCTGAACGTCAACCGTGACTGGGAAGATGGTTACCGCAGCCGCTGGCAGCATGACAAAGTTGTCCGTTCCACCCACGGCGTGAACTGTACCGGTTCATGCAGCTGGAAAATCTACGTGAAAAACGGGCTGGTGACCTGGGAGACGCAGCAGACTGACTACCCGCGTACCCGTCCTGACCTGCCTGACCATGAGCCGCGCGGCTGTCCGCGCGGTGCCAGCTATTCCTGGTATCTGTACAGCGCAAACCGCGTGAAGTATCCGATGGTGCGCAAACGCCTGATCACGCTGTGGCGTGAGGCAAAAGCACAGCACGCAGACCCGGTGGATGCATGGGCTTCGATTATTAATGATGAAGCAAAAGCGAAAAGCTACAAACAGGCACGCGGCCGCGGCGGATTTGTCCGCTCCGACTGGCAGGAAGTGAATGAAATGATTGCGGCAGCCAATATTGTGACTGCCAAACAATTCGGCCCTGACCGTATTATCGGCTTCTCACCGATCCCGGCGATGTCGATGGTTTCCTATGCCTCCGGCGCCCGTTATTTATCCCTGATCGGCGGCGCCTGTCTGAGTTTCTATGACTGGTACTGCGACTTACCGCCGGCCTCCCCGCAGACCTGGGGTGAGCAGACCGACGTACCGGAATCCGCTGACTGGTATAACTCCTCTTATCTGATAGCCTGGGGTTCCAACGTCCCGCAGACCCGTACCCCGGATGCGCACTTCTTCACCGAAGTCCGCTATAAAGGGACCAAAACGGTCGCGATCACCCCCGATTATGCTGAAATCGCCAAACTGTGCGACCAGTGGCTGAACCCGAAACAGGGAACAGACAGTGCCGTTGCGCTGGCCATGGGGCATGTGATCCTCAATGAGTTCCACGCGAAGCGTCAGGCGGAATACTTCACCAATTATGTCCGTACTTACAGTGATATGCCGATGCTGGTGATGCTGGAGCCGCGTGCAGAAGGCGGTTATGTGCCGGGCCGTATGCTGCGGGCGTCAGATCTGGTGGATTCACTCGGTGAGAAAGAGAATGCCGAGTGGAAAACCATCGCCATTGATGAAAACAGCCAGCAGTTAGTGGCACCGCAGGGCTCTATCGGGTTCCGCTGGGACAAATCCCGCAAATGGAACCTGGAACCGCGTGACGGCAAAAACGGTGATGAGATCACCATGCAGCTGAGCCTGCTGGATAAGCACGATGACGTTGCTGATGTCGCTTTCCCGTATTTCGGCGGCATTGAAAATGAATTCTTTGAAGGTGTGGCACTGGATGAAGTGCTGATGCACAAACTGCCGGTGAAAGTGGTGCGTCTGGCAGACGGCAGTGACGTCCGTGTGGCGAGTGTCTTCGATTTGACCCTCGCCAACTACGGTATCGATCGCGGTCTGAATGATGTGAACTGCGCGGCGGATTACAGCGAAATCAAGGCCTATACCCCGGCCTGGGCAGAAAAAGTGACCGGCGTCAGTCAGCATCACATCTCCCGCATTGCCCGTGAATTTGCCGATAACGCCGAGAAAACCCACGGCCGTTCGATGGTGATTGTCGGTGCCGGTATCAACCACTGGTATCACATGGATATGACCTACCGCGGCATCATCAATATGCTGGTGTTCTGCGGCTGTGTCGGTCAGAGCGGCGGCGGCTGGTCACACTATGTGGGCCAGGAAAAGCTGCGTCCGCAGACCGGCTGGTTACCGCTGGCGTTCGGGCTGGACTGGTCACGTCCGCCGCGTCATATGAACAGTACCTCATTCTTCTATAACCACTCCAGCCAGTGGCGTTATGAAACTGTTCAGCCGCAGGAGCTTCTCTCCCCGCTGGCGGACAAATCCCGCTTCAGCGGCAGTCTGCTGGACTTCAACATCCGTGCCGAGCGCATGGGCTGGCTGCCGTCCGCACCGCAGCTGAACGTGAACCCGCTGACTATCGCGGCAAAAGCGAAAGAAGCCGGTCAGGACCCGCAGGCCTACACCGCAGAAGCCCTGAAAAGCGGTGCTATCCGCTTTGCGGCGGAACAACCGGATAATCCGCAGAACTTCCCGCGCAACCTGTTTATCTGGCGCTCCAACCTGCTCGGCTCTGCCGGTAAAGGCCATGAGTATCTGCTGAAATACCTGCTCGGCACCGAAAACGGTCTGCTGGGTAAAGATCTCGGCGAACAGGGCAGTGTGAAACCGGAAGAAGCGGAATGGGTGGATAATGCCCCGGAAGGGAAAGTGGATCTGGTGGTCACACTCGATTTCCGTATGTCCAGTACCTGTCTGTTCTCCGATATCGTACTTCCGACCGCCACCTGGTATGAAAAAGATGATATGAACACCTCGGATATGCATCCGTTCATTCATCCGCTGACCGCCGCTGTTGATCCGGCCTGGGAATCCAAAACCGACTGGGAAATCTACAAAGGGATCGCCAAATCCTTCTCTGAACTCTGTCCGGGCCACCTGGGCAAAGAGACAGATATTGTCACCCTGCCAATCCAGCATGACTCCGCTGCCGAAATGGCGCAGCCGTTTGATGTGAAAGACTGGAAAAAAGGCGAATGTGATCTGATTCCGGGCAAAACTGCACCGCACCTGATGGTGGTGGAGCGCGATTATCCGAACACCTATGCCCGCTTTACCTCACTGGGACCACTGCTGGATAAACTCGGCAACGGCGGTAAAGGTATCAGCTGGAATACGCAGGAAGAAGTCGATTTCCTGAAAAAACTCAACCGCACCCGTACTGAAGGCGCTGCCGAAGGTCGTCCGGCGATTGAAACTGCGATTGATGCGGCAGAAGTCGTGCTGTCACTGGCACCGGAAACCAACGGCCATGTGGCAGTGAAAGCGTGGGATGCGCTCGGTAAAGTGACCGGCCGTGACCATACCCATCTTGCCATCCATAAAGAAGATGAAAAAATCCGCTTCCGCGATATCGTGGCGCAGCCGCGCAAAATTATCTCCAGCCCGACCTGGTCCGGCCTCGAAGATGAGCACGTCTCCTATAACGCGGGTTACACCAACGTTCACGAGATGATCCCGTGGCGCACCCTGAGCGGCCGTCAGCAGTTGTATCAGGATCATGAATGGATGCGTGCATTCGGTGAGGCACTGGTGGTGTATCGTCCGCCGGTCGATACCCGTGCGGCACAGCCGCTGCTGGGCGCGAAACCGAACGGCTATCCGGAGAAGGCCCTGAACTTCCTGACCCCGCACCAGAAATGGGGTATTCACTCCACCTACAGTGATAACCAGCTGATGCTGACCCTCGGCCGAGGTGGTCCGGTGGTATGGCTGAGTGAGGAAGATGCCCGTTCGCTGGGTATTGAGGATAACGACTGGATCGAAGCCTTCAACAGCAACGGCGCACTGACCGCCCGTGCAATTGTCAGCCAGCGTATCCCGGACGGCATGATCTTTATGTATCACGCCCAGGAGCGTCAGATTAACCTGCCGGGCTCAGAAGTGACCGGTATGCGCGGCGGTATTCATAACTCCGTCACCCGTGTCTGCCCTAAACCGACCCATATGATCGGAGGCTACAGCCACCTGGCGTACAGCTTCAACTATTACGGCACTGTCGGCTCTAACCGTGATGAATTTGTGGTGGTCCGCAAAATGAAAAATGTGGACTGGCTCGATGGTGAGCAGGATGGTTATCAACAGACCCTGAGCGGGCAGGAGAAAGCATAATGAAGATACGTTCCCAAGTCGGCATGGTATTGAACCTGGATAAATGTATCGGTTGCCATACCTGCTCTGTCACCTGTAAAAACGTCTGGACCAGCCGCGAAGGTGTGGAATACGCGTGGTTCAATAACGTCGAAACCAAACCCGGACTGGGCTACCCGCATAACTGGGAAGACCAGGAAAAATGGAAAGGCGGCTGGATCAAAAATATCCGCGGCAAACTGGTTCCCCGTATGGGTAACAAAATCGGCCTGCTGTCAAAAATCTTCGCCAACCCTGACCAGCCGGAACTGGATGATTACTACGAGCCGTTCACTTATGACTATGATCATCTGAAAAACGCCCCGGAAGGCAATCTGCCGACCGCCCGTCCGCGCTCACTGATCACCGGTCAGCGCATGACAAAAATTGAGAACGGCCCGAACTGGGAAGATGACCTCGGTGGTGAATTCAGCCGCCGCAGTGCGGACAAAAACTTCGCCGATATGCAAAAAGAGATGTACGGCCAGTTTGAGCAGACTTTTATGATGTATCTGCCGCGTCTGTGCGAACACTGTCTGAACCCGGCCTGTGTCGCAACCTGTCCGAGCGGTGCAATCTACAAACGTGCGGAAGACGGTATCGTCCTTATCGATCAGGACAAATGCCGCGGCTGGCGTATGTGCCTGACCGGCTGCCCGTACAAAAAAATCTACTTCAACTGGAAAAGCGGCAAATCCGAGAAATGTATTTTCTGCTATCCGCGTATCGAAGCCGGTCAGCCGACCGTGTGCTCGGAAACCTGCGTGGGCCGTATCCGCTACCTCGGTGTGCTGCTCTATGATGCGGATCGCATTGAAGAAGCGGCAAGTGCGGATAACGAAAAAGATCTGTATGAGCGCCAGCTCGGGATCTTCCTCGACCCGAACGACCCGGAAGTGATCCGCCAGGCACAGAAAGACGGCATTCCGCTGAGTGTAATTGACGCGGCACAGAAATCGCCGGTCTACAAAATGGCGATGGAGTGGAAACTCGCCCTGCCGCTGCACCCGGAATACCGTACTCTGCCGATGGTCTGGTATGTGCCGCCTCTGTCACCGATTCAGTCTGTCAGCGATGCGGGTATGCTGCCGCACAGCGGCGTACTGCCGGATGTGGAAAGTCTGCGCATCCCGGTTCAGTACCTCGCCAACCTGCTGACTGCCGGAGACACCGCACCGGTACTGCGCGCCCTGAAACGGATGCTGGCCATGCGTCACTACAAACGTGCGGAAACCGTGGATAAAACCCGGGATATCAGTGCGCTGGAAGAAGTGGGTCTGACAGAAGCTCAGGCACAGGAAATGTACCGCTATCTGGCTATCGCGAATTATGATGATCGCTTTGTGATCCCGTCATCACACCGCGAGCTGGCCCGCGAGGCATTCCCTGAGCGCAACGGCTGCGGATTCAGCTTCGGTGACGGCTGCCACGGCAGCGATACCAAATTTAACCTGTTTAACAGCCGCCGTATCGATGCCATTGATATCACGCAGAAAACACCGGCAGATGCACCAATCTCAGAGAGGCATTCATCATGATTAGTTTAAAAATCATCGGCTGCCTGCTGGATTACCCGAATGAGGAACTGTGGGCACACCGCGACGAACTGATTGCGGAAATTGAACAGGCGCATGAACTGCGCCTGACTCAGGCTGCCGCACTAATGTACTTCGTCGCTGAACTGACCTCAGAGCCGCTGCTCGACAGTCAGGCGCGCTACAGTGAATTGTTTGATCGCGGCAGAGCCACCTCTCTGCTGCTGTTTGAACACGTTTACGGTGAATCGCGGGATCGCGGCCAGGCGATGGTATCCCTGCTGGAGCAGTATGAGCAGGCCGGGATCACCCTCAACAGCCGCGAACTGCCGGATTATCTGCCGGTTTACCTGGAATATCTCTCTGTTATGCCGCCGGAACAGGCCTGTCAGGGACTGAAAGATATCGCCCCAATCCTCGCCCTGCTCGGTGAGCGCCTGCGTCAGCGCGAAAGTCATTACCATGAATTGTTCAGCCTGCTGCTGGCAATGGCGGGCAGTGACCTGACACTCAGCGCACTGACCCGTCAGGTGAACGGTGAAGCCCGTGATGATACCCCGGCTGCACTGGATGCGGTCTGGGAAGAAGAACAGGTGACATTCCTGGCCGATAAAGGCTGTGATAATTCTGTTCTGACACAGCATGAGCGTCGTTTTTCACAGAGTGTTGCCCCGAATTACATTCAGGTGGGTGACGCGCCGGTTTCCCCTGCGGCGAAAGGAGTAACTCCATGAATTTCCTGAATACATTTTTCTTTGATATCTACCCGTATATCGCAGGCGCGGTGTTTATCATCGGCAGCTGGCTGCGTTACGACTACGGACAATACACCTGGCGTGCCGGTTCCAGTCAGATGCTGGATAAAAAAGGGATGCGTCTGGCTTCCAACCTGTTCCATATCGGGATCATCGGTATTTTCTTCGGGCATTTTGTCGGGATGCTGACCCCGCACTGGATGTATGAACCGTTTATCACCGTGGCGCAGAAACAGATGCTGGCGATGGTGGCAGGCGGTGCCTGCGGGGTGATGACGCTGATCGGCGGCGGTATGCTGCTCAAACGCCGTCTGACCAACCCGCGTGTCCGTGCAACATCTTCCGCAGGCGATATCCTGATCATCACCCTGCTGGTGATCCAGGTCATTCTGGGCCTGGGTACTATTCCGTTCTCCGCACAGCACACTGACGGCAGTGAAATGATGAAGCTGGTCGGCTGGGCACAGTCTGTCGTGACATTTCAGGGTGGTGCATCAGAGCATCTGGAAGGCGTTGCCTTTATCTTCCGTATGCACCTGGTGCTGGGTATGACACTGTTCCTGATCTTCCCGTTCTGCCGTCTGGTGCATATCTGGAGTGCGCCGGTCGAATATATTACGCGCCGCTACCAGTTAGTGCGCAACCGTCATTAATTAACAACAACAGTCTCATCCTTTAAATGCACAGTTTTGGGTGGCTCCGGCCACCCTTTTTTTACCATCGTGTGATATCTTCAACAAAAGTTGAAGCAGCTTGCCGGTACAAAGGCAAAATTCCTGCTTCCGCTGCTGACGTAACGCCCCGCTAACATTTTCAACATCAGCGCCTCTCAAAAAAAAATGTCTGCTAAATCAATTCAGTAAATCATAACCAGCAGAAACACACTGCTTTATCCCGGTTACGATGTTCACTTCTGCTATTTTTCACTGCTTTTTTGTTATTAAAATGATTTTGTAATAATTAAAAAATAGTTGAATTTAATGTTGACCTGCATCACAAAACTGGTATCATACCTCCATCGAAGCAAAACAGCTTACTAACCTAATTCACAAGCAGGAGTTCATTATGAAAAGTATCAAAACTTTCTTCTCTAATCTGAGCCGTGCTGCTGCTATCATTGCAAAATACAGCAAAGCATTCTGATTTATCAGACAGATTTAAGAAAAGCGCCCTCAGGGCGCTTTTTTATTGCCTGCGATCCGGCTTTCAACAAAAGTTGAAGCGGTTTACCGGCACAGAGGCAAAATTCCTGCTTTCGCGGCCGTCGTAACGCCCCGCTAACATTTTCAACATCAGTGCTTCTCAAAAAAACTGCTGCTAAATCAATTCAGTAAATCACCACCAGCAGAAACACGCTGTTTTATCCCGGTTGTGATGTTCACATTTGCTATTTTTCACTGCTTTTTTGTTATTAAAATGATTTTGTAATCATTAAAAAATAGTTGAATTTAATGTTGACCTGTATCACAAAACTGGTATCATACCCCCATTGAAGCAAAACAGCTTACTAACCTAATTCACAAGCAGGAGTTCATTATGAAAAGTATCAAAACTTTCTTCTCAAATCTGACCCGTGCTGCTGCTATCATTGCAAAATACAGCAAAGCATTCTGATTTATCAGACAGATACAAAAAAAGCGCCTTTGAAGGCGCTTTTTTTATGTCCGCAGTTTTTTCACCAGATAATCAATAAACACCATCATATGCGGCGGCTGATAACGCGACGGCGGATACAACAGCCAGGCATCCCCGCTGTAACGGGTTTTAAAGGTCCAGTCAGGCAGAACCTGCACAATCTCCCCGCTTTCCAGCGATTTACGTGCCGTAAACACCGGCAGTCCGCCGATCCCGAGATGCGATTTCACCCCGCCGAGCCGCACGCCGCTGTGGTTTGATGAATAACGTCCGTGCACATTCACAGACACCACTTTATTTCCCTGCTGAAAACGCCAGCGGGTGTCCGCGGCTTCCTCACTGAGGAACAAACAGCTGTGCTCTTTCAGTTCCTGCGGATGAGACGGCGTACCGTGCTCTGCCAGATACTGCGGCGTCGCACATAAAATATGACTGACCGTAAACAGACGTTTGCCGATAAGCCCGGGCGGCGGTTCGTTGGTAATACGGATAGCGAGATCGATTTCCTCATCGATCAGATCCATATAGCGATCTTCCAGGCGCAGCATTACATTCACGCCGGAATGCATTGCGAGAAATTCATTGATAAGAGGATGCACCATAAAATACCCCAGTGCTTTCGGTGCCCCCAGCCGCACCAGACCGGAAGGCGTTTCACTGAACTGCCCGCTGGCACTCATCACAGCACCCGCGGAGTTCACCAGCGCCTGACAATGCTGATACACCGCCTTGCCGCTCTCATTCAGCCGCAGTTTGCGGGTCGTGCGCTGCAATAAACGGGTATTCAGCGCACGCTCCAGCCGGGAAACCGCACGGCTGATCGCGGAAGGAGTCGCACCCAGTTGCCGGGCTGCCTCCGAGAAACTGCCGGTTTCCACCACTTTGGCAAATACCGCCATTTCTTCGAGTAATGCGAGGGTTTCATTTGTGATCACAGGGAATAAATCCTTTGCATTTTTGCCGTATTATCATATGACAGTGCCTGCAATACAATGACTGACAACCCGGTACAATAATAATGAGGCACACATCACCATGACAGAAAAATGCTACCTGACCAGCCGCGCCTTACAAGGCACCGCCACTGTCCTGGAATGCCGTCCGGCAGAAGACGGACGCTATGCGGTTATCCTGGATAAAACCCTGTTTCACCCGCAGGGCGGCGGCCAGCCCGGAGATACCGGCACACTCGGTGACGCCACCGTTATTCACACCGCATTTATGCCGGAAGGTATCATTCACTACACAGATATCCCGGTCGCCCCCGGCGACGTGCTGATGCAGGTTGATGCGGAAAAACGTCAGCTGCACTCACGGCTGCATACCGGCGGGCACCTGCTCTCTCATGTCATGGAAACATTCGGCTGGAAACCGACCAAAGGACATCACTGGCCGGATGAAGGGCGGATACAGTATATCCCTGCGGGCTCACCGGTGATTATTGAGCCGGAAGATGTCCGCCGTTACTGTCAGGCGCTGATCGATGCCGATCATGCCTGTTATCACTATCAGGATGACGATGGCATGTTTCAGATCCGGTTTGCGGGTTTTGAACCTTACTCCTGCGGCGGCACGCATGTGCAGTCACTCGGTGAAATCGGCACACTGGTGCTGAAATCCCTGAAAACCAAAAAGGGCATTCTGTCCGTTCAGTACGACGTCATCTGACGGAGTCTGTCTCTCTGCGGCGGTACATCCGCCGCCCCTGCTGATCTGATGAGGTTATGATGAACCTGTTTAACCAGAGTGAATTTCTGGCGCTTGCGCTCGTCCATTTTTTCATTGTTGTCTCTCCCGGGCCTGACTTTGCCGTGACCCTGCGCCAGAGCATTTACCACGGGCGCAAAGCCGGGCTGATGACAGCACTCGGTATCGGTGCCGGGATTTCTGTTCATGTGGTGTACACACTGATTGGCGTGACAGCGCTGATGCAGGCAACGCCGTGGCTGATGGATACGGCAAAATATATTGGTGCGGCCTATCTTATCTGGCTGGGCATTCAGTTTCTGCGCAGCAAAGGGGTGACAACCGCGATCACACCTGATAACCCCGGCCCGGCACAAACAGCCGGAAAGGCATTTTGGATGGGATTTCTGACCAACGCCACTAACCCGAAGGCCATGCTCTTTTTCCTGGCGATATTCACCACGCTGGTCAGCCCGTCCACGCCGGTATCCGTAAAATTATTCTACGGCATGTGGATGTGCGGTGTGAATGCAGCCTGGTTTATGGCCGTCTCCGTGCTGTTTTCGCACCAGCGTATCCGCGAACGTTTCCTCGCACACAGCCGGTTGTTTGATAATGTAATCGGTGCCGTTCTGCTGCTGTTTGCCGGGCGGCTTTTGCTGGCGGTCTGAATTTGGTAATTAATGCTGCCTTTTGCAGTTATAGCCAAATTCATTGCAACGTTAATAGTTTGATATGGTAATGTTTAAGGACGTTAATAAATACTTGTCAGCTATGCTTCAGGGTATTTATGCCTTGTTGTACCGATGAGGCCGTCCCGGCACTCATCAGTCACCCGGACAGAACGGAGAAGATAATGATTAAGTTGAAAGATATAGAACAGGCTCTGCGTCCTCAGCCATCCTACAAAATGCTGATTAACGGTCAGTGGACCGAAAGCAGCGATCACGCCAAAAGCCAGACATTTAACCCTGCCACCGGTGAATTATTAGCGGATTACCCGGCCGGTACAGCGCAGGATGTGAATACCGCAGTGGCCGCCGCCAAAAAAACCTTTGAAACCTGGCGTCACACCTCCCCCGCTGAACGTCAGCAACTGTTACTGAAAATTGCCGATCGCCTGGAAGCGGAAAAAGAGCGCTTCGCCACACTGGAATCCCTCGATAACGGTAAGCCTTACAATGAAGCCATTTCTATCGATTTACCGGCTGCCATCGACCATTTCCGCTATTTTGCAGGGGCTATCCGCGCCCATTCCGACCAGGCCGATGTGCTGGATGAAAACACCCTGAGTCTGGTGATCCGCGAGCCTATCGGCGTTGTCGGCCAGATTATTCCGTGGAACTTCCCGCTGCTGATGGCCGCCTGGAAACTGGCTCCGGTCATTGCAGCCGGCGATACCGTGGTGATCAACCCGGCCAGCCTGACGCCGCTGACCCTGCTCGAACTGGGCCGTATCATGAATGATGTGCTGCCTGCCGGTGTCATTAATATTGTTACCGGTCGCGGTTCCGTGGTCGGCCAGGCGATTCTTGACCATCCGGATGTGGATAAAGTGGCGTTCACCGGTTCTACCAGCGTCGGTTATACCGTCGCCGCAGCGGCGGCGAAAAAACTGATCCCGGCAACACTGGAACTGGGCGGTAAATCCGCCAATATCGTGTTCCCGGATGCCAATATGGAAAAAGCGGTCAAATATGCAGCGATCGCGATTCTGATGAACCAGGGTCAGGCTTGTGAATCCGGTTCACGTCTGTTCCTGCATAAAGATATCCATGATGAATTCCTGAAGAAACTGAAAGCCCGTTTTGAATCTGTCAAAGTCGGTGATCCGATGGCGAAAGACACGCAGATGGGAAGCCAGGTCAGTCAGGGACAGCTCGATACCATCCTCAGCTATGTGGAACTGGCGAAAAAAGAGGGTGCCACCATCCTCACCGGCGGTGAGCGTCTGACCAGTGACGGGCTGGATGCCGGATTCTTTATGAAGCCGACCATCATCACCAATGTCACCAACCAGATGCGGGTTGCCCGCGAAGAAATTTTCGGGCCGGTCCTGGTGGTGATCCCGTTCAGTGATGAGGATGAAGTTGTCGCGATGGCAAATGATTCCGAATACGGGCTGGGTGGTGCGGTCTGGACACAGGATATCAACCGCGCACTGCGTGTGGCGAAAGCGGTCAGAACCGGCCGGATGTGGGTCAATACCTACCATGAGCTGCCTGCACATGCCCCGTTCGGGGGGTATAAAAACTCCGGGCTGGGACGGGAAACCCATAAAATGATGCTGGATGCGTATACCGAAGTGAAAAACATCTATATCAGCACCAAAGAATCATAATTCCCCATTATGAAAATGCCCGGCACAGCCGGGCATTTTTTGACTTATTTATTACTTTTCGCTTCCGATGGCGGATTTTTCCCGGCAGATCGCGCAATACTGTACATCCGTCGCATCATCGTCTGATCGGCCGTTTCCGCAACAATAATCACATAGCGCCGTTCATTGTGATCATAACGGAAATAGGTACATTCCGGTTTACCCCACCGGTTGTAATAAATCGCCCCGTTTTCTTCCTGATAGACAATACCTTTCTGCTGATTCAGCCACTCATCAAACCGCCAGCGGTATTTCGGCATTTTCACCAGGAGGATGCGTCCTTCCGCGTCACTGAGCGGATCGCGGAAGCGGTAAATCTCCGTATTATCATCATCACTTTCAATATGAATGCCGCCGATATCCCGGACATAGTCGCCGTCTTCCTGCTTTTTCAGATTAACGACCATCGTTTCCGGCAGGGTCACTGAGATATTTTTTGTCATTCTGATGGCGTCACCGGAAACCGGCGGAAAACCGTGTTGTTTGTAATATTGGCGCTGTGTCTCCAGATACGCTTCATAAGAAGATGCTCTGGCGTCAGATACCGCTTTCATACCTGCCAGTTTTTCTGACGTGTGATCGGCACGGGAAAGCGTCATTTTCATTTCGCAGTTAAAAAATCCGCACGCCCCTTCTTTTTCTGTGGTCAGATACACGGTTTGTCCGTTATCGGGCGATGTCCAGGTCGTCTGTATATCGTTCAGATCAAAGGTATTGCCGCGGATTTCACTGTCAAAACGGTTGCCGCTGTTATCCACAATGACGCGGTCCGGCTCAAAATAAAAGAATGTCGTGTCTTTCAGGCTGACCATGGTATCGCGGATAGCGGCTTTGACATTTTTATCCGGACCACTGTTTTCAGGTGCATTATCCTTAGGGTTATCATAAGTGACAGTAATAGCATCAATCACATAATAACCGTCCGGTGACGCCGGCGGGGTTTCCTTACATCCGGCCAGTAATGCAATTATTACAGATAAAAAAACACCCCTTTTCATGACTCATCCTTTAGTTAATCACCGGAAATACACGGGGATCATAGCGCAAAAAATGAAAAATCCTGACCGGAATTATCCTTAAGTGTATTAATCCGCCCGCCATACGGTATGATAACTCCCCTGTTTGTTCCGGCTCAGGGAAAAAAACAATGGCGATTATCACCACACTGATCACGGGTGCCGTAACCGGGCTGATTATCAGCACCACCGGTGTCGGCGGCGGGGTGATAGTGCTGCCAATCCTCACGTATCTCTACGGAATGAATGCCCTGATGGCTGTCGCCACCGCCAATCTTCTCTCCGGGCTGATGAAAATCACCTCTTCCTGGCTGCATTATAAGCTCGGTAATATTCCGCTCCGGCGTGCCATGATTGTGCTGGGGATAATGCTGCCCGCCACTTTCGGCGCCAGCCTGCTGGTGACATGGCTTGCCTCGGTGCCGGCCTGGCAGGCTCTGACAGAAAAAAGTATTAATCTGCTGGTGGTGGCCGCCATTCTGTTTTCACTATGGCTGTTTATTCAGCGGATGTTTTTCCCGCCGCCGTTACCGGCGGATACGGCGGAAACACCTATGTCAGTGCGGGAGCTGCTGCTGCCGGGGATCACCGCCGGTGTGGTGCTGGGGGCAACCGGTGTCGGCGGCGGCATTGTGGTTCTGCCGATGCTGCTGCGTTATGCGAGGATGGATATCCGTCAGGCGATCGGCACCTCTATTTTTGTTACCACCCTGCTCTCCGCCTCTTCTGCTGTTGCCTATATGCAGGACGGGCATACCGATGTCCGCCTGGCGTTATGGCTGTTTGCCGGATCACTGCTCAGCATGCCGCTGACCAAAATACTGCTTACCCGTATGCCGGATCGTGCTTTTCAGTACGCCACTCTGATTCTGATCCTGTGCAGCGCCGTGATGATGATGCTGAATCTGTTTTAAACCGTCACCACACCCTGTGCCCGCAGCATGTCGGCCAGGCGGCGGATGCCGTCAGTGAGTTTCTCTGCCGGATAAGCGGCAAATCCGAACAGAACCCCCTCCTGCTGTGCATCTGGGCGGCAGTAACGCGATAACGGCTGCATCCCCATCGCACACTGACGCCCGGCCTGAATCACCGTTTGTGCCGGAACACCGTTTTTCATCCGGCACAGCAGGTGAATACCCGAATCACTCGGCACAATATCCAGCAATGCGGGAAGATAGTGATTGATCGCATCCGTCACCGCCTGCCGCCGTTCATAACAGGCTTTGCGCACCCGCCGGACATGGCGCGCATAATGTCCTTCATTAATAAAGCGGGCCAGCGTGGCCTGTTCCAGATAACCGCAGCCGGTATCCGCATAGTATTTTGTCACCTCAAACGCCGGGATCAGGGCTTTCGGCACCACCAGAAATCCCAGCCGGAAAGCGGGATAAAGCATTTTGGAGAAGGTACCCGCATAAATGACCCGCTGATGCCTGTCCAGCCCCTGCAATGCCTGAAGCGGGCGATCGGCATAACGGAATTCGCCGTTATAATCATCCTCCAGGATCCAGACATGGTGCTTCGCCGCCCACGACAGCAGCGCCGAGCGCCGGGCCAGACTGAGTGTGCCGCCCGACGGAAACTGATGCGACGGTGCAGTAAAAACCAGTTTTGCATCCGGCCAGCGGCGCAGGCCGTCATATACATCCATGCCCTCTTCATCCGTCCGTACCGGGCGTACGATCAGCCGTTGTGATAAAAATGCACCGCGCGCGCCGTCATAACCGGGGTCATCAAGCCAGACTTCATCCCCGGGCTGTAACAGTGTCTGTACTGTCAGATTAATCGCCTGCTGGGTGCCGTTCACTATCAGGATCTGATCTTCATCGCACTGCAATCCCCGGGTGGCGCGGACATAATGACAGATTGCCCGGCGCAGCGGCGGATAGCCGTGCGGCTCACTGTGCGCATGCAGCGCATAACGGGACTGACGCCAGACACGGCCGAGCAGCCGTCCCCAGACATCATGCGGAAACAGATCCACACATCCGGTGCCGACCATAAACAGCGCATCAGACGGCGCGCCGGATACAATACGCTGTGACCGCAGTTCTTCTGTCAGCGGGCTGATATTCGCGGTTACCTGCTCTCCGGCCGTATCTGCCGGGGAAGACACCGGCCCGCTGATGGCGTGATCCGGCAGATTATCCGCCACAAATGTGCCCGCACCGCGCCGGGTGATGAGATACCCCTCATCCTGCAACCGCTCAAACCCGGCAATCACCGAGTTACGGGAGATCCCCATCATCTCCGCCAGCGCCCGCCCGGACGGCACTTTGCTGCCCGCATGCAGGCGGCCGCTGAGGATCGCCTCACGCAGAGCGTGATACACCTGATCTTTGATGATCCCGTTACCGGTCAGTAATTCGGGGAAGGCTGCCGCGCCGGATTTTCGCATTGTGATCTGCCTGAAAAGTGGATCTGTTAAAAATACAAAAAGTGTATCTTATAAAGAACCAAAATAACACGTACTCTTCACATCACGGAAAACGCGCGTTTTCTTCACAACAGCAGAATGCAGAATAATGAGGGAAACACCATGAATAATACAATGACATCATCCGCTTTGGATATGGTGACAGTGGCGCCTGCCACACAGAATGATTATGCGGGCTGGCTGCCGCACTGGCTGGCTTATCAGGAATTTTATAAGGTCAGCTTTCCGGAAGACGTCACACTGACCAGCTGGTCACGTTTCTTTGATGAAAAAGAACCGGTGTTTTGCGCCGTGGCACGGCTGGACGGTAAAGTCGCCGGGTTTGTGCATTATCTTTATCATCGTTCAACCTGGGCAGAAAAAGAGTTCTGTTACCTGGAAGATCTGTACGTGGACCCGTCGCTGCGCGGCCAGCATATCGGAAAACAGCTGATTGAGTTTGTACAGCAGCAGGCGCTGGCCCGTCCGTGCGGCCGTCTCTACTGGCACACCCACAAAGACAATACCCGTGGTCAGCGTCTGTATGACTGGGTGGCGAATAAATCCGGCGCTATCGAATATATTATGCCGCTGAAATAACAGCAGTGATATCCGCTAAAAAGACCCTCTGCGGGTCTTTTTTAGTTTTCTTTATTTTCTGTCCTGCTGCCCGGCGCTTTTCCTTTAATTTCCGTGGTGGCTTTGATATTGATAACAAACGGTTTAAATGCGAATTTCTTATAGCGCTGCAGCACATACCAGATCCGGAAAAAACGGGAGCTGTCACGGAAGCGTTTCATGTCCGCGGTACTCAGACCAAAATGCCCCTGAAGCTGATAACTCAGCTGTGCGGTGAAGTGATTATTTTTAATGTGAAGGAAATCAAGGGTGACTTCTGTCGCCCAGGTATCATTGAGTGTCACCGGCGTGCGCTTTTTCAGATCCTGCCAGCGGTTATAAGCCGGAAACAGCGTTTTATTCAGCCCTTCCCGGAGACTGTCCGCCAAATCAGCATCCTCACGGAGTTTCCCCGTCTGCCAGTCAATCTGTGCGGTAATGATTTTTTTCACCGCCCCCTGTAACGGATTGAGCGCATCCTGATCCAGAATATTATCCCGGAATGCATAATCCAGTGCGCGGTCACGATACGGCCGGCCATCCTCATTCTGCATATGCGTAATCAGCTTTTTCAGCACGCCCGGATAACCACCGGACCAGGCAAACTGTGAGGATAACTGCCGCATTTCATCAAACAATATCCGGCTGACTGCTTTGGCCCCGAGGTTAAAAACCTGCGGCGTGTAATCACGCCCCATCAGCTGAGGATGACTGCCTGACGCTGCTTCCGCTTTCTGCATGGTCCAGGGATCAACCTGTGAGGAGACATCATGCAGCCGCAACAGATCACGGAGCTGAAGTAAGTCAAAATCACCGCAGCGCATATCATCCGGACGGTAATCATCCCTGCGGCGCTGTGACTGACAGATTAATAACGGAAATGATAAAATTGTCATTCTGTCCCTGAATAATCTCTGCATCACGTTATGCAGCGGTTATTTTATCAGCAGCAGCCGGAAAGATCTTTGCCGTCATTCTGAAAGCGAAAGAGATAAAAAAAAGGCCCGTTTCCGGGCCTTCAGGGGGATGATCAGTTCTTAAAGGAACTGATAAACGAGAGGTACTCTTCTTTACTCATCAGCGGCTTATACTGCGCCAGCAGATCTTCTGCACCGGCTGCATCATCAAACAGCAAATCAATAATCGTCATTGCCATCATCTGAGCCGGACGGATATAGGCCATATCGTCATCAAAAACGACATAATCTTTGCCGTGCAGCCCGCCGCGTACTGAACCAATCCACGGATGACTGACCGGCATGATGTGGGACAGATCCCCGGTATCAGTGCTGCCGGTCATATGCTCGGCAACCCAGACATTTTCATCACCAATCAGACCTTCTGCATTCTGCTGTAACAGATCATTCAGCACAGTGTTGTTATACAGCGGCAGATAGCCCGGTAAATCTTTCACTTCCACTTCAGCACCGACAGACATGGCGCCCGCCACCAGCGCACGGGTAATGCGCTCGTTGGCATCAATCATGGCCGGTACGTTTGAGGCACGGACATAACTTTCCATGCGCACATCACTCGGGGTCACGTTGACCAGATCACCGCCCTGGGTGATGATCGGGTGGAAACGGATATAATCTTTCTCCTGAAAGGTTTCACGGATAGCATTCACACCCATGATCCCCATCATTGCCGCGTTCAGGGCGTTAATCCCCATATGCGGTGCCGCCGCAGCATGTGCCGGTTTGCCTTTATAATTAATCAGCTTGCCGATAAAGCCGTTGGTGGTGGTGGAGATTTCAATAAACCCGTTATCTCGCTCAGGCTTAACGCTGGTCAGGTGGATTTGCAGTGCCATATCGACATCATCAAACTCACCGAGGGAAATCAGCTCCGGCTTACCGCCGATATAACTGATTTTGCCCTGTTCGATCAGCTTGTTACGATAGGCCAGTTCCACATATTCCTCAGCCGGAACGGCGAAGGGCACAACGTCCCCCGCCAGATAGTCCATTGCCCCGGAATCAATCAGCCCCATAGTGACCGCCATCATATTGGCGATCTGCGCATTGTGACCGCAGCAGTGAGCCGCGCCGGTCTGGTCATCCGCGTCAGGGTGTTCAGCACAGATAATGGCATCCAGCTCACCGATCACCGCGATACTGCGTTTACTGCCTTTTCCGCCTTTCAGGCGGGCCTTGATACCGGTGAGAGCCAGCTGATTACGGTAGCTGACGCCCAGTGCATCAAAGGCTGCTTCGACTTTCTTCGCTGTGCGGGTTTCTTTATAACCCAGCTCAGGCTCTGCCCAGATATTCTCTGCCAGTTTTTTAATGTCACCTTTGCGGGCGGCAATCGCTTCGCAGACTTTGGCTTTCAGTTGCTCTTTGGTCATTGTCATGCTGAATATTCCCCTCTGATCAGATAACGCCACTCCATGAGAGCGTCAGTTGGCCGATAAGTGCGGCAAATAAGAATGTCCCTGAGAACACGGCCAGTGAGACCGGGATAATGCGCCATGAAATCGCTTTGAATTTATCGATATCTTTACCCAGTGAAAGACCCGCGAAAGCCAGTACAGTGGTACTGATAACCGCGATAGAGACTTTACCGGTCATAGCAATCATTTCTTTGTCATACGGGAACAGCGGTGAACACAGACCGGCAGCAATCAGGGAAACCCAGAAGATTACCGGCAGTTTGCCTAACGGCGGGATCATCGCAATCAGGTACGCCGCGAAAGACATTCCGCCCAGCAGAGCCATGGCCAGCAGCGTATCGCTGAACACCTGTCCGAATTCACCGCGGCCGTACATTGACCCGCCGACGGCATCACCAAGTGCGGTAAAGAACACCACCAGAACCAGGATTACGGCTATTTCTGTCATCTTTTTCATGATTAATTATCCTTATTAGTATCCGCAGTCGCCGTTGCGCGTTTTCCTTTAAATTTGTTGTACAGGTAAGACGCAAACGGTAAGGAGAAGAAGATATAGATGTACAGACCTAACACGGAAGACATCAGGTTCGCGGAAGACGAGAACGCCTGGATATCCGCCGCCTGATCAGGGTAGAGCTCCAGCAGAGGTGCAACCGCTGCTGCCAGCATAGATCCGCTGCCGACACCTGCCCCCATCGCCAGGGCGAGCGGACTGAGAATATCCAGACCGGCGATCACACTGGCGAGGATACCCATCCAGACAGCACCGTACAGCGTACCGCAGATATACATTGCCATCACACCACGACCTTCCGGTGAACTTAAGCCGTATTTGGCTTCGATGATAGCGATGTTCGGCTCACGACCGACAGAGTAGGTGGCACCAACTGCTTCACGGCCCATACCTAACATGATAGCCAGCGGCAGACCCAGCAGGATGGTACCGATAAAGTGGCCCACTTCCTGCAGAACCAGCGCACCACCGGCCTGAATGATTTTTTCCCAGGATGCCCCGACGGAAGTACTCAGCTTGGCGATCAGGATCACCAGTGCCACACTCATGATAGAGGTCGCATGCGCCATGTTCTTTTCGTTGAGGATTTTAAATTTCGGAAAGCTGATAATACCACCCATCAGCATGGAGTAGAGCATCGGAAAAACCATCACCAGACTGATTTTAATTTGCCCTATCGCTTCCGCAAGAAGAATGATAAATAAGCTGACCAAAAGCAACTTACTATCTTTTAATATATCCATAGTGTTACCTTTATAGGAATTGTTATTGAGAATTACTCATGTGTATTTATATAAAAACGTACCCTTTCCATATTCATACTACCCGCGGGACTGTTTTCCTGACAATATTCCGAAAATTCCTCAGCCATGCCTTTTAGGCATGCTATAAATTGATAAATTAATATTTATTAATTAACCCTGTCTCTGACACTTATTTCGGGTTACCAATTAATATAAAATTTCATTATTTTCAATGAGATGCAAAATGATATAATTTTGTAAAAAATATTATTCGATAAGTGTGCTTGGTTTTTATTAAAATAAAAATAGTGATTCTCAAATAAACCAATAATGTGAACCAGACCCTGTTTTTTTAATTCTTCGTCATGATTATTTTAATGAGAATGATTTTATATAATAATGAAAACCCTGTTTTAATACTGAATTTATTCAATCAGACTGGCCGTGAACATCTTATTCTGTCTTCCTATAACCGTTATGACAAAATAATTGACTACCGGGAAAAAATGGCCGTTGTGGCAGAGAGCATGAATAAATCAGATATAGATCACACTATTTCATCAATATCGACAGAGGTCACAATATTGACTATTTTTCTGGTTCTCTGAGCTGAAATCCGGGAAACAGTGCTGTACAGAATGGGTTTCGCAACCGGCACACCCCGGGTGGCAGCCTTTCCGGCAACAGGAGGAAATTCAGGAAAAAGCGGCAGACCGGTATCAGATTAGCGGATTTTCATTACTAAATTGTTACTACATTGTAATTTTATTTTTTTGAATGGAATCTGTGTCATTCTGTCTCAAAAATATTTTGCTCTCGCTCACACATAATTACTTAAAAAACACATCACTATGAGAGTATTCCGGTATATCAATGCCAATAGCGAATAAGTAAAATTTACTTAACTGTGATGTATACTGCAATATGACCAGAGACAGAAAAAACAGTCGTCTCAGGGTGAGTATGACATATGATCAGCATCACAAAACTCAAAAATAGTAAATAAAACTGGATTATCTGTTTCTGATAACAGTCAGCTACCACCTGTGATTAATTATTAATATAAAACTAACCACTAAAACTAATCACTTTTGTATTTGATTAAAATCAAACACGTTTTGTAAATAGTGACTATATCCGAATATGAGCATATTAAGATTACTAACCGTAGTTAAACGTAGGTCAACATGCCAACTAAATGAACTTTATCACTGTAAATATAACTTAATCAAATATACATAAAAGGTAATGCGTTTTTGATGCCAAACAAACCGCTGTTTTTTAGTCGATTACATGAAAGAATTTTGTTCATCTTCAATATATAATCGTACTTCTTGTCTGTGCAATGACATTTAAATTTAAATGTTATCACGATATAAAAAAACAGCCACCTGCACCGTATAATTGACACTCCAATAAACAATTATGATAATACTCCGGCACTCAACGAATATTGCTTATAATTATTATTAATTGATCCCGGCCTGAGCCTCGCGGGATTTTTTATTTTAATAATTAAAACAAAACAAATTATTCTTATATATTGACAATTATCCCTGATAAAGGAAATAACATGAAACTTCAGAAAGTATTACTCTCAGTTGTTCTGGGATCTATATTTGCTGCAGGTACTGCTATGGCAGAAGATCCTGTGCAGCCACCAGAAGTAAAAAGCGGCCTCGGTACTGTACATTTCAAAGGCTTTATTAATAACGTTCCTTGCTCTATCGACAGTAAATTCCTGGATCAGACAGTTGATTTCGGTGAAATAAGCCGTAATGAACTGACTACCGGTACTTATCGTACAGATAGCAAAACATTCAATATCGAACTGAAAAACTGTGATACCAGCACTTATAAAACGGCACAGATCCAATTCACCGCACCAACAGTTGAACTGAAAGACGGTACTGCAACGTCCAAATATGTTGGCCTGGGTTCAATCCAGAATGCCGGTATCGCACTGACCGACAGCGGCGGTAAAGCTATCGAGCTGGGTTCACGTTTCCCTGCTGAGAAATACGCCCTGAACGGCGGCAAAGATCAGATCACTCCGCTGAACTTTGCAGCATATGTAAAAGGTAACCAGTCTGCAGTTGCCGGTGAACAGGCAACTACCGGTCATTTCGATACCCCGGTTAACTTCCAGATTTTTTATCAATAACAGGATCGTTACTGAATAATTTTTTGTATATGCAGTGGTCTGCAAGGACTGCGCCCGCCACTGCATAATAAAATCCGCGGTGGCAGGCATATTTCATGAAGCTCAGAACAACAATAAAAATAATAACAGCTTCTGTGATTGCAGCTATTCAGATAAATAACGCATTTGCTGAAGAGGCCGTTAATTTTAATACATCATTCCTGGATGCAGACAGTCAGGAAATTGATTTCTCTAAATTCAGCCGGGCTAATTATGTTATGCCGGGCACTTATCCTCTGGCCATAAAGCTGAATAACCATGTTATTACCGGTGATGAAAATATTCTTTTTTATACTCCCGGTTATGATCCGGAAATAACAGTCCCTTGTATTACACCTGAATTATTTAAACAGCTTGCCATGAAAAATGAATGGCAGGATAAAGTCAGCTGGACAGAGCAGGATACACTGCAGTGTCTTGATATCCGTACCGTACCAGAGATGCAGACGGTTGGTGATATTGCGGATAATAAACTCAGCATTCAGATACCCCAGGCCTACATGGCATACAGTGATCCGTCATGGGACCCGCCTGAACGCTGGGACGACGGCATCGCCGGAATAATATTCGACTATAATGCCACCATCACTCACAGCAATTACCAGTCCGGCAGCGATAACGATAAAAGCAGCAAAACGGATGTTATCAGCTATGGTGATACCGGTGTCAATCTCGGCGCATGGCGTGTACGTGCGGAATGGCAGGCGACCGGCGGTGACAGTGCGAAACATGCAAAAAGCTGGCGCTGGAACCAGGTTTACGCTTACCGGGCAATTCGTGATCTCAGCGCCCGCCTGATGTTCGGTGAACAGTATCTGACCTCAGAACTGTTCGAAGGCTTCCGTTACACCGGCCTGAGCCTGGAAACAGATGAAAATATGTTCCCGCCGCTGCTGCGCGGCTATGCTCCGGAAGTTGCCGGGGTTGCCCGCACCAACGCTACTGTGATTATCCGCCAGGGGGAACGTATCATTTATCAGGAACAGGTCAGCAAAGGGCCGTTCCGTATCCGTGATATGAACTACATCGGCGACGGCACACTGAATGTCACCGTTAAAGAGCAGGATGGCAGTGAGCAGCATTTCACCATTGAAACATCACGCCTTTCCATGCTGATCCGTCCCGGCCAGTTTCTGTTTAAACTGGCGGCGGGTAAACCGCTCTCAGATGATCACAACACTGAGGGGCCGGCGTTCGGTACAGGCAGTTTCTCGCGGGGAATGAGCAACAACACCACGCTGTTCGGCGGGGTACTGGCGGCAACAGACTACCAGAATGTGTCTCTCGGGATTGGCCGGGATATCGCACCGTTCGGGGTCTTTTCCGCGAAAGTATCTTATTCACGGGCAAATACGGGTGATTTTTCCGGTAAACAACATAGCGCCGGCGGCTCTTACAGCATCACTTATTCCAAAGAATTCGATGCCATCAACAGCCAGCTGACGTTTGCCGGTTACCGCTTTTCAGAGCGGGGTTATATGACCATGAACCAGTTTGTGGATCTGCGCTACCGCGGCGGAAATACTGACAGCAGCAAAGAGATGTATAACATCATATTTAACAAGGTGTTCCCGTCTCTGCGCATGAATGTCTATCTGAATTACAGTCATCAGACATTCTGGAATAAACCGGGCATTAATAACTACAGCATGACCCTTTCCCGCAACTTTGACTGGGGAGAGAAAAAGAATCTCAGCCTGAGTATGTCAGCCTACCGGACAGAGTCAGACTCGACAAAAGATAACGGCGTATACGCCAGTTTGTCTGTTCCGCTCGATGACAACAGAGGCATGTTCAGTTACAGCGGCAGTTACAACAAAAATTCCCGCAGTAACAACGTGAACTATTATAGTGATATTGATAATTCAAGTAACTATTCACTGTCTGCCGGGGAAGGCGACGGCAGAGTAAACCTGGCGGGTTTCTATACCAATGAGGGGGGAAATAATTACCTTTCACTGAGCGGAACCTACATTCAGGATAATGTGATCACGGTATCCGGCCAGTCACGCGGCGGCTTTACCCTGACCGGTGAAGGTGCGGCATTCCACCGCAGCGGCAACACAATGGCGCCGCGTATTCTGGCGGACACCAGCGGTACCGCGGATATTAATGTGCGCGGCACCGGTAAGGCAGTACGGACCAATACGTTCGGCAAAGCCGTTATCCCGGTGGCGACCGCCTATTCGCGCGGACAGTTATCGCTTGACCTTGATGCGATGCCGGATAATGCAGAAGCACTGACCTCCGTTCAGCAGGCGACGCTGACCTCCGGGGCAATTGGTTACCGGAAATTTAATGTTGTCGAAGGCTATAAAATCATGGGTATTATTGCCATGAATGATAATACCCATCCGCCTTTCGGTGCTTCTGTCATTAATGACAAAAATGCGGAGATCGGTATCGTTGCCGATAACGGCTCAGCTTATCTGACCGGTATACAGTCAGGTCAGACGCTGAAGGTGGCCTGGGGCGGACAGACACAATGTACTGTTCGTATCCCGGAAATAAAGGATAATAACGTTCAGTTTAATATGCTGCTGCCTTGTCAGTAAATCAGGCGGTACCGGTTTGTATTTTACAGAATTAACAAATGAATCCGTAAGGAACTTTAACATGAGAAAAGTGACCACTTTATTCTGCGCCGCACTCACGACTCTGGCCGCTATTCCGGTGACTGCCGGTGCGGCCATCGCACTCGACAGAACCCGTGTTATTTATAATGAAGGTGACAAAGCCGTACCGCTGACGGTCACCAATGAGCATCTCAGCAAACCGTATCTGGCGCAGTCCTGGATTGAGAACACGGCAGGGCAGAAAGTCACCTCTCCGGTGTTTGTGACCCCGCCGGTTCAGCGGATTGAGCCTAACAGCAAAAGCCAGATTAAAGTGCAGCTCTCCCCGGAAGCCGCCTCGTTACCGGCGGATCGCGAATCCGTCTTTTATCTGAATGTCCGTGAAATTCCGCCGGCCGCAGAGAAAAGCAACGTGCTGCAAATTGCCCTGCAAACCAAAATAAAACTGTTCTACCGCCCGAAAGCGATTCAGGTTCAGGAGCGGATGGAGAAAATCACCGGCGCGGCAGGTATCCGTCTGTCTCAGAATGGCGGTCAGTACACTATTGAAAATACCACACCGTACCATCTGTCGGTCACCCGCCTGGAGGCCACCGGCGGGAAAGAAATTAAATTTGAGCCGCTGATGGTATCACCGAAAGCCTCCGCCTCTTTCAGTGCACCTGCGCTGGGTAACGCGCCGGTTGTTTATTATGTTAACGACTACGGTGATACCAAACCGCTGAAATTCAGCTGTGCCGGTAACACCTGCACCGTGCAGTCAGACAGCCAGTAATTCACAGGAGGAACCGCCGATGACACTGACCACACTTTTCCGTACCGGCTGCGCGGCACTGCTGAGCCTGCCGGTGATGGTCTCCGGCGGTTCTTATACCTATATCGATGTATATGTCGTCGGTGAAATTCTCGCCGCGCCCTGTAAGATAAATCAGGGAAAAAATATTCTGGTGGATTTTAAAGACGTTATCACCACAGAGATTGATAACGACAATTACAGTGAAAAACTCGATTACCTGATCGAGTGTCAGGACAACCGAGCCAGGGGGATAAGAATGTATATCAGCGGCACCTCATCCTCCGTTGACAGCCGCTACCTTTCCACCAGCGCCGGCGATCTGGCTGTCAAATTTCAGGCTGACAACCGGTTACTGCCGCTGAATGAAAAAATTACGGTTCAGTATCCGGTTCAGCCGGACATTCGTGTCGTACTGGCCAAAAAGCCGGGGGCAAAACTCCCTGCCGGTGATTTCAGTGCAAACGCCACTATCCATATTGAGTACGAATAAGGAATTGTGATGCGATTTTTCACCACTATGCTGCTTCTGGCCTGTATTCCGGGATACGCGTTTGCGGCATTACACAGCTCCGCGGATATCCGGATCTCCGGAAAGCTGGTACCGCCGCCGCCCTGCAAAGTAAACAATAACGAGGAAATCCTGGTTGATTTTCAGCGTATCCAGATAAAAACACTGGAGAAATCCGATATCCGCAGAGAAGTGGATATTCCTTTTGTCTGTGAGCAGGACTCTGAGAATTTTAAATATTATCTCACCGTTGACGGGCCGCGGTCGCCGTTCAATAACAAACTGCTGAAAACCAACCGCAACAATCTGGGCTTTAATGTTGAGCTTGCCGGGGTAAAACTGGATTTGGGGAAAGCGCAACTGGTTAACAACCGCCATCTGACATTTACCATTGTGCTGACTAAAAATCCGGACGGTAACGTCACGCCGGGCACTTTCAGCGGCACCGGTACGGTAACAATGGAGTATTTCTGATGAACCGGTTCTCTGCTTTCAGTCTGTTATTCAGCAGCGCTCTGGCACTCTCCGCCGCCTTTATCCCGGCAGGTCATGCCGCAGATAACCTGCGGGTGATCGGGGAGCTGTTTAACGATCCCTGTACATTATTACCGGAGAATAAAGATCTGCTGGTGGATTTCAGTGATGTTTCCCTGCCGGATCTGTATGAGGGGATTGAGGTGCGCAAATCCTTTTCCCTGATTCTGTCTGACTGTGATATTACCGATATGAACCGGTTTAAAATTAAATTTACCGGTACCGCGCCCCCGGATATGCCGTCCTATCTGGCGCTTGATCCGTCCAGTGATGCCGGCGGATTTTCTGTCGGTATCCGGACTGATAATATTTCGCTGATCCCGCTGAATCAGTTTTCCAATGCGATTACCATTGCCGGAAACGGCGAGAATACCATCCGTTTTACAGCTTTTCTTCAGGTCGATCCGAAAGCAAAAGCCGGTAAAACGATTAAGTACGGTGCATTTAACGCCACCGCTTTTCTGACTATCGATTATTTCTGAGGCCGGTATGACAACGATTATCCGTTATATCAGTGTGCTGACTGCACTCATATTTTTCTCGCTGCCCGTCCGTGCAGACCTTTACAGTTATATTACCCGCTCAGAAGGAAAACCGACGAATATCGATTATTACTACACTATTTCAGCCTGGACCCCGCCTCTGCGCGGCAGTGCCCACCCGTGTAAAGTCGCCGGGCTGTCCGGCAAATGCTATGCCAATATTAACCACCGGCATGTCAACGGCGACAAAGGCGGAATTGCAGGCCGTAATGATGAAACATTTAACCAGCGCTGCCGTAATATGAATTTAAATACACTGAGCGATGGCTTTGAGGTTTATAAGTACATCTATGACAACTGCTTCGGCGGATTGCCTTACAGCGGCACAACCAACCATGTCGGAACCGCAATCCGTAATGAATGTGTCACCCTTTTTCTGACATCAACGCCCAATGGCGGCAGCGGTGATATGTATCCCGGCGCTATTTGTGGTGTTTCTCCGCCTCCCGGCGGAATATGCAGTTTTGACCTCGATCGCCCGGGTGCGGTTTTAAATCATCAGAAAGTACCGGAAGATGCCATTAATGGTCACCAGGCATCTGAGTATCTGACAATGAAGTGCAGTAAAGATACGACGGTCCGGATTTATTCCGTGACTGACTCAAGTGCCCGGCTGAAACTGAAAAACAACCTGTATACCCGGCTGACACTGAATAACTATCTGCTTGATGCCCGCAGCGGCGGCGCACCGATCTACGTCCGGGAGGGCTATCCGAACACCGCTCTGCTGAAAAGCACGCTTGAAACGACCGGTCCGGTAGAGCCCGGTTCATTCTTCGGCAATATATCCATTATTATGACCATCGACTGACCTCCGCTTACGCGCCGGTATTCCCGTACCGGCGCTTTTCCTCCTGCTGCCCTTTTCGTGTAGAATAGCCGTACTTTTCGCCATCACCGCAGGGCCGCCATGAAGAATGTCGATTATAAATCACTGAGATTGCTCGATCTTATTATCAAAGAACAGGGATTCGAAAAAGCCTCAGCGAAACTCTTTATTACACAATCGGCAGTTTCCCAGCGGGTAAAACAGCTGGAAAATCAGGTCGGTTCCCTGCTGCTGACACGCACCGTGCCGCCAAAGCCGACTGAACTCGGTCAGAAACTGCTGGGTCTGCTTTATCATGTTGATTTGATTGAGCATGACGCCTTTGATAATGAAAGCGGCAATCATGTGGTTACCATCCCGATTTCCATTAACGCCGACTCCCTGGCAACCTGGTTTTTATCTGCTATCAAACCAATCCTGGATGACCGCGCCATTCGTCTGGATATTAAAGTGGATGATGAGAGCCGGACACTCGACTATCTGCTTAAAGGGGAAGCCGTCGGTGCTATCAGTATGCAGCCGCTGCCGGCTGTCGGCGGAACCTGTGATTATCTGGGGGCGATGGATTATATCTTTGTATCCAGCCCGGCTTTTGCGGAAAAATATTTCAGTAACGGGGTGACTAAAGACGCCCTGCTGCGGGCACCGGTGGTGTCCTTTAACCATTCCTCAGATATGCATCATATCTTTTTGCAGGAGTATTTCCGGTTAACCCCGGGAAGCCTGAACAGCCATATCGTGCCGTCATCGGAAGCGTATATTCAGCTGGTACTGCAAAACTCCGCCTGCTGTATGATTGCGGAACATCAGATTAAACATGAGCTTGAATCCGGACGGATGATTAACCTGGTGCCGGAACTGGTACAGCAAAAACAGCTTTACTGGCACCGTTACCAGCCGGAATCAGGCACATTACAGCGGATTTCAGAAGCCATTATTACTAACGCCAAAGATTACCTGACCCAATCCCCGGTGACCGCCTGAGCGGCGGCCACCACAGGATCTGACTGTTCAGAGAGACTGCCCGGCAGAGCCGAACAGACGCATCCGCTCTTCCACACGCTCCGCGACCGGCTGTAATCCTTTCATAATCACCTTGCGCGGGTCGTTAATATCATGCGCGCCCTGCTGCTCAAACTGCTCTTTCACTGACAAACACCACGCATACATATTTTCTGTATTGACGTTGATTTTTGCCGTACCGAGTGAAATCGCCTTCTTCATATCCTCATCTGAAATACCGGTACCGCCGTGCAGCACCAGCGGCACTTTCACCAGCTGCGCGATATGCTGCATTTCCGCAAAACCGAGCTTCGCTTTGCCTTTATACAGCCCGTGTGTCGAGCCGAGCGCCGCTGCCAGACAATCCACACCGGTTTCCTCCACCAGCTTCTGACATTCTGCCGGATCCGCATAAATTACGTGAGAGTTAACGATACCATCCTCACTGCCGGCAATCGTGCCCAGTTCGGCTTCCACAGACACACCACGGCGGTGAGCATAAGTGACCAGGCGTTTGGTAATAGCCAGATTCTCAGCAAACGGCATATGTGAACCATCGAACATCACCGAGCTGAAACCGGCTTTAATTGCTGCTTCACAGGCTTCGTAAGACTGGCCGTGATCCAGATGCAGTGCCACCGGCACATCTATTTCCAGAAACTCCATCGCATTCACCACAATATCGTGAATACATTTCAGCCCGAGCATATGTTTTATGGTCCCGCCGGAGACACCTAAAATAACCGGGGAACGCAGTTGCTGTGCAACTTTTAATACTGTTCCTGTCCACTCCAGGTTATTAATATTAAACTGACCGACGGCGTACTGGCGTGCAAAGGCACGATTGAGCATATTCTCCATCGAAACTAACATCGGATTTCCCCTTGTTGGCGTATAACTGAAATTTAATTAAAAATCAGAATTTAATCGAAACCAGAATTAATCAAAATAGTGCTTCAGGTTTCTTTCGTATTTATTCACCGCATTATGAACATCTGCCAAATCCGGCATTGATTCGCGCACCCCTTTTTTCTCAATTGAGATCGCTGCTGACAGACTGGCGAATAAAATAATATTCTCGATATGCCAGTTATAATGAACTCCGTACGTAAATGCACCGTGGAATATATCACCGGCACCGGTTGTATCAATCGCATTACAAATAAATGCCGGTGATATTGTCAGCATCCCGTTTTGCAGATACGCACAGCCTTTTTCACCCAGCGTAATAAATGCCTCACCCCGGGCCAGTTTATTCAGTTCCGTTAATGCTGTTTTTAGCTGAATATCGGTGGTGAATTTATCAATCTCAATCAGATCACGGGCAAAGTTTTCACTGGCGACCAGATAATCAGTATATTTCGCCAGATTTAAATTACTTTCCCGCAGTGACCCCGCGTCCATCACGACGCGGGCATCCGGCAGACGGGTCAGAATATATTCACTCAGCTCCGGTTCATGACCATCGATTAATACCGTGATGACTTCCCCTTTATCCTCTTGTGTCAGGCGGGTAATCAGCTCATCAATTTTCAGTTTCTCTTCGAATGTCATACGCGGCGGAGAGACCAGTTTGCGCGTAATAATTGTCCGGGAACCATTTAACTGATTCACTAATACAGATGCCAGCGGTGTGATCATTTCATCGTTAAAAATAACGTAATCGGTATTCACACCCACATCATGAAACTCATCAATAATTTTCTGACCATAGATATCGTGGTTAAGGTGTCCGGTAAAATAAATATCCTCACCCCACAATCCCAGTAACCATGCTGCATTGGCACAGGGTCCGCCGCCGCTTTCAATAAAATCGCCGGAGAAATTTTTAGTATTCTCCTCCGGCCAGCGGTTAAGGAAGAAGAACTGGTCGAAGCAGGATAAACCGACAGAAATTACTGCCATAACAACTCCTTAAAGCCTTTCGTCAGTATCATGTTTACTTATGTGCGCGATCTTTTTCCATTAACTCGTCATAGCTCAGGGTATCACCCACCACTTTGACTGATTTAAAGGCAAACGGCGCCAGTAATGCCAGAACCAGAACAAAACAAATCAGGTAAATCGCAATCTGACCGAAGTGGGTAAAGGCTTCCCCGATAACAATGCCCCATACCGCGAAGTCAAAGTCTGCAAAGGTACTGTTTTCGAAGCCCAGATTGCCCAGCGCCGGTAACAGCATTGCCGGTAAGAAGGCCAGGAAAATACCGCCGATAAAGGAGGCGATAATACAGCCTTTTTTGCCGCCCAGTTTGTCCGCAAAGACACCGGATGTACCGCCGCAGAAGAAGTGCGGCACCATACCCGGGATAATCAGCGCCATACCCAGACCACCCAGCATCAGCATGCCGACAAGGCCGCCGATAAAGGAGCTGATAAAGCCGATGACCACCGCTGTCGGGCTGAAGGTAAAGAAGACCGCACAGTCAACCGCCGGAATTGAGTTCGGGATCAGTTTCTGGCTGATACCCTGGAACGCAGGTACGAGGTCACCCAGGATTAAACGCACACCGCTGTAGACAATCGCCACGCCCACCGCAAACTGCAAACCGGTCAGGATGGAGAAAATCACCATGTTCTGCTCTGTGATAGTGCTGATATAAGCGGAACCGGCAACGATGCTGCACACCAGATAAATCACCACCATCACAATACCGGTAGTTACCGTGGTATCGCGCAGGAAGCCCCATTTTTCTGAAATTTCAGTATCAGCAAATGAGTTTTCCGCTTTACCGGTTTTTGATGCTATCCAGGCTGACAGATAATAGCCGAGGGAACCAAAGTGCCCCATGGCAATACCGCCGTCTTCCGTTACACGTTTGGTATAACGTTGTCCGATCGCCGGTGAAATAGCGGACCAGGACCCCAGCAGGAAACCGCCGATAATCACCATTTCCCAGCCTTTGAAATTCGCGGCCTGTAATACCGCCGAGAATAAGCAGGCTAAAAAGAAAGAGTGGTGACCGGTTAAAAAGATATATTTATATTTAGTGAAGCGGGCAATCGCCAGGTTGAAAATAAATCCGAGTAATAAAATACTCATGGTTTCCACACCCAGTAATTTCTGGGCAACAGAAACTATTGCTTCGTTATTCGGAATAACACCCCGGATATTAAAACCGGCTTCAATAATACCGCCGAGCGGATTCAGGTTTGCCACAATAACACCGGCACCTGCACTCAGCATTAAATAACCGAGGATCGGTTTTAATGTCCCGGTTAATAATTTATTGACCGGTGACCGTAATGCCAGCAACCCTACCAGGGAGATAATCCCCATAAGAAAGGCAGGCTGACTGAATATCTCAGTCAGGAATGAGAGAATATAAGCCATAATTTAATTCCTGTAACAAGAATGAACTATCAGGATTGACTCAGTTTCAGTAAAGCATCTTTAATATCTTCCGCAATTTTGGCTTTATGCACATAACTGCGGATCACGGCCACTTCACACTGCGGCGGAAATTGTGATGCCAGTTCTTTAATCGTGACATACAGATCCGCTCTCTCACCGACGGCATTCGCAAAATCCACCGACGCCACATCGGCTTTTATGCCCATCTCCTCACAAATTTTTTTCACGTTATTGGCAGCCATTAATGAGCTGCCGATCCCATTGCCGCACACAGTTCTTATTTTAATCATGCTGTCCTCTCTATCGACGTCCGGATAAATTGCAATATCTGTTCTTTGTTATTATCTTTTACAAACTCAGTAATATTGTTCTCAATCAGATCAGCCACGGTCTGAATCAGATGAATATGGGTATCTGAATCTGTCGCGCTGATAGCAATAATGACATTGACCGGATCAAACTCCTCATGATGAAACACCAGCGGTGTCCCGGTCACCACCACCGAAAACGCGGTTTTTAATGCCCCTTTCTCCGGTCTTGCATGCGGCATCGCCACCCCGGTATCCAGCACAATCACCGGACCGAATTCATGATATACGCGGATCATTTCCTCAATATAATCAGGGGTACAGGCGCCTGATTTTTGCAGTAACTCACCGGCATACCGGATGCCCTCTTCCGGAGACGTAAAATTCTGATTCAGGGATAACAGCCCGCTCTCAAAATGAATATCCAAAACCGAACTCCTGATGTGATTTTTTCTTATTTTAAAGATGGCCTATTTACCGCTAAATAAATAGCGACAAAGATCACATTCCGGTTTTAAGAATGTGAGGACGATCTCGTTTGCCTGAAATAACGCTTTATCGTGTAAAGCAAAAAATAATCCTGTTAATTCATACAATTACTTTTTACCGGAAATATCTCTGTTTTGATTTACCGGGCTGAATATGTGGCCTGAGTCATAGTTTTCCTGATGAAAATAAGATGTTCATCACATTTTTGGGGGTGTTGAATCGTCACTTTGCGGGGCGGATCAAACTGAAGGGCGAAATTGATTTATTTTTAACCGGTGATAAAAAAACAGAAGCCCGGCAACGTTATTTTGTGCCGGGCTTCTGCGCTGTTTTTTCTGACTGACAGATAATTACTGCATCGTCACCCAGAACGTTCCTGCACCACTGATCGCCGTAAACCGCTGATGGAATGACATCATTTCTGCCTGCGGATTCAGGTCACGGAATGCCTGCGGATGGAAAAATGCAGCCAGTGCTTCGGCGGCGAAAATATTCAGCGGGCTGTTGTAGAAATTATGGTAAACCGCCATCACACGCCCGGATTTTACTGCCTCCAGTGAGGATAATCCCTGCCGGTTCATCAGCGCGATCATCTCTTTGTGCGCCGGTTCTGCCGGTGCGCCGTACCCGAGCGTGACCGCCTCTGAACGGCGGTTATACTGTTTCCAGTCCGCGCCGGTCAGCACATAGAACTGCGGGTTGAGATGCAGGATATTTTCAATGCTGCTTTCCGCACCGTTTGCCGGTATCGTGTCACGCACCAGGTTATCGCCACCCGCAATATCCGCCAGTTCCCCGAATCCGGTACGTCCGTATAAACGGCAGCAGTCATTGCCGAATATCCCCGCACTGCTTTCAATCAGCACGGACGGCTTTTGTTCCGGCAGACGCTGACGCAGCGCGGCCAGCTTAGTCCGGTAATATTCCGAGAACTCCGCTGCCCGTCCTTCGGTTTCAAACAGCGCGCCGATAATCTGAATACTTTTCGGCGTGTTTTCTGTCATTTCACTGCGGAAATCGATAAAAATCACCGGAATACCCGCCGCTTCCAGTTGCGGCAGCAGATTCGAACTTTTCATCAGCCCGTAGGACGATTTGTGCATCAGCACCGCATCCGGCGCCAACGTCAGCAGATTTTCTGTTGTAAATGTGCCGTCCTTGCTTTTCGGCAGAACCGGTAACCGCGCCAGTTCCGGCGCAGCGTCCAGATACGCCGCTTTCAGATCCGGGGCATAATGCGTCAGGGTATCACTCCACCCGCTGAGAGACGCAAAATGTGTTTTACCGGCGGCAATATCCACCGCCAGAATATCGCGGGCATCCGCAAGAAACAGCCGCTTAACCGGCGTGTTCACCGCCACTGACCGTCCCTGCAAATCAGTGATAATCTGCGTCTGAGCACGGGCTCCCGTGCTCAGCAGCAGTGTCATCATCAACAGGAATATACGCATAAAACGGGCCTCAGAATGTCACCAGATAATTCAGTGCGAATGTCCGCCCGCGACCTTTATAACTGTATAAGTCCGGTGCACCGTACGCCGGGCTGTACAGGATAGGTGCGCGCTGCCCCCACACGGTGGTGTAATCTTTATCCAGCAGGTTTTCGACCGCAAAGCTGACTTTACCCACCGGTAACTGATAGCTGCCGAGGAAATCGACGGTGTTATATCCGTCCAGTTTCTCCCCGTCCGCATCGGTCAGACTGAAGGATTGCTGGCTTTGCAGACGCAGTGTCCAGTCCGACGGCTCCCAGGCCACATACGCGGTGACTTTTGACGGGCTGGCAAACTTCACACTCCATTTTTCCCACTGATCGCCCGTTTTGGTCTCGGATTTGATCAGGTTGAAATTGGTCCCGACACGCCAGTCAGTATCTGCGATCGCGTAATCCGCCGCCCCTTCCACGCCGTAGATCCGGCGTTTGTCATCTTTCAGGAAGATAGTCATATCTTTCTTATTGATGTCGTAGCTGCTGTCAGACAATGAATAGTACGCCGCCAGCTGGGTTTGCAGGCTGTCCCCGGTGTAACGCCAGCCCAGCTCGAATGAATTGACTTTGATACCTTTTACCCGCGTATCATTGATATTCACACTGTTGAGCAGCGGATAATGACCATTGACCGGCGAACCGTAAGTGCCGGTGCCGTAGAATTTGGCGATATCAGGAATTTCAAAGCCCTGGGAGAAATTAAACCAGGTCTGTTGTGTGTCAGTCAGATTGAGCAGCACCCCGGCATTAAATAACAGGTTGTTGTAATCCGTTTCCCCGCCCGGTACTGCATCCGCCGAAGTAGCTTTGCCTTCCGCAATCAGCTGTTGCTGCTGATAACCGGTGAAATCATCCACTTTATTTTTCGTGTACTGATAACGCACACCGCCGCTCAGCGTCACCAGCGGATTGATGTCGTAGCTGCTTTGCAGAAACGCCGCCATCGTGGTGGTGGTGTAACCCGGATAACGTCCGGTGTTATAGGCGGAATCCAGTGTCAGTCCGTTGCTTTCTTTGGCTTTTTGCAGATTAAAAAACTTCTGATTGGCACTGAATTTTTCATGCTCGGCATCCGCACCGTACGTCAGCGTCAGGTTATCCAGTGGCTTGCTGTTAAAAGTGACTTTACCGCCGTAGAAATCGGTTTTCTGCTCGGATGCACTGATACTGCTGACGACATAATCCGGTTTTTTACCGCCCAGCGCCGGGAACGGATAGAAAGTCTGGGTTTCATCGCGGTAATACGCCTGAGCCACCAGATCCTGCCCCAGCAGGTCACTGTTGCTGTATTGCAGATTGACCATATGGCGTTTGGTGCCCGGAATACGGTCAGAATCCAGCTTATCACTGTTATGCGCCGTGCCTTTCCCTAAGACGGCCGCAAAATCTTTGCCGAGATCGATCCCGTGTTTACCGTCAGATTCACTGTTGTAATATTGCGCCATCAGTTCCAGCGACTGGTGATCATCAATCGTCAGTGTTCCGGAGCCCATCACATCCAGCCGGTCAGAATACTGAAGTCCGGTCTGGGTGTTGTCGATCAGTACTTCGCGGCCTTTGCCGTCATACCAGCCGCCGTAACGCTGATAAGCCACGGATAAACGCCCGTAAGCCTGATCATTACCGCCGCTGACCGCCGCTGCTACGTTTTCATCATGATCCGAACCGTTGCGGAACCCGCTTTTACCGCCAATCTGAACCTCGACCTGTTTTTCTGCCTGACCTTTTTTAGTCACGATATTAATCAGACCACCGCTGCTGCCGCCGCCATACAGGGAAGTTGCACCGGAAATTACTTCGATATGGTTGATATTGAACGGGTCAATAGAATCCAGCTGACGGCTGTCACTGCGTGATGAATTCAGGCGCACGCCGTCCACCATCACGATCATTGAACGCCCGCGCATATTCATGCCGTAGTTTGTCCGGCCCTGACCGCTGACACTCATTCCCGGGATCAGCTGTGCCAGGATATCTTTCAGCTCTTTGCCGCCTTCCGCCTGCTGCGCGATATCCGCATTATCAATGACCCAGGTGGTCTGGGCCATTTCAGAAACTGTCCGGTAGCTGCGCGAAGCAGAGACCACAATGGGTTCACCGGAATCAGTGGTGGTTGCGGCGAGGACTTCCGGCGTGATTAAAAGGGTCAGGCAGGGCGTCAGAAGACAAAGAGAGCGGATACGCATGTTATCTTTCCTGTAAGAATAAGAAGTTCAATATCACGCCGCTGATAATGTTGACTGATAATGATTATCACAAGCAGAAATATTCTCCGCTTGCTTTTTAATATCTGATGTTCAGTGCGTGACTATTCACTGTGATATAGTTGAAACGCATCCTGTCTGACAACAGGAACCTGATATCACTCTCTTAACTCACTGATTTTCAGATAAGGAATCCCATGCGACCTGCGGATTATCTGCGGCTTACCCTGCTGGCGGCCATCTGGGGTGCCAGCTTTCTTTTTATGCGGGTGGCATCCCCGCAGTTCGGCGCGGTTAACACAGCCTTTCTGCGTGTCTTTTTCGGCTGTGCGGGACTTCTGGTCATTCTCCTCGTGATGCGCCGCACTTTCCGGTTTGACGGGAAATTAAAACCGGCATTATTGCTGGGTGTGATTAACTCCGGGATCCCCTTTTTTATGTACTGCCTCGCCGCACAGTGGCTCCCGGCGGGTTACTCTGCCATTCTCAACGCCACCACCCCGCTGATGGGCGCGCTTATCGGTTTTGCTTTCTTTGCCGAAACCCTGACCGCCCGCAAATGGCTGGGTGTGATGATGGGACTGGCCGGGATTGTGGTGATCACCACGGTCGGGGAAAGTCAGTCTTCCGCCCATCTGTTATGGGGCGTGACCGCCTGTCTGATTGCCACCGCCTGTTACGGGCTGGCAGGATTTCTGACACGGCGCTGGATTAGTGAAAAAGGCGGCCTGGACGCCCGGCTGGTCGCGTTCGGCAGTCAGCTCGGTGCCACCCTTTTTCTGCTGCCGTTTTTCGGTTTCACTGTCACGACCGGCCCGGCGGTTAACTGGGCGCAGCCGCTGGTCTGGGGCAGTGTGATTGCGGTGGGGCTGCTCTGTACCGCCGTGGCGTATATTCTCTATTTCCGCCTGATTGCCGATATCGGCCCGATGCGCTCACTGACAGTGACCTTTATGATCCCGCCGTTCGGTATTTTGTGGGGTTATCTTGTGCTTGATGAGACACTCAGCCCGAATTTCTTCCTCGGCGCACTGATTGTCTGTGTGGCGGTCTGGCTGCTGGTCAGCCGGGGAAAACAGCCCGCACCGGCGGCCGTAAAATAATTTAACGGCGGTATCCGTCCGGATGCCGCCGTTTTTCCGGGATAACTTACACCGGCTCAGCCAGTCTCAGCACCACTGTATCCAGCAGCACCTGCGCACCGCGGATCAGATCCGCATCTTCGGTATATTCAGCCGGATTATGACTGATACCGTTTTTACTCGGCACAAAAATCATCGCCGCCGGGGCTATCCGAGCAATCATCTGAGCATCATGTCCCGCTCCGGACGGCATACGACGATATGCGGTTCCGGCGGATTTTGCGGCCGTTTCCACACAGCTGACCAGCGTTTTATCAAATACCACCGGCTGAAAACGTGCCAGCTGATGAGAAGAAACAGTCACTCCCTCCTGCTCTGATAACACCGCCAGATAACTGCGGATCTGCTCTTCCGCCCATTGCAGGCGTTCCTCATCCGGATCACGCATATCAATGGTGAACCTTGCCGACCCCGGGATCACGTTAATCGCATTCGGTTCAAAGGCAATCGTCCCCACCGTGGTTAATGTGGCACCATTTTTCTGTGAAATACCCTCACGCAGAAAGGCGATCAGTTTCGCCGCTGCATACCCGGCATCATGGCGCAGCCGTGTCGGAGTGGTACCGGCGTGGTTTGCCGTGCCGGTGATAGTGATTTCCTGCCATGAGATACCCTGTAAACTCTCCACTACACCGATCTGTAATCCTTCCGCTTCCAGTACCGGCCCCTGCTCAATATGCAGTTCCAGATATTCATGCGGCACGATACTGCCCGGCACCATACTTCCCGCATAACCGGCGCGTTCCAGTTCATCGCGCAATACAGCCCCGTCAGTAGCGACTGCATTCAGCGCATCCTCCAGCGGATAACCGCCCGCATACACCAGCGAGCCCATCATATCCGGATGAAAGCGCACGCCCTCTTCGTTGGTGAACGCTGCCACGGTAATCGGACGGGACGGCAGCACACCTGCTTCACGGAAGGCGCGGACAACCGCCAGACCGCTGAGTACCCCGTAGCAGCCATCCAGCGCCCCGGCGTTAATCACTGTATCGATGTGCGACCCTATCATCAGCGGCGCAGTATCACTGTTTCCGGAAACAGACGGCAGCGTGCCGAAAATATTCCCGATCTGATCGATGCGGATCACTAAATCCAGTGCCTTCATCCAGCTGACCACCAGGTCACGCCCCTGCGTTTCCGCCTCGGTCAGCGCCGTCCGTGTCCGCCCGCCTTTCACCGGGTCTGCCCCGGTATTCCCCAGTTCCTGCAAATGATTCAGTAAGGTCTTTCCGTCTATCTTCAGTACATCGGATTTGTGATTCATGATCACCTCATTATTGTTATTGTGGCTGTATGGTTATTAATTATGCTGCAAAATCATCCTACCGGTGATAGTCACTGCCTGTTATGCAAAAACAGCATAGGGTATGAAACAGAAAAATACTGCCGCTGCCACGGTTTCCCGGAGCCCCGGGCAGTGATATAGTGCCGGGATAAAACCGGCGCACTGCCCGGCGGCTGTTTACCGAACCGGAGATGATTTTGAAAAAACACCCAGAGGACGCCCCTTTCCGGCAGTCACCTGCTGATCATTGCAGATTCACGTTTATCGATCTTTTCGCCGGTATCGGCGGAATTCGCCTGCCGTTTCAGAAACAGGGCGGCCGTTGTGTGTTCACCTCTGAGTGGGATAAATTCGCCCAGCGCACCTATTTTGCTAATTTCGGGGAGATGCCTGACGGCGATATCACCCGGATCGCAGCCAGAGATATTCCGGATCACGATATTCTTCTCGGTGGTTTCCCGTGCCAGGCATTTTCACAGGCCGGGTCACGTCAGGGGTTCAACGATACCCGCGGCACCATGTTCTTTGAAGTTCAGCGCATCATGACGGAGAAACGGCCAAAAGCGTTTCTGCTGGAAAACGTCAAACAGCTGCGCGGCCACGACGGCGGCCGGACGTTACAGACCATCCTCGATATTCTGCGCGGACAGTATGAACAGACGGTGCCGGATAATATTCCGCTGAGTGAAGAAACCCGCAGCGCGTTATCGCAAAAACTGAATTATTGGGTTGATTTCCGCGTGCTGCGTGCCGCCGATTTTGGTATTCCGCAGAACCGCGAACGTATTTTTATTATCGGTTTTGATCGTGACCAGTTTCCGGATGCAGATTTTGATACCTTATTTTCCTGGCCGGAACCGACTTATCAGCCCACCTGCCTCGGCGATATTCTTCAGAGCAAAAAAGCACTGGCAGAAGATGCGGTGCGCTATAAAAAAGATCGTTTTACTATCTCCGATAAATTATGGGCCGGCCATCAGAAACGCAAAAGAGAACATAAAGCCAGAGGTAACGGCTTCGGATATTGTCTGTTTGATAAAAACAGTGAATATACCAATACCCTGAGCGCCCGCTATTATAAAGACGGCTCGGAGATCCTGATTGACCAGTCACGGGAGGGTAAAAATCCGCGCAAACTCACCCCGCGTGAATGTGCCGGTTTACAGGGATTTCCGGAAAATTATATTACTGATGCGGTGTCACAGGGGCAGATCTATAAACAGTTCGGCAACTCCGTCTGTATGACTGTTGTGGAGGCTATCGCTGAAAAACTCACGGCTGCATTAGTACAGGCCGGTGCATTACCGCCGGAAAAATAATCTTCCGGTGGTGTGCCGCATATTTTCCCGGTTAAATAAGGTACTCTTGGCTTATTCCTGAAATCAGCGGCAGAAAATCCGATGGATGTACATGACCAAGAAACCCGCTCCCGGAATATGCGCGCCATCCGCAACCGGGATACCAAACCGGAACATCATGTCAGAAAGCTGTTACACCATAACGGCTTCCGTTTCCGGTTATATCCGGCAGATCTGCCGGGCAAACCCGATATATGGATGGCAAAATGGCGGACAGCGATCTTTATTCACGGCTGTTTCTGGCATATGCACGATTGTGAAAAATTCCGTCTCCCCGCCACCCGGACAGAATTCTGGCAAAAAAAATTATCAGAGAATAAAAACCGCGATGAAAAATATATCGCAGAGCTGCACCGTATGGGATTACGGACATTAATCATCTGGGAATGTGCCCTGACCGGGAAAACAAAATTGTCTGACCCGATGCTGCTGACATTAATAAAAACCTGGCTGATGAGCTATGCCATTTCAGGCAGTATTACGGACTCCGGATTAACCATCGCGCCAGGCTGATACCTTATGACACGTACCCAACGCTTACTCACCTTATTACAGATCCTGAAAGAGAACCGCTATCCGGTCACGGCGGATTCTCTCGCTTCGCAATTACACATCAGTGTGCGTTCCGTATACCGGGATATTGAAACCCTGCGCTGCCAGGGAGCAGAAATCACCGGTGAAGCCGGCCTCGGTTATCAGATGAAATCCGGATTACTGCTGCCGCCGATGATATTTGATGTCAATGAACTGGAAGCCTTAATTTTGGGTTTGCGCTGGGTACAAAGTAATGCAGATGATGAACTGAAAGCCTCCGCTGCCCGCGCGGCAAATAAAATTAATGCCGTGGTAAAAAATGAATCCCGCGCTGCTTTCAGCGACAGCACATTATTTGTTCCCGCCTCACAACTGACCCAGGTTGATAATAATATCGCCGGGGATTTACGCCGCAGTCTGCGGGAAGAGCTGAAAATTAAGCTGCATTATCAGGATAAAGAGGAGCAGACCAGCCACCGGCTTATCTGGCCGGTTGCCATCGGCTATATGAAAGAGGTTCAGGTTCTCGCCGCCTGGTGTGAATTACGGCAAAGTTACCGGCATTTCCGGCTCGATCGGATCAAATCCTGTGAAGTTTTAACCGACAAACTGCCTTACCCGAAAAAATACCTGCTCGACCGCTGGCGCAAAGAAGTCCTCTGCATCCCTCCTGACAGATTCTGACACTCCCCCCGCTTATGATGATGCTCAACACACTAAACAGGAGAACATCATGAGCGGACTGACACTTTATACCAATGCAATGTCACGCGGGAATACCGTTGATTTATTTATGAAAATTCTGGATGTGCCGTATCAGCGCGTGGAACTCGATTATGGTGCCGATATGCATACCCCGGAATATCTGGCTATCAACCCGATGGGCAAAGTCCCCGCATTAACCGACGGCGACCGTGTTATTACTGAAACAGCCGCTATCTGCATGTATCTTGCCGATAAATTTATCGAAAAAGGCTTTGCACCGGCGATTGATGCTCCGGAACGCGGCACCTATTACCGCTGGTTCCTGTTCACCGCCGGTCCGGTTGAAGCGGCCTTCACCGCCAAAGAGATGGGCCAGATACTGACAGAAGAAGAACAGAAAATGTCAGGGTTCGGCTCCTTTGACCGCGTAATGGCCTGTCTGGAAACCGGCCTGGCTGATGCCGCTCCGTATTTATGCGGCAATACCATGACCGCCGTTGACGTTTATACCGGCTATTTCCTGATGTTCCTGGCCAAACATGACTTAATTACTATTTCTCCGGTGATGAAAAGATATTTAGACAGCCTGACGTTAAATCCGGCATTTGCCGCTGCTTTCTCCGGAAAATAACAGCAATCCTCCCTGCCATAAGGCGGATGCAAAAATGCAGCATCCGCCATTTCTGCACTTTCTTTTACGGTTTATCCGCAGTACAGTTTCCTCAGTAATATAATTCTGACAACAATCCGGCAGAGGAAATAATGATAATGAAGCCCCTGAAAATAATCGCATTCCCGGTTTTGCTTTTTATTTCAGCTTCCGGCTTTGCACAAACGGTTACCGCCTGGGGAGATACGTTATCTGATGCAGAAGCCAAAATAGCCCGCCAGGCTGAAAAAGCCGGTACCGGATATCAGATAACCAGTGCCAGAGTCGGCTGGGTCACTTATGTTACAGCCACACTGACGCCATTACCGGAAAATACACATAATACTTCTCCGGCAGAAAAACAAACGCAGAAAGATGAATTACCACAACCGGAAAATACCCGTAACCACTGGCTGACAGAAAAGTAAATATACAGATAAATATCCTTTCCGGATGTAACCACGATAGATATGCCGCATCCCCGTTAAATAAATAAAAATATCAGTAAAGATAAAAACCCGTTAAACGGGCATATTGCAATACTTACTGCCATCACATTACCACCATATTATTTCCTTCAAAAATACGCATTTTTAACTAATCAAAAAATACAATAAAATCCATATTTAATTGTTATTTATCTGCCGGTGAAAATAAAATTCCCCGGGGGATAAATACAGTATCAAATGCAGATTCCGGGCCCTGAAAAGCATAAGAAGCCGGATCCCGCTCCGTCATAGTGAAGAATGTCGCCGGTTACTATATAAAAAGCCAATAACGCCATAAAAAACACGCCACACGGTAAACATCAGATAAATGATCTGTCTAATCCGGAAAGAAAAGTGTAAGTATTTGTGTGAAAAGTGTCACACTTTTACGAGCGCGATCCGGAAAACCCGAACCGTGATTTTGTCTCCTTTTCGTTTCACGACAAATTCAAAAAATAAAAGTAACCCATTAAATTAAATACAAAAAATTTAAAATAAAAAACATAAATCAGGTATATTTACTTACTCAGCCAATATGTAAAAGATCGCTAAAACCGATCAATAACCAATTGATGATAGTTTTTATCTATCATAAATGAGGTATCGATCGTTAATAACAATTTTTTATGTTTTCACATGTCTTGTATATTTCATTACCAGATGGTAATTATTTATACGCAGCAGACGGGTAACTGCAATTAATATTATTACATCCGTATTTGTAATAATTTATTACAGGATATTGCGATTTTTGCTTTTGCGTTAATTAGTATTGCTCCCTGCTGAATCAGCATCGCTGTCATATAAGTAAACACATCACACCTGAATCCTGTTATGGCCCGGTGAGTGGAATCTATTATGAAAAATAATCAGATATTACTGCATGATGTAGGCGCACTGATCCGAAAGTTACGTAAAGAAAAAAGAATGAGCGGCGTTGATCTCGGCGCGGAGCTGGGAATCAGCCAGCAACAGATCTCCCGCTATGAAAATGCCACGAGTGAAATATCGGTATCAACACTCATTAATATACTTGCTGTATTTAATATAACACCCGCTGAATTTTTTACCCGTATATCTGATACGAAACATGATTTTTTCAGCAAATACACCACCGGGGACTGGTAAATACCAGCCAATTAGTCCGTTAATTATTGTTGTTATGCATCAGGAAGATACATCCTGTTTCCTGCCTCACATCAATAATAATGATAATAAAAATATCTTATTTACATAATTTTTATGTGTTTTTGGAAAATAAAAATTATGAAAAGGAATGTTATGAATATTAATCTGTTTATCAGGGGATATCAGCGATCCCCTCACTCCGGATATACCGCTCTTTCACTGCGGGGCTGGTTAGCCGCCGCCGGGCTTCTCAGCCTGAGTACGGCGGTCTGTTTACAGACAGCGCAGGCTGCGGATATCGGCAGTCAGAGCGGCACCAATATTACCGTTAACGATGGTGACCGGATCACCGGTGATACCGGTGATGCATCCGGAAATCCCTACGGTGTTCTGAACTCCTATAACAATGCATCGGGAACCATCAATCTCGGCAATAACGTAACTGTGAATGTGACAGACACGGATAAATACGCCAAAGGTGTGGTTATTCAGGGAAATAACAGCGTATTAAATGCCAATGGCTTATCCGTGAACGTAACCGGTAAAAGTGCCATCGGTGTTGACCTGTCCGGTAAAAAAGCAGAGGCCAGTCTGGGAACCGGCAGCAGCGTAAAAGTGGAAGGAACCGGTAATGGTATGGCAAGCGGCGTGGTTGTCAGTAATGCCTCTGTTCTGACTGCCGATCGCCTCTCTATTGAAACCAAAGGTAACAGCGGCATTGGTCTGTCCATCGCAGACTACGGCAGTAAAGTCGATCTGGGCAGCGGCAGTACGATTAAAACCAACGGCACCGGAAGCTCAGGTATCCGTATCGACGGCCTGAACGGCACAGCATCCAATGGCCCCGCCTATTTTACTGCCACCAACCTGACTATCGATGCACAGGGTTCAAGTGCATACGGCATGAATATCCAGAGAAACTCCATTGTTGATCTGGGTACTGACAGCAAAATTATGACCAACGGCGATAACGCCCACGGTATCTGGAGCTTTGGTGATATCAAAGCAGATGCCCTGACAATTATCGCCCGCGGAAGTAATGCCAACGCGCTGGAAGTTCGCGGCGGAACCGCCAATATCGGTGCCGGCAGCCATATGTATTCTGAACTGGGCGGTGGTCTGGTCACCAACGGCTCAGGTACAACCATCAACTTTACCGGTACGGCGGATAACCGTAATACCATTTTCTCCGGAGGCTCTTACGGTGCATCAGCACAGTTCTCCGGTGCTAAAATCAACCTGAAAAACACCGATATTACCGTTGATCGTAACGGAAGCCTGGCGCTGGGATTATGGGCACTGGGCGGCGGTGTCATGACCGGTGAAAACATCACGGTAACAGGTGCCGCCGGAACGCGTGGTGTCTATGCCATGACCAACAGTCAGATTGATCTGACCGGCGATCTGACGGTCAATATGGCAACTGCCGATCAGATAGCCATTGCCACCCAGCACAATGACGGCTATGCCGCCAGCCGGATTAATGCAACGGGCAAAATGCTGATCAACGGCGGTATTCAGTCCCGGGGCGGGCTGATCAATATGGATATGGCCTCCGGCTCACAGTGGACCGGGAGTGCCTACAGCGATAACGTTAACGGCGGCCTGCTGAATGTCACTATGGACAACAGCCGCTGGAATGTCACAGATGATTCCAACCTTGATAACCTGATACTGAATAATACCGCTGTCGACTTATCACACAGATTGTCCGATACCGGTTACTCAACACTGAGTATCGCCAATCTCAGCGGCAACGGCGCATTCACACTGCGTACCGATATTGTCGGTGACGGCGATGGTGTCAATAACGCCGGTGACAAACTGGTGGTAACCGGCACCAGTGCCGGTGATTATTCATTAACAGTGTTAAACCGCGGCAGCCTGGCAACAACCGGGAATGAGATTCTGACCGTTGTGGAAACCGCAGACGGCGCAGCGAATTTTACGTCAACGTCTGAAGTCGAGTTAGGCGGTTATCTGTATGACGTGCGCAAGAACGGTAATAACTGGGAACTGTACTCATCAGGTGCTTATGTTCCGCCACCGGTAGTCCCGGACCCCGATCCTGAACCAGAACCAGAGCCGGAACCGGAAAAACCAAAACCACCTATCACCACCACAGCGGATGCAGGCGGTAACTTCCTGAACGTGGGCTATCTGATTAACTACGCAGAGACCCAGACACTGATGCAGCGTATGGGCGACCTGCGTCAGAACGGCGGAGAACATAATGCATGGCTGAGAGGCTTCGGCGGTAAATTCAATTCCTTTGCCGGCGGTAAGATGAGCGGATTTGACATGACCTACGGCGGTACACAGCTGGGCTTTGATAAACGTATCTCACCGGACACACCGCTGTATATCGGTACCTTTGCGGGCTTAACGCAGGGCTCACCGGATTACCGCGGCGGGGACGGTACTGTCCGCTCATACCATCTGGGGCTTTACACCACTTATATGGCGGATAACGGTTTCTATGTTGACGGTATTGCCAAGGTTTCCCGGCTGAAAAATAAATTCAGCGTATCGGACAGCCAGAACAATAATGTCAGCGGCGACGGCAGCTCAACGGGTGTCAGTGTATCGGCGGAAGCAGGCCGGAAATTCAGCCTGAGCCGGGCCGGTAATGGTTTCTATATCGAACCACAGGCACAGCTGACTTACAGCCATCAGGGTTCAGCAGGCATTCACGCCAGCAACGGCCTGAAAATCGACCTCGGCAGCTATGATTCCACCATCGGACGCGCCGGTACACTGATTGGGTATGAAACCACTACCGGTGACAGCCAGATCAACGTTTACCTGAAAACCGGTTTTGTCAGAGAGTTTCAGGGCAACACGGACTATAAACTGAACGGCTCCCGTGAAGCACACAGCTTCAAAGGAAACTGGTGGAACAACGGACTGGGCATCAGCGCCAATATCAGCAAAAAACATACCCTGTATGCAGAAGCTGACAGCTCAACAGGTAACCGGTTTGATCAGTACCAGATTAACGGCGGATACCGTTTCAGCTTTTAATCTGTGAGGTACTGTAGGTAAAAAGACGAAGAGGGATCTTCGTCTTTTTTGTTTTCAGAGGAAGTCTGGTTTACAGCAGATATCAATGCGGTAAATGTAATCAATATTCTCATTTTCGTTTCCGATGGCCGGCAGAACAATACATCGGCTGGCATCGTAAGTAAGTGTTTAAGGTGTGATTGTTCGTTGAGAGTGAATGGTGTTTTATGTTGGTATACTGGCATCGCCATCCGCTAGCATCTATTAAACGATGTTAACGGATGGCGATGCCGGTGACTACCCTGACAAGTGATACTCCGGCATTACAACTGACGTTGTTCCAGGCTGGAATATATAGTTTTAATTTCGCTTTTTAAACTTTCACCACGGTATACCATCGACGTGTCGTATCGTTGATACTTCTCATCTCGCGTAGCGCTAAACCAGTTAAAGGAACCGACACAAAGCAGTCCCTCATCACCAATCACAATTTTACTGTGAACACGGTTAACCAGCTTCGTCGCGATACCCATTTCACTCAACCTTTCCATTGCTTCATTTAGGCGCTGATGTTTCTCTTTGCGTTTTTCAAAATCTGCATGCTCTGTATTAAAAGTTTTATCCGTTACTACAGTGATATCAATACCACGGGCCCGCGCCCGGGACATCGACGCCAAAAAGCCTGTCTGTTCCAGCTTTTGCCAGGTGAGCCACGGGGAAACGATAGTAATATCCTGATTTATAGTGTCAAAAGTCTGATTCAGAAATGCATCATGTTGATCCGCCCCGTGTAGGGTTGAAATCTGCGTTTGGGCGGTACTTAAATCCTGCCGCTCCTGAAACTCAAACTGCAACGCATTATCATCGGAAGCAAACAGGTATTTTGCCAACTGTCCCCGGGGTGACGATCCGGGCTGGATCTCAAACAAGTCCATATCGCCAAAGACCAGGAAGCTATCTTTAGCACGCGACACGGCAACGTTCAGCATGCTGCTGTCGCTGTCGATAAATCCGCCATCTTCATGTTTCGAATACACGGGAGAAAAAATCACAATTGTCCGTTCAGCTCCCTGTAATGAGTGCACAGTACCTACGGTTAGCGAACTTTCGTCACCATTGCAATTGATATCCAACTTACGCAATGATGATTTTATCGCACCGACCTGCGCCGAAAATGGGGTCACAATGCCTACCAATTCATGTAACGATTTTTTGTAGTGCCGCTCAATCTCTTCTTTGTGCGCTGCAAGCCATGCCGCTATCGTCTTCGCTTCGAAGTCGTTATAACGACTTCCACCACTTGCCTGCATACCTTTACCATCTATATGCAGATAGCCCATTGCAGGAAAAATTGTCTCTTTTTCTTCCCCTCGTTTGGGCTGCAACTTACCGTGATAGCAGAGCGTATTACAGTAACCAATAATGTTATCGAAGCAACGACGGTGTTCATACAAGTACATCCCCCGCGCCAGATCCGGGTCGTACTGGTAGCGCGAGTTAAACTGTGCAATCTTCATAACACTGCCGGATGCAGCACTCTTTCCCGAGTCACACACAAAAGCATAAGCTTCAGTAAGTTCTTCCTGAGTACCTCCCGGAAGAATATTCTCCTCAACCATGTTGCCAATATCAATACAAGGCAAGCTGTTCCAGATAGGAGCAATCTGCTCTGTGTCACCAATGACTAAGGCTTTCTTCGCCAGTGCGAAGGACGCAGCGGCAACCTCAGGGAGTACCTGCCCCGCTTCATCGACAATCAGCAAATCAGCGAAATTATATAAATAGTTATCGTCAAATTTCTTATTGCCGCCGACAAACTCGCTGGTTTTCATGTGGTAAGGCAACATGAAGCACGTCATGACGACACAAGGAGTCAACTTCATTCTGCGCTGCCAGCTGGCCTTTATACCTTTCGCGCCGGTACGACCTTTTTCTTTTTGAATATTATCGATGGCAGCCATATCCATCAGCCACCGACCTTCCCAGTAATGCGTCGCCAGCAAAAATGCCGGGAAACGGAGCTGTGTATCGGCAAGCTCATCGGCTTCGCTCAGGCTCAGCTCACCGTCACCTGCGTACCCCAGCGAACGGGTAATCTCACGCCAGCGTATTGCCGCTTCACTTTCACGCCGGGAAAGATCCTCAGCAAGATCAATTTGCTGCTGATACCCGGCCTGTTCTTTAAGCGCTTTTGCAATCAGGCCATCGATAAAGGCATCAATTCCATCAGGCAGAGAGCCCCGGAATGCTGTCATTCTTTCGCCAAACGTCGCCTCCAAAAACAGCTTCATTTGATAGTGACGTTTAGTACGTACGGCGGGAAGCCATGAGAAAAGAGCAAACATGATCGACTCACCGGCCCGATATTTCTCCCACTGTTTTTTACCCTGCGTCAATAGTGAAATTTCATTTGTGCTATTGAGCAATAACGTTATCTTATCCTGAATATACTGTTCCGGATCGTCGCTGATGGCACACAGTTCCTGACGGATTACTTTCAGGCCGTCCCACGCAGGTTCGATTTGCTCAAGCTCTGCAGAAAGTTCAGATAAACACTGATGCAATAGATCCACAATGTGTTCAGGTGAATGACATTCCTTAGCCGGAAAAGCTGCTCTTGCCTTTTCAAGGAAGAAGAACCGGGCATCTTCTATATATTCAGGGGATTCAACACGATTAAAAAAATCTTCCGTCTGGTATTTTTTGGCTGCCTCAGCTTTTCGGCCCGAAGAAGGGAAGTAAGCGCCAAAGCTTTTTATATCAGGCAGCCAACGCCCGGCTATGGAACCAGTGCCGATAGAAAAATCTTTACCAAAAGCTTCGATAATGTTGGTAACGGCCTGATTATTAGTTGATGTCGCAATAACCACCGGCGGTTCGGCTTTGTTTAAAGCAGCTCTCGCCCACTCAGTAGCAATGATTGAGAGAACCAGAGTGGTTTTCCCGGTTCCCGGAGGGCCATTTACTGCAAGAATATCGCCCGGTTGTTGAGTGAGATAATGGCTCAGGGCATCGCGCTGCGCGACAGCCAGCGGAAACTTATCACCGGAATGCCCCAAACGCTCACTGAACATGGCATTACCGGCAAGGAGCGGCTCAACAGGAGACTTCTCTTTCGAGGCAAAGCGCGCCAGTAATGGCACCGCTTTTTTGTATGACAGCAAATGATCGTACATAGGCAAAATATGAATACCGGCCCCTCCGGGCTGTTTAGCTTTAATAATGTAGCCATATCCGGCTGGTTCATATTGCTCAGGTGATTCGAGCCATGTGCCGGCAACATATTTTAAAAGTTCGTCTGTATCTTTAAGGTACTTTTGCCACAACTGCTGATAACGGGCATTCCGCTCTGCTCGTTGTTCATCAGTCTCCTCACGCAGCTCATCCTCATTACCGGGACTAAAAGTGATCGAATCATGCGTGGTTTTGTATTTGTCATATTCCGTCATTTCACCAATAGAAAAGGTACCCTTAGGGAGAGGTTCAAGTAGGTCACGGGGAATGGTCGCTGGCGATGCGGGAAACAAAAATCCTTCACGGTTCAATAATGCGGAAGTCACCAGAGGCGTAACTATACCTGGTGCGCCTGCCGTACGTTCCTTGCCATGCTTTAACAGGCGGATCCATACTTGTGGTCGTAACACCACCTCGATGGTCTTAACCTGAACGTCTTCACCATCAAAGAACGAATTAACAATCTCCTCATTTAACCATCCCGCTGCGACATCCATCCATCGCGTGAATGAATCATCATCTTTACGCTCAAATGCCCCTTTTCCGGACTCGGCATCAGCTAAAGTATTACGCCAGTATGAAGTGAATCCTTGAGTGTTATTGTCCATTCCCTATCCCGTAACTTAAATAAAATTATTGATTTCGTTGATATTGGTATAGCTCATGGTTAAACATTGTGCACTATATGGGTAAGATCGCAATAATTTATTTATACAGAAAATATGATAAATACAGAGCATCACTGAGCATAAAAGCTTGAAAATATAGTGGTTTAATAAATTTTACCATTTGAATAGAGGTGATATTCTCACCTCAAAACAATGCAGGATCCTTAATGAAAAAACGAAATTTTAGTACGGAATTTAAATGTGAATCCGCTCAATTAGCTGTGGATAAAAAGAAAGAAAAGTGAACAACACTTATATTACTTCTCCGTTAATTTGGCTGTTCTGGCTTTGGGATATGTTAGAGCCATGCTCATGTCCCACCTGTTGGTACAAGTATTATCTAACCGGAAGAGCGTTAATATAGCGGAAAAGATAGGTAACTGCTGGATTCCTGGCACAAAAAAAGCCACCTTACGGTAGCTTGATTTCACTTAAAAATTTCGAAGGCCGGAGTCATATGAAGTTATAATCAATTGATTTACAAAATAATTATCAGGTTAATGACTAAAGTGATATCTGAAATAATCATTTTAAGTCACTATATATTTTTATTATCATTAACATATCGAATTCATCACATCAATAGTCATAATATAAGCGTATATTATTAATATATAATTTCAGGAGGATATTATGAGAGACGCACTAAAATTAAGCTCTGCATGTATTAAATCACTTTCTGCGGTAGAGGCTGTCCCCGACCGCTCTAATCAACATGAACTCAATGGTGTTGCTCAACTGAGAGATATATTAGGTAATGAAAAAAAATCATTCGTAGTTAATTTCTCTATACGAGGAAAAGATGGTTATACTCAGTCAAACGTTACTTGGTATGATGCACGAAAAGAACATCCTACCCGTACAGAATATCGACTTTATTTCCGAACTAATGATGTCATGAGCCAGGCAAAAGAAGGTAGTACATTAATTTTTGGTTTAGATTCAAAAAATAATTTTTGGGCTGAATTAATCATTTAGATATAATATCAAATATATACGATATACATGCTTGATATCTCATGAAAAGTGTTAATAATAGTGTTTCTAAAATTGATTTATGAAATAATAATATATACGATCAAATTATAGAGGGGACGTTAATGTCTGAATTTCAAGATTGGCTGGCAAATAAATCAGCCGATAACTATTTTCTATACATCAAACGCCTATCCGCTAACGATACCGGGGCTACCGGAGGGCATCAGGTAGGGCTTTATATCCCTTCAGGCATTGTTACAGAGCTTTTCCCTTCTATCAATCATACCAGAGAACAAAATCCTTCCGTCTTGCTTCATGCTTGTTATTTTTCACATTCGTGTGCAGATACTGAAGCCCGTGCGATTTATTACAATAATAGTTTTTTTGGTAAAACCAGGAATGAAAAACGTATTACGCGCTGGGGGCCAAAAAGTCCACTTCAGGACCCAGAAAATACTGGCGCACTGGCAATTCTGGCTTTTACGCACACGCCTGGTAATGACAGCAATAGTGTAGATGTATGGGTTTGCAACACCCCAGATGAAGAAGATATTATCGAAGCTACCCTCGGTGAAATTATTCCCGGCACACTGTTATTCGGTCCCGGTAAAGAAATACTTGGAGGATTAGCTCTTCAACCCAAAGTAACAAAGAAAAATTATAAAATTCCGGACACATGGAAAACTGAATTCCCGTCAGGAACTGAAATAATACAATACGCCGCCGGATATTTTCAGCTCATTACTCAGATCCCGATGAACAATTACTTGATCGGAGGCGTATAGAATATGATATTTTTCTTTTGGTTGAAGAAATGCATGTACTCGACATAATCCGTAAGGGATTCAGGTCCGTTGATGAATTTATAGCAATGGCTAATTCTATCAGTAACAGACGAAAGTCAAGAGCAGGCCGATCTCTGGAGCTCCATCTTGAACAACTTTTCCTTGAGTACGGTTTAACTCATTTTGCTACTCAATGTATAACTGAAGGCAACAAAAAACCTGATTTTATATTCCCTTCTGCCGAAGCGTATCACGATGTAACATTTCCCGACAATAATCTCCATATGCTTGCAGTAAAAACAACATGCAAAGATCGATGGCGGCAAGTTTTAAATGAAGCAGACAGAATAAAAAGCATTCACCTTTTCACTCTCCAGGAAGGAGTATCACCAGCACAGTTCAGAGAGATGAAACAAGCTGGTATAACCTTGGTCGTTCCTTCTGCTTTACATAAAAAGTACCCCGATGCGATTCGTTCAGAATTAATGTCCTTAGGTGGCTTTATTGCCAAGCTCACTGGGATCTATGCTGATTAGTAGCATATAAAAAATCTCCGGTATATTAAACCGGAGATTAAAGTTAGTTATTTTTTAGCTCTGATTGAAACTGACTTAAGAATATATGGTTCAAGTAATTTAGCAACCGCTTCGAATACCGGAACAATAACTGAGTTACCGAACTGACGATAGGACTGGGTATCAGAAACAGGTATTCTGAACGGCTTTTCACCTACTTTTTCAAATCCCATTAGCCGTGCACATTCTCGTGGCGTTAATCGTCTTGGTCTATTAGTTTGATTTTCCTCATCACTAAAATCGGCCTCTCCCTTAGTTTTATCCCAACCTCTATCAATTAATATTTCTGAGCCATCTTTGTGATAGCGGGCTGATAAAGTACGAGCAATACTGGTGGCATTATTAGGATCAACAAGCCCAAAACCGAAGCCATTACCTTTCGCTGCATGTTTTTTTGCGTAATTATAAAGATATTCCCATAGTTTGGGTGTTAAAATATATTTACTATCAACGACCGGTTCAAGTAACTCACCAAATGTTGGTCTATTTTCAGGATAAAAGCGACTGATATTTCTCAGCGTAAATCCTTCATGAAGCTTCAGATCACGCCGGAATCCAACTAATACAATTCGTTCCCTGTGTTGAGGAAGGAAATGCTTACCATCAATAATTTTAGGATCCGCAGAACCGGAAATTCCGGCATCTGCTACTTCATAGCCTAATTCATCGAGAGTATCCATGATGATTTTGAAGGTTTTTCCTTTATCATGGCTTTTTAGATTTTTAACATTCTCTAATACAAAAATACTTGGTTTCTTTGATTTAATAATCCTGGCAACATCAAAGAATAACGTCCCCTGAGCTTCACATTCAAAACCATGAGCACGTCCCATGGAATTTTTTTTACTGACGCCTGCCAGACTAAAAGGCTGACAAGGAAAGCCTGCCAACAACACATCGTGGTCAGGAATTTCTTTATCTATATGCTTATAAGCTTCAACTTCAGATACTGAAGTATCATCACTCAGTGTAATTTTGCGAATATCGAGGTTAAATTTATGCTCCAGTTCATCATTAAACCAGTTGGCCTTATAAGTACGTACTGCGTATTCATTCCATTCGCTGGTAAATACACATTGGCCACCGATAGACTCAAATCCTTTACGAATACCGCCAATACCGGCAAATAAATCGATAAACCGAAAAGTATAATTTGGATGGTGTTCCGGTGGTTCCGGAAGCATCTTTTTAAGCAAAATTTCTTCCGCAGAAGTTAATAATTTTGGAGCACACTTTCCGTTGATCCAACGATTGAGGGTTTCTCTGCTCCACTCATTTTTACCAACTTTTCTTAGCAACTCAGCAACATACTTCTGATCATAAATCTCCAGAACTTTAGTAATGAGTTTTGTATCTCTTTTCTGCTGGCGCTTTTCTTCTTCTCCGGATTTTTGGAGAAGATCCTGAGCGAGTAATTCAAATTCTGACATAGCACCTCCAATGGGTCTTATTGGTGATACTTTATCACTCATTCGACCCAGAAGAAATAAAATTATCTGGTTATTTAACCAGTGATTAATAATTAAGCTAATTTGTAGTCTATATCTATCCCCCTAGACATTTCATCTATCATAATAGACAAATTACTCTTACCCCCATAACGGCTATTCTCATTTTATCCCCCACAGGGAATATTATAAAATTACCCTCCACAGGGGATAAAAATGAAAATCACATCACCGGCCGCACTGGCTAATACTGTCAGAGATCAGCGGAAAATCAGTAAGATGAGCCAGACTCAGACAGCAGAGCTGATTGGTATCAAACAGACCACCGTTTCTGATTTCGAGAAAAAACCGGAATCCACTAATCTGGAAACGTTGTTCAAGATCCTTGCTGCCCTGGATTTGGAGCTTCATGTTACGAAACGTGGCTCAGCTCCGGATGAGAAAAAGACCTGGAATAAGGAGTGGTAAGAGATGAAAGTACAGGCATTGACAGTCGCCATGAACGGCGATGTGGTAGGCACACTGTATCGGGATGGTACAGGTGCTATGTCATTTGAATACACACCGGAATGGCTGTCTGAGGCCGGTTTCCGTGCTATTTCATTATCACTGCCTACTTGGCACAATAGAATCTGAATTGGCCAGACGATCTTAAATTGATCATATCAGTGGCTACAATTTTCTGATATATAAAATATTATCTATCCAAGATAGAATAACGTTTACCTGATTCAGAAGATCCATCTCCCCTTCCTTTGATGCAAAAAAATAATTTCGTAATATCCATAAGTATACATCATGCTAGTTCCTTTTCTTACTATAACTAAGCTAGTCATCAATTTTGTAATGAATAAAGTTAATTAAATAATTGAGCCTTTGTTCACAGAAAATATAATTAATTGCAATTATTATAACTGAAACAATTAGCATAAAAACATACTGATTAAATTATAAATTTATATAGGGAGGAATCATGACTCAGGAAGCATGGTATTTTAAAGCTATTGAGCCTCATGACTTGAGATACTTTGGTAATGATGGATATGATGATGACTCATCTTGTTTTTATCGTTATGATAGTTTTGTTGCAAATTATAAAAATGTTAAAATTGGTGATATAGTAATTATCGCAAATAGAGATAATGTTCTGGGGTGTTCCATTATAGAACAAATAGATATAAGAGAGATGAAAAAAAAACGCAATAAATGTCCATATGCTGACTGCGACCAACGAAAAATACGTCCAAGAAAAAATAAAGAACCCAAATGGCGTTGTAATAATGGTCATGAATTTGAAAATCCTAAAATAATTCATGAACAAGCTATAGAGTTTATTGCAAGATATGGCAATAAATACAAAGAGATAAAAAATATAGATATATCACAGCTCATAGAAAAAACGCTAAAATATAACCCCCAGATGTCTATTCAAAAAATAAATTTATTGTGGGCAACTCAGTTACTTAAATCACAATCAACTTTTGACTTGAATATTGAAGATAGAGATGCCGATAATGACACTCCAGATTTTGAATCAGAGGATAAAAGAAAGATTATTCTAAAGCAAATAAGACAACGTCGCGGTCAGTGTAATTTCCGCAATAAGCTTTTAGATTCACATCCGGTTTGTGCTGTTACTGGCTGTGCATTAGTCGATATCTTAGAAGCAGCCCATATTGATGCTTATAAAAATGATACACATAATCATATCAGCAATGGACTTTTACTTAGAAGTGATATCCACACATTATTTGACTTAAACTTATGTGCAATTAACCCGAATACTAATAAAGTTACATTTTCAAAAAAAGTATTAAAATGTGGCTATCAAAAACTTGAAAATACTTATTTAGATATAAAACATAAAATATCTTATGATGCTATATCAAGAAGATGGATTAAATTTGTCAAATGATATATATATTAAATAATAGCCAAAATCAAATATTAAATTAAAATTGATAATGGCTATATATTTTAATTAAACCAAAAATTACATCATTGTATACCCCCCAAAATCTCAGTCACTCGATCTACTCCTGAAATCTTTTAAAATAAAATCATCCGTCAGAAGCTTTTCAGGATAAATAAACCGGCGTAATAGCGGGTTAATGCAGCATATGAGATAAAATACAACGCATTGTTTTTATTTGAAAAAATAAAAGTGCTATTTTTTTACCGGGATATATCAATCGCGTTATTTATTTCGCGAACGCATTTTCATTATTTATTGATAGTGAATCTATTAATGTGCGCCCTTTTCAGCCCTGAAATGGCCCCCTTTTTCCGGGTCAAAATGTAAATCGAAGCGAATTGACCACAAAATTGACTTTTTTTGCCCCGGTAGCGCCCGGACGGCGACGAAGTAACAGGTACACGTTACACGAACCCATAATAAAAAATTAAAATGTTATTTTACAGTAATTTACAAACGAAAAATGCGGAGAAAAACAGCCGGATAGTGAATTTCAGGCACAAAAAAAGCCACCTTGCGGTAGCTTGATTTCACTTAAGAATGCCGAAGGCCGGAATCGAACCGGCACGCCCGTGGGCGGTTGATTTTGAATCAACTGCGTCTACCAATTCCGCCACTCCGGCACAGAAGTGTGTTCTGGAAAACGAGGTTATTATACTTGCGGCACTCTGTGGTGCAACAACTATCACAGAGGCGCTTTGCTGAGTGGTTAAAAAGACGGCGTTTCAGCAGGATACGGGATTTGTGCTGTGGCGGGCGAATCCTGTTTTATTTCCGCACTGAATAATAATATTTTTTTATTTGCCGCGATTGTGTCCCCGATGAATAGACATCAATGCAATTGCTTATATAATCCTCTCCGGTTCCCGATAAATGTGAGGTGGGTATGGGCTTTGCCGGCTGGATTGCGACAGGTATTTTTATTGGTATTGTTATTGGTATCCTGTTACGCATCTTTAAAAAATAACTGACTTACAGTGTTGTATCCCTGTGTCTGCATGGAAGGCTGTTGAATTATCATGAGTAAATTACACCGTCATATTGTGCGCCTGATGCCGTTATCACTGCTGGCTATCGCACTGTCCGCCTGTTCTTCGCAGCCGGAGAAACAAAATACAGCACCTGCCGAACGCCCGCCGCTTGACTGGTCTATTGTTGAAAATAACCCGGAAGCGCTGAAACTGGCACCGCAGCTGGTCGATGAGATCGGAGAGAAGATTTTCTCCGAAACCGATGCCCGCGGTATGTTTATGGTGGTGATTGATAATAATGAAGTTTTTCACCGCAGTTACGGGGAGACCCGCCCCGGTAATGGTGTTAAGCCACGGACAGATTCACTGATCCGTATTGCATCGATCAGTAAACTGATGACCAGCGAAGTGATGGTCAAAATGGCGGATGATGGTCTGGTCAGTCTTAACGATCCGCTGCAAAAGTACAGTTACAAACAGTCTTCTGTGCCGTCTTATAACGGCAAGCCAATCCGCCTGTTCCACCTGGCGAGTCACACCAGTATTCTGCCGCGTGAGCAGCCCGGCGGAAAGTGGGGACGTCCGGTGTTTACCTGGCCGAGCCGCGATCAGCGCTGGACCTGGCTGAAAACCACCAAACTGACTGCTCAGCCGGGAACCGAAGCCGCGTATTCCAATCTGGCCTATGATTTACTGGCGGATGCCCTGGAAAAAGCGGGAAACCGTCCGTACAGTGAGCTGTTCCGCCACTATGTGACACAACCGGCGGGTATGAAAGATACCACCTATAATCCGTCTGCCGCGCAGTGTAAGCGGCTGATGGTCGGATTTAAGCCAAGTGATTGTTACAGCACGCTGGCGGCTATCGGCAGCGGCGGTGTGTATTCCACCCCGGCGGATATGCAGAAGTGGATGCAGCGCTTCCTCTCTTCCGGTAATACGCAACGCAAAGCGACGGCCAGCAAAGAGCAGACTGTCTATTTTAAACGTGATCATCTTAATGTGATCAAAGGGATGGATGTTGCCGGTGAGGCAGACGGTCTCGGTTTAGGCTGGGTGTATCTGGCTCCGGACGGAGAAATACCGGCGATTTATCAGAAAACCGGCGGCGGCGGCGGGTTTAATACCTATATGGCGATGATACCAGAGAAAAATATCGGTGTGTTCGTGGTCATGACCCGCAAAGACGGCAGCAAATTCAGCCCGTTACCGAATGGTGTGAATGACCTGGTACGCGCTCTGGCCGATCTGCATACCCGTAATTATCTGTGATACTTAAGAGCATGCCCGCATCAGGCGCGGGCATGTTCTGTATATGAAACGTCTGTATATGCAGTGACTGTTTTCATCAGAAACCGATCCAGTAACCGGCTGTCGTGATAATACGGCACCTCCGGTAACGGCCTATCTGCCTCATTCAGCACATCCTGTATCAGCCGGTCAACCGCCGGACGGCGGGTACCGTAGTAGCTTTCACCGGACGATTTTTTCAGTATCAGTAATTCCTCAATTTCAGCCAGCACATCCGCATCCGTTATCGTGCCTGCCACCAGCTCGTCAAATGCCATCGGCGGCAGACCTTTCCCGGCCGCTATCCAGCGCAGCGCCATCACCGGCCTCAGCACATAAAAGTATTTTTTCAGCCTGACCTGCTCTGCCAGCAAATGCTCCTGCGTGTTGCGTTTTGCCATCGACAGGTAGTGATAGCGAGCCTTGCGGACAGAATAAAACTGCTCTGCAAGCGCTTTTATTTCCCCGGTGAACGCGTCATCCTGATAATACACCACCGGCGAACTCAGCCACTCAATCAGCGCCGGGTTGGAATTTCTCAGCAGTCTCAGTGCTTTCGATAACTCCCAGCCCGCCACATCCAGTTCATCATCAATCGGTTTTTCAATCACATCCCGTTTTCTGTCGAGAGCGAGATACCAATCCGGCTGATGCACATAGATAAAACGCACATCATAATCACTGTCAGGGGAGGCAAAACCCCATCCGCGGCTGCCGGATTCACAGGCATAGAGCACTTTTACGCGGTGTATTTTTTCGATCTGCGCCAGTGTCTCTTTTATCCGTTCCCGCATGGCAGCAGAGACGGCTGCGTCATATTTTTCTGTCATTTTCTACCCCTTCACACACACCACCTGACGCAGTGTATGCACAATTTCCACCAGCGATGACTGTGCGGTCATCACCGCATCGATATCTTTGTACGCCATCGGGATCTCGTCGATCACATCGCTGTCTTTACGGCACTCCACATGAGCGGTGGCGCGCTGCTGGTCTGCCACTGAGAAACGTTTTTTCGCTTCGGTACGGCTCATTACACGGCCTGCGCCGTGGCTGCATGAGCAGAAGCTTTCTTCGTTTCCGCGTCCGCGCACAATGTAGCTTTTTGCGCCCATAGAGCCGGGGATGATCCCCATCTGGCCTTTTTGTGCTGATACCGCCCCTTTTCGTGTTACCAGTACTTCCTCACCGAAATGCTGTTCTTTCTGCACATAGTTATGGTGGCAGTTCACGGCTTCCTGCTGTGTGGTGAACGGTTTGGTGATCTCGCGGGACAGCGCTTCCAGTACGCGGTGCATCATCACTTCACGGTTATGGCGGGCAAAATCCTGCGCCCAGCCGACCGCTTCCATATAATCATTAAAATGCACACTTCCCTCTTCGAAATACGCCAGGTCGCGATCCGGCAGATTCGCAATGTGGGTCTGCATATCTTTTTGCGCCAGCGAGATAAACAGGTTACCGATGGCGTTACCGACACCACGCGACCCGCTGTGCAGCATCACCCAGACGAAATCCGCTTCATCCAGACACAGTTCGATAAAGTGGTTCCCGGTTCCCAGCGTACCCAGATGTTTATAGTTGTTGGTATTACGCAGTTTCGGGTATTTATCGCAGATACGGCGGAACTGCTCATCAAGCTGCATCCAGTGGTTATCAACGATATCCGGGACATTTTTCCAGGTTCCCTTATCCCGTCCGTGGCGTTCGGTGGTGCGTCCGTGCGGTACAGCGGCCTCAATAGCAAAGCGGATATTTTGCAGGCTGTCCGGCAGGTCGGATGCAGTCAGTGACGTTTTCACCGCGATCATTCCGCAGCCGATATCCACCCCGACAGCGGCCGGGATGATCGCACCTTTGGTCGGGATCACACTGCCGATAGTCGATCCTTTTCCGACATGCACGTCCGGCATTACCGCCAGGTGTTTAAAAATAAACGGCATTTTTGCCGTATTCTGCAATTGCAGCACCGCTTTCGGATCGACCGGCACACCGTTTGTCCACAATTTTACCGGCGCACTGTTTTCCTGAATCAGTTCATTGAAATCACGATTTATCATTTTTATATTCCTTTCGTTTGGTGCCGGTAGTATTGCGATAAGTGTGCCAGTTTTGCTTTCCCCGAAAAAATTAATATATCCTGTTGATATTAAATTAATAATTATTTTTAATTTTTTTGAGATAACATCCTGACCTGAAATCCCGTATGCTTTATTTATCTTTTAATATCGTCTTTTATCCGGAAAGATAATCTATGTCATCCGCAAAGAAAAACGTTGTGATTGGTGTTTTCGGTACAGTACTCGACCGGCGCGGCAAGAAAGCCAACCGCTGGCAGAAATGGCGGCCGAGCATCGGGCTGTGTCAGCAGCCGGATCTGCATATTGACCGCTTTGAACTGGTTTATCAGCCGGGTGATATGCAGACCGCAGGCCGGGTAAAAGAGGATATAGAACAGGCTTCCCCGCAGACTGAAGTGATGCTGCGTGAGGTCGATATTGCCGATCCGTGGGATTTTGAGCAGGTGTATACCGCATTGCTGGATTTTGCCACACACTACCCGTTTGATACTGAAAACGAAGAGTATCTGGTGCATATCACCACCGGCACCCATGTGGTGCAGATTTGCTGGTTCCTGCTGACCGAAGCCAGCTATCTGCCTGCGCGTCTTATCCAGACCGCACCGCGCCATAATGTACGGGATAACGACCCCGCCGGTGTTTATACCATTATTGACCTCGATCTCAGCCGCTATACACAGATCACCGGACGTTTTCAGAAAGAACAGCAGGCACAGGTCGCGTTTCTGAAGTCCGGCATTGCCACACGCAATGCCGCGTTTAATACCATGATCGATAAAATCGAGCGTGTCGCTCTGCGCTCTTCCGCCCCTATTCTGCTGACCGGGCCGACCGGTGCCGGGAAGTCGTTTCTGGCACGGCGGATCTATGAACTGCGCCGCAGCCGTCATCAGGTAAAAGGACGTTTTGTTGAAGTGAACTGCGCCACACTGCGTGGCGATAATGCCATGTCCGCCCTGTTCGGCCATGTAAAAGGCGCATTTACCGGCGCGGTTCAGGCACGCGGCGGGCTGCTGAAAGAAGCGGATGGCGGTATTTTATTTCTGGATGAGATTGCCGAACTGGGTGCTGACGAACAGGCGATGCTGCTGAAAGCGATTGAGGAAAAACGCTTTTTTCCTTACGGATCGGATCATGAAACTGAAAGTGATTTTGCGCTGATCGCCGGCACGCACCGCAATCTGGCGCAACGGGTCAGTGAAGGATTGTTCCGTGAGGATTTATACGCCCGCATCAATATGTGGACCTTTACCCTGCCGGGACTGGCACAGCGGCGTGAGGATATTGAGCCGAACGTGGATTATGAGCTGGCGAAATACAGCCGCGATCAACAGACCCGGGTCCGGTTTGATACCGATGCCAGACAGCGCTATCTCGCCTTTGCCTGCTCACCACCGGCTTTGTGGCGCGGTAACTTCCGTGAACTGAGTGCCTCAGTCACGCGGATGGCAACGTTTGCCGAGAACGGACGGATCACCACGGCACTGGTGCAGGAGGAAACGCAACGGCTGAAGAGTCAGTGGCACGATGCGGAAACAGAGGTCACTTTACCCGCCGGGGTCGGTGAGATTGATTTATTTGATCGTCAGCAGCTGGAAACGGTGATCGCCGTCTGCCGCCGCTCGCAAACGCTTTCTGATGCCGGACGCACACTGTTTGCTGTTTCCCGTCAGCAGAAAAAACAACCCAATGATGCCGACCGGCTGCGGAAATATCTGGCGCGCTTTAATCTCAGCTGGGAACAGATTACCGGCCGCTGAAATGACAGAGCCGGTCAGCATTCACTGACCGGCTCTGTATACCGGGATCTGTCTCTGCCGCTTACTTACGTTTAACCAGCATATACACACTGATCGCCAGGAACAGCAGGCTCGGCAGCAGTGCGCCCAGAAACGGCGGGAATTTGTAGGTCAGACTGAGAGAACCGAAAATCTCGTTGGAAACGTAGAACACAAACCCGCAGGCAATCCCCGTCACAACCCGTACGCCCATCGGAACAGAGCGCAGCGGCCCGAAGATAAACGACAGCGCCATCAGCATCATGACTGCCACAGAAAGCGGTGCGAATACTTTTTTCCACAGGTTCAGCTGATAACGTCCGGCGTCCTGCCCGCTCTGCTGCAAATAATCCACATATTGATACAGTCCGCTGATCGACAATGCTTCCGGGTCAAGCGCTGCCACACTCAGTTTTTCCGGGGTCATCTGTGTCTGCCAGGTCATCGACAACTTCTGCTCACCGGTGATCACATAGGTATCTTTCAGTACGGATTCCTGCACCTGACTCAGCGTCCAGGTATCAGAATCAGCATTATAATCCGCCGCCGCCGCACTGAGGATCGATTTCAGTTTGCGATCATCGTTCATCCGGTACAGTGTGATGCCCTTGAGCTGAGTTTCACTGTCAACACGCTGAATATAGATAAAGTCGCTGCCGTCTTTTGCCCACATCCCGCGGTCAGTCGCCAGCAGCGAAGCACCGCTCGTTTTCTGTGCGCGGTAGTTGCGCGCCCACTGCTCACCTGACGGCGCGAGCCATTCACCGACGACCATAGTCAGGATCACCAGCGGGATAGCGGTTTTCATCACCGAACCTGCCACCTGAAGGCGGCTGTAACCGGAAGCCTGCATGACCACCAGTTCACTGCGGGTCGCCAGTGCGCCCAGTCCCATCAGTGCCCCGAGCAGTGCGGCCATCGGGAAGAAAATCTGAATATCCTTGGGGATACTCATGATGGTGTACAGACCTGCGTCCCAGGTGGAGTATTCCCCCTGGCCGACTCTGCGCAACTGATCAACAAATTTGATAATCCCTGATAATGACACCAGCATAAACAGGGTCATCATGATGGATTGCAGAATCGTCCGCCCGATGTAGCGGTCAAGAACAAGTACTTTAAACATCAGGCAACCCCCTGAACACGGGCAGAACCAAAACGCAGACGCCGGACGGCTGTGGTGTTCCACAGGTTCAGCACCACCGCGAGAGCCAGATAACTGAGATTAACCACCCACGGCCAGAAAGCCGGGTCCAGTTTGCCTTTCTCGCCGTTTGAGCGCAGCGAACTTTGTAACAGGAAGAAAATCAGATACAGCAGCATTGCCGGCAGCATACTCAGCACACGCCCCTGACGCGGGTTCACCTCAGAGAGCGGCACCACCATCAGCGCCATCACCACCACGGAGAAGATCAGGGTCAGGCGCCAGTGGAATTCGGCACGGGAAGATGCATCCGTTTCTTTCCACAGCTCAGACAGTGTCATCTGCTGGTAGTTACTTTCACCGGTTTTCGCGTCACGGTGGTCAACGATAGCCTGGTAATCGGTAAAATCCGTGATCCGGAAATCGCGCAGGTATGCAGTTCCTTCATAACGGGTTCCTTTATCCAGCACCACCACCTGATTACCGTTCTCTTTTTCGGTCATATGGCCGCTGTCAGCCACCACAATGGACGGGCGCTGTTCGTTTCTCGCCCAGATCTGGGCAATAAAGACATTTTTGAAGCGGTTGCCGTCAACATCCCCGAGATAGAGCACCGTACCGCCGTCATCAGAAACTTTAAACTGCCCGCCGACCATCGCGGTCACGCCCGGGTTGGCTTTCACCTCTTCCAGCACTTTATCCTGATACTGGGATGACCACGGGATCAGCCAGGCGACATTAACCGCCGCCACCAGCGCGGTAAAGAAAGCCAGGATCATGGCGGATTTCACCAGCACATTATTGCCCAGACCACAGGCATGCATAACGGTGATTTCGCTTTCAGTATACAGTTTGCTGTAGGTCATCAGCAGCCCGAGGAAGAGACTCAGCGGCAGAATGAGCTGCGCCATCTCCGGGATACCCAGTCCGAGCAGCGATACGACGAGTCCGGCCGGGATGCTGCCTTCAACGGCGGCACCCAGGACTTCAACCAGTTTTTGACAAAAGAAGATAAGCAACAGGATAAACAGAATCGCAATCTGTGCTTTTAATGTTTCTCTTACCAGATATCTAATAATGATCACGCTTAATACGCCTGTGAAAACTTGTGTTTTTGCATGAAAATAGCTAACTTCGTTCTGTGTTGACTATTTGTGTGCATTATTTTGCCGGCCTGAGGATGATTCCGGTATCAGACTACGCTTTTTTCCTTCCTTTCCGGAAAGAAACGGAATTTTCGTGATATTCAGGACTCATAAAGTGCGCACACAGCTTATCATAAACTGTTTATAATCGATGGTGCAGATTAGTGCGAACGCTACATTTTAGCGGCAGCAGATGTCTTTGTCTTTAAGATTCAGGAGAGCGCATGGAGTTTAGTGTAAAAAGCGGCAGCCCGGAAAAGCAGCGCAGTGCTTGTATTGTGGTCGGGGTTTTTGAACCGCGTCGTCTGTCTCCTGTGGTGGAGCAGCTCGATAAAATCAGCGACGGCTACATCAGTGCTCTGCTGCGCCGCGGCGAGCTGGAGGGCAAGGTCGGGCAGTCTCTGCTGCTGCACCATGTCCCGAATGTCCTGTCTGAGCGTATCCTGTTAATCGGCTGCGGGAAAGAACGTGAACTGGATGAACGCCAGTACAAACAGATTATCCGGACGACCATCAATACCCTGAATGAAACAGGGTCAATGGAAGCCGTCTGTTTTCTGACCGAGTTACATGTCAAAGGCCGCAACAACTACTGGAAAGTCCGGCAGGCGGTTGAAACAGCCAAAGAGTCCCTCTATGTCTTTGATCAGCTGAAAAGTAACAAAACCGAATTACGCCGTCCGCTGCGCAAACTGGTCTTCAATGTACCGACCCGCCGCGAACTGCCGACCGGTGAGAAAGCGATCAGCCACGGCCTGGCGATTGCCGCCGGTATCAAAGCCGCGAAAGATCTGGCCAATATGCCGCCGAATATCTGTAATGCCGCTTATCTGGCCTCTCAGGCACGTCAGCTGGCAGACAGTAATTCTCCGGTGCTCAGTACCCGTGTTATCGGTGAAGAGCAGATGAAAGAGCTGGGCATGCTGGCCTATCTGGCCGTCGGCCAGGGGTCACGTAATGAATCGCTGATGTCGGTGATTGAATATAAAGGTAATCCTGACCCGGAAGCGCGCCCGATCGTGTTAGTCGGCAAAGGCCTGACCTTTGACTCCGGCGGTATTTCCATCAAACCGGCTGACGGCATGGATGAGATGAAATACGACATGTGCGGCGCGGCAACGGTCTACGGTGTGATGCGCGTGGTGGCTGAGCTGGGTCTGCCGCTCAATGTGATCGGTATTCTCGCGGGCTGTGAAAACATGCCGGGCGGCAATGCCTATCGTCCGGGGGATATCCTCACCACCATGTCCGGACAGACGGTCGAAGTGCTCAATACCGATGCGGAAGGCCGTCTGGTGCTGTGTGACACCCTCACCTACGCCGAGCGTTTTGATCCGGAAACCGTGATTGATATCGCCACACTGACCGGCGCCTGTATGGTTGCTCTCGGTAACCACTTCAGCGGCCTGATGGCAAACCACAATCCGCTGGCGCACGAGTTACTGAATGCCTCTGAACAGGCGGGTGACCGCGCATGGCGTCTGCCGCTGGCAGAAGAGTTCTACGAGCAGATCGAGTCCAATTTTGCGGATCTGGCCAATACCGGCGGCCGTCTCGGCGGTGCTATCACAGCGGGCTGCTTCCTGTCCCGTTTTGCCACCCGTTATAACTGGGCACATCTGGATATCGCCGGAACCGCATGGCGCTCCGGAAAAAACAAAGGTGCGACAGGTCGTCCGGTTGCACTGCTGTCACAATTCCTGTTAAATCGTGCGGGTATCAGCACCGACGACTGACCGGAATTGCCGGGCTTTTGCGGCCCGGAAAAAGCATAAAGGTAACGGGGGATTGTGCTATCCTGAGCAATCCCCTTTTCTGCTATCAGAGATATTATGAAAAACGCCACCTTCTACCTGATGGAACAGCCATCCCCTTTTGATGACCTTGAGGCCCATGAGTGGCTGACCTGTCATCTGGCGGGAGAAGCCTGGCGCAGCGGGAAACGGGTGCTTATCGCCTGTGAGTCACAACAGCAGGCCGAGAAACTGGATGAAGCCCTCTGGGCGCGGGAACCCGATGCGTTTGTTCCGCATAATTTAGCCGGAGAAGGCCCGCGTTACGGCGCACCGGTCGAGCTGTGCTGGCCGCAGAAACGCGGAAATTCCCCGCGTGATTTGCTGATTGCCCTGCTGCCGCAGTTCACAGATTTTGCGACAACCTTCCGTGAAGTGATAGACTTTGTGCCTATCGATGAACACTTAAAACAGTTGGCGCGCGAGCGATATAAAATCTATCGCAGCGTCGGCTTTACGATGACCATGGCCACGCCGCCAGCTTACTGATAAACAAAGATTAAAAATGGAAAAGACAACCGACAACCAACAGGCCTGCGAGCCGTCCCTGGATAAAACCTATAATCCAACGGAAATCGAAGGTCCTCTTTATACCCACTGGGAAAAAAGCGGCTATTTCAAACCGAACGGTAAAACAGACAAAGAAAGCTTCTGTATCGTGATCCCGCCGCCGAACGTCACCGGTAACCTGCATATGGGCCATGCTTTCCAGCAGACCATCATGGATACCATGATCCGCTACCAGCGCATGCAGGGCAAAAACACCCTGTGGCAGTCAGGTACTGACCATGCCGGTATCGCGACACAGATGGTTGTTGAGCGCAAGATCGCCGCAGAAGAAGGCAAAACCCGCCACGATTACGGCCGCGAAGGTTTTATCGATAAAATCTGGGAATGGAAAGCGGAATCCGGCGGTAATATCTCCAACCAGATGCGCCGTCTGGGTAACTCTGTGGACTGGGAGCGCGAGCGCTTCACCATGGATGACGGCCTGTCAGCTGCCGTCAAAGAGGCGTTTGTCCGCCTGTATAAAGATAACCTGATTTACCGTGGTAAACGTCTGGTGAACTGGGACCCGAAACTGCACACCGCAATTTCTGACCTGGAAGTGGAAAACCGTGATGTCAAAGGCTTCATGTGGCATATCCGTTATCCGCTGGCGGACGGCGCGAAAACCGCTGAGGGCAAAGATTACCTGGTGGTCGCCACCACACGTCCGGAAACCATGCTCGGTGATACCGGCGTGGCCGTTAACCCGGAAGATCCGCGTTACAAAGATCTGATCGGTAAAGAAATCATTCTGCCGATCGTCAACCGCCGCATTCCGATCCTCGGTGATGAACATGCGGATATGGAAAAAGGCACCGGTTGTGTGAAAATCACCCCGGCACATGATTTCAACGACTATGAAGTCGGTAAACGCCACCAGCTGACCATGATTAACATCATGGACTTCGACGGCAACATCCGCACTGAAGCTGAAGTATTCGATACCAACGGCGAAGTGACTGACGCCTGCAGCAGTGAAATCCCGGCCGCTTACCGTGGCATGGAGCGTTTCGCCGCCCGTAAAGCGATCGTTAAAGAGTTCGAAGAGCTTGGCCTGCTGGAAGAGATCAAACCGCACGACCTGACCGTTCCTTACGGCGACCGCGGCGGCGTGGTTATCGAACCGATGCTGACCGACCAGTGGTATGTCCGCACGGCACCGCTGGCAAAAGAAGCCATCAAAGCCGTGGAAGACGGCGACATCCAGTTCGTACCGAAGCAGTACGAAAACATGTACTTCTCCTGGATGCGTGATATTCAGGACTGGTGTATCTCCCGTCAGCTGTGGTGGGGTCACCGTATCCCGGCCTGGTATGACAATCAGGGTAATGTGTATGTCGGCCGCGACGAAGACGAAGTCCGCCGTGAGAACAATATCCCGGCAATGGTTGAACTGCGCCAGGACGAAGACGTGCTGGATACCTGGTTCTCCTCCGGTCTGTGGACGTTCTCCACCCTGGGCTGGCCGGAAAATACCCCGGAACTGAAAGCATTCCACCCGACCAGCGTACTGGTCAGCGGCTTCGACATCATTTTCTTCTGGATCGCCCGCATGATCATGATGACCATGCACTTCATCAAAGATGAAAACGGCAAATCGCAGATCCCGTTCAAAACCATCTACATGACGGGTCTGATCCGTGATGAGGAAGGTCAGAAGATGTCGAAATCCAAAGGGAACGTTATTGACCCGCTGGATATGATCGACGGCATCTCTCTGCCGGCACTGCTGGAAAAACGCACCGGTAACATGATGCAGCCGCAGATGGCGGAAAAAATCGCCAAACGGACTGAAAAACAGTTCCCGGAAGGGATCGAAGCACACGGTACAGATGCCCTGCGCTTTACCCTGGCGGCGCTGGCCTCTACCGGCCGCGATATCAACTGGGATATGAAACGTCTGTCCGGTTACCGCAACTTCTGTAACAAGCTGTGGAACGCCAGCCGTTTCGTGCTGATGAATACCGAAGAGAAAGACTGCGGTCTGAACGGTGGTGAGATGGAATTCTCCCTGGCCGACCGCTGGATTCTTGCGGAATACAACAATACCGTGAAAGCATACCGCGAAGCGCTGGATACCTACCGCTTTGATATTGCATCCAATATTCTGTATGAGTTCACCTGGAACCAGTTCTGTGACTGGTATCTTGAGCTGTCCAAACCGGCGGTTCATAAAGGTACCGATGCACAGAAACGTGCAGCGCGTCATACCCTGATCACCGTTCTGGAATCCCTGCTGCGTCTCGCACACCCGATTATTCCGTTTATCACGGAAACTATCTGGCAGCGCGTGAAAGTGGTTACCGGCGCGGAAGGCGATACCATCATGCTGCAACCGTTCCCGGAATACGATGCCTCTCTGAACGATGAGCAGGCACTGCGTGACCTGGAATGGATCAAAGAGACTATCGTTGCGGTACGTAATATCCGTGCTGAAATGAACATCGCACCAAGCAAGCCGCTGGAAGTGATGCTGCGCGGAGCAAGTGCTGATGCACAGCGCCGTGTTGCGGAAAACAGCAACTTCCTGAAAGCGATGGCTCGTCTGGAATCCGTCCGTGTGATGGCCGAAGGCGAAACGGCACCGGTGTGTGTGACCAAACTGGTGGAAGGTGCGGAAATCCTGATCCCGATGGCTGATCTTATCAATAAAGACGACGAACTGGCGCGTCTGGATAAAGAGCTGGAAAAAACGGAGAAAGAGATCGCCGCTATCGAAGGTAAACTGGCAAACGACGGCTTTGTCAGCCGTGCGCCGGAAGCCGTGGTGGCCAAAGAGCGCGAGCGCCTCACCGCCAACCGTGAAGCAAAAGAAAAACTGATCGCTCAGAAAGCCACGATCGCAGCTCTGTGATCCTGACGGAATGAGTAGCAAAACCAGCCTCCGGGCTGGTTTTTTTTATCCCTTATTTCGCCTGTTTACTTTATGTGATAATTATTTATTATCATATTTATCGTTTCATACGATATCCACAGTAATCGCCCCTCAGGTTTATTCCCCAGGCTTTACTTTTCACAATAAAAATAATGAGATAATGATATCCATGACAAGCAGCACAACAGAAAACTACACCCTCCGCCTGATCCGCCCGGAAGATAACCCCGGCATCGCACAGGTGATCCGCGCGGTATCAGCTGAACACGGTCTGACCGCAGACAAAGGCTTTGCGGTTGCAGACCCGATTCTGGACACCTTATACGAGGTTTACAGCCAGCCGCGGGCCGCATACTGGGTTATTGAAATGGATGGAGAGATCCTTGGCGGCGGCGGTGTTTCCGGCCTTTCCGGCGGTGACGGAAAAACCGCAGAATTACAGAAAATGTACATCTCTTCCCGCCTGCGCGGCAAAGGGCTGGCGAAAAAAATCGCACTTCAGGCGCTCGAATTTGCCGAAGCGGAAGGCTACAGCCAGTGTTATCTGGAAACCACTGCTGACCTTCAGGCTGCAATTAAGCTGTATGAAAAGCTCGGGTTTATCTTCCTTGATGCCCCGCTGGGCGACACCGGCCACAGCGACTGTGAAGTCCGGATGCTGAAAGTTTTCGCGGCCTGATCCCCCGGCCGGCCGGAAGTCCGGCCGGTATCCGCTTTTCCGGTAAAAACATCCGGTGCTTTTCTGATAGTTTCTCTCCGCTGTTTCTCTTACAGTCATTACACATGTGACGGATATCACATTTTGTAACTGACAAACAGGAGATCAGGATGATCAGCACTATTCACGGAATGAATGACCTGTTATGTACCGCCGTAACGCTGAAAGCACCGGCAGAGCGGCCGGTCTGCCGCATACAGGACGATGAACAGACAGAAATACAACAGGAAGGATGGCAGGGAGAGAGCAGGAGCCCGCGGGTAAGAACGCAGAAAGGCCCGCTTCTCTATCAGACCATTGAGGCAATGAAAGAAGCAGAGGATGATATCAATATTCAGGATATCCAATTTCCGGGCTGTGCACCGCTGCGACCGATGATACGCGACAGTCAGGGTGATTCACGGCGTGAACGCACTGCCCCGCTGAAGTCTGTCTTTTCAGTTTCCGCCTGAGCTGCGGACACAAAAAAACCTGCCGCGGCAGGTTTTTCAGTCATGGCAGAGAATCAGTGTAACGGTGCCTCATCAGCATCGTCGTCTTCATCTTCATCTTCGGCATCCGGGTCTTCAAAATAGGTGCCCCAGCCGTCGTAGTCCACATCCATTTTTTCTGCCAGACGCGCCAGCTGCTCTACCTGAGCATCAATATGTTCCGCTGTCAGGCCGCATTCGCTGATGATATCGCAACATAACACCACCTGGCCGCCTTCCACTTCCAGTTCTTCAGCATCAGTCACTTCATAACCCAGTTTGAACGCTTCAACCGCTGCTTTTTCCAGCTTGTCGTAGTTCTCACTCGAAAAATGGTGCTCAATGGTGTACTGCGCATCAGGATCGCTGCCGTCTTCCAGCAGTTCTGCAATAATCGCACGGGTTTCTTCGCGCTGTTCTTCTAAAAACGCATCTAATTCTGACATGGCCATGTCCTCTGATAAGTGATACCCGCGCATTCTCCCACAGCCGCACCAATTGAGCCACCCATAATAAAAAAGAATTTACCTCCGGTGTTGCAATTGAATTTTTATTGATTTATGTTGAATATAAATTCATCGGAGATACGGATATGAACCCATTTTATCAACAGTCATTTTTACGGTTGCTTGACTATAAACCCGCCGATATCGAAAAACTGCTCAATCTTTCTGCTTATCTGAAACATGCCAAAAAAACCGGCTCTGAACAGCCGCTGATGAAAGGCAAAAATATTGCGCTGATTTTTGAAAAGGATTCCACCCGTACCCGCTGTGCCTTTGAAGTGGGTGCTTACGATCAGGGCGCGCAGGTAACATACCTGGGTTCGTCAGGCAGTCAGATAGGCCATAAAGAATCGATCAAAGATACCGCCAGAGTGCTGGGCCGGATGTATGACGGTATTCAGTTTCGCGGTTATTCCCAGAAATCCGCCGAAGCGCTGGCGTACTATTCCGGTGTTCCGGTCTGGAACGGGCTGACCGACGAGTTTCATCCGACACAGCTGATTGCAGATTTACTGACCATTCAGGAGCATGTGAAAAAGCCGCTGTCTGAAATTAAATTTGCATATTTAGGCGATGCCCGTAATAACATGGGAAATACTATCGCTGAAATGGCTGCTGTAACCGGTATGGATGTCCGGCTGGTGGCGCCGGCCGGGTGTCAGCCGTCAGATGACCTTATCGCACAGTGCCGTGAAGCGGCTGAACTCACCGGCGGTAAAATTACCCTGACCGCAGATGTGGCAGAGGGTGTGAAAGACGCTGATGTGCTGTACACCGATGTGTGGGTTTCCATGGGAGAAGCGAAAGAGGTCTGGGCAGAGCGGATTAAATTGCTGACGCCGTATCAGGTCAATCAGGATGTGGTGGATAAAACGGGCAATCCGGATGTTATTTTTATGCATTGCCTGCCGGCATTCCACGATACGGAAACCACCATGGGTCAATCCCTCGCGAAAGAGTACGGGTTTACCAATGGTATTGAAGTCACCAATGACGTGTTTGAATCAAAACACAGTGTGGTGTTTGATCAGGCAGAAAACCGGCTGCATTCCATTAAAGCGGTGATGGTGGCATCTCTTTCAAAAAACGTACAATTTTAAATTAACCGGCAGAGTTGCATAAATTTCATACAAAAAAGTGATATCAAACGCTTGCGCCGGGTTGCCGATTGCGTATAATGCCCCGCAATTTTGTCGGGAGGAAACAATGGTCATTGTGATTATCAGCACTGTAAAACCGGTGCCGGACAATGTGACATACCACGGACAGCCGCAGCGCGGCAATGTCTGCCATTCCCCCGTATTTATTTCAGAACCCCTCAATTGAGGGGTTTTTTTTTGCCTGGCCGAAACATGAGGAGACCCCAATGGCAAATCCGTTATACCTGCGCGATATCATCTCGATTAACGATCTCAGTCGTGATGAACTGGAACTGGTATTAAACACTGCCGCGGCGCTGAAACAACGCCCTCAGCCTGAATTACTGAAGCACAAAGTGATCGCCAGCTGCTTCTTCGAGGCCTCAACCCGCACGCGGCTCTCTTTTGAAACCGCTATTCAGCGCCTGGGCGCGTCTGTCGTCGGCTTTTCAGACAGCAGCAACACCTCGCTGGGCAAAAAAGGCGAAACGCTGGCAGATACCATGAGTGTCATCAGTCAGTACGCGGATGCTATCGTGATGCGCCACCCGCAGGAAGGTGCGGCACGGCTGGTGTCTGAGTTCTCCGGTAAGGTGCCTGTCATCAACGCCGGTGACGGCGCCAACCAGCACCCGACACAAACCCTGCTCGACCTGTTTACCATTCAGGAAACCCAGGGACGCCTTGAGAATCTGCATATCGCCATGGTCGGTGATCTGAAGTACGGACGCACAGTGCATTCTCTGTCACAGGCGCTGTCAAAATTCCGCGGCAACCACCTGCATTTTATTGCCCCGCAGGCACTGGCAATGCCGAATCACATCCTGCATATGCTGGATGAAAACGGCGTGGCATACAGCGAACATCATTCTATTGATGAGGTACTTCCGCAGCTGGATGTGCTGTATATGACCCGCGTGCAGAAAGAGCGCCTTGACCCGTCCGAATACGCTAACGTCAAAGCCCAGTTTGTGCTGCGTGCGGCCGATCTGGTCAATGTGAAACCGAACCTGAAAGTGCTGCACCCACTGCCGCGCATCGATGAGATAACCCCGGATGTGGATAAAACGCCTTACGCGTACTATTTCCAGCAGGCCGGTAACGGGATCTTTGCCCGTCAGGCACTGTTATCTCTGGTGTTAAACGAAACTTTCCCGGCTTAAGGAGCACATCATGACTCAGGATCATAAATTACTGGTTGAAGCCATCAAATGCGGTACTGTTATCGACCATATCCCTGCCAATGTGGGGTTTAAGCTGCTCTCCTTTTTCCGTCTGACGGAGACGGACAGCCGTATCACTATCGGTCTGAACCTGCCGTCCAACAATATGGGCCGCAAGGATTTGATTAAACTGGAAGATACTTTCCTGACACCGGAGCAGGCCAACCAGCTCGGTTTTTATGCCCCGAAAGCCACAATTAATATTATCGAAGATTATCAGGTGGTTAAAAAACTGCCGATTAACCTGCCGGAACGTATTGAAGGCGTGATTGTCTGCCCGAACAGCAACTGCATCAGTCACAATGAGCCGGTGGAAAGCAGCTTTACTGTTAAGTCCATTGCACAGGAAATTGTGTTAATCTGTAAGTATTGTGAGAAAGAATTTGATCACCACGCAATCATTAATAACCAATAAGATAGATCCAGGTCAGTTGCCCGGTAAAATCAGACGATTATAATGATGGCGTTTTTAAAAAGCTTAACAGCAATAATCATCCTACAGGAGTCCGTAATGACTAAAGTAATCGCAACAGAAAACGCACCAGCAGCAATCGGCCCGTATGTACAGGCAGTAGACCTGGGTAACATGGTAATGACTTCAGGTCAGATCCCTGTTGATCCGAAAACCGGTGCAGTTGCCGACGATGTTAAAGCTCAGGCGCGTCAGTCACTGAACAACATCAAAGCTATCATCGAACAGGCTGGTCTGAAAGTTACGGATATCGTGAAAACAACTGTTTTCGTTAAAGATCTGAACGACTTTGCTACTGTAAACGCAGAATACGCTGCTTTCTTTGATGAGCACAAAGCAGTATACCCTGCACGTTCTTGTGTTGAAGTTGCGCGTCTGCCAAAAGACGTTAAATTAGAAATCGAAGCAATCGCAGTCCGTAAATAATTACTGCGCTTTCTGAGAAGAGCATCTCTCAAAGAGATGACGTTGATTGAGCCCCCCTTCAGGGGGCTCTGTTCATTATTAACCCGATAGTTATTAACCCGATAGTTAATCTGTTCTGTTCACTGCCTGCAATACACTCAACGGGGCACAGCAACCCAAAGCGATAACCCGGCCCGGCAATCCTGTTTTTTATGTTAACGATACATAAAACCACCGGCTGAATTGTTTATTCCGAAACCTGAATGTAAATACTATTTTTACAGGGGTGCCTTCAGACAAAACCAGCCAATTATAGTCTCTTATTTACAAATAAACCACCGACTGCTTATTTAAACACCCTGATGAGATTTGCCATACTAATATGGTTTTTGTAATTAAAAATATTAATTATAGGTGGCAATATGTTAGAAAAAGTAAAAATATCGACGGGAGTGCCCCTCATCTTAATCGCATTTCTTTTGATACAGATTATTTCATCATTTTATTTTCTCAGGTTTATAAACTCACAGAATGAAATAAATAACACGATGACGATACAGTCAGAAAAAACTCATGTACTCGACCGTGTCTGGATTGGCTTTTTAGAGAATCGATCATTACTTAACATCATATCAAAAGGTGTAATGAAAGGTATTTATGAAAATGACACACAGAAAAAAAAACGAATTGACTATGCCGAAGAACAAGTAAAAAAAACAAGATCGGATTGGTTGAAATTTAAATCAATGCCAACAAGATTCGGAGAAGAACTTGAACACCGTATGGATTCTTCTTTTAATGAATATTATAACGCTCAGCTTGAGTTAGTTTATTTTTTACGAAAAAACAGGTTAGATGATTTTGATAACCAACCTACAAGTGATTATCAAAATACATTCGGGAAATTATATGAAAGTTATTATTCGGCAGATACTGATTATTATGACAAACTCATTAAAAATAGTAAAAGTAATGAAACATTGACAATATGGATAGCAATATTGCTGCTTGTCAGCATTTGTATCACCATCATTTTAGTCTGGGTCGGTATTCGTCGTTTACTGATCTTACCGATGAATCATTTCCAGGAAAGCATTCAGAGTATTGCAAAAGGTAATCTGATAAGACCGATTAACGTGACAGGCAGTTATGAAATCAAAAAACTATCTGAAACATTACGTTATATGCAAAACGAGCTTTCCGGAACTGTCGGGGATGTCCGGGATGGTGCCAACGCTATTTACAGAGGTGCCGGAGAGATCTCTGCCGGTAATAACGACCTGTCTTCGCGGACAGAACAACAGGCAGCCTCTCTTGAAGAAACCGCAGCCAGCATGGAAGAACTGACAGCCACCGTGCGCCGGAATGCTGACAATGCCCGTCAGGCACGTCATCTGGCACTAACCGCCTCCGAAACCGCAGAGCGCGGCGGGAAAGTCGTGGATGATGTCGTAAATACCATGCGCGGTATCGGCAACAGCTCTGAGAAAATTGCCGATATCATCAGTGTGATTGACAGTATTGCTTTCCAGACTAACATTCTGGCGCTGAATGCCGCAGTGGAAGCGGCTCGCGCAGGTGAGCAGGGCCGCGGCTTTGCCGTTGTGGCCGGTGAGGTCCGCAGCCTTGCCCAGCGCAGCGCGCAGGCAGCCCGGGAAATCAAAACCCTGATCGGGGATTCGGCCGTCAGAGTCGATGCCGGTACAGAACTGGTTGAGCGCGCCGGTGAAACGATGGATGAAATTGTCAGCGCCGTCACCCGGGTCACCGATATTATGAGTGAGATAGCCTCTGCATCGGATGAACAAAGCCGCGGAATTGACCAGATTGGCATGGCGGTGACGGAAATGGACAGAGTAACCCAGCAGAATGCAGCGTTAGTAGAGCAATCAGCAGCAGCGGCTGCATCACTTGAAGTGCAGGCAGGCAGACTGACTCAGGCCGTATCCGTATTTCAGATACAGACCGGAGAACTGAAGACCGGCACTCAGACCGGCACGGTGGCGCCGTTACGGCGCCCTGTTCCTGAAAAACCGGCAAATACACATAATGACTGGGAAGCGTTTTAATATAGACATGCTGAAACAGACAATGGCGCTGACGATTCAATAACCGCCGTTTTATGGGTGATAAATTTTAATAGTAAAATTTATCACCGCATCTTATACCCGCAAATTTTCCAGCAGCTGATCAAACGATACCCTGACTTTGTCATACGTCGCCTGCGGATTTTCACTGTGCACAATCCACATGGCGCATTCGTACAGCCCGCCATTAATAAACAGTGCCAGCACATCGGGTGCCACCTGCTTTATCCGCCCTGCTTCCATCAGATGTGTCAGGCGCCGGGTGATCCCCTGCACACAGGCCAGTTCATGGGATTTAACAATGGAAAAATCCAGTACCGAAGCCGCATCACGGAACATAATCCGCTGCACTTCCGGCTCCAGACTCATCGCCAGATAGCCCTGACATCGTGATTTAAACGCCGTCCACGCATCTGCTTCATTTTTTTCTGCCGTATCCAGACGCGCATCAAGTTCGCGATCCAGATCCTGTAATACGGCCAGAAACAGACCTTTTTTGTCACCAAAGTGATGATACAGCGCCCCCCGGGTCAGACCGGCCTGCGCCGTCAGGTCATCCATTACGGTGGCGGCGTACCCTGCCTCACCAAACTGCTGGCGTGCAGCACGGATAAGCTTTGTCCGCGTTTCTTCTATCATCTCTGCACGTGGCTTATGACCCATTTTCTCACTCCTGCGGTTGGCTCTCTTCAGCCGTGCGATTATAACACTTTTTTATTGACATACATCGCGTATGTCAATAGATTCACATACGCAATGTATGTTAATTGCATTACAGCCGGCTATTTCCGGCAGTTAAAATCATATCCGTCTGTAATACCACGGGTATCTGTGAGGTTGTTATGTTCAGCTCTTATCGTGTCATCTTTCAGCATCCCGGCACCAAAGCTTTTTCCGGTGCGGGATTTATCGCGCGGATGACCGTCTCCATGATGGGGATTGGGATCATTACCATGATTGCCCAATTGCGTGATTCTTTCTTTATGGCCGGCGTAACCGCGGCTGTTTATACTTTTTCGGCGGCATTCTGCGCCCCGCTGATCGCCCGTCTGGTGGATCGCTACGGGCAGAGCCGGATACTGCCGAAAACGCTGGTGATCAGTGTGCCAGCGACTGCCGCTTTGCTGTTATGCACGGTTTATGATGCTCCGGACTGGGCAATCTGGCTGTCCGCTGTTTTTGTCGGGGCGATCCCGAGTATGCCCGCGATGATCCGCTCCCGCTGGACACATATCTATAAGGGTGATCCGCGTTTACAGACGGCTTACTCTTTTGAGTCCGTACTGGATGAGATCAGCTTTATTATCGGGCCGCCGCTGTCGGTCACACTCTGTATCGCGCTGTTCCCGCAGGCCGGTCCGCTGGCGGCGATTATTTTTCTGATCATCGGTACGATGCTGGTGGTTTGTCAGAAACGGACTGAACCGCCGGTACACAAACGTGACGGACTGGCGAAAGGTACCGTACTGCGCCTGCCCGCTATTCAGTTGCTGATGGTGGTACTGCTTGCGCTCGGGGTGATTGTCGGGACAGTGGATGTACTGGCTGTTGCTTTTGCCAATGCACAGGGATATCCGGAAGGCGCGAGCTATGTTCTGTCTGTCTATGCCGCCGGTTCCTGTATCGCCGGGTTTATTTTCGGTGCGATACGTCTGCCGTTCAGCTACACAAAGCAGTTTGTCTTCACGGCGGCTGCCACACTGCTGACCACCCTGCCGCTGCTGCTGGTCACAAACCTGACCGGTCTGGGGCTGACCATGTTCATCGCCGGTTTCTTCTTCTCGCCGACCATGATCCTCGCTATCGGTTTTGTTGAGCGTGAAGCACCGCCCAATATGCTGACAGAAGGCTTTACCTGGCTTATTACCGGCCTGGCGGTCGGTGTGGCACTCGGCTCTGCCGGTGTCGGTATGATCATTGATACTTACGGCATTGATGCCGGGTTCCTGCTGGCTATCGCTGCGGGGGTCTGCGTACTGCTCACCGCCTGTATCGGTTATGTTTTCGTCTTCAAAGATGATAAAAACAGCGCTGATAAGTGACAGAAATAACTTTTACTATAATTTCAGCAATCAAACCGCACATTTTTACACTTAACCGGAGTGTGCGGTTTGCCTGATGTCGCCAAAATTCTTTGACTTAAATCAATTTCAATCGCCTTATTCCGGAGGAAATCTATATCTAGTGCTATATAATACAAAGCACACAAGATATAGTATTTATTCACAGTGTTATCCACAACGCCATGAAGCCGCATTATGACAGGTTTTACCCTGTGGATAACCAAACTGCCGGAGAGAAGCAAAGTGCACACTATCGTGATTAAGCGTGATGGATGTCAGGTAAATTTTGATGAATCACGCATCCGGGATGCCATTAAAAGAGCCGCTAAAGCCGCACGTGTTAATGATGATGACTACTGCTCTCAGGTTGCCGCCCGGGTAGCCTCCCTGCTGGGTGACCGGAAAAAAGTGGATATCGGTGAGATCCAGGACGCCGTTGAAAACCAGCTAATGTCCGGTGATTACAAAGAGTTAGCAAGAACTTACATCGAATACCGTCATGACCGCGACGTGGCACGAGAACTGCGCGGCCGCCTCAATAATGAGATCCGCGGGCTGGTTGAACAGAGTGATATGTCCATTCTCAACGAGAATGCCAATAAAGACAGCAAGGTGATCCCGACACAGCGTGACCTGCTGGCGGGTATCGTTGCCAAGCACTACGCAAAACAGCACATTTTACCGCGTGATGTTGTAATTTCACACGAACGTGGTGAAATTCACTATCACGATCTGGACTACGCGCCGTTCTTCCCGATGTTTAACTGCATGCTGATCGATCTGAAAGGTATGCTGACTCATGGCTTTAAAATGGGTAATGCCGAGATAGAACAGCCTAAGTCCATCTCTACCGCGACTGCGGTAACAGCACAAATTATTGCCCAGGTGGCCAGCCATATTTACGGCGGTACCACGATTAACCGTATCGACGAAATTCTCGCTCCGTTTGTCACTGCCAGCTATAACAAACATCTGAAAACGGCAAACGAGTGGCAGATTCCGGATGCGGAAGGCTACGCCAATGCCCGCACAGAAAAAGAGTGTTATGACGCTTTCCAGTCACTGGAATATGAAGTCAACACACTGCACACCGCCAACGGACAGACCCCGTTTGTCACTTTCGGCTTCGGGCTGGGCACATCCAGAGAATCCCGCATGATCCAGCAGGCGATTTTACGTAACCGTATCGCCGGTCTGGGTAAAAATCATAAAACCGCGGTATTCCCGAAACTGGTCTTCGCGATTAAAAAAGGCCTCAACCACCAGTACGGCGATCCGAACTATGACATCAAACAGCTCGCGTTAGAGTGCGCCAGCAAGCGGATGTACCCGGATATCCTGAACTACGATCAGGTGGTGAAAGTTACCGGTTCCTTTAAAACCCCGATGGGCTGCCGCAGTTTCCTCGGTGTGTATGAAGAGAACGGCGAAATGATCCATGACGGGCGTAACAACCTCGGCGTTATCAGCCTGAACCTGCCGCGTATTGCCATTGAATCACAAGGCAGTGAAGCGGACTTCTGGTCACTGCTGGATGAACGTCTGGTGCTCGCCAAAAAAGCACTGATGACCCGTATCGCACGGCTGGAAAATGTCAAAGCCCGCGTCGCGCCGATTCTGTATATGGAAGGTGCCTGTGGTGTGCGGCTGAAAGCGGATGATTCCGTTACTGAAATCTTTAAAAACGGCCGTGCCTCAATTTCTCTGGGTTACATCGGTATCCATGAAACCATCAATGCTCTGACCGGCACTGAAACACACATGTATGACGATGAACAGCGCCGCGCTCTGGGTGTTGCCATCGTGGAACGCCTGCGCCGTGCAACCGATGAGTGGAAAGCAGAAACCGGCTACGGTTTCAGTCTCTACAGCACGCCGAGTGAAAACCTGTGCGACCGCTTCTGCCGTCTGGATACTGCTGAGTTCGGTCTCATTCCGGGTGTGACAGACAAAGGTTACTACACCAACAGCTTCCACCTGGATGTGGAGAAAAAGGTCAATCCGTACGATAAACTGGATTTTGAAGCACCGTACCCGCCGCTGGCGAACGGCGGTTTCATCTGTTACGGCGAATACCCGAATCTTCAGCACAACCTGAAAGCGCTGGAAGATGTCTGGGATTACAGCTATGACCGCGTTCCGTACTACGGTACCAATACCCCGATTGATGAGTGTTACGAATGCGGATTTGCCGGTGAATTTAACTGTACCAGCAAAGGCTTTGTCTGCCCGAAATGCGGTAATCATGACGCTTCCCGCGTCTCTGTTATCCGCCGCGTATGCGGTTATCTCGGCAGCCCGGATGCCCGTCCGTTTAACGCCGGGAAGCAGGAAGAAGTGAAGCGCCGCGTTAAACACCTGAATAACGGACAATTAGGCTGAGTTGTGAATTATCATCAGTATTACCCCGTTGACGTCGTCAACGGGCCGGGTACACGCTGCACACTGTTTGTTTCAGGCTGTGTGCACCAGTGCCGCGGCTGTTATAACCAGAGTACATGGCGCACGGATTCCGGTGTGCCGTATACCCGGGAGCTGGAAGATAAAATTATCGCCGACCTCTGTGATACCCGTGTAAAACGTCAGGGAATTACACTGTCCGGCGGTGATCCCCTGCATCCGCACAATGTGCCGGAGATTCTGGCACTGGTGCAGCGTATCCGCCGCGAGTGTCCGCCGGAAAAAGATATCTGGATGTGGACAGGTTATAAACTGGATGAACTGAATGATGCCCAGCAGGAAGTCATTGAGCATATCAATGTATTAGTTGACGGGAAATTTGTGCAGGATCTGCATGACCCGATGCTGATCTGGCGCGGCAGCAGCAACCAGGTTATTCACTATTTGCGCTGAAACCAACGCTGAAACGCGACCAGTGCAGTTTCTTTCCGAACCCCAGTGTATTATTCACCATCTTAATCTCATCCAGCCGCAGCCCCCGCAACGGGGTTTTTGCGGCGACGGCCACCGGAAAACGGCGGCAGTAACGTGCCCGGGCCTGTTTTTCCTCTTCCTCTGACAGTGTCACAATCTCCCCCCGGAACTGTATCCCGCGGATTTTGGCCACCGTGACCGTCTGTGCGGAAATGGTTCCCGCCACCCGCGGGTTCTGCTGCATCAGGGTGCCGTGTCTGGTATGCGGTTCAGTAAGGAAATAAAGCATCATCGCTTCCGGATCCGCAATATAAAAGCAGGAGGCGCACCACAGGTCATCACCGGCAGTGGCACACAGCGTAAAGACATGATTTTTCTTCAGATAAGACAGGATTGAATCGTGCGGTAATTCCATACAGTACCCCCAATAAAACCACACCGGCTGATAGAGTATATCATCCGGTGCTGGTTCAGACAGTCCCGTCAGACGGGCTGTATTGTATGGCAAATCTCAGGAATTATTTATAGAGTTCCGCAGTACCACTCATCAGGTTTTCACCGCCTGCAGAGATGATGCGGAAAGAAGTTGCACCAGCTTCATCAGCTTTTTTGGATAAGGCAGCAGTCACATCAGCCAGGGTATCAATATCGCTGACAGAAACAACACCGACAGGTGCTTGTGTGCTATGTTGTACTTCGGTAGCAGCCATTGAACCAAATGAAACGGCACTTAAAGCTAAAATTGCAGGGATTACTGTTGAAATTTTCATATTATGATTCCTTAGAATAAACGTAATATCATGAGACGTTTTTGTCTCTCTTTGTGATGTGAGTCATATTATGCTCCTCCGCCGAAAAAGAAAATTAGCTATTTCTGCTGTAGTTATTCAATAAAATTGATGATTGGGGTTTTAATTAATCTGCGAAAAGAATTACCATGGTGAATACCACTGATTAATTAATTACTTGCGTGACTATCCCGCGGCGCAAATCAGCAAAATATTCGACTTTCATATAAACACAAAAACGCACGATTAAACAAAAATGAATGGTAATGCAGAGATAAACACGTGGTTTCTTTACATAATCAGGACGGAATCCGGATATCTTTACACAGGGATCACCCGTGATGTCGCACAACGTGTGGCGACACATCAGTCCGGAAAAGGGGCAAAATACCTGCGGGGGAAAACCGGGTTAAGCGTGGTGTATCAGGCTGCACTTGCGGATCGCTCAGTAGCGTCAAAAGAAGAATACCGGGTCAAACAACTGACAAAGAAGAAAAAAGAAAAGCTGGTCAGTGACCAGCCTTCCGATTTGACGACATACCTTAACGGCAGTGATTATTCACAGCTGTCAAAGTGATGCGAGAAATTAACCAGCCCGTGATAACGGTCTGCGGCATCGTTTTCCAGCGGATAGATCAGGAAATACGGTGCGGTATCCGGCCATTTGCAGTGCAAATCAAATTCGGCTGCCGGTTTAAAGCCCCATTTTCCGTAGATTTCAGGATCGCCCAACACCACAACCGCGCCGTAACCAAATTCATTGAGGCTGTCCAGCCCCTCATAAACCATCTGCTTCGCAATCCCCTGACCACGGTAAGCCTCTGCCACCGCAAGCGGCGCCAGTCCGACCCACTGACAATCTTCGCCTTCCACGTCCACCGGTGTGAAACCGGCATAACCGACCACCAGCCCCTCATCATCAGTGGCAACCACACCTAAAGTCAGCAGCCCGTCTTCCCGCAGTGAATGCAGGAGGTCAGCTTCATTATCACGCCCGAATGCGCTGCGCAGCAATGTATCGATACCGGCGGCATCAACCGGAATTTCTGTGCGGATCAGCATGAGGTCACCACTGTGTGTGATTTATCTTCGTCTTCCGCCAGCCCGGCCTGAATAAAGTCAGCCAGCTGCATTAATGCCGTACGCAGCAGCGGCGGCATACCGTCAAGATCAATCGAGTCCATCAGGTTTTTGACATACAGACCCAGTTCGGTATCCCCTTCAATGCGCAGACGGCGCTGGAAGAATAAGGTATCAGGGTCCTCTTTGCGGGCGGCGATCAGCACCAGATCATTAGCATTACCGCTGAAACTGACATCTTCCTGTTCATCCGCACTGACCACCAGACGGCCGTCACGGTTACTGATATACCAGTGAAGCGCCAGGTCGCGGACTTCCACTTTCAGCCATTTATTTTCCAGAAAATCGAGATCACCTTCTGTCAGCGCCTCTTCAAACTGACGCGCCAGAACCTGCTGGAGAACCTGTTTTTGCAGGGTAAACGGCGTTAATTTCAGCGGAAACCGCAATAACGCCGGCCCGTTGTGTACGAGCGAGGAACGAATTTTGGCAAACACCGTACTGACTCCTTAATCTGAATTACTGCGTCATTGTGCCAGAATCTGCGGAAATAACTCAGGATTCCGGTCAATTTTTCGTGTCATTATTTCTATTATATACCCGATTTTCCCCCTGCCGCAGAGAACATCCCGCTTTTATATCCGCAAACCGGGTGATTTTTTGCGGCAAATGTTCACTAACCTGCCTCAGGTCAATACCTTTTTTAGCCTGCCATTTACAATTTCCGATCATTTTTATTATTCAGTCTGAGAGTCTCACCATGGAACTATTGTGTCCTGCCGGTAATTTACCCGCACTGAAAGCCGCCATTGATAACGGCGCGGATGCGGTTTATATCGGCCTGAAAGATGATACTAATGCCCGTCACTTCGCCGGTCTGAATTTTACTGAAAAGAAACTCGCGGAGGCGGTGGATTATGTTCACCGCCACCAGCGTCACCTGCATATCGCGATTAACACCTTTGCCCATCCGGACGGTTTCAGCCGCTGGCAGCGGGCGGTGGATATGGCCGCACAACTGGGGGCGGATGCCCTGATCCTCGCGGATATCGCCATGCTGGAATATGCTGCGGAGCGCTATCCGCATATTGAGCGGCATGTCTCTGTGCAGGCGTCCGCCACCAATACCGAAGCTATCCGTTTCTATCAGCGCAATTTTGATGTGCACCGTATTGTGCTGCCACGTGTGCTTTCTATTCATCAGGTAAAACAGCTGGCACGCACCAGCCCGGTGCCGCTGGAAGTCTTTGCATTCGGCAGCCTGTGTATTATGGCGGAAGGCCGCTGCTACCTCTCCTCCTATCTGACCGGGGAATCCCCGAATACAGTCGGTGCCTGCTCACCGGCACGGTTTGTCCGCTGGCAGGAAACCCCGCAGGGACTCGAATCCCGCCTGAATGACGTGCTGATTGACCGCTACGGTGCGGATGAGAATGCCGGTTATCCGACACTCTGCAAAGGCCGTTACTGCGTGGACAGCAAGCCTTACCATGCCCTGGAAGAACCGACCAGCCTTAACACCCTGGAATTACTGCCGGAACTGATGGCGGCCAATATCGCGTCAGTGAAAATTGAAGGCCGCCAGCGCAGCCCGGCCTATGTGACGGATGTGGCCAAAGTGTGGCGTCAGGCGATTGACCGCTGCAAGGCCGATCCGGACCACTATGCGCCGGATGCCGCGTGGATGCAGACCCTCGGCGGCATGTCAGAAGGACGGCAGACTACCCTCGGTGCTTACCACCGCAAATGGCAGTAACGGAGAGAAAAACGATGCAATTTTCATTAGGTTCAGTCCTCTATTACTGGCCGAAAGCGACACTGGAACAGTTTTATCAGCAGGCAGTACAAAGCAGTGCGGATATTATCTATCTCGGTGAAACCGTGTGCAGCAAGCGCCGGGAAATGAAACCGGACGACTGGATAAATCTCGCCAAAACAGTTGCTGAAAGCGGCAAACAGGTGGTGATTTCCACGCTGGCGCTGTTACAGGCTCCGTCTGAGCTGAAAGAGATCGCCAAACTGGTCGATAACGGCGAATTTATGATCGAAGCGCATGATTTTGGTGTGATTAATATGCTGCATGAGCGCGGGCTGCCGTTCGTCGCCGGACACGGCCTGAACTGTTATAACGCCCCGGCGCTGAAAATCCTGCAAAAACAGGGCATGACCCGCTGGTGTATGCCGGTGGAACTCTCCCGTGACTGGCTGGTTAACCTGCTGAAACAGTGTGAAGAGCTGGAGATCCGTGACAAATTTGAAGTGGAAGTGATGAGCTACGGCCACCTGCCGCTGGCCTACTCCGCCCGCTGCTTCACCGCCCGTTCGGAAAACCGCGCCAAAGATGACTGCGAAACCTGCTGTATCAGTTACCCGCAGGGGCGCAAAGTCCTCTCACAGGAAAATCAGCAGGTCTTTGTCCTGAACGGGATTCAGACTCAGAGTGGTTACTGCTATAACCTCGGCAATGATCTGCGTTCTATGCAGGGACTGGTTGATATTGTGCGGATCTCCCCGGATGCTCCGGACGACCTGGCGGTCATTGATCATTTCCGCCGGAATGAAACCGGCGCACAGCCGCTGGATCTGGCACAGGCACAAAACTGCAACGGCTACTGGCGTAAAGTGGCGGGCCTGGAACTGGTGGAATAACAGAAGGAAATAACAATGACTGATGTTTATGCCCGTTTAAACGCACTGAATATTGAACTGCCGCCGGTCGTTGTACCGGATGCAAAATTTCAGCCGTATGTGATTTTTGATAACACCATTACACTTTCCGGTCATTTATCCAAAACCGGGGAGCAGTTAAATACCGGTAAATTCGGGGCGGATCTGACCATTGAACAGGGTGAGAAAATTGCCCGTCAGCTGGCTGTTAATCTGCTCGGTACATTGCAGGGTGCGGTGGGTGATCTGAATAAGATTAAAAAGATCATCAACCTGAACTGCATGATCAACGGCACTCAGGATTTTACAGATCCCCATGTGGTGGCGAATGCCTGTTCACAGGTTTTCCATGATGTTTTCGGTGAGAAAGGCTATCACAGCCGCAATGCACTGACCGTGGCACAACTGCCGTTTGGTGCCTGTATGGAGATATCGCTGATCGCCGGTATTGAGTAATAGAACAGAACGGGCGCGATATAAGCGCGCCCGTTATCCGGCTTTATTTTTTATGTTTCGCTTTCAGAAAATCAATTCGTTCCTGTGCCGGATAATGCCCTGCGGCTAATGCTTTTTCGTAATATTCAATGGCTTTATTATCGTCTTGTTTTACGCCTTCGCCCTTTTCATACATACTGGCAATATTATATAATCCGCTGGAACTACCCAATTCTGCCGCTCTCTGAAACAGAGATAATGCTTTAGTATAGTCTTGTTTAACACCATATCCATATCGGTATAATGAACCAAGGTTATTGATAGCAACATAAAAACCCTTGTCCGCTGATAATTTAAAATAATGAAATGCTTTCTGATATTCCTCAAGATCAACATAAAGCATTCCCAGATTACTCATAGCGATTTCATTACCTAACAAGATTGACTCTAAATAGTATTTTTCCGCTTTATTTATACTGTATTTCTCAAAATTGTACTCATAGTACAACCCCCCAAGTTTATTCAAAGCTTCTGATTTTATTTTATTATCTTTATTGAGTGCCAATAATAATATTTTCTCTGATTCGTCATAATTTCCGATTTCATGGTAAATCGCCCCAAGATTCAAAAGAGCTACATCTGAGCCAGACGCAATTGCCTGTTGATAAAGTAAAATAGCTTCCTTAGTTTGTTTTTCCTTTTTTGCATACAACCCTAAACTATTCATTGCACCAGATGAACCAAGCCCGGCAGCTTTCCGATACAAAGAGATACCTCTTTCTTCATCTTTATTAACCACAATACCACGCAGGTAATAAGATCCCAGATAAAACAACGCATCTGCATTATTCTGCTCTGCTGCTTTTTCAAACCAGTAACGGGAAAATACAGAATTCTGCGGAAAACCGATACCTTCTTCATACAGTAGTCCGATTTGTAACTGGATCAGCGCATTGGCCTTTAATACTACAGAACGATTATCAGCGATATCTGTCGGTTTACATTCGGAATCAATAGTTTCAGGCTTGACTATTTCACTTGCATAGCTGCTGCCTGCCATCATTAAAAAAACAGAGAATATGACTGATCGTAACCGACTCCTGAGTTTGTATGCTAATATCATTAAATACTCCATTGTAAGGATACAAGGCTATGGCAAATATTATCTATTTAAAGCTGGAAGGAAAGCAACAAGGTTTAATATCAAGAGGCTGCTGTACCTCAGATTCTATAGGAAATAAGTATCAGTCCGGTAAAGAAGATTATATCTTTATTACTGAATTTGACTGTGCGGTAACCCGTGATCAGAACCTCAGCCATCATCCGATTGATTTTGTAAAATTAATTGATAAATCTTCTCCGCTGATTTTAGTAGCCATCGCCAATAATGAAAGATTAACCCTGACCTTTGATTTTTTCCGGATATCACAGCATGGCGGTCCGGAAAAATACTATACGATAAGGCTCAATGAAGCGAGTATCGTTAATTACGCCACTCGTTCGCCTAATAATATTCTGCGCAATGATATTCAGCCGGAAGAGTATATCTCCGTAAAATACCGGGATATTACCACCTCCCATATTATGGCCGGAACTTCCGGCTACAGTATTACCGATGATAATAACTACTGACGATACTGTGCGATAAGGCTGCGAACCTCCTGCATAAATACCTCATCTGCTGACCGGCCGGAGGGTTTCGCAGCCAGTAACACAAAATTTGCCAGTTCATCTTCCAGAAAATAGTAGATCAGTGACAGTTGTGCGCGATCTAATGCCTGATAAACCGCATAGTTTCTTTCTTTTAACCGCTGCGCCGCACGGGCCATTTTTTCGATAGTACCGTAACTGTACAGGAGTGTTGCAATAACCACCGACCGTTTAATAACCAATTCTTTCTGACTAAACAGAACGGGGAATTTATAGGCAACAGCGGCAATTACACCAGAGGATATTGCTGTGACAAGATATTTTCTTAATACTGAATTACCTATAACTGATGGTATATGACGTGCAGCTGTAGTATCAACATACCTATCTGTGATCTCTCGTGCATTCCAGTCAATTGGCTCAACTCCGATATATCTTATATTGCTTGCAATAAAATCATTAAGCATCTTCCTTCTGGATGGCGGTATATCTTCTAAAACTGCAGATACAATGATACTGATCGCTTCTTTAAAATTTTCATAGGGATCAGCCAGAAAACGCAGAAGGTAAATCGCTTCCGCGTTCTCTTTCATAATCTGATATCCGCCTGACAGACGTTTATTACGTAAAAAACTCATCGGAATATCAATAACCGGAAACGGAAAATCAGCCAGCGTATTTACCGCCCGCTCAGCACCGTGATAGCTGGTCACAGCAATGTCTTTTATCAGTGCATCCGGAATACGGCTCATTGCTGTTTCAACAGAGGGGTCACTGTCCGCACATTGGTAATAAATGGATTCACCCAGTCCGGTATACGGTTTACATGCTGTTTCTGTTTTTCTTTCAGTCAGTAATTTCCGCAGAAAACGTATTATCCGCCGGTTGGTATAAATCCGTGCTTTTACTTCTTCTGAAATATCCGTAATTTCACCATCACGGCAATAAAACTGATCCATCGGGTCAAAATCATTACAATAAGCCATATGACCTCCCTGCCATTATATTAAGTCATTCCCCCCGGAGGGCATCCGATATCATAAGTGTAGCCGGGAACATAAAATGTACCGGCAAAAAAAATCCTGTGTCTGACACAGGATTTCATTTATTTTAACGGGCTTTGTTTTTCCGCCGTGATAACCGCCGCAGGGAATGTGTAATACGCCGTAATTCCCCGTCACGCAGCATACCGATAAAGACACCGAGCAGCGTATAAATAATCCCGAGCACCAGCATCATAATAATATCGTTCTGCACGCCGCTGAACGGCAAATCCATCTGGTTGATACCGGCAATCGCTTTGGTCGCCCAGGTGGACGGCAGTGCAGAGGCAATAAACCGTACCCAGTCCGGCATCGCCTGTAACGGCCAGATAGTACCGGACATATAAAAGACCGGTGTGGTGACAAAGGCCAGCGTCAGGTAAATCATCTCCACACTGCGCAGACATTCGGTGACCAGTTTCCCGAGTCCCAGAACCCCCAGCAGGAACGGGAACGTCAGCAGCCACAACTCATACATCGGCGCTTCCTGACGATACCCCAGTACCCACGGCCACAACGCGAAGAAGACGGTCGACAGGAACAGCCAGATCGGCAGCAGCGCACTCAGCGCCCCCAGATAGACCGCCAGAGGCGGTTTACCTTTCGGTGTGCTGCGCACGGCAATACTGACACGGACACAGGCGATCAGCAGTGTGTGCTGCAACAGCATGACCAGCAGCCCCGGCAGCGCAATGGCGGCAAAACTGACACCCGGGTTATACATCCCGACGGTTTCAGACTGAATCGGCGCGATCAGTATTGATGCCTGCTCCGGTGTATAACCGTTTGCTGTCAGGATTTTGGTGTTGTAATCCGCCAGGATCTGCTGATATGCCTTGCTCAGCTCCTGCTGAATCTGCCCGCTGGCGATACGGTTGGTACCGTCACCAAAGACCGGCACAGTAATATTTTTGCCCTGTAAGAGATTGCGTTCAAAATCCTGCGGAATAATGATGATCGCAAACAGATCACGCATGATCATATCCTGCCGGGCTGCGGCCAGGTTGTCATAACTGTGCAGTTCCACTTTTGCGGTGGCGTCCAGCTCCCGCACCAGTGAACGGCTGGCCACCGTGTTATCCTGATCCACCACTGCGACCGGTAAGTCCCACAGTACCGGATGCACATAGACCAGGCTCATGACACACAGCGAGATAATCAGCAGCATCCACATCGGTTTTTCAAGCATACCGAGCAGTACTTTCAGGAACGTCTGGAAATACAGTTTCATACCGCGTGTCCTCCCTGTAATGCCAGCCGTTTCGGCAGGCGGTTACGGATCAGGAAAGTCGCGCCCACCGGATAGAGCAGCAATAATGCACAGACATACAGGATATGCTGTAACGAGACTTCCCGCAGGAAGATATCAAACATGGCGTTCAGCGCATGTGTCAGCGGCTCGATGTTCGCGATAATCCGTGCCGGCAGAATCATCGACAGCTCCGGCACAGTCATCCCGGAAAAGGCCATTGCCATACTCACCAGCATCCCGATCATACTGTAAGCCATCATCGGATCACGGGTGAATGTGTAGAGGAGCAGGCCGATGCTCTGGGCGGCCATCACATAAAAGAAACCGATCATCAGCATATAGACCGGATTCCCGGTGACTTTAGCCTCAAAAACGGTGACCAGGACAGCGAGTTCGATCATCAGCAGTGCCGTGAAAAACAAGGTATACGGTGCCAGCTTGCCAAGCACACCGCTGAACAGCGGTTTAATGGATTGCAGCATGGTGCTGCGTGACATGGTGTAAATCGTACAGGTCACCACAAACAGCTGAAGCATATGGATCGTGGCAGCAAACTGCTGATAATAAATATAACTGCCGCTGGCGTTAAACAGGGTGTCATAGGACATCGTCACCTGTGCCAGTTTCGGAACATTTTTCCCCATTTCAGAAGCGAGGACAGAGCGGTACTGACCGTTCAGTTCGGCAATCAGCCCGCTGAAGTCCTGGGTGGCGTAGCTGCCGGAAGCATAAAACAGTGCATTAAAAAACATCCGGGTTGTCGGCTGCTTGCCGGACAGCACATCGCTTTCAAAACGCGGCGGGATCACCAGGATGGCATAATCTTCCGCACTCCCCATGCGCTCAAGTGCAACCTCTTTATCATCCTGCGGTGTGATACTGGCGTGTGAGGCTGCATTCAGGTTACGCACCAGCGTACGGGAGAGCGGGCTGTGGTCATAATCGATGGCGGAAACCGGTAAATCCAGTAATGTGCCTTCAGAGAAGTTGGCACTGACCAGTGCGAATAACATCAGCGGAAACAGCCAGCTCAGCCAGTGGAACACCGGACTGCGCACCGCCATCCGGGTTTCCTGTGAGAATGCGTTACGGAAACCGCGCCATATTGCCGGGAGCCTCATTACTTATCCCGGCGCCATAATGCACTCATACCGGGTCTTAATCCGTCCACCGGCTGCGCCGGATAGAGGCGAACCTCAAAGGTTTTCAGATCAAAATCCCCGGTGGCGCGAGTGGCGCGTTTGGTGGCGTAATCCCCCATAGGTGCGATATAGCGGACTTCAGCCTCAATTTCCTGATTTTTCAGCGCCGGAACGGTCAGCGTGATTTTGTCGCCCTTTTTCACATCCGCGAGAATATCTTCACGCAGGTTATAGACAAAATACGCTTCCGGCAGACGGATAATCGTCACCAGCGGACTGCCGGCATTAAACAGCTCACCGATTTCAGCCGGAATCGGCCCGATTTCACCGGTCACCGGTGCGGTAACCGTCAGCTCATCCTGCTGGACTTTTAACTCAGCCAGTTTTTGCTCTGCCTGGCGCAGTGCCGCTTCATAACGCTGACGCTGCTCTGTGCGGTCACCGTTTTTCGCCTGGTCAAGCTGAGCTTTGGCGGCCAGTACGCGCTGTTGTGCCACATCACGGGCACGGCGGGACTGATCAAGTTCGGTTTTCGATACATAGCCCTTTCCGGACATACTGCTCATCCGCTGAAAATCACGCTGTGCATTTGCCAGTTCAGCCTGAGACTGCGCCAGTTGTGCGGCATAATTACGTACGCTCTCTTCACGCGTACCGTTCAGCGATTCGGTTAACTGAGCCTGTGCCTGGTCGCGGGCAGCCACCAGTGAGGCAACCTGTGCCTCCAGCTCCGGACTGGTCAGGCGGATCAGCGCCTGTCCCTGTTTGACGTCGTCACCACGCTCAATCAGACGCTCAACAACACGTCCTTTGGCTTTAGAGGAAACAATAACCTCCGGTGCATCGACTTCGCCCTGCAATAAAAGATACTGGTTGTGGGCACGAAAAAGTGCAGCCATCGCAATTAAGACCAGCATCAGCAGGATCAGATAGATTGTTCTTTTTTTCATTATTGATTTCGGCCTTAACTATCATTTGTGAAACTATTCAGGGTGGAATCATCCCGAATAAAATTGTTCTGGAAAAAACGATGAAGAAGGGGAAGCTGTCAGTATTACTGATTTCAGCAAAAACCGTTAAGATATTTGTGCGCCAGATCACAGCATAATACCTTCAACCCCGGCCTTATACACCTGCTGAAAAACTATTTTTAATATAAAATCTCAGATAGTTACAAATAATCTTCCCCCGGCAAGTGATCCGACAGAAAAATGTATGACTACAATCTGATTTTCCTGCTGCTTCAGCAGATGTGTGTGTATCTGGTTATCGCCTGGGTACTCAGCAAGACGCCGCTGGTGCTGCCGGTCTTACAGGTGACTGTCCGCCTGCCGCACAAGCTGATGTGCTACCTGATTTTCTCCGTTTTCTGTGTCATGGGCACCTATTTCGGTCTGAATATCAATGATTCTATCGCCAATACACGGGCTATCGGCTCGGTACTCGGCGGTCTGCTCGGCGGTCCGTCCGTCGGGCTGCTGGTCGGCTTTACCGGCGGACTGCACCGCTATTCTCTCGGCGGTATGACGGCATTCAGCTGTATGGTGTCCACCATTGCAGAGGGGCTGATCGGCGGTATGGTACACCGGTACTATATGAAACGCGGACAGATCAACAAACTGTTCAACCCCTGGACCGCTGCCGGTGTGACCTTTGTTGCCGAACTGGCACAGATGGCAATTATTCTGTTACTGGCACGGCCGTTTAATGAAGCACTGAATCTGGTGAAAGATATTGCCGCACCGATGATTATTGCCAATACCATCGGCGCCGCTATGTTTATCCGCATCCTGCTGGACAGACGTGCCATCTTTGAAAAATACACCAGTGCATTTTCCGCCCAGGCGCTGAAACTGGCGATCAGCACAGATGGTGTGCTGCGCCAGGGATTTAACGAGACCAACAGCCGTCAGGTGGCGCAGGTGCTGTATGACGAGCTGAATGTGGCAGCGGTTGCTATCACGGATACGGAAAAACTGCTGGCCTTTATCGGCGTGGGGGCGGATCACCATCTGCCGGGCACACCGATTGCCTCACGCTATTCCCGGCAGGCCATTGCCCATAATGAGGTTGTCTATGCCGACGGCAACGAAACGCCGTACTGCTGCTCAATCAATCCGCACTGTAAGCTCGGCTCCACCCTGGTGATCCCGCTAACCGGGGAAAATAAACAGGTGGTCGGTACGATTAAGCTGTATGAAGTGAAGAACCGTCTGTTCAGCTCGATTAACCGTACATTGGGAGAGGGTATTGCCAGTCTGTTGTCGGCACAAATCCTGGCCGGACAGTTTGAACGAAGTAAGCAGTCACTACTGGAAACAGAGGTGAAATTACTGCATGCCCAGGTCAATCCGCATTTCCTGTTTAATGCGCTCAATACCTTACAGGCGGTGATCCGCCGCGATGCGGAACAGGCACGGCATCTGGTGCAGAATCTCTCCACCTTTTTCCGCAAAAACTTAAAGCGCCCAGGTGAGATTGCCACTCTCGCGGCTGAAATTGAGCATGTGAATGCTTACTTACAGATTGAAAAAGCCCGTTTCCGTGAGCAGTTGTGTGTGGATATCGCCATTCCGGATGAACTGAAACAGGCCACTCTGCCGGTCTTTTCGTTACAGCCGGTGGTGGAAAATGCGATAAAACATGGCACATCACAGATATTTGAGCAGGGAAAAATTACCATAACCGCACGGGCGGAGGGCAATGCCCTTGTCATCCTGATCACCGATAATGCCGGGCTGTATCAGCCAACCGGAATGAGTGACGGGCTGGGCATGGGGCTGGTCGATAAACGCATCAAAGTCCGTTATGGTAAACAATATGGCCTCAGTGTTCACTGTGAGCCGGAAGTAAAAACAACCATTATTCTGACCTTACCCTTCGATTCATCGGCAGGTGCGGCAGCACCGCCAGATAACTAAAAAAATGATAATGACACTATGAATGTTTTAATAGTTGATGATGAACCACTGGCCCGGGAAAACCTGCGATTACTGCTCGATGCATATCCTGACATTCATATCCTGGGTGAATGTACCAACGCCATTGATGCCATCGGTAAAATCCATCGTCTGAAGCCGGATGTAGTGTTTCTGGATATCCAGATGCCCCGCGTTACCGGGCTGGAAATGGTCGGCATGCTCGATCCCGGCCACCGGCCTGCGATTGTCTTTCTCACCGCCTTTGAAGAGTACGCATTACAGGCTTTTGAGGAAGATGCGTTTGATTACCTGCTCAAACCGGTAGAGAAAGAGCGTCTGGATAAAACCCTGAACCGGCTGCGCCAGGGACAGATCCGGCCGGCAGAGACTCCGGAACAGACAGAACAGCTGCGCTATATCCCGTGCAGCGGCCATAACCGTATCTGGCTGATGCCGGTTGAGGATGTGGTGTATGTTAATTCCCGCATCAGCGGTGTGTTTGTGATGAGCGCACACGGCCAGGAAGGGTTTACCGAGCTGACGCTGCGTACTCTGGAAACACGCACCCCGCTGCTGCGCTGCCACCGGCAGTATCTGGTCAATCTGACCCGCCTGCGGGAAATTCTGCTGGGCGATAACGGCCAGGCGGAGCTGATACTGAGTAACGATGAAACCATCCCGGTCAGCCGCCGCTACCTTAAACCTCTTAAGGAAGCTTTGGGGCTGATTTAATACCTATTCTCAGACGTATAAAAAAAGCCCGGCAGGGATATCCCCCGGCCGGGCTTTTTATGATTCAGAGAATCAATTATGCGTCATTATTGGTACGACGGCGTGATGCAGAGTTTCCGTCTTCACGGCGGAAGTTGCGGCGCTCGCCCTGCGGACGGCGATCGCTGTTACCACGGTCAGAACGCTCGCCGTCACGGCGGTTACCACCACCGAAACTGCGGCCGCCGTTACCACCACGGTCATTACCGCCGCTGCGGCGTTCACGGTTAAACGGCTTCGCATCACCGACTAATGTCATGTTCATTGGTTTGTTCATAACACGGGTACGGGTGAAATGCTGCAGCAGATCAGTCGGCATACCTTTCGGTAATTCGATAGTTGAGTGAGTATCAAACAGTTTGATGTTACCGATGTAACGGCTGTTGATATCCCCTTCGTTAGCAATCGCGCCCACAATGTGACGGACTTCAACACCATCGGTACGGCCCACTTCAATGCGGTACAGTTCCATATCACCCACGTCACGGCGCTCACGGCGCGGACGATCACCACGCTCAGGACGATCGCCGAAACGGTCGTTACGGTCATTACGGCGGCGATCATCACGATCGTTGAACTCACGGCGCGGACGACGTGGTGCATCCGGCGGCAGGATCAGTTTGCGCTCGCCTTCTGCCATTTTCAGCAGAACCGCAGCCAGGGTTTCCATATCGATATCGGCTTCAGACTCATCGCTGTCTGCCGGAACCAGTTTTTTCAGCAGTGCACGATACTGATCCAGGTTGCTGCTTTCCATTTCTGCATGGATAGTGGCAGCGAATTTTTCCTGGCGGCGCTGGCTGATCATCTCTGCATCCGGTAATTCAACCTCAGGGATGGTCAGTTTCATGGTACGTTCAATGTTACGCAGCAGGCGGCGTTCACGGTTTTCCACGAACAGCAGTGCGCGACCCGCACGACCTGCACGACCGGTACGGCCGATACGGTGAACGTAAGATTCCGCATCCATCGGGATATCGTAGTTAACAACCAGGCTGATACGCTCAACGTCCAGACCACGGGCAGCAACGTCTGTTGCAATCAGAATATCCAGGCGGCCGTCTTTCAGGCGCTCCAGTGTCTGCTCACGCAGTGCCTGGTTCATGTCACCGTTCAGTGCTGCGCTGTTGTAGCCGTTACGCTCCAGCGTTTCTGCCACTTCCAGGGTCGCGTTTTTGGTACGGACGAAGATAATCGCCGCATCAAAATCTTCCGCTTCCAGGAAGCGAACCAGTGCTTCGCTCTTACGTGCACCGTAAGCAGTCCAGTAGCTCTGGCTGATGTCCGGACGGGTAGTCACGCTGCTCTGAATGCGCACTTCCTGCGGATCTTTCATGAAACGGCGGGTAATGCGGCGGATAGCTTCCGGCATGGTTGCAGAGAACAGCGCGGTCTGGTGATTTGCCGGGATCTGACTCATGATGGTTTCAACGTCTTCGATGAAGCCCATGCGCAGCATTTCATCTGCTTCGTCCAGAACCAGACCTTTCAGGTTGGATAAATCCAGGGTGCCGCGTTTTAAGTGATCCAGCAGACGGCCCGGAGTCCCGACAACCACCTGTGGTCCCTGACGCAGAGCACGTAACTGGACGTCATAACGCTGACCGCCGTACAGGGCGACCACATTCACGTTACGCATATGTTTGGAGAAATCAGTACAGGCTTCCGCAACCTGAACCGCTAATTCACGGGTCGGTGCCAGCACCAGAATCTGTGGTGCTCTCAGGTTCGGATCAATATTGTTCAGTAATGGCAGGCCGAATGCCGCCGTTTTACCACTACCTGTCTGTGCCATACCCAGGACATCACGTCCGGCAAGCAGGTGCGGAATACATTGTTGCTGGATCGGGGACGGCTTTTCGTAGCCCAGGTCGTCCAGTGCAGTCAAAATATCAGCTGATAAACCAATGTCAGCAAAAGAGATTTCAGTCTCAGTGGTCATGTAAAGGTGCCTCATACAAAATGGCGGCCAGTCTACACAACCCATCGGAAAGCATGTCGGTTGTTTTCATTTAAAAGTGTGAACTGGCTCAAATAAAATTATAAAACGAACAAAAATCCCCCCATCACTTCCGCGATGGTGAAAAATTAACGGGTTGAAGTGTGTTCGTCAGCTATTGTGGATCTGAATCCGTCAGGTCCTGTTCTTCATCACCTAACAGAGCTAATTCCAACAATGCGTAGCGGTGCTCAACGAAATTGTGTGCGTTGTTGGCAACCGTCAGCTTGAACAGCGTTTCAGCGCTGTCCGTATCCCCCAGACTCAGGTAGTATTTACCTAAATAGAAGTAGGTTTCACTGAGATGTTCAGCGAGCGAAGTGTTATCCGTTGAGAATTCCTTCAGCCGATCAAGCAGTGTCTTTTCACTGATGTCGCCGAGATAGAATTCAGCAATATTCCAGCCCCATTGTCCGCCTTTCGCCTGCTGATAGCGCTGACGTAAATCGGTCAGTGCTTTCTTCGGATCTATCTCTTTATCGGTGAGATAGAGCCACAGCGAGCGGAACGGATCGTTTGGATCATCCTGATAAAACGCCAGCAAATCATCCCGCGCTACCGGATACCTGCCCCCGTAATACAGGGCAATACCGCGGTTCATACGCGCGTAGTTATAAGTTGGATCAAGCTCTAATACAGAATCATACGCTTCATAGGCAGCATCAAAGTTGCCTGCCTGCGTAAAATAAATGCCCAGGTAATTAAATATCTCCGGAATATCCGGACGCATTGATAACGCAACGGTAAAATCGTTACGCGCCAATGCACGCAATCCGAGGCTGTCGTACAACACACCACGCTGATAAAGCAGCTGGGCGTACTCATCCTCAGTTAATGACCGGCTTGCCAGTATTTGTTCCATTCGGGCGAGGATCACTTCCTGCTGTAATGATGGCTGCAGGGGTACTGCAAGTAAATCCCCGGAGTGCCATTTTTTACCGCTGCTGCATCCTGCGATAAAAATTATAGCTGCAATGCTCCACCAACGCAGAAAAAAATTCATTTCCTACTCCCGAAGTCAGATCCCTGAAAGGATAATCCTCTGACTGACAATAACCGAGTGCATTTTTGCTTTTTTTGCCGAATGGCGCCCTTTTTACAGGACGCCATGCCTTACGTCAAATTTTATTCAGCGTTATTTGCATCAGAGGTTGCATCTGAAGCCGGAGCAGCATCCTGACTGACCGCTTCTTTCATGCTCAGGCGGATACGACCCTGACGGTCGATTTCCAGTACCTTAACCGGTACTTCCTGACCCATTTCCAGATAATCTGATACTTTTTCAACGCGTTTGTCAGCGATCTGAGAAATATGCACCAGACCTTCTTTACCGCCGCCGATAGCCACGAAAGCACCGAAATCAACGATACGGACAACTTTACCGTTATAGATACGGCCGACTTCCACTTCTGCGGTAATTTCTTCGATACGGCGGATAGCCATCTTCGCTTTGTCACCGTCAGTCGCAGCAATCTTCACAGTACCGTCATCTTCGATTTCGATAGTGGTGCCGGTTTCTTCGGTCAGGGCACGGATCACAGAACCGCCTTTACCGATAACGTCTTTGATCTTGTCCGGATTGATGCGGATAGTGTGGATGCGCGGTGCAAACTCAGAGATATCAGCACGTGGTGAGTTAATAGCCTGTTCCATCACGCCCAGGATGTGCAGACGCGCACCTTTGGCCTGGTTCAGAGCCACCTGCATGATTTCGCTGGTGATACCTTCGATTTTGATATCCATCTGCAGGGCACTGATACCGTCACGGCTGCCCGCCACTTTAAAGTCCATATCGCCAAGGTGATCTTCATCACCGAGGATATCAGACAGAACCACGTATTTGTCGCCTTCTTTAACCAGACCCATCGCGATACCGGCAACCGCTGATTTCACAGGAACACCTGCATCCATCAGTGCCAGAGATGCACCACAGACTGACGCCATAGAAGAAGAACCGTTGGATTCAGTAATTTCTGACACCACACGTACGGTGTACGGGAATTCTTCCTGAGACGGCATCACTGCCAGCACACCACGTTTCGCCAGACGGCCGTGGCCGATTTCGCGGCGTTTCGGTGAACCGACCATACCGGTTTCACCCACGCAGTACGGAGGGAAGTTATAGTGGAACAGGAAGGTATCAGTGATTTCACCCATCACCTGATCCAGGGTCTGTGCATCACGGGCAGTACCCAGAGTTGCTGTTACCAGCGCCTGAGTTTCACCACGGGTGAACAGAGAAGAACCGTGAGTACGCGGCAGAACACCGGTGCGGACATCCAGTGCACGGACCATGTCTTTTTCACGGCCGTCGATACGCGGCTCACCGTCCAGTACACGGGTACGGACAACCGATTTTTCAACCGCAGACAGGATGTCGCTGATTTCATGTTTCAGTTCGCTGGTCAGCTCTTCACCGCGTGCGGCAAATTCAGCTTCCAGTGCGCTGATGGTTGCATCTTTAATGATATCAACCTGCGCATAACGATCCTGTTTCTCAGTGATACGGTAAGCATCACCCAGGGCTTTTTCAGCCAGTTCAGCAACGCGGTCATGCAGAGTCTGATTAACAGGCTCAGGCTGCCAGTCCCACTTAGGTTTACCGGCTTCAGCTGCCAGCGCGTTGATATTTTCGATAACAATCTGCTGCTGCTCGTGACCGAACACGACCGCACCCAGCATTTGTTCTTCAGTCAGCAGTTGCGCTTCTGATTCAACCATCAGAACCGCACCTTTGGTACCGGCAACAACCAGATCCAGTTTGCTTACCGCTAATTCGTCAGTGGTCGGGTTCAGAACATACTGGTCATTGATGAAACCAACACGTGCCGCACCAATCGGGCCGTTGAACGGAATGCCGGACAGTGCCAGCGCCGCTGAGGCACCGATCATTGCCACGATATCCGGGTTAACCTGCGGGTTCACAGATACCACGGTTGCGATGATCTGAACTTCGTTCAGGAAACCTTCCGGGAACAGAGGACGTAACGGACGGTCAATCAGACGTGCGATCAGGGTTTCGCCTTCGCCCGGACGGCCTTCACGACGGAAGAAACTTCCCGGAATACGGCCGGCAGCGTAAGTACGCTCCTGATAGTTTACGGTCAGCGGGAAGAAGTCCTGGCCCGGTTTCATTTTTTTCTGGCCGACAACGGTAACGAATACCGCGGTGTCGTCCATGTTAACCATTACAGCTGCTGTCGCCTGACGGGCCATCATGCCGGTTTCAATAGTGACAGTGTGCTGACCATACTGGAATTTACGGATTGTCGGATTTAACAAAATAATATCCTTCTGGGTCTCTCACCCCGGCAGGGGTAAGTAGTGAAATGGTTCCTTCAGATACATCCTCGCGACTAATGACAACCTTTTCCTTCTGCCGGAAAGTGCTCTCATTAGCCGCGCGAATAGCTGTACCGAAGAATCGTTATTATTGCGGCAACAGCTCAACAGCCGCATTCAGAAGAAAAGGGGCCGTCGGCCCCTTTCCACTGAAACTTGTCTGAATTAGCGACGCAGGCCCAGACGCTCAAGAATTGAGGTGTAGCTTGCTAAATCTTTGCCTTTCAGATAGTTCAGGAGCTTACGACGCTGAGCTACCATGCGCAGCAGACCACGACGGCTGTGGTGATCTTTTTTGTGCTCAGAAAAGTGACCTTGCAGGTGATTGATCTGTGCAGTCAGCAGCGCGATCTGAACTTCGCTTGAACCGGTGTCGTTTTCGCCACGACCGAAATCAGCGACAATTTTCGCTTTCGCTTCAGTGCTTAGAGACATAATAGAACTCCAAATATACTTTGATTAATAAAATTGAGTGCCGATCTCTAATTCAGCATCTCAGGGAAATTGCCGCGTTATTCTACGCCGCCTGCGCCCTGAACGCAAGATATGGCGGCACTTATTCGGTGTATTCCACAACAAGGCGGCGTGGTGCCACCAGCCCGTCATCACTGATCACCGCAAGACCGATAAAGCGGTCTTCGTCACCCTGTGTCACGCGGGTTAATGTCTGCGGTGCCAGTTCGTGCGGCGCCCGTACCGGCTGCCCCAGTTTAAAATATCCGGCGGTCACATCCGTCAGGTTCACCTGCGGGAAATGTGACACAGCAGTATCCATCGGCAGTAACAGCGGGTCCAGCGCGGTTTCCAGCGGTGTTTCTGATTCATCCGCGACCCGGCGCATTTCCTGAAGCTGCTCCAGTGTCACCATCCGTTCTGACGGATACGTGGCCACCTGCAACCGGCGCAGCATGATCACATGCGCCCCGCAGCCGAGTTTTTCACCGAGATCATCAATGATGGTACGGATATAAGTGCCTTTCGAGCAGTGGATTTCCAGCTCCAGCTCATCCCCTTCATGGCGGATAAACAGCAGTTCATACACCGTGATCGGGCGGGCTTCCCGCTCTATGGTGATCCCTTTGCGGGCATATTCGTACAGCGGACGTCCCTGATGCTTGAGAGCAGAATACATGGACGGCACCTGCATGGTATCGCCCCTGAATGACTCCAGGGCGGCCGCAAGCTGTTCCGCAGTGAATGTCAGCGGGCGCTCACTGATCACCTCACCATGCGAGTCTGAGGTATCTGTACGCTGTCCCAGACGGGCAATCACACGGTAACGTTTGTCGGAATCCAGCAGAAACTGCGAAAATTTGGTCGCTTCACCGAGGCAGACCGGCAGCATACCGGTCGCCAGCGGATCGAGCGCGCCGGTGTGACCGGCTTTACTGGCATTAAACAGACGGCGGACCTTCTGTAATGCATCATTGGATGAAATGTCCTGCGGTTTGTCCAGCAGCACAATGCCGTTGATTTCACGGCCACGACGACGGCGTGCCATCAATTACCCTCTTTGTCGTCCGCAGATTTACGCATATCCTGGTCGTGTTTGATCACATCAGACACCAGGTTGGACATACGCATCCCTTCGACCAGAGAACTGTCATATTCAAATTTCAGTTCCGGGATAATGCGCAGACGCATCTCTTTCCCCAGCAGGGAACGAATGTAGCCGGAAATATCGTTTAAAACCCGGATACCCAATTTAACCTGTTCCGAATTCTGGTCTTCATCCATAAAGTTCAGAAAGGTCACAAATACCGTGGCATAGGCCATATCGCGGGATAAATCCACGCCGGATACCGTTGCCATTCCCACACGGGGATCTTTAATTTCACGCTGCAGGATAATCGCAATTTCTTTCTGAATTTCCTGTGAAACGCGCTGAGTACGGCTGAATTCTCTCGCCATAGTTTCTCTCCTGAAAATTCGGGGGGCCATAAGCCCCCCAATTATATCATGTTATGTCATACCGTCAGGTGATCAGATAGTTCGCTGAACTTCAATCACCTGGAAGACTTCAATCATGTCGCCCGGGCGGACATCATTGTAGTTCTTGACACCGATACCACATTCCATCCCGTTACGGACTTCAGCGACATCATCTTTGAAGCGGCGCAGAGATTCCAGCTCGCCTTCATAGATAACCACGTTGTCACGCAGAACGCGGATTGGGTTGTTACGTTTGATAGTCCCTTCAGTCACCATACAACCGGCGATTGCACCGAATTTCGGTGAACGGAACACATCACGGACTTCTGCCAGACCCATGATTTCCTGTTTGAATTCCGGCGCCAGCATCCCGCTCATTGCCTGTTTGATTTCATCAATCAGGCTGTAGATAACGGAATAGTAACGCAGGTCAACGCTTTCGCTTTCAATCAGGCGGCGTGCTGATGCATCCGCACGGACGTTAAAGCCAAGGATAATTGCGTTGGATGCCGCAGCCAGTGTCGCGTCAGTTTCAGTGATACCACCGACACCGGAACCGATGATTTTCACTTTGACTTCGTCAGTCGACAGTTTCATCAGTGAATCGGTGATAGCTTCACAGGTCCCCTGAACATCGGTTTTCAGAACGATGTTCAGTTCAGAAACCTTACCGCTTTCCATGTTGGCAAACATGTTTTCCAGTTTGGCTTTCTGCTGGCGAGCCAGTTTGACATCACGGAATTTACCCTGACGATAGAGTGCCACTTCACGGGCTTTCTTCTCGTCACGGACAACGGTGGCTTCATCACCGGCAGACGGTACGTTGGACAGACCCAGGATTTCCACCGGAATGGACGGACCCGCTTCGGTGATATCCTGCCCCAGTTCGTTACGCATCGCACGGATACGGCCGTATTCAAAGCCGCACAGGACGATATCGCCTTTGTTCAGTGTACCGCTCTGTACCAGGATAGTCGCGACCGGACCACGGCCTTTATCGAGGTAAGATTCGATAACCACACCGCTTGCCATACCCGCACGTACTGCTTTCAGTTCGAGAACTTCAGCCTGGAGCAGGATAGCGTCGAGCAGATCGTCGATACCGATACCTTTCTTCGCGGAAACGCTGATGAACTGAGTCTCACCGCCCCACTCTTCAGAGAGGATGCCGTACTGGGACAGTTCATTACGTACGCGATCCGGATCGGCTTCCGGTTTATCAATTTTGTTCACCGCAACCACAACCGGTACACCGGCTGCTTTCGCATGCTGGATAGCTTCGATAGTCTGCGGCATCACGCCATCGTCCGCTGCAACCACCAGAACAACGATATCCGTTGCCTGCGCACCACGGGCACGCATGGAGGTAAACGCGGCGTGTCCCGGAGTATCCAGGAACGTGATAGCGCCTTTATCGGTAGTCACATGATATGCACCGATATGCTGGGTAATACCGCCCGCTTCGCCGGAGGCGACTTTGGTGGAACGGATATAGTCCAGTAATGAGGTTTTACCGTGGTCAACGTGACCCATGATGGTAACAACCGGTGCACGCGGCTCAGCCTGAGTTTCGCCCATATCACGGTCATTCAGGATCGCTTCTTCCAGCTCGTTCTCACGGCGCAGGATAACTTTGTGACCCATTTCCTCGGCAACCAGCTGTGCGGTTTCCTGGTCAATCACCTGGTTGATAGTCGCCATCGCGCCCATCTTCATCATGGTTTTAATGACCTGAGAACCTTTCACTGCCATCTTGTTGGCTAATTCACCAACAGTGATGGTTTCACCGATAACCACATCACGGGTAACCGCTGCAACCGGCTTGTTAAAGCTCTGCTGCAGTGAGCTGCCTTTACGCTGTTTCTTACCGCGCGGCAGTTGCGCACGGGCTTCTTCGCGATCGGCTTTCTCAGAGTGACGGTTATTTTTCTTCTGGCGGACGTTTTTCGCGCCACGGCCGCGGCCGCGGTTATCGCCTTCAACTTTCGCATCACTTTCATCTTCCGCTTCACGGGCGTGAGCAGAGGTGGTGGTGTGATAGTCCGCGCTTTCAGTTTCTTCGCTGACAGGAGCAGACCATTTCTCGCCGTTTTCTTCGGCCAGACGGCGTGCTTCTTCTGCTGCACGTTTTACTTCAGCTTCGAGTTTGCGCTGCTGTTCTTCTTCAGCTTTGCGTTTGATTTCAGCGGCTTCGGCTTCGCGGCGCACTTTTTCGCTGTTTTCCCGGGTATCAGCCGGGGCTGATTTCGCTTTATTTTCTTTCACGTTATTCTTTTCCGCTGCTTCACGCTTAGCCGGTTCTGCCGCTTGTTCAGTTACTTTCGCTGCTGCCGCTTCGCGTTTTGCCTTTTCTTCAGCCTCACGTTTGGCTTGCGCCTCTTGTCTGGCTTTTTCTTCGGCTTCACGACGGGCCTGCTCTTCAGCTTCGCGTCTTGCCTGCTCTTCCGCTTCACGCTGTGCCTGCTCTTCCGCGGCTTTTGCCTGTTCAGCGGCATCGCGGTTTACATATGTGCGTTTTTTGCGGACTTCAATATTAACCGATTTGCTCTTGCCACCGGTTACCGGAACACTCAGCGTACTGCGAGTTTTGCGCTGAAGTGTTAATTTACCCGGCTGACTTGCCCCGCCTTGCTCGCGGTTCAGATGGGCCAGCAGGGCCTCTTTCTCTTGCTGGGAAACGTTATCAGACGCCGTCTTGTTGATGCCGGCATCAGCAAACTGCTGTACCAGGCGCTCTACGGATGTCTGAATTTCGTCTGCCAGTGATTTTACCGATTCTGTCATGCTGCTCCTTCCCGCTACAAATTAAGATGCATCGTCGCCAAACCAACAGATATTACGCGCTGCCATGATGAGCTCACCTGCTTTCTCATCAGTCAGACCTTCGATATCTGTGAGGTCATCGATACCCTGCTCTGCGAGATCTTCAAGGGTACAAATACCACGGGAAGCCAGGGTGAATGCCAGTGTGCGATCCATGCCTTCAAGGTTTAACAAGTCATCCGCCGGTGTGGTACCTGACTGGCTCTCTTTCTGTGCCAGTTCGAGCGTTGTTAAAGCGGCTTTTGCACGTTCGCGCAGAACTTCAACGGTTTCCTCTTCGAGGCCGTCGATTTCCAGAAGTTCGCTGACCGGCACATAGGCCAGTTCTTCCAGTGTGGAGAAACCTTCTTCCACTAATAAGGTTGCGAAATCTTCATCGATGTCGAGATGCTTAACAAAAGTTTCAATGGAAGCGTGTGCTTCCGCCTGGTGTTTCGCGTTAAGTTCCTCCGCAGTCATGACGTTCAGTTCCCATTTGTCATCACCACGATGTTTTTTCAGCAGTTGTGCAGCGAGACGCACATTCTGGCCGTTACGGCCAATGGCCTGTGCAAGGTTGCTGCTTTCCACAGCAACGTCCATTGTGCATTTGTCTTCATCGACAACAATGGATGCAACATCTGCCGGAGCCATTGCATTAATCACGAATTGCGCCGGGTTGTCATCCCACAACACGATATCAATCCGCTCGCCGCCCAGCTCACCGGAAACGGCCTGAACGCGGGCGCCGCGCATTCCCACACATGCCCCGACAGGGTCGATGCGTTTGTCATTGGTTTTCACCGCGATTTTCGCACGGGAACCGGGATCACGGGCAGCCGCTTTAATTTCAATAATCTCTTCGCCGATTTCCGGCACTTCGATTTTAAATAATTCGACCAGCATTTCCGGACGGGAACGGGTCACAAATAATTGCGCACCACGGGCTTCCGGACGGACATCATACAGAACACCGCGGATACGGTCACCCGGACGGAAGTTCTCACGCGGCAGCATATCTTCGCGCATAATGACCGCTTCCGCATTATTCCCCAGATCGAGGGTAATGTTTTCGCGGTTCACTTTTTTCACCACACCGGTGATGATTTCGCCCTGCTGCTCGCGGAACTGATCAACCACCATCGCACGCTCGGCTTCACGCACTTTCTGTACGATAACCTGTTTGGCGGTCTGAGTGGTGATACGGTCGAAGGTGACAGATTCAATCTGATCTTCGATATATTCGCCTAACTGAATGCCGGGTGTTTCATAATCAGCTGCTTCCAGTGTGATTTCACGGGTCGGCTGAGTAACTTCTTCTACCACCACCCAGCGGCGGAAGGTATCAAAATCACCGGATTTACGATCAATTTCAACACGAACATCAATTTCCTGTTCGTATTTTTTCTTGGTGGCGGTTGCCAGCGCAGTTTCAAGTGCCTCAAAAATTTTCTCACGAGGAAGCGATTTTTCGTTAGAAACTGCCTCAACAACAGCCAGAATTTCTTTATTCATCCTAGTTGCCTCTTTTGAACTTTATATTAAAAGTGGGGTACCAGGTTAGCTTTCTGGATGTTGCCAAGTGCGAACACTTCGTCTTTGCCATCCACTGTAACCGTGATCATTTCACCGTCAACGGCTTTGATAATACCCTGCCATCTGCGACGGTTCTGCATTGCGATTCGTAAAGTCAGTGAGACTTCCTCACCGGTAAACCGCTGATAATGTTCTGCCGTAAATAACGGTCGCTCCATACCCGGAGATGAAACCTCAAGGTTATAAACGGTCGTAATAGGATCTTCAACATCAAGAACGGCACTGACCTGGTGGCTCACGTCCGCGCAATCATCAACAGTGATACCCTCTTCACTATCAATAAAAATACGCAGTGTTGACACGCGGCCGCGGATAAACTCCACGCCGACAAGCTCAAAACCGAGTGCTTCGACAGGTGCAGTGACCATCTCTGTTAATTTCTGCTCTAATGTGGACAAGACCACCCCCGGGACATAAAAAAAGGGCATAACGCCCAGTATCTCTGTTGACTGATAACAAAAAACCCCGAAATTTCGGGGCTTTATGCAACTGGACCCTGTGTACATCACACTTCTTAATCTTTTTTCCAAATCAGGGATAACGTAAGAGTTGTTGATACAATCAACATTGGAAAAAACGATTTGTTATAAGAAGTGGTTGCGGGAGCCGGATTTGAACCGACGACCTTCGGGTTATGAGCCCGACGAGCTACCATGCTGCTCCATCCCGCGTTCGAAACGTGAAAAATTCTACGCTGATCACCTGCAAAACGCAAGTGTGAAACTAAATGGTGCCGAGGACGGGACTTGAACCCGTACGCCCGTTTTGTAGGCACTACCACCTCAAGGTAGCGTGTATACCAATTTCACCACCTCGGCACTGAACTGCTCTTTTTTACGGGACTGACTGATGGTGTGTATCAATCCCGTTTAAAACTTTTACTTCAGACTTGCAACAATCAGCGCGGAATATCGCTGTTAGGAGCTGCTGGTGCTGCGGGAACATCTGTTTTCTGTTCTGTCTGCACCGGCTGAGCGAGATTATCAAACTTGCTGCCTGTACCGGTTTTATTGCTGGTCATGTTGCCCAGAACCAAACTCAGTACAAAAAACAGTGTTGCTAAAATGCCTGTGGTACGGGTCATAAAGTTACCTGAACCCGAAGAACCAAACAGTGTTGCAGACGCGCCTGCACCGAACGAAGCACCCATGTCCGCACCTTTCCCCTGCTGCATTAAGATCATACCCACCAGGGCGATCGCAACAAGTAAGAAAACGACTAAGAGAGCTGTATACATAAACGTGTACCTATTCCTCGTACGGTATACCGACTGATTCGGTATCAATCTGCACACTCACCGGTAAAATAAATTACCTTGCTGAGCGGGTCAGAATACTAACCAAACAAACGCGGACACGCAAGTCTATTTTAAGCCCGGCGCATCGGTTGCGGAAAAAAACAACAATAAGGGGCGGATTCTGACAGAGCCGGGGGAAAACCGCAATCAGTTTTTCCGGCTCTGCCATTCACATCATAAATAATTATACGTGTTTCACCGCGTCTGCAATGCGGTTTGCCATTGCAGTGACCTGCGCTTCATCTTCCCCTTCCACCATCACACGGATCAGCGGTTCAGTACCGGATTTACGCAGCAGCACACGGCCTTTTCCGTTCAGCTCTTTTTCCACTTCCTGTGCCACACGGGTGACTTCCTCGCTTGCCAGCGGGTCGTGCTGACCGGCAAAGCGGACGTTCACCAGCACCTGCGGCAGCAGTTTCATGCCGCTGCACAGGTCATGCAGGCTCATGTTGTTGCGTACCATGGCACTCAGTACCTGAAGACCGGCCACGATACCGTCTCCGGTGGTGGTTTTGTCCAGCAGGATGATATGGCCGGAGTTTTCCGCGCCCAGACGCCAGCCTTTTTCCTGGAGTTTCTCCAGCACATAGCGGTCGCCGACTTTCGCACGCTCAAACGGAATACCCAGCTGTTTCAGTGCCAGTTCCAGTCCCATGTTACTCATCAGTGTACCGACAGCACCGCCGCGCAGTTGTCCCTGACGCAGCGCTTCACGGGCAATGATAAACAGGATCTGGTCACCGTCCACTTTCTCACCCAGGTGATCCACCATAATCAGGCGGTCGCCGTCGCCGTCAAAGGCCAGACCGACATGCGCACCTTCAGCCAGAACACGTTCCTGTAACTGACGGACATCTGTCGCACCACATTTTTCATTAATGTTGATACCGTTCGGATCACAGCCGATAGCAATGACTTCCGCACCCAGCTCGCTTAATACGTTCGGTGCGATGTGATAGGTTGCGCCGTGTGCGCAGTCGATCACCATTTTGAGTCCGTTCAGGCTCTGTTCATTCGGGAATGTGCCTTTACAGAATTCAATATAACGACCGGCGGCATCCACAATGCGGTTGGCACGGCCCAGTTCGGCGGATTCCACGCAGGTCAGCGGTTTTTCCATTTCAGCTTCAATGGCTTCTTCCACGTGATCCGGCAGTTTGGTGCCGTCGATAGAGAAGAATTTAATACCGTTATCATAATACGGGTTATGAGAGGCAGAGATCACGATACCCGCCTCAGCACGGAAAGTACGGGTCAGATAAGCGACCGCCGGTGTCGGCATCGGGCCGGTAAATGACGCTGATAATCCTGCGGCGGCAAGCCCGGCTTCCAGGGCGGATTCCAGCATATAGCCGGAAATACGGGTGTCTTTGCCGATAATAATTTTACGTGAGCCGTGACGTGCCAGTACTTTCCCGGCCGCCCAGCCCAGTTTGAGCACAAAATCAGGGGTAATCGGGCTGTCACCCACTTTTCCGCGGATGCCATCAGTACCAAAGTATTTGCGATCACTCATTGTCGTTTGTTTCCTTCGCTAAACGGGTTGCTTCCACCACTTTCATGGCCTGGACAGTTTCTTTCACATCATGAACACGGATAATCTGCGCACCTTTCATCGCGGCGATCACCGCACAGGCCACGCTGCCGGCAACCCGTTCATCCGGGGGAATATCCATCAGCTGGCCAATCATAGATTTTCGTGACATTCCGGCAAGAACCGGTAATCCCAGATTATGAAATACGTCTAATTTATCTAATAACTGGTAATTATGCGCCAGTGTTTTCCCGAAACCGAAACCCGGATCGAGGATTATATGATTTTTTTCAATACCGGCGGCTGTGCAACGCGCCACCTGCTCTTCAAGATACGCATAAACCTCACGCACCACATTCTGATAGTGCGGTGCCTGCTGCATGGTACGCGGTTCCCCCTGCATATGCATCACACAGACCGGCAGACCGCTCTGTGCAGCCGCCTGTAATGCGCCGGGTTCGCTGAATGAACGGATATCATTGAGAATATGAGCACCGGCATTTGCGGCTTCGCGGATCACCAGGGCTTTTGAGGTATCCACCGAAATCCAGACATCCGACTCACGGGCAATCGCTGCCACAACCGGGACAACCCGCTCCGCTTCCTGTTCCGGACTCACTTCGGCAGCTCCGGGACGGGTGGATTCGCCGCCGATATCAATAATCGTCGCGCCTTCGGCAATCATTTTCCGGGCATGTTCCAGTGCTTTGGCGGGGGTGTTGTGTGTACCGCCGTCTGAGAATGAATCAGGGGTCACATTGAGGATCCCCATCACCTGCGGCGTTGCCAGCGAGAGCGTCTGACCGCGTGCGGTAAGTTTCATAATCCGGCCTTCTTACTGTTTATTATTCAAATCGTGAGGTGATTGTAATGCCTGACTCCGGCGGGATAAAGATATAAAAAACCCGGCAGATTTTCCGCCGGGTTTTTCATATTACTGCTTCATACCACTGAATGATGAATTATGGCTGCTTGTTGTCGTCTTCAGACGGCGCAGCATTGTTATCATCTGATGATTCAGGTGCTTCCTGAACCGGAACCTGGTTACTGCTTTCCGGCGGACGGGTATCCGCTTTCGGCTTATCACCTTCCCAGCCCGCAGGTTCGCGGACCGGCACACGGTTCATCAGATCATCAATCTGTGGTGCATCAATGGTTTCATACTTCATTAATGCATCTTTCATGGTGTGCAGGATATCAAGGTTATCCATCAGGATCTGACGCGCACGTTTGTAGTTGCGCTCAATGAGACCGCGGATCTCCTCATCGATAGTCCGGGCAGTTTCATCAGACATGTGCTGTGCTTTTGACACAGAACGGCCTAAGAATACTTCACCGTCTTCATCCGCATACAGTAATGGCCCCAGTTTTTCAGAGAAGCCCCACTGCGTCACCATGTTACGGGCAATGTTTGTTGCCACTTTGATGTCGTTGGATGCGCCTGTGGACACATTTTCCGGCCCGTAGATAATCTCTTCCGCCAGACGACCGCCGTACAGGGTGGAAATCTGACTTTCAAGTTTCTGACGGCTGGCACTGATCTGATCCCCTTCCGGTAAGAAGAAGGTCACACCCAGCGCACGTCCGCGCGGAATAATAGTCACTTTGTGTACCGGGTCATGCTCCGGCACCAGACGACCGATGATCGCGTGACCGGCTTCATGGTAGGCAGTCGAGGCTTTCTGCTCTTCTGTCATCACCATAGAACGGCGCTCCGCACCCATCATGATTTTATCTTTTGCTTTTTCGAACTCGACCATGGTTACAACGCGTTTGTTACCGCGTGCCGCAAACAGCGCAGCTTCGTTCACCAGGTTAGCGAGATCCGCACCGGAGAAGCCCGGTGTACCACGTGCCAGCACAGACGGTTCAACGTCCGGTGATAACGGCACACGGCGCATATGCACTTTCAGGATTTGCTCACGGCCGCGCACATCCGGCAGACCGACCACGACCTGACGGTCGAAACGGCCCGGACGCAGTAACGCAGGGTCAAGCACATCCGGACGGTTGGTTGCCGCGATAACGATAATACCTTCGTTACCTTCGAAACCATCCATCTCAACCAGCATCTGGTTCAGCGTCTGCTCACGTTCATCGTGACCACCGCCCAGACCCGCACCACGCTGACGGCCGACGGCGTCGATTTCATCGATAAAGATGATACATGGTGCTGCTTTCTTCGCCTGTTCGAACATATCACGGACACGGGACGCACCCACACCCACGAACATTTCGACGAAGTCAGAACCGGAAATGGTGAAGAACGGTACTTTTGCCTCACCGGCAATCGCTTTTGCCAGCAGGGTTTTACCGGTGCCCGGAGGCCCCACCATCAGAATACCTTTCGGAATTTTACCGCCGAGTTTCTGGAAGCGGCTCGGCTCACGCAGATACTCCACCAGCTCGCCGACTTCTTCTTTGGCCTCATCACAGCCGGCCACATCCGCAAAGGTGGTTTTGATCTGATCTTCGGTCAGCATACGAGCCTTACTTTTACCGAAGGACATCGCACCTTTACCGCCGCCGCCCTGCATCTGGCGCATAAAGAAGATCCAGACGCCGATCAACAGCAGCATCGGGAACCAGGAAATGAAGATGGTTGTCAGGATACCCGGCTCTTCCGGTGGTTCACCGACCACAGCAACGTTTTTGTTCAGCATGGTGTTAAGCAGCTGATTGTCCTGCATCGGCAGGTACGTCGTGTATTTGGAGCCGTCTTTTTTACTGACGTTAAGATCACGATTGGAAATACGGACTTCGCGCACCTGATCCTGTGCTAACTCAGTGATGAAGGTAGAGTAGTCCACCTTACGACTGTTTGAATCGCCTGGGCCAAAACTCTGGAACAACGACATCAGCACTACTGCGATGACCAGCCAGAGAATTAGGTTTTTCGCCATGTCACTCAAGGGATTAACCTCTTATTACATCTGTGTTAACAAATAACGCACAGGGTACTACACTTTCCACCCTGTCGCTACAATGTATACTTCACGCGATCGGGCCCGCGAAGCATCGGGTTTACGGATTTTCACTTTCGTGAACAGGGAGCGAACCTCCCGGAGGTACTCGTCAAAGCCATCTCCCTGAAAGACTTTAACAATAAAACTGCCCCCCGGTGCCAGAACAGAACGGCACATATCAAGTGCCAGCTCAACCAGATACATCGCGCGCGGAATATCAACAGCCGGTGTTCCGCTCATATTTGGTGCCATGTCTGACATAACAACCTGGACTTTTTTATCTCCCACGCGCCCCAGCAGAGCTTTAAGCACGTTTTCGTCACGGAAATCGCCCTGAAGGAAATCCACGCCGACGATAGGGTCCATCGGTAACAGGTCACAGGCAATAACACGCCCGGACTGCCCGATATGATTAACAGCATATTGTGACCAGCCGCCGGGTGCAGCACCCAGATCCACAATAGTCATACCCGGTCTGAAAATATTATCGCCCTGCTGAATTTCTTCGAGCTTAAACCAGGCACGAGAGCGAAGCCCCTTTTTCTGCGCCATCTGAACATATTTATCACTAAAATGTTCCTGTAACCAGCGCCCGGAGCTTGCTGAACGTTTTTTATTGGCCATTGTGTTTTCCGACTAACCTGTTATTTCTGACTCAGTTTTTTCGCATAACCGGACAAAAGTCCCGTTACCGCAGACAGTACTCCTCACCTAATGATGGTGATAAGCATGATATGGCGGTAGAATACACCGTTTTCAATAGTTATTAAGCAAAAAAAACGATGAACCTCACTAAAAAACAAGTCCAGCACCTGAAAGCGCTCGCTCATCATCTGAACCCGGTTGTCATGATTGGCAACAACGGGCTGACTGAAGGCGTACTCGCAGAAACTGAAGTGGCTCTTACACATCATGAGCTTATCAAAGTTAAAATCGCGGGCGAAGACCGTGAAATGAAAACCTTGATCGCTGATGCGATTGTGCGTGAAACCCGTGCTTACAATGTGCAGATTATCGGTAAAATTCTGGTGCTCTACCGTCCGTCGGAAGCCCGGAAGATCATTTTACCTAAATGATAATTGCATATTTATAAAAAAATGCCACCGGCAGATGATTTCTGACGATATCGTCCGGCCGGTGGCATTCCTTTCAGATTTTCTTCATATCCCGGCAGCCTCTGTGCTCAGCCACCTGAATGTAAAGTTCAGTAAAAATGCCTTTCACTGCATTTTTCTGATGAAATATCCGTATTGTGCTGTTTTTTTACGGCACGGCTTACAGGTATTCCACATTTACCACTTCGTACTCAACTTCACCGCCCGGTGTCTGGATGACAACCACGTCGTCAACCTCTTTGCCGATAAGGCCGCGGGCAATCGGGGAGTTTACTGACAGCAGGTTTGATTTGATATCAGCCTCATCATCACCCACGATGCGGTAAGTCTGTTCTTCATCCGTTGCGACGTTAAAAACCGTGACTGTCGCACCGAAAATAATCCGGCCGTTGTTGGTCATTTTGGTGACATCAATCACCTGCGCATTGGAGAGCTTGGCTTCGATCTCCTGAATGCGGCCTTCACAGAAACCCTGCTGCTCACGGGCTGCATGGTATTCTGCGTTTTCTTTCAGATCACCGTGCTCGCGGGCTTCCGCGATATCGGCGATAATTTTCGGACGGCGCTCATTTTTGAGAAATTCTAATTCTTCACGCAGTTGGTCTGCGCCGCGTACCGTCATAGGGATTTGTTTCATTCTCTACCTCTGAATCATTCCTAAGTAATAGTCATATCATCCTGATTAAACGATAACAGTACCTTATGCACCATATGTGGCACACTACTATTAAGTAAAACCGTGTAAATTTGCGCTGATACGGCCATCGCACTACGGATGCTGTCAGCGCGGTTGACGCGTTATCCGCGCGGGCTGAACTGAGATCCTGTTCCGGTATTCTATCCCGGAGCGCAATGCGGGTCATCGTTTACTTTTACCGGCCCGTGGCTTTAGTATAACGGGCTCTCACCCCGGATTGTGATGGATAGGTCGCTCAATGAATGTTTTTACCCGGCTCTCGTATGCAACGGGATTATCAGTATTACTGGCTGCTGGTGCAGCAGCTACTCCGGTTGAGGAATATACCCAATATCTGCCCGCCGGCACAAACCTGGCAATGATTGCACAGCGGGTAGGCGATGCTCAGCCAATCGTGGAATACCAGGGACAACAAATGGCCCTGCCCGCCAGTACCCAGAAAGTGGTGACGGCGCTGGCCGCACTGTTACAGCTGGGACCGGATTTCCGCTTTACCACCAGTCTGGAAACCAAAGGGCATCTTGATGGTACCACCCTGAAAGGGGATTTAATCACCCGTTTTACCGGTGATCCGACCCTTACCCGTCAGCAGATCCGCAATATGGTCAATGAACTGCGCAAAGCCGGGGTACAGGCTATTGATGGTGATCTGGTGATCGACATCTCTGCATTTGCCAGTCATGACAAAGCACCGGGCTGGGTGTGGAATGATTTAACCCAGTGCTTCAGCGCTCCGCCGGGAGCTGCCATTATTGACCGTAACTGCTTTTCGGTAACGCTTCACCCCGGTGATAAACCCGGAGATACCGCGTATATCCGCACGGCGGATTACTACCCGGTCAATATGTTCAGTGAAGTCAAAACGCTGGAGCGCGGCTCTGCCGAAGGACGTTTCTGCGAACTGGATGTGGTGCCCGGTGAACTGAACCGCTATACCATCACCGGCTGTATGAATCAGCGCAGCGAGCCGCTGCCGCTGGCATTCGGGGTACAGAACGGTGCAAGCTACGCCGGGGCTATCGTCAAAAATGAACTGATTCATGCGGGGATTGCCCTGAACGGTAATGTCCGCCGCCAGACTCATCCGGAACAACCCGGTGCCGTGCTGATACAGACACAATCCGCCCCGCTCCACGCGTTGCTGACCAAAATGCTGAAAAAATCCGACAATATGATTGCCGATGAAATTTTCCGCACTATCGGCCGCAGCTATTACGGCGTGCCCGGCACCTGGCGTTCCGGCCAGCAGGCTGTCCGTCAGGTTCTGAAAGAGAAAGCCGGTATTGATATGGGCAATACCGTGATGGTGGATGGCTCCGGGTTATCACGCCATAATCTGATCACCCCGGCGACCATGATGGAAGTACTGCAATTTATAGCCAAACATGATGATCAGCTGCAATTCATTAAAATGCTGCCGCTCTCCGGCCATGACGGCACACTGCAATACCGCGGCGGCCTGACAGAAGCAGGCGTTAACGGCAAACTTTCAGCCAAAACCGGTTCATTACAGGGTGTGTATAACCTGGCCGGGTTCCTCACCACCGCCAGCGGACAACGTATTGCGTTCGTGCAGTTTATTTCCGCTTATGCCGTCCCGCCTGCCCAGCAGCGCAGCCGCCGTGTGCCGCTGGTCCGCTTTGAGGGGCATTTGTATAAAGATTTATACCGTAATTACTGAGTGATATAAAAAAACTGCTGCAGTGTCTGTTCTCTCTGAAACGGAACAACAATAATCAAAATTGTTCCGGATAAGAGAGAACAGACCGGGGTTGTTTTTGCTCTTTTTTTAAGCAAGAATGGATAAAAATCCACGGAAACGGAGACAGGTATGGCCAATATTATATACATGACCCTGACAGGTAATAAGCAGGGATTAATATCTAAAGGATGTTCAAGTTATGATTCCATCGGAAATAAATACCAGAAAGATCATGAAGATGAAATTTTAGTATTCGCGGTCAGGCATTCGATTTCCAGAGCGCAGAACTCGCATCATCATCCGTTAGAAATAATAAAACCTATAGATAAATCATCACCTCTGCTGGGTGTTGCTATATCCAATAATGAACTTCTCGACTGTAATATAGATTTCTTTCGTACCAGCCAGAGTGGTGCCCAGGAAAAGTACTACAGCATCTCATTACAAAAGGCCACCATAAAGAATATAACATATGATTATCCTAACTCGGTGTCTCATAACGACAGACAGCCAGAGGAAATAATATTATTAGATTACAGAGATATTACCTGGAGACATTTAATGGCATCAACCTCCGGGTACAGTATAAAAGAAGAAAGCATCTACTAAACAGATGCTTTATTTTCTGAAAGATAAGGTTTTATATTGTTTATAATATCATAGATTTTTTCTTCAAAAAGATAAAAGACTCCGGTTATATAGCACTCGCTATCAAAAGACTCAAATAATTTATAACAAACTGAAATATCAGAAGAATTCTTATCTCTCTTAAAATTAATATTTACTATATTCCTTTCATCTGAAAATAAATATTCATCTTTATTATTATTTAAAATAAGCAAAAGGCCTTTAATAAAATCCTCTAACTCAAAATAATAGAATTCACAATTTAAAATATTGAAAAAACCTCTTTCCAAAATCAGTTCAATATTAAAGTAAATTGATTTGTCATATTCTGTACACGCATCACCGGAAACAGAAAAATCGCATATATTACTTATATTGAAATTAATCTGATTAACATCGCCTTCTATATTAAACATATTCCCTCTATTTATACATAAAATGAGTAACGGTCCAGGCTCTTTCATCGACAACAACCTCCAGAGTATACTCTTTTATCTCATTGATATTCTTACCCTGAAGATTTTTTGTTGTTGACGGATAACGATATTTTTTAATATTGATAGTGTATCTTTTGAGTACTAAAGCAGACCGGCCTTTCGCATCTATTCCTCTTTTTCCATATCTTATTGCTTTTTCAATAATTGTTATAGGAACATATCGTTCTGCTTCAGCCATATGAGCGGCTGCCTTAGGTGTAAACTTTAATGTTCTGGGTGATAAACCTAACTTTAACCGTCCCCGTAAAAGTGAAACCAGATGTTCAGTTAATTTAATTGACCCTGCTTTTACTAAAGATGAACCACCTGCTTTTAACAGAGTAACCAGTTTTAAACCATTTTTAATAAACCATCCGCCAATTAAGATTATATCCAGAGGATCAATCAGTGGTGATTCTAATGGTAACTCATATTTACCTAAATACTCTCCGGTTGCGTCATAAACATCATAGACCCCTGAAAATCCATATAAATAACCAATACATATCCCTGAATCTTCATCAACAACAGGCACGGCTCCGGGTGGAACAGGACTGGTTAATTCAAGAGCAAAATATTCTCCCTCAGGTAACGGTGATTTAAAATCATAGGCCCTCCCTATATCGTTATAATCAAAAGATTTAATATCTATTTCACTCATACTAATATCCCTATATTGATGTAATAGAAATTATATTTTACAAGCTCCGTTATGTTAAATGGGTGAACTTACTACTCAAAACCGCGTCCGGCCATTATTCTGAAAGTTTATAACAGTTTCTGTTGGTATTGAGGGCCTTTTTACCCGGTAGTGATCACAGAATACTGATAAACATGGCGGCCACCACTCACTGGTAAAGAAAAACCCCCGATAATTGGTGACCAACTATCGGGGGTTTTTTATTCAGAACTCTGACGATTATTTCTTCCAGATGAATTCGACACCTTCTTCGTCGTCTTCATCCCAGTCGTCGTCCCAGTCATCATCGTCTTCCGTTTGCTCAAGCTGCTCTTTGTGGTAATCGTCCCACATAAAGTCCACTTTCGCATCTGCGGCCGGTACTTCGGCAACTGCTTCACGGGCATGGGTGTTGAGGAATTCCATCAGATCCCAGCACAGTGCTTTCACGCCTTCGTGATTGACTGCGGAGATCATATAGAATTTTTCATCCCAGCCGAGCGCATCCGCGATCGCCTGAGAACGGGCTTTCGCTTCTTCCGGATCAATCAGATCGACCTTGTTGAAGACCAGCCAGCGCGGCTTCTCTGCCAGCTTCTCACTGTATTTTTCCAGTTCGCCGACAATGATCTTCGCATTTTCCACCGGATCACTTTCATCCACCGGGCAGATGTCGATCAGGTGCAGCAGCACACGGCAGCGCTCCAGATGTTTCAGGAAACGAATACCCAGACCGGCACCATCAGATGCGCCTTCGATCAGCCCCGGGATATCCGCGACCACGAAGCTCTGTGAGTTATCCATCCGCACCACACCCAGGCTCGGTACCAGCGTGGTGAACGGATAATCCGCCACTTTTGGTTTTGCCGCAGAGACAGAACGGATAAAGGTGGATTTACCGGCATTCGGCATACCCAGCATCCCGACGTCAGCCAGCAGCATCAGTTCCATCATGAGCTCACGGGTTTCGCCCGGAGTCCCCATGGTGCGCTGACGCGGTGCACGGTTAACTGAAGATTTAAAGCGTGCGTTACCCAGGCCGTGAAATCCGCCCTTGGCAACCATGTGGCGCTGTCCGTGCTGCAACATGTCCGCCAGTATCTCGTTGGTGGTCATATCACGCACACGGGTGCCTACAGGCACGTTAATCGTGATATCGTTGCCCCGTTTACCGGTACAGTCACGACTCTGGCCGTTTTGACCCCGCTCAGCACGGAAGGATTTTTCAAAACGGTAATCAATCAGGGTATTGAGGTTTTCATCGGCCCGGAGGTATACATCACCGCCATCGCCGCCGTCTCCGCCGTCTGGTCCGCCTTTCGGAATATATTTTTCGCGACGGAAGCTCACGCATCCGTTGCCGCCATCTCCTGCCACAACCAGGATTTTAGCTTCATCTACAAATTTCATTACTTTTCTCCGTAACGTTGCCGTGTCCGGACTACCGGTTCAGTATGACCCGGGATGACGTTTTACGCATATAAAAAGCCCTGCAAAAGGTTTGCAGGGCTTTCGGACTCGGTTAAGACGTGAAAAACTTATTCAGCTTCGATGCTGATGAATTTACGGTTTTTCGGGCCTTTAACTTCGAATTTTACTTTTCCGTCAGCTAACGCGAACAGAGTGTGGTCGCGACCGCAACCTACGTTGTTGCCTGCGTGGAATTTAGTACCACGCTGACGAACGATGATGCTGCCTGCTAATACAGCTTCACCACCGAAACGTTTTACACCCAGACGTTTTGCTTCAGAATCGCGACCGTTTCGAGTCGAGCCGCCAGCCTTTTTGTGTGCCATTGATCTGCTCTCCTATTAACTTAAGCGATACCGGTGATTTTAACATCAGTGAACCACTGACGGTGGCCCTGCTGTTTCCGGCTGTGTTTACGACGACGGAACTTAACGATTTTAATTTTATCGCCGCGACCGTGTGTAACCACTTCAGCTTTAATTTTAACACCTTCAACGACTGGAGCGCCGATCTTGATGTCTTCACCATTTGCAACCATCAGAACCTGGTCAAACTCAACAGTTTCACCTGTTGCGATGTCCAGCTTTTCCAAGCGAACGATTTGACCTTCGCTGACCCGGTGTTGTTTACCACCACTTTGGAAAACCGCGTACATATTAACTCCGCTTTCCGCACACCCCATAAAATTTGATTCTCAGAGTGCACTATAAAATTATTCACAATAGGGCGCGGATTTTACGCAAAAATGCCGCAAATGACAAGTGCTGAAAACGATCTAATGATAAAAAATCGTCACTTTACAGATAGCCGTTTATTTGCGGCTTTTTTACAGTACAATCACAAAATATAAAAAAACGCTGCTATCATAAACCATTACCTTTGATCGGGATGTCAAAAACAAGGTTAAAGCAAGTCATATGAACTCAGAACAAATAATCGCGCTGACGGCGGATGATATGGCCGCAGTCAATCAAAAGATTCAAAAACAGCTGACCTCAGACGTATCGCTCATCAACCAGCTGGGTTATTACATTATCAGCGGCGGCGGGAAACGGATCCGCCCGATGATCGCCGTACTGACCGGCCGAGCTCTGGGCTATGACGGCGACAAACATATTCAGGTGGCGGCACTGATCGAATTTATCCATACCGCCACCCTGCTGCACGACGATGTGGTGGATGAATCCGACATGCGCCGCGGCAAACAGACGGCTAACGAAGTGTTCGGTAATGCCGCCAGTGTGCTGGTCGGGGATTTTATCTACACACGATCTTTTCAGATGATGACGGATCTGGATTCCATGCGTGTGCTGAAACTGATGTCAGAAGCGACGAACGTGATCGCGGAAGGTGAAGTACTGCAACTGATGAACTGCAACGATCCGGATATCAGCGAAGCGGATTACATGCAGGTTATCTACAGCAAAACCGCCCGTCTGTTTGAGGCTGCCTCGCAATCTGCCGCGATTCTGGCCGGTGCCACCGCGGAGCAGGAGAAAGCATTGCAGGATTACGGCCGGTATCTCGGCACGGCTTTCCAGCTGATCGATGATGTTCTGGACTATGATGCGGATAATATGACACTCGGTAAAAATACCGGGGATGATCTCGATGAAGGCAAGCCGACACTCCCGCTGCTTCATGCCATGCACAACGGCAATGCGGAAGAATCCGCGCTGATCCGTCAGGCGATTGAACAGGGTAACGGGCGTCATCTGCTGGAGCAGGTGCTTACCGTGATGAAGCGCTGCGGCTCTCTGGCATACACCTATGCCCGCGCCGAAGAAGAAGCAGACAAAGCGATCGCATCGCTCTCTGCACTGCCGGACTCTCAGTACAAAGATGCCCTCGCAGGTCTGGCACATATCGCGGTCCGCCGCTCTGCCTGATCACAGAGAAAAAACGGGATCTGTAAAGATCCCGTTTTTTTTATTCCGGTTTTTCGTCCTGCTCCCGGCTGCCCGGAAGCTCCTGTGCATCGAGATGCTGGATCAGTTTGGCTAAACCTTCCCGCAGAATGAACGTGACAATTTTTTCGCGCTCCTCTCTGGTAAGCTGATAATAAGCTTCCACCCAAATCAGAAACGCATCCTGCCGCTTTGCCTGATAGCTCGCGCTGTTGTCACACGCATGCAGGATTGCCTGAACTTCATCCGGCAGACTATCGATACTGTACTCGACTGCTTTTCCCTGCACGCCGCGCTTGCGCCGCTGATGCCAGCCTTCCCGTCTCGCCATCAGGTTGACACCTTGAGGAGATGATGGCAAGCCCGCCAAACCAACCAATTCCTTCGCGGAATACCATTCTTTTTTCATCTTTTCTCCTGCAACCCATTTTCAGCAAAAAATCGGCAATTTCTGTGTTTAAACTGCGTGAATCTGCCGGGCACTTTCCTAAAAATGACAAATGCTTTATCTGCACTGAATTTTTTAACTGATTCCGGATCTACACCGATTTTTACGGGATTATTTTACAAACACAAGGATAAAACATTATTTATTTGTGAATAATCGGCATATTTTGTTACAACAACGGTAAGCACTTAATACAATGATCGTCGGGCAGAAAATGAGATCCGGCTCAGTGCTGCTGACGTATCACACCTGGTAACAGATAAAAATCGCTTTTGTTTCATCAACAAACTCCTTATATTAAGTAAGCAAATATGCTTACCTCATTCAGTCCTTTGCGTTACCTGCACATTTTCATTCTGTTTCTTAATTCTGTAACAGAGTTCAAAAAAGATATTTTTAAGAAAAAATTTAAGAAAATATTTAGAAAAATAATGGTATTTTATTTTCTTAATAACGAATTGAATTCATCTTTAATGTGATGGCAACCCGTTATTTATACCACTAACACGGCATTAATCTAAAATAAAAAGGACTCAATATATGGATTCCGGTAAATCTGACTGGCACCCTGCTGATATTATTGCTGCGCTGAAGAAACGGGGGACAACCCTTGCCGCTCTGTCACGTAACGCAGGGCTCAGCTCCTCAACGCTCGCCAATGCTCTCTCCCGCCCGTGGCCGAAAGGTGAATGGCTCATCGCAGACTTTCTCGCCGTCCATCCGTCGGAGATTTGGCCCAGCCGTTATTTTAATTCTATCACAGGTGAATTATTAGATAGGAAAATAAGAGTGAAGGTAACTAATTAATTTCAATATATAGTTATAAAAACAATAAAACCGCTAATCATAATTAGCGGTTTTATTTACGGCTCAAAAAAATAAATACAACTATTTAATAACTCAGCTGTTAATAAATTTCTCGCCAAGTGCAATATCAGCTTTCAGCACATCCAGCATGCCGTTAAGCGCTTTCTCTTCATAGGCGCTGAGTGACCCGATATCCAGACGCTTTTCAACACCGTTTTTGCCTAATACGACCGGCTGGGCAAAGAAACGGGCATATTTGCCGTCGCCTTCGGTGTAGGTGCATTCCACCACATTGCTTTCACCCTGCATGGCGCGAACCAGTGACAGACCGAAACGTGCAGCAGCCTGGCCCATAGAAAGTGTCGCGGACCCGCCGCCTGCTTTGGCTTCCACAACTTCTGTACCCGCGTTCTGAATACGTTTGGTCAGGCTGTCAATTTCCGCATCACTGAAGCTGACGCCCGGGATCTGAGACAGCAGAGGCAGGATAGTCACACCGGAGTGTCCGCCGATAACCGGCACTTCCAGCTCCTGTGGTTTCTTCCCTTTCAGTTCCGCCACAAAGGTGTTGGAGCGGATAATATCCAGCGTGGTAACGCCGAACAGACGATTTTTGTCATACACACCGGCTTTTTTCAGCACTTCTGCCGCGATAGCTACCGTCGTGTTTACCGGGTTGGTGATGATACCGATTAACGCTTTCGGGCAGGTTTTGGCAATTTTTTCCACCAGGTTACGCACGATCCCTGCGTTCACATTAAACAGATCAGAACGATCCATGCCGGGTTTACGGGCCACACCGGCAGAAATCAGGACAATATCCGCACCTTCTAATGCAGGGGTAGGATCTTCCCCGGCAAATCCGGTGATCCGGACGTCTGTCGGAATATGGCTGAGATCTTTTGCCACACCCGGAGTGACCGGTGCGATATCATATAAAGTAAGATCTGAACCGGAAGGAAGCTGGGTTTTAAGAAGAAGGGCGAGAGCCTGACCAATACCACCTGCTGCTCCGAGAACTGCAACTTTCATCCTGAGACTCCTTAACTTGGGACGGTTAGCACGATTGCGCATCAGGCGCGAATCCGTGCATGAGGGCTGTGAATACAATATTTTAACAGACTGATTGCATATTCACGCATTTGAATCTGTTTGTCTATTGTTATCCATTCTAAACAAATCGCTTATCTGTTAATGAGATAAGGAACACTATTTTGACAATTATTTTACTTTAAGAGCACTTATAGTCATGTGCGTTAATATAACAATGCGTAACTGCTAACAACATCATTTAATTAACAATATATTTACCTTTGGTGATAACCTGGCCAGAACCATAAGCAATGTCAATTACGTGAACTGATCACCAGTTTTGACCATTAATGCGGTTTACCCGGGTCAGACCACAGGGTTTAATTTGCATAAAAATGCATTTTTCCGCATAATAAAGTCCGTATCCAAATTTTCAGGAAAGACTATGCGTGCACCTTCTAAACAGGAAGATCTGATCAAGGCGTTTAAAGCGCTGTTGAAAGAAGAAAAATTCAGCTCTCAGGGGGAGATTGTCACCGCCCTGCAGGAAGAGGGCTTTGAGAATATTAATCAGTCCAAGATTTCCAGGATGCTGACCAAGTTCGGTGCTGTCCGCACCCGTAACGCAAAAATGGAAATGGTTTACTGTCTGCCTGCGGAACTGGGTGTTCCGACAGCCACCAGCCCGTTAAAAAACCTGGTGCTGGATATTGATTACAATGACTCGGTGGTGGTTATCCGTACCAGTCCGGGTGCAGCGCAGCTGATTGCCCGTCTGCTGGATTCCATCGGAAAATCCGAGGGTATTCTCGGCAGTATCGCCGGGGATGACACCATTTTCTCGACACCGGCCAAAGATTTCACCACAGAACAGCTTTACGAAGCGATTCTTGCCCTGTTCGAACAGGAACTGTAATCTGCCGTTAATCATACAAAAACCGCGCGGTACTGATGTCTGTCCCGCGCGGTTTTTTTTCTTAGTTTTTAAATTTTCAGTTTTTAAATTCTCAGCTTTCACATTCTCAGCTGTCAGATTACTTCAGCTTTTCCAGCAGTTTATCGTGGATACCGCCGAAGCTGCCGTTGCTCATCACCAGGATATGATCGCCCGGCTGAGCATGTCCGGCCACCATATTGACCAGTGCGTCCGGGTCTCCGGTCCAGTAAGCCGGCTGCACACAACGCTCGGTAATTTCACTGACCAGCCACGGAATATCTGCCGGCTGGAAGATAAACACTTCATCCGCACGACCCAGCGCAGGCGCGATATCGTCTTTGCTGATCCCCATTTTCATGGTGTTTGAGCGCGGTTCCAGCACCACAAGAATACGGGCGGTGCCCCCGACCTTACTGCGCAGTGCCTGTAATGTGGCCAGAATCGCTGTCGGGTGATGCGCAAAGTCATCGTAGATACTGATACCGTTTACCTGACCGCGCAGCTCAAGGCGGCGGCGGGCGTTGATAAATTGACCCAGAGCACGGCAGGCTTCCGCCACCGGTACGCCGACGTGATGTGCGGCGGCAACCGCCATCAGGGCGTTCTGCATATTATGCTCACCCACCAGTCCCCAGGTCACACGGCCGCTGATTTCGCCGTCATAGCGCACATCGAACTCACCGCAGTCATTAGTGATTTTCTCTGCCTGCCAGCGGGCATTATCACCGGTGTACTCTTCTTCACTCCAGCAGCCCATACTGAGTACCTGTTTCAGATTGGCATCCTGAGCCGGGGCAATAATTTTGCCGTCACCCGGTACCACACGCACCAGATGATGGAACTGTTTTTCAATCGCCGCGAGGTTTTCAAAGATATCCGCGTGATCAAATTCGAGGTTGTTGAGCAGCAGTGTACGCGGGCTGTAATGCACAAATTTCGAACGTTTATCAAAGAATGCACAGTCATATTCATCGGCTTCGATAACAAAGAACGGACTGTTACCCAGTGTGGCAGAAACATCAAAGTTCCCCGGAACACCGCCGATCAGAAAGCCAGGCTGATAACCGCAGTCTTCCAGAATCCAGGCCAGCATACCGGCAGTGGTGGTTTTCCCGTGAGTACCGGCAACCGCCAGCACCCAGCGCTCCGGTAAGACATGGTCATGCAGCCACTGCGGGCCGGAGGTGTAAGGAATTCCCAGGTTCAGCACCGCTTCAACACACGGATTTCCGCGCTTCATGGCATTGCCGATCACCACCATATCCGGACGCGGCGTCAGTTGTGCCGGGTCGTAACCGGTGATCAGTTCGATCCCCTGCTCTGTCAGTAAATCACTCATCGGCGGGTAGACATTCTGATCCGAGCCGGTCACTTTGTGCCCCTGTGCGCGGGCCAGGATAGCCAGGCTGCCCATGAAGGTGCCGCAGATACCGAGAATATGAATATGCATTATTTTTTATCCAATAGCATGACGTTGGTCACTATTCTAACCATCTCTCAAAAGAACTGAAACGGATTAGCCTATCAATTATGATTTTCTTTGGCTAAACTTGCACCCGCGTTTACGGGCAACCGCTTTCGTAATACTTTTATTTCACCCACTTCAGGACGTACGTCATGAAAACATTAGGCGAATTTATCGTCGAAAAACAGCAGGACTTTTCTCACGCCACCGGAGAACTGACTGCACTCCTCTCCGCGATTAAGTTAGGCGCTAAGATTATTCACCGTGATATCAACAAAGCCGGGCTGGTTGATATCCTTGGTACTAATGGTATCTCAAACGTGCAGGGCGAAGTCCAGATGAAACTGGATCTTTACGCCAACGAGAAACTGAAAGCCGCGCTGAAAGCCCGTGGTGAAGTTGCCGGTATTGCCTCTGAAGAAGAAGACGACATTGTTGTTTTTGAAGGCGGCCGTGCGGAAAACGCCAAATATGTGGTTCTGATGGACCCGCTCGACGGCTCATCCAACATTGATGTGAATGTGTCAGTCGGTACTATTTTCTCTATTTATCACCGTATCACCCCGCTGGGCCAGCCGGTCACCGAAGCTGACTTCCTCCAGCCGGGCAACCGCCAGGTCGCTGCCGGTTACGTGGTTTACGGCTCGTCCACCATGCTGGTTTACACCACCGGTAACGGTGTTCACGCCTTCACCTATGATCCGTCCCTGGGTGTGTTCTGCCTGTGCCAGGCTGATATGAAATTCCCTGAGAACGGCAAAATGTATTCCATCAACGAAGGGAACTACATCCGTTTCCCTGTCGGCGTGAAAAAATACATCAAATACTGCCAGGAAGAAGATCCTGCGACAGATCGCCCGTACACCACCCGTTATATCGGCTCGCTGGTAGCGGATTTCCACCGCAACCTGCTCAAGGGCGGGATCTACATCTATCCGAGCACCGCAAGCCATCCGAGCGGCAAACTGCGCCTGCTGTACGAGTGCAACCCGATGTCATTCCTCGCGGAACAGGCAGGCGGTAAAGCGAGTGACGGTAAGAACCGCATCCTCGATATCATTCCGGAAAAACTCCACCAGCGTTCACCGTACTTTGTCGGTACCCGCTCAATGGTAGAGAAAGCAGAAAGCTTTATGGCGGAATTCCCGGACGAAAACGGGAAGTAAGCAAGAGTAAGAGAAGGAAAAGGCGGTATACCACCGCCTTTTTTTCGTTATAATATCCGCCACGCTATTTGTTCTGAAGATTAAGGAATCCGTTCATGAGCCTGAATAATGTTCCTGCAGGTAAAGATCTGCCGGAAGATATCTATGTTGTTATCGAAATCCCTGCCAACGCAGATCCGATTAAATATGAAGTTGATAAAGAATCCGGCGCACTGTTTGTTGACCGTTTCATGTCAACCGCCATGTTCTACCCGTGCAACTACGGTTACATCAACCACACCTTATCTCTGGATGGTGACCCGGTAGACGTGCTGGTACCGACTCCGTATCCGTTACAGCCGGGTTCAGTGATCCGCTGCCGTCCTGTCGGCGTGCTGAAAATGACTGACGAATCAGGTGAAGATGCTAAACTGGTTGCGGTTCCGCACACCAAACTGAGCAAAGAATACGATCACATCAACGATGTGAACGATCTGCCTGAACTGCTGAAAGCTCAGATCACGCACTTCTTCGAGCACTACAAAGATCTCGAAAAAGGCAAATGGGTAAAAGTTGACGGCTGGGAAGATGCCGCAGCAGCAAAAGCTGAAATCATCGCTTCTTTCGAACGCGCTGCGAAAAAATAATCCGCAGTCCGTTTCAGAGACAAAAAAAACCGCTGTTTTCACAGCGGTTTTTTTATTCACAGGGAAATCATTCGCTTTCCGGGTCTGCTTCCTCGTGCCGTTTCAGCCAGTCCCCGCAATTTATCTTCACCAGTCCGTCCACCGGACGCTGATATAAGTAAATCCAGGCACTGCCGTACGGCGTTGAAACCAGTTCACGCCGGTAATCCTGACCATCTTTTTTTAATTCATCCAGCTCAGTCAGGATCGACGAGGAGATCCGGTACACTTCACATTCGATCGAACCGGTTCCCGGCACCACCGCAGGATAGTGTCCCAAATCATACAGGTCATAGCCTTCAAGCGTATATTCTCCCAGCAGGGCGGCATAGGTCATCCAATGATGGTTGCCCTGTTTCTGCCGCAAACTGCCATAAACGATCACTCGCATATATTAAAACTCAAACTGATAAAGCAGATCGATCGCCTGGTTAACACCAGACACCGCTTCCAGATATAACCTGGGCATTAACCTATAGCGTAACGTTAAGGTCGCTAAGGAGTCAAATATACCGACACCATATTTTACCTGCAGATCATTGGTTATCTTACCGCTGACCACAACCTGCGACTTATCGCCCACGCCCTGGGTATCCAGCGCCAGATCCGAAATGCCGAATGTCTCACCGATTTTTCCGACTAACTGCCCGCTTTGTGCCACCCCGAGGCTGATCAGCATGGAGGTCATCTGCGAACTGTCCGCATCCCCGGTATCCAGTCCCTCACCACGCAGCAGGTAAGAGAGCGCATTTTCCTGGGACATCGCCGGATCAGAGAATATTTCCACTTTCGGTCTGTCAGCAAGCCCGGTCACGCGGACACCCGCAATCACGCCGTCGGCGGTGTTATCCGGGTTACGGATCGCTTCCAGATTGAGGAACGGCTGGTCAGCAGGACCGGAGAACAGGATCTGACCTTTGCGCACCAGCAGATCCTGCCCGTAAGCGTGGAAGCGTCCGCGCGGGATATCCACCTGGCCGTTCAGTCCCAGCCCCTGCTTGTCCTGAGCGACTTTCAGATCCCCGGTCAGTTTTGCTTTCAGACCAAAAGCATCCAGCAGCACATCATCACCGATATGGATACGCAGATTACTCAGGATCGGAATGCTGGTCTGTTTTTCATGGATCGGCTGTAAATTGTCATCCAGCATCACTTCATCAGAGGTGGCACTGACGGCGGAATCCGGCACTTCATGTACTGTGATCCGTGCCCACGGAATATTGACCGTACCGTCCAGTTTCAGCATGGATGGCGTGGCCTCAAAGACCAGATCCGGGCTGACATCAATCCGCACCATCGGTGGCAGAGAAACGCGCAGTTTGTCGCCCTGTGCAAAAATCTTCGCACTCCAGGCATCCATTCTGCGCCAGTCCGCGTTACCGCTGAGGTTGAGATACCCTTCCGGTGTTTTGATATTTCCGCTGAGATCAGAGCGGGCGCCGTCGAAATTCACATTCAGTCCGCCGGTCGTGATATCGAACGGCAGCAGACGGCCGCTGACCGCGAGATCAGATAATCCCAGCTGACCAAACAGCAGCGGCGATGCCGCGTTACCGCCCAGACGCAGCGCGGCATTCAGCCGCCCGGTGGCTTTATCGCCTTTACCGAGCAGCGGTTTCAGCAGATCCAGCGAGATATTGTCGATACCGACATTGCCGCTCAGCTGACGGCGTTTTTCCAGATCAGTAATCTGGACATTACCGTTAATCTTCCCGTTACCGGCGATGGCAATCAGCCACTGAAGATTCAGTTTGCCGTTCTTCATGGCGGCAGTCAGCGTCAGGGTATCAAACGCGACCGGCAGATTCGTGCCTTCCAGGTTCTGCACCACCTTCACGCCGTTACCTTTCAGAGACGCGTCAATCACCGGCTGTGAGCCGTCCGCAAACCAGCGGACATTGGCATTACCGCTGAATACGCCGTCCAGCCGAGTATCCTGGCCGAGGAACGGTTTAATCATCGCCAGGTCAAAACGTTCAAGGGCAACAGACGCATTACCGGAAGCCCCGGCAGTGATCGGTTTCGGCACACAGATACGGGCATCCGGATTCACCCAGCAATGGGTGCCGATGGTCACTTCCTGTTTTTCATTCAGATAGGTCAGTGCCATCGCCTTACTGAGTGACCACTCACCCACCGGTGTGTCAAAGCGGGTATTATTCAGCGTGCCTTTCCAGGTTTCGGTTTTACGATCAAACCCGCCGTTCAGCATCAGCTGTGCGGAGACCGGTTCGCCTTTCATGGTCAGTTTCAGCTGATGCTGTGCTTCTGTGCCTTTGGCATTCAGGGTCAGATTGCTGATCACCAGGTCCGCCTGTTTCAGCTGATTCACCGTTACATCCAGC